>LXNI01000773.1_pt1 | contig 34336 bp, 26 predicted proteins | sample 809091 | NCBI WGS metagenome assembly LXNI01 (sample SAMN04870527, study PRJNA318959) | sponge metagenome | biome: 01000161; feature: marine sponge reef; material: water | host: Sarcotragus foetidus | place: Greece: Milos, Mediterranean Sea | collected 2013-05-29 | depth 5-7 m | reverse complement strand
CGCGTCACGAGTACAACCAGCCTGTCAAGAACGTATTCGTCAAACCTCTTTGCCCGGACTGGAAGCAAATCCTAAACCGCTAGTCCCTCAGCCGTATTTCACGGCCCGCTCGAACGCTTACCAAGTCCTATAACAGCTTGGTTCTCAAAGGTCGGGGGGAAGCTTGATCATGCTCATCTCGAGGACGAGTGACCCGTTTCTGCAATTGCCAAGACTCGACCCGGTCCATCTCAGAGCCGAGCGCGAAGCTGCGGCACAACCGCGACAGGGTCCGGCAACTCATCCCGAACTCCTAGCCAGCCCGCAGGCGCTACACTGGCGTCCGCCGCCGTTCCGTCTTGCGGCAGAACCGGTCGAGCGCCTTGGTATCCAAGAGCGCACTCGCGCATCTCGATACGACCCCCGATCTGCTGCCCAACACGCTCTCGGGAATTGTGTCGCTTCAACCAGACAGTCGAATCCTCTCACTTGACCGGAGCAACAATGGACTAGGATGAATTTTGTTCCTTGTCTCCGGCCAGTGGGGGTTCAGGGGATCTAATGCATGTCAGAAATTGGTGCATCCGACGCGAAGACCCACCGGTTGCAACTGCTGCGAAGAGCCCAATGAGGCGAACGGTTCGTGTCTAGGTCGTACAGCGCAAAGCGAAGCAGATCAAGAGCCTCGAACCGCTGGATCCTAGCGCTGTTCGCATTCGCGGTAGTGGGATTCTCGCCAACAGCCGTGGCATCTGACGAGCAGTTAAGCTCCCAGGCGCAGAAAGAGGTGGTTATTGCGCAACATCTCAAGGGCAGGATTCTCAATGGCAAAGTTGGGAAGGCTGGTCTATCGTTCAATGAGTCATCGGTGACTGTGCGAATTAATGGTGAGACTCCTGAGAGCTTCGAGTACAGCAGATTGGTGTTGCGGCAAGGTCGCCATCATCGTCCCGTCGGGTCTTACCCCTCCCGCCTTATGTGGTGGACGATCGGTTGGTCGGCTGAGGCCGGACTGGCTGGTTATCTAGGCGGGCCAGTTGTGGGCCTAGCATCCTTCGGTTTCTGGGTCGGCATTCCCAATGCGTTCTACTTTGCGTTCTCAAATCGGCCGAGAGGTCCTTGGCTAAACCTGCACTCGACATCTGCACAGCATCGTTGTGCCTTCGTTGGGCTACCTCGCCAAAGGACAATCCGCAAGGCACTACTCGAAGAGTTCATGCTGAGGCTCGGAACAGAAGTTAGCATTCCTCGAATCCTACGTGGTGGATCCAAGAATCATCAAGCAATCGCGGCGGTGGGATCGCCGGCACCGGATTTCTCATTGGCAGACCTGAACGGATTCCCACATCGGCTGTCGAACTACCGAGGGAGGGTCGTATTGCTGAACTTTTGGGCACCATGGTGCGGGCCCTGCCGCGGGGAACCGAGGGGCATTGAGCGGTTACCTAGGAAGTATGGCGAGAGCAACCTAGCAGTGGTGGGCATGGTTGACGAGCACCCGGACGAAGTCCAGAGGCTGCTGCAAGATCAGGGAATCGGCTATCCGATCCTCTACGACAACGATTCGGCGACGTTCTCGAGATATGGTGTCACGAGCCTACCGACAAGCGTTGTCATCGACCGGAACGGTGTCATTGTGGCAAGAGTCTCGACTACGGACCTCACCAAGAGTGTCGCTGTTACTAATGCCCTCAAGGTGCATGCCCTGCACAGTCGCTAGACCCAAGCGCGAAGTTCACAAGACACCGGCGGTACGCCCAATAGCCCTCGATCCTGTGGATCGAATCTGTCCGTACATCAGCAGCAGATTCGGACATCGATCCATTGGTCCGTCATTCACCGTGTTTCCCTGCCAATCGAGAAACCGTATGCCGAATTCAAGCGCGATCATGGACTTTCGTCTTCCGCATAACCCTCTTGGCAGTTGCCGGACCGGACGAACGGCTTGGATCCTGCCCTGCTCGTGGCCACCGAACATCTCACAACGCACTTGGCCGTTTGCCAAACGGATGGCGATAACGCTTGGGGACCACGCCTTGGCTAGCTGCGGAGAACTCCAAACATGGCGGGTCCCAATACAATGACGAATGTGCCTGCAAGGCTGCTCATCGCCACTACAACACTAGCCGTGCAAGCAATCGCAGGCGGTTTCGCCGACGATGTGCAGCCGTTCCTCGCCAAGCATTGCGTGGTTTGCCACGGCCAGCAAATGCAGATGGCAGAGCTACGCCTGGACCAATTCGAAAGCGAGTCCGACGCGCTGCGCCATCCCGGTGTTTGGGATGACGTGCTGCGGATGACCACGCTCGGCAAGATGCCGCCGCCAGGCAGCATCGCGCCAACGCAGGGGGAATTGGATTCGCTGGCGGAGTGGATCGAAGGCAACCGCTCCGCCATGGAGCGCCACCGCAGCCAGCTGGCCCGACGCGTGACTGCGCGGCGATTGAACCGCATCGAATACAACAACACCGTTCGCGACTTGCTCGGCGTCGACCTGCGGCCGGCCGACACCTTCCCGGTAGACGACTCGGGTTATGGCTTCGACAACATCGCTGACGTGCTCTCCATCTCCCCGCTACTGATGGAGAAGTACATCGCAGCAGCAGGCAAGCTGGCGCGCGCTGCGGTGTGGGAGGAGCCGCGCTTGGCCGAACCGACGAGGTTCCGCATCCAAGCTGTCCGGGACAAGTCGAATTCCGCCGCTATCGGCCGGGTCTCGCCCTATACCGCCGACGGGTCCATGGGCCTGAGGTTTGAATTCCCTGCTGCGGGATTCTACCGGTTCGAGTTCAGCGCGATCGATCGGCGGCAGCGATCAGAGGAGGACAGTCGCTACCTTCCCGACATGGAGCCTCCGCCGCCGAGGCTGATGACGATGCGACTCGACGGCAGGCGGATGGCGACCAAGGCAGTGGAGGCAGCCCAATACTTCGACCGCAGCGAGCAGGTAACGCACCGCATCGGACCTGGAAAGACGGAGATTTGGGTGGGGTTCATCGATCAGGCCGGCAATCCGATGAATCCCAACACGGACTTCTCGCAGCGCAAGCTCTGGGTCGATTTCCTTGAGATCAACGGTCCGTTTGATTCCGACCCGATTCCTCTGCCTGCCAGCCATCACCGCCTGCTCGTGTGTCGGCCCGATGGCGAAGAGCCCTGGAGGCCGTGCGCCCGACGGATTATCGAGCGCTTGACCTTGAGAGCGTACCGGCGGCCCCCCACTCCTGCGGAGTTGCAAAGTCTGATGCAACTGGCCGAGAGATCTTTGCGGGGCGGCGAAAGCTTTGAAGGGATGGTTCAGACCGTCCTGCAAGCGGTGCTGGTGTCGCCGCAATTCCTGTTTCGCATCGAGTCAGATCCCGCGTCGGGTTCGGGCCAGGCAACACGAGAGTTGGATGACTACGAACTGGCCTCGCGCCTTTCGTACTTTCTCTGGAGCAGCATGCCCGACGATGCCCTCTTGGGGGCGGCTGCAAACGGCAGCCTCCAGTCTGCAGACGCGTTGCGCCGCCAAGCGCGGCGGATGCTCGCCGACCCCCGTTCGTCTGCGCTCGTTGAGAACTTCGGAGGCCAGTGGCTGCAGTTGCGCAACTTGACGCTGGCCCAGCCAGATGCCGAGCGCTTTCCAGAGTTCGACGAAGAACTGCGCCTGTCCATGCTGCGGGAGTCCGAACTGTTCTTCGACAGCATCGTGAGAGAAGACCGCAGCATCCTCGAATTCCTCGACAGCGACTTCACATTTGTGAACGAAACACTGGCTCGGCACTACGGGATCGAAAATTTCGACGGAGCGCAGTTCCGGCGCGTGCAGTTGGCCAACGGACAACGGGGCGGACTGCTCGGACAGGCGAGCCTGCTGACCATCTCGTCTTACCCGACCCGCACATCGCCAGTGTTGCGCGGGCTTTGGGTGCTCGAGACCATCCTAGGGCAGAGCCCGCCACCGCCACCTCCCGATGTGCCAGAACTCGAAGTCCAAGAAGGCCCGTTAGGCGGCACGCTGCGCCAGCAACTCGAGGCGCACCGCTCGAACGAAGGCTGCATGTCATGCCATCTGGTCATGGACGCAATCGGGTTCGGACTAGAGAACTATGACGCCACGGGCAAGTGGAGAGAGCGAGACGGCGACCTAGCGCTCGACACGTCTGGCACCCTGCCGGGGAGCCACTCCTTTCAATCGCCGGCCGAGTTGCGGAAGATCCTTGTCAATACCGAGGCGCAGTCATTCACCCGCACGCTGGCCAAGAAGCTCCTGACCTATGCGTTGGGACGCGGAGTCAATCGGCTCGACAATCCCGCAATCGACCGGATCCAACAACACGTCGTTGACGCCAAATACCGCTTCTCCGCTCTCGTCGACGCAATCGTCAGTTCAGAGCCCTTCCGCCTGACAGCACCGGATCAGAATTCCTCGATCGAAGACCTCTGAATGCCGGACTGCGCGTTGGCCGCTCCGACTCGGCAGCCTCCCCTCGAGAGCAGACTCTTGGCCCAATTCACGACAGACACTTCTGCGTGATGCGCTCACCGGCAAGGCGCGGCCTCGCTCAGAGGTCCCACGCCGGGATCCAGCCGGCACTCAGCGGCCAGTGACTCGGTGGTGGGCAGGCATCGAAGCAATGACGACTTGTTCGTTGATCGGATCCCAGAAGTAGTACACGCGCAGACAGCGCGTAGGGTCGTGCGTGTTGCCGCCATTCTTCAGGTGCCACTTGACATCCACCTGCTTGCCGTTCCACAGCATCTTGAACTGCGTGCCGCCGCACGGCTCGTTCAACAGGCCCGTGTCATTCGGGCCGCGCAAGTCCCCTGCCCCTCCCGCCAGCCGCTGTTCGCGATACTCATTGGCGAGCCAGAGCAGCCCCTTGGCGGCCACCTCGATTTCCTTGCACTTCGGCTTCTTGACCTCTCGCTCCGCTCGGGGAGATAGCATCACCTTGCCCATCAGAGCACGTTCGCACCATTCGCCGAATTCCGACCATGAGTGGGGCAGCGCCCGTTCGTCGTCGGGCTTGAGAATCCTCAGCTGGTCTTCCAATTCGGCGATGCGAGCATTGGCGTCAGCCAGCTCGACATCCGCCTGGTTGGCTCGATCCTCGGCCTTGGAATGCTCGTCCGAAAACCATTTGCTGTCCTCTTCGGCTTCCTTCAGCGAAGATTCCAGAGCCGTGATCCTTGCATTAGCTGCGTTCAGATCTTGTATCGCTGACGGGCCGTCGAAATGCCCGGAAAGCACCACTCGCACGGCTGCTCGCACCCGCTCGGCGAGCCCGAGCAGAATCTGCTCTCGAGGCTCGGTCGCAGGGACGGCCCCCGCAACGCTCTCTGGCCTCGTGTGCACCGAGGCAGAGTCGGGTTCGGCAGGCGCTCTCTTGAGGGCTGGCGGGGTAGGCTCTGCCTCGAGGTCCGATGCTTGTTGTGGCTCTGTCGGCGCTGGGACGGGAGCAATTGGCAGTCGAGATGTCTCCGCTGCTGGCGGCGTTGCCGTCTCCTCAAGCGGGACAGAATCGGCCGGTGATTCTGCCGGGGGATCCTCCTCCGGTGTTAGGTGGCCTTTGCGCTCCAGCTCGTTTGCCCGCTTGCGGATCCGGAAGAATTCCAAGACATCGATTCCCAAGTGGAGTTGCTCCAAGCTTTCCGCCGCCGCAATGCGCTGCAGATCCTCGGTGACACTCTGCCGGCCTCTGGAATCTTCCATTGATCGAGGAAGGATCAGTTTGTGCCTGAACAAATCTGCCCTCTCATTGAAGCCCGGCAGATAGCAGCGCACGGCGCCTCGATACACCGACAGTTCCTTGCCGAATCGATTGGTCAGCTCCCATGTGAAGTCATGCGGCAACACCACAACGCGGGCTAAGCCCATGGTGGCGCGGGCCAGTGGGACCGGATCAAGGATAGGTTCGAGGTAGTCCGCCGATCCTTCCGGGACCGTCAACACGTACACAGGCCACTTCCGGGTGGAGTCCTCCAGCAACGAAATCAAATCCCAGCACTGCTCTTTCGACGTCACCACCCAAGGCTCGTCCGAAAACCTGTCCCAGCGAGTGTACAGGCCCAACGAGTCATTGATCCGATTCAAGACCGATGGCATCCTTGGCGGCAGACCTCGATGACTCGAATGACCGCCCACGACTTGGCGAACGGTCAGATTCGTGCGCTCCCCCGCGAGCCTTTCGATCACAAATTCGGTACTACACACGCTCCGAGCTCCGGAATCGTCTACCCGCTCGTCGCAAAGAGCCCAAATATAGCGATCGCCATCAACAAGCCTCACGCAATGCACACTATTGCCTTTCGAGTAATGCTTGAATGGCCGCAAGTCCCATGCATGCTGCGGCAAGGACTTGTCCAGCCCCTCGTTGGCCCAATCCAAGACTTGCTCGGCGGCCAGTTCTGCCGCATCGTCACGATAGGTATGTCCGATCGTCGCGACTAGCCGAAACAGTTCCTTGTCAGATTTCATCGCTCACCCTGCCTAAACGGCAGCGGCACGGTACGCGCGGGCTGCAGTATCTTGCCGCCGCTCCAACTGATCGCCGCCGGGCCGGGAGACCTTGCCCAATACGACTGGTCTATCTGCGCCGGTAGCCGACGGCAAGTTGCCGGGCCGGCCATGGTAGGACTCGTACGCCAGCACGGCGAAAGCAATCGCTTCCTTGGCGTCCGCACGAATGCCGAGATCATCTGTGGGCCGGACGAGCGTCCCGGCGAGACCATCCCTGAGGGGCCCCATGATGGCTGGGTTGCGCCAGCCGCCGCCAGAGACGAGCAGTTCGTCGAGGGGCATGACCGGGCGCACGAAGCGCTCCAAACCGAATAGGATGCTGCGCACAGTCAGACATGCTGCCGTAGCCAAAGTGTCAGCCGCGGATAGCCCGCGATCTAGGAACCGCCGGGCGAACCGTCCCCCGAAACGCTCCCGCCCCGTGCTCTTGGGGGCCGGCTGGACATACCAAGGATCCGCCAGCAACTCATCGACAAATGCCTGGTCCGCCTTGCCGGTCAGGGCCATTCGCCCATCGCGGTCGTAGCGCTGCGCTCCGGCGGTATGGTGTTCCATCAATTGATCCATGACCATATTCCCCGGACCGGTGTCGAATGCGATCACCGACCGGGCGGCCTTTCCGGCAGGCAGCGCGGATAGGTTCGCAATGCCGCCTACATTGAGGACGGCGCGATTAGTCGCGCCGTTTCGGAAGAGCAGATAGTCGACGTATGGAACGAGCGGAGCGCCGACTCCACCCGCAGCGATATCCGCGGGCCTGAAGTCAGATACTACGGGCACACCGCAGGCTCGGGCGATGCAAGCGGCTTCGCCGATCTGCATCGTGCTGGCGATCTCGAACCCGTACCAGTGTTCCCGCTCGCCTTGGTGATAGATCGTCTGGCCGTGCGACCCCACCAAGTCCAAGTCGCTCGGCGCCACTCCGGAACGGTCGCAGGCTTCGACTACGGCCTGACCAAACAACCCTCCCAGCAAGAAATCGAGCTGGCTGATCCGCGAAGTCGCTACGGTGGCATCCGAAACAGCCAGCACCTCCTCTCGGACTCGATCCGGGAATGGGATTTCGTGATATGCGACCAAACGGAAACCCAGCGAGGGGGGCTCTCCGCTGAGTTCCACCAAGGCGACGTCGATGCCATCGACAGACGTCCCGCTCATAATTCCCGCAACGAGCATCGATATTCCTAGTGGCGAGTCAACCTAAAGACCGCACTCCCAACGAGTTCGGGATGTCAGCCTCCCCCGTCAAGACTTGCAAACGCATCGAGCAGTTCGTCATCGTCAGAGACTTCTCGCAGTGCATCAGCGATCACATGCGGCTCGAAGCCCGCCCGCGCCAGCGCGCCGTACAACCGATTTAGCTCCCGCCGACCCTCGACCTTGGCCCCCTTGAGATTTTGCCCCAGCTTGCGCCGCAGGAAGTTCCGCGCGAGCCCGGCCTCATCCGCTTCTGCATACGCTCCCTCTACGGCGCGCTCGGCAGTGGAGGAATCCACTCCTCGCCGGCGGAGTTCGTCCAAGACCCGCTTCTGGCCGACCAATGCGTAGTCCCTGCGGAATTCAGAATGGGATTCGGCCACCAGCTCATCGTCCACGTATCCGTTATCCCGCAGTCTCGCGATCACGTCTTCGACATCGGCCTCCTCCGCGGAGCGCCGAGCGAGCTTCGCGCGCAACTCGGCCGAGGTGTGAGGACGCCTCCCGAGCGCTCGCAAGGCGTACTCGTACAGCTTGTCCTGCGTCAGCTTGCTGACCGACTGGGACGTTCCTACGAGCGGCACCCCCTTAGCTTAATCCCGCTCCAGAGCCTCTGCCGATTACAGGAGCCCACGCCGTCGCTTGGATGCCCGCCGCAGGGGAACTTTCCGGTCTCTTCGACAGGCACCTACAATAGGGCGATGCTAGGCAGCATGGGAACACGCCTCGGGGCGATGATGTTCCTCCAATTCTTCATTTGGGGGGCTTGGTACGTCGGGGCGCCCCTTTACTTAGTCAAGATTGGATTCAGCGGCGACGATCTCGGCTGGACCTACGCCGTCGGGCCGCTGGCGTGCATCATCTCGCCGTTCTTTGTGGGCATGGTCGCGGACCGCTTCTTCGCGACCGAGAAGATCCTGTGCGCCCTGCACCTCCTCGGCGGCGCCTGTATGTTCCTCGCCGCCTCGTTAATGGACCCGGCCGCACCCGCATCGCCATCCACCATCAACGTGGTGTTCCTAGCGCACACGGTGTGCTACTTCCCTACCCTCGCGCTAACAAACTCCCTTGCGCTGCACCATGTCACCGACTCACAAGCGCAGTTCCCGCGCATCCGCGTCTTCGGCACGATCGGCTGGATCGCCGCCGGGTTCGCGCTGGCATGGATCGGCTGGGGCGATCAACTCCAGATGTTCCAGTTGACCGGAACGGCCGGTGTGCTCATGGGCCTGTATAGCCTCACGCTCCCGCACACGCCTCCGCCCTCGAAGGGCAAGGCTACCTCATTGCGGGAGTTGGCTGGCGCGGATGCGTTCGAACTGTTCCGCAAGCCATCGTTCACCGTGTTCATGCTGAGCACCTTCCTGATCTGCATTCCACTAGCGTTCTATTTCCAACTGGCCGCCAAGGCCGTCCAATTGGCGGGCATCGAGGACGTCACTCAAGCCATGAGCTACGGGCAGGTCTCAGAGATCGTGTTCATGTTGCTGATGCCGCTGTTCTTCCGGCGGCTGGGCGTGAAGTGGATGCTTGCAATCGGGATGCTGGCGTGGCTGCTACGCTACGCGCTATTCGCTCTTGGCACAGCGGATGCCGTGGTATGGATGATGTACGCTGGGATCATTCTCCACGGCATCTGCTATGACTTCCTATTCGTGACGGGTCAGATCTATACCGACATGGCCGCCCGGAAGGAGATCCGTGCCCAAGCGCAGGGCATGCTGGTGCTGTTCACGCTGGGGCTCGGGATGCTCATCGGAGCCCGGGTGGCCGGAGTGTGGGAAGAACGCAACACCCCCCAAGAGTCACGCACCTTGAGCGCGGAAGTCCAGCAGTTGGGCACCGAGCTGGCGCGCTTGCAGGAGTCTGGGGCACCTCAAGCCGAGATCCAATCGCTGCAGGCCGAACAGACATCCAAACTCAACCGAGCGCAGGGCTTGATCGACTGGCAGGCGATCTGGGCGTTGCCAGCGGGCCTGTCAGCTTTGGTGCTGGCGCTCTTCGTGGCGATATTTCGAGATCGGGAAAATTCGGCCGCGCGGCAGGGCTGACCCCATGGCCGTGGCCGTCCCACGCCGGCCATTGAGCGACGACCCGCCGAGGCCGGAGAAATCGAGTGGCGTCGCCTTGGAAGCGGTACGGAAATCAATCCGAGCGGCGCAGGATCCCGCTAGGTTCCTGCCAGCCTGTCCGACAAAGCTCGGGCAGCGTCACTGGCCAACCTCGCGACGTGCTTTGATTCGTTCGGCAATCCGCCCAGCGCCGCCTCGACTCTGCTGGCATCAATCGTCCGCAGATCAGCGGTCGGCATCCCTGAGATGAGGCCCGTTAGCACTGAACCGGCGGCGATAGAAGCCGTACAGCCGCGCACTTGGAAGCGCACCTCGCGCACGATGCCGCCGACCACTTCCGCGGAAAGGGTCATGATGTCGCCGCAGATCGGGTTTTCCACACGGACCGTGACGGCCGGCGGGTTCAGCGAACCAACGCGCCGCGGGTTCCTAAAGTGATCTAGCAGAGTTTCGCTGAACACAGGTGGCTCGCTTACTCGGCAGCAAGGCGAATCTCTGTCTTGCGGCTCTTGGTATCAACAGTGCGGAAGACAAGTTCCCGGCGCACGTCCAGTTTGTGCTTGGGGATCTCGAACCGAGCAGCGGTAAGGCCGCGGAACACTTCGCCAGGGCCGATATAGCGATCATCCAGCAATGGCTCGTCCTTCATTCCGCCCAGCGCCGGGTAGTACTTGAAGAGCTGCTCGACATCGAACACGCTCAGGATCCGCCCTTGCCTGACATTACCCGCCTCGTCTACGACCTCGATCTCGCGGTAGTTGATGCCAAGGTCGTAGTTCGACGTGTTCGTGGCCTCGAAGTTAACAATGGCCACAGAGCTTTGGGCGTCCATGCCCAGCGTCCTCACCTCGGTGATCCGTCCCTCCAAGCGCGGCGTCGCTCCCCAGTTGTAGCCGATGATGGCGCCGGCTACCAGCAACGCTCCGAGTAACCCGCCTCCGGCGGTCGTACGATTCCATTGCATACGGCACATCCAAGCACGCGGATCAGGTCCGCGCTCTGCGTCTATGGTTGCACACACTCATCGTTCGTCGGATGGCCGCAACGCTCCCATCCCACTGCTGGAATCGCAAGCGTCAGGCAGGCCTCTCAGGACTTGGCCGAGAGTGAGCGGCCGCAGGAGCTTACCCGTGCCATACGCGGCCAGTCACGGCGGGGAATGGCGATCCTCGGAACGCTCTGACAAAGCCTTCGGCTAGGGCTCGAATCGAACGATCGCCCTGACAGCCCGCCGCTGCGAGACTCGCCACTCAACCTGTGTGCGCTTCGGGATGAGCGGTGCTTCCCACGTTCTGCTCGCGGGCTGCTGTCGCGATATGGCTGTCCAAGGCTTCGTCCATCGGTGGACGAGGCTCCGCCTGCCGGAGCTAGGGCTGCCCATCGAGGTTTGCGAACACAGCGGTCTTCCAGCCCGTATGGACGGTGAAGCCGCACCCTTCGAAAAAGCTAGGCTCGCTGGTCACTGCGAACAGCTGCCGCACCTTGCGCTCCTTGCCCCGCCTCCGACAGACATCCACCAGCTGTGCCGCGATGCCCTTGCCGCGAAAATCCGGGTGAACCGCCAGGCTCCGCACCTCTGCCAGCCTGCGCGAATACACCTGAAGCGCACAACAGCCAACGATCGAACCCTCGCTCTCGGCCACGAAGAATGACGAGATCCGCGGGAGTTCATCTTGAACCAGTTCGCCGGGATACAGCCGGATCAATCGCCGGATAGAGGCGAGCTCGCCCGCTTGGGCCGGGCGGACGCTGATCTGCCCCTCCCCCGGCCCTAGCGCAGCAGTGTCGCTACCGCTGCCGGTACGGGGCCGACCAAGGTTCGACTCGTTCCGCGGCATCGTGGCTCCACTGCGACCACTAGGTCGCTGCAAACAGTTCGTCCGGCTCGCTGACGGGCCGCTCGCAGACGTAGTCGCGGCAGACGTAGGCAGTCGGCCGTTCCTCGACCATGCCGCGCCCCGCAAGCAGGGGGATCCGGTCCGCTGCGGGCATCCCGTCCTGCTCAGCCAGCACCAGCACCTTGTTCGGGCGAAACTCGGCGTGGACCCTAGCCAGCAGAGCTTGGGTGCGTGCGTCCTGCCGCGGCCCAATGATAGCGACCTCGTCCCAACCTTGGTGCCAGGCGTCCAAGGCGCACAACAAGCGCTCTTGCTGGAACACCATGCGCAGAGACGAATCGACGAACAGGCGCAAGATAGCGCCAGCCTTATCCCGATAGTCAGCCCGCCCGAGCAGAATGGCCAACTTCTGCAGACATCCGGCCATCACCGAATTCGACGACGGAGTGGCACCGTCCTGCAGCGTCTTGCTGCGCAGGAGCAGATCTTCGTGGTCTACGGCTGTCAGGAAGAAGCCATCGCCCGTGCTGTCCCAATAGTGCTGGATCAACGTGTCCGTCAAGCGCTCCGCCTCAAACAGGTAGCCTGGCTCGCCGTTCCACTCGTAAAGTGCCAGCAGCCCCTCGATCAAGAAGGCGTAATCTGTGCTGTATGCTCTGAGGCGCGCCTGTCCTTTGCCGTATGTCGCCAGCAAGCGGTCGCCGCTACGGATATGCTCCAACGCGAAATCCGCCGCACGGGCCGCAGCCTGGCCGTAGCGCGGTTGGTCCAGTACAGCTGCGGCCCGGGCCAAGGCAGTGATCATCAACCCATTCCAGCCGGTTAGAACCTTGTCGTCGAGGCCGGGCCTTACTCGCTGCTCCCGCAGTTCGAACAACCGCTCTCGCGACCTTGCCAAGCTCGCCTCGACCTCGGCAAGGGGCACCGAGTCCAAATTCGCCAGAACCTCGGCCGATCGCACCACCTGTAGCACGTTCTTGGGCCCACTGGGGACGTGAGCATCACCGGGATGCGTCCAGTTGCCATGGTCCGAGACGTCATAGTGGGAGGCAAACAACCGCGCATCCTCCGCTCCTAACTCAGCGTCTATCTGCTCGCGGGTCCAAATGTAGAACTTGCCCTCCTGCCCCTCGCTGTCGGCATCCTCGCTGGAGTAGAACGCGCCTTCGGGACTGCACAGATCACGCAGAACGTAGTCGCAAATCCCGCGCACCCGGCTGGCGAACAGGTCTTTCCTCGCGGGGTCCTGCGACGCCTGCCACGCATCCACCAGCACCGAGACCACCAGCGCTTGGTCGTAGAGCATCTTTTCGAAGTGCGGCACTAGCCAAGCGGGATCGGTCGCATAGCGGTGCAGTCCGCCGCCGAGGTGGTCGTAGATGCCTCCGAGAGAAATGCGTTCCAAGGTCACCTCGACCACGTCGCGATATCGCTCTTGGCCACTGGCTCGAAACGCCCGCAGCAGCAATTCCTGGGACAGGCTCTGGGGAAACTTGTTCGTCCCGCTGGCGATGCCGCCGCGGGTGTGATCGAACGCGCGATAAATAGCCTCTGCAGCCCGCTCGACATGGTCCGCGCCGGGCAGTTGGTCATCTCCGGATCGCTCGCCGAGCATCTGGCTCAGGGCGTCGGCTACCTTTCCGGCGTCGCGAAGCAGAGTGGACTCGTCGGTCTGCCACTTCTGCTGAAGGAAGCGCAACACGGTCTTGAAGCCGGGACGGCCATGGGCGTCTTGTTGCGGAAAGTATGTGCCAGCGAAAACGGGCTTCTGGTCCGGCGCGAGAAACACGCTCATGGGCCAACCGCCGTGACCGCCGGAAAACAGCATCGTGGCGGCCATGTAGATCTCGTCCAGGTCGGGACGCTCCTCCCGGTCCACCTTGATCGAGACGTAGTCTTGATTGAGAATCGCCGCGACGGACTCGTCCTCGAAGGACTCGTGCTCCATCACATGGCACCAGTGGCAGGCGGCGTAGCCGATGCTGAGGAAGATCAGCTTGTTCTCGCGCCGGGCCTTCTCTAGCGCCTCCTCGCACCATGGGTGCCAGTCGACGGGATTGCCGGCGTGCTGCCGCAGGTACGGGCTAGTCTCTCCAACGAGTCGGTTGGGCATCGTCTTCCAAGCCTAACTGCGATGTGCGGCGACCGGGCGATGCCGATTCAGATCGCAGACAGAAGCACCTAGAAGGACAGTCCCAAGACGATCTCGACGTGGTTGCGCAGCGTGTTGGCCAAGCCCACCTCGAAAGTCTTTTCCTGCCACCGCATGTAGCGCCCCTCCACGCTCAATTTGAGCTTGACGTCGTCGATCAACTCAAAGCCGAGCCCGCCAATCAGCGCCATGGTCCGGTCCGTCACAACGCCGGGCGTGGCAGTGACGAAGTCGCTCTCCCCGCCATCAATGTTGCCAATCTCTCGCGTGGCCTTGGGGTTGCGCACCATGCGCATGCCGACGCCGCCCGAAATGAACGGCCGCGCCCGCTGGCGCGGACCGTTCAGGTAGTAGCGCGCCGTGACCGGGATATCCCAGTGATTGGCCTCGGTGACGACAAATTCGTTCGACAGCAGTTGGCGGCCACGCGTGGGAGTCTCGCGGCGCTCAACCCGCGTACCGGTCGTGAAGCGGACACTGTGCGCGATCAGGTCGACCGTCACACCCCAGCGCGGCAATAGGTTGAATTGCGCGCCAGCACCGACGCCCCAAGCATCGTGCTGGGGCTCAGAGGTAGTCTTGAACAGCGTCGCGGGATTCGTGGCCGTGCTGGTGAAGTCGTGTGTGCCCTCGGTGATCTGGGCGGTGATGTGATAGCCCAAGCGGACTCCAAAGGAGAACCGCTCAAACTCCTGGCGGGGATTGCGCCGCTGCTGCGACTGGTCCTCCTGGCCGAGCAAGCCGATCGGGCACAAGCCCAGCGCCGCCACTGCCAGCAAGGCGCGAAAGCATCTGCTGCTACGCATCATTCGTTGTAATGACCCCTCTAGTCAGATTCGCACAGAATCCCGCCGCTCAGTTCAGGTCCGCGATCACGGGAGCATGATCGGAGGCTGTCAGGCCGTCCACCTTCTTGCGATAGTCTCGATCCACCCGCACTGCCGCAAGCCGGTCGGCGATAGCCTTCGTGCCTAGCAGGAAGTCGATCCTCAATCCTTGGTTGCGGTAGAACGAACCGGCGCGATAGTCCCACCAAGAAAACATTCTCTCGCCGGGATGCTGGTGGCGGAACAGGTCGATCAGCCCCCATTCTAACAAGTACGCAAAACGCTCTCGTTCGGATTCTGTGTGAAAGATACTCCCGGCCAGTCGCTCCTCGTCCCACGAGTCCAGCGCCTCCGGCACGATGTTGAAGTCGCCGCACAGGACGACCTGATCGCCCGGCGCGTGGCCTTCGGCGAAGTGCTGGGCGAGCGCGTCCAACCAAGCCAGCTTGCGCTCGAAGTCGGGGTGTTCTAGGCTCTTGCCGTTGGGAACATAGACAGTGGTGAAGCGCAGTCCTGCCACATCCGCTGTGAGCAGGCGCGAGCCAAGCCCTGCCTGCCCGGGCAAGCCCACTTGCCGTACCTGCGCCTCTTGGCGGCTCAAGACCGCCACGCCGTTCCAAGCTTTCTGGCCGTGCGTGATCGAATGGTAGCCGGCAGACTCGAACTCGGCCGTCGGGAATTGCTCGTCGAGCATCTTGAGTTCTTGCAGCCCGACGATATCGGGCCGCCTGTCCCGCAGCCAGTGCAGGACGTATTCAAGCCGCGCACGGAGGCCGTTGATATTCCAAGTGGCGACCCGCAATTCCCTATTACAGCACGGTCGGACACCCGCTGGCAGCGGGTGCCGCCTTACCGTACGCTCTCCCAGCGCTTGCTCGCAAACGCCCTGGCCGCGGCGTCCAAGACCTCTTGGTTGCGAACGCCGTCTCCGAAGTCGGGATGTGTCGGCTGGCTCGTCGCGACAGCTTGGATCCAGTCGTAGATCGTGTGCGTGAAGCTATGCTCGTAGCCCAGCAGGTGCCCATCGAACCACCAGTTGTCGGCGTAGGGGTGCTTGCCTAGCGAGCACGCGATGATCTCGTGGAAGCCCTGGGCATCCCCCGCGTCGTCCATTGAGTAGTAGCGCAGGTTGTTGAGGTTCTCCAGATCGAAGCTGAGCGAACCCTTGCTGCCGTTTATCTCGAATGTGTTGTGGTTCTTGCGGCCAGGTGCGAAGCGCGACGCCTCAATGGTGCCGATCGCGCCGTTCTCAAACCGCACGCACAGCGCGGCCGCGTCGTCGACTGTGACATCGGCCATCTCACTGGAGCCGGCCGCAACGGCTCTCTGCTTGATGAAGGTTTCGTGAGTGCCCGCAAGTTCGGCGATCTCACCGCACAGGTAGCGTCCGAGGTCGATCACGTGAGCACCTAGATCGCCGAGCGCGCCGCTGCCGGCCTGCTTGGCATCGAAGCGCCAGACAAGTTCCAAATCCGGCGAGGTGGCCCAGTCCTGCAGGTATCGCGCCCGGAAATGGTAGATGTCGCCAATGCGGCCATCGTCTACCATCCGCTTGGCCAGCGCCACCGCTGGCACGCGGCGGTAGTTGTGCATGACCAGGTGGCGCACGCCCGCACTCTCCACGGCCGCAAGCATCTGCTTGGCTTCGTCCAAGGTGTTGGCCAGGGGCTTCTCGCAAATGACGTGCTTGCCCGCCTGAGCGGCAGCCACCGCCATGGCGCAGTGCATATCGCCGGGCGTGACCACGTCAACAATGTCGATGTCGTCGCGCGCTACGACCGCTCGCCAGTCGGTGGAAGCCTCTTGCCAGCCGAAGGCTTCCCGCGCTTGCTCGGTCTCGTCGGGGTTGCGCCCGCAAATCACGACCTGCTCTAGCTTGGGAGCGTCCGCGAAGTACATGTTGACATTGCGGTAGCCCTGGCTGTGGGCCTTGCCCATGAACTTCGTGCCTAGCAACGCCACGCGGTAGCTAGGACGGGATGCGGATGTCTGTTCTTTTGGCTTCAAACCACTCTCTCCAATTGTCGATATCGGCTGGCCGCGGCGCTAGAGGAACATTTCCTCGTCGGCGGAGATCCGTGCAGGGTCTCGCTGCCGGCTGCTGGCGAGGTTTCGCATTGCCGCAGCCAATCCAGCGCCAAAGGCGCGCAACTGGGTAGTCGGCACGCGCAAGGCCTGATCAAGCGTCTCTGTGGCAGCGTTGAAGCGATCCAGTGTCCCCTGCACGGTGGCATCGACGCTTTCGGCATTGCGCTGTGCGATAGCAGCCAAGCTCGTGACAGACGCTTCGACCTGCATGGACTGCTTTTGCAAGTTGGCAGTCAGGCTGTTCAGGCGCGAGAGCAACTCGCCGGATTGCTCGGCGAAGTCTCGCACGGCCTCCTTGGCCTCCCCGGCGACCGGCTGCCACTCGTCAAAGAACTCCGAGGAGCGAGTCTCGATCCGCTGGATTTCCTTCCAAACCGCATAGGCGCAGCAGGCCACGGCTACCATGGCCGCCGCGACCACCCCGGCGAATACCGCGATGGCCAGCGTGAGCGATTGAGCGTCACCTAGGCCCTGCATAGATCGTCTCGCCTCGACCGTCAGCCTGCCAGCCGCTCAGCCCTGATCGCCCACAACTCGGCGATACGCCGAAACGCCTGCGTCCACAGCCGATTCGATGCTTTCGCGCTGGGACTCCACCAGTTCCCGCCCTTTCTCCACCACCGTGTCGGCGGTGTCGCGCAAGACCTCGCGGGTGTCCGCGCCCCGCTTCGGGGCCGCCAGCAAGCCGACGATGGCACCGACGCCAAGGCCGATGACAAAGCATGGAATTCGATTGTTCGTCATAGCATCACCTGGGGCAACCAGCCGGATAGAGCTAGTATACCGCCACCTATTGAGACGCACGGAACGTCGAGTTCGGTTCAAGCGACTGAGGAATCTGCGCCACTCTAGTTGAGCGAGGCCGGCGAATCGCTCTACAATGTTGCCGGTACCAGCCGAAATGAGAATTCTAGGCCCAATCCTCGCCGGAGCCGCCAGCTTGTCGGCTCTCGGCGCGGCCGAGCCTGCCAGCTACTACACCGAAGTCCGCCCGCTGCTGCAAGTGCATTGCTCCGGTTGCCACCAGCCAGCCAACAAGCTCAGCGGACTCGACATCACTACCTACGAGGGCATTCTCAAGGGAGGGGCCAAGCACGGCAGTGCACTTGTCAAGGGTACTCCTGACAACAGCCCGCTGGTCAGTCTGGTTACTGGCAAGCTGCAACCGCGCATGCCGATGGGCGGTGCGGAACTCGCTCCCGAGGCAGTCGATCTACTCACCCGCTGGGTCCGCGAAGGAGCCGAGGACGACACGCCGGCCGAGGCGAAGGCACCTCAGGCACCCACCGAACCGCCGGTATACGCGCAAGCTCCCACGATCACGGGCCTAGCGTTCTCACCGGACGGAGGGATGCTGGCGGTGGGCGGCTTCAAAGAGATCCTGCTGCACAAGGCCGACGGCTCAAACATCGAGGGTCGCCTGCTGGGCCGTTCCGACAAGATCCATTCCATCCACTTCTCGGCCGATGGCAAGCGCCTGGTGGCGATCGGCGGCACGCCAGCGCGATTCGGCGAGCTGCAGGTCTGGGACCTGGAATCCCAAGAGTTGATCCGGTCAGTGACCTCCACGATCGACACGCTGTTCGCAGGTGACCTGTCGCAGGACGGCAAGTGGGCGGTTTTCGGTGCCGCGGACAAGACGGTCCGCATGGTTGATCTGGAGACCGGCGAGGAGGTCTACAAGGCTGGTCATCACGAGGACTGGGTGCTGCAGGTTGTTTTCGGGATCGATGGCAAGCGGATCGTATCCGTCAGCCGGGACCGCGCCGCCAAGCTGGCCGATGCCGCCACCGGCGCCTTCCAAGAAAATGTGAACTTCCTGCGGGACAAGCTGTACGCGGTGGCCCGCCACCCGCGCAGGGATTACGTGTTGGTAGGCGGCGAAGACAGGGTGCCGTACCTGTATACGATGGACCGCCCGCGCGCCCTCAAGATCGCCGACGACTCCACACTTGTCCGCAAGTTCGAAGAGCAGGACGGCAAGATCTTCGCTCTAGCGTTCAGCCCGGACGGCTCGTTGGCGGCGGTCGGCGGCGTCTCGGGCGAGGTGCCGGTGTACGACACCGAAACGGGCGAGCGCGTGGCCTCCTGCAGGGGCCACGACGGAGGGATCTTCGTAATCGCATTCCACCCGGACGGCAAGCGGCTGGCGACGGGCGGGTTCGATGGCGTGGTGCGGATCTTCGATGCCAGCAGCGGAGAAGAGGTGCAGTCATTCATCCCGGTCCCAATCCAGCAAGCCAAGAGCGCAGACGACGCCCAAAAGGCGGGATGAACCGATGATGCCGGCCTATGTCAAGGGCGTGGCAGCGGTCGCGCTGCTGGCGCTCCCGCTCCAAGCAATCCCGACACTCACGCGCGTTACCCCGCCAGGCGGCCAACGGGGTGCAGCTGTGCGCTTGGTGCTGCAAGGCGCCGGCCTCGATGGCAAGATCAAGATCCACTCCCAGATCCCCGGATCGCTCACTGAGCTGAGCGCCGACGGTCCCGCCAGGCAGTTCCTGTTGGAGATCGATTCCGAGGCAAAGCCAGGGGCCTACCCGCTCGCTATCGAGACCGCCAGCGGGCGCACCAACACGTGGCTGTTCAGCGTCTCGACGTTCCCAGAGTTCCCTGAGAGCGAATCCAAGCGCCCGCGTGCTCCCCGCAACGACGATGTCGCACATGCCCAGAGAGTGTCGGCCCCGGCGGTGGTCAACGGCACCTTGAGCGAAGCCGATCGCGATCTCTACAAGGTCGCTCTCAAGGCCGGCGAGCGCCTCGGATTGGAGATCGAAGCCCGCCGGCTAGGCTCGGCCATCGACCCAGTCCTGTCCGTCCGCTCAGAAGCTGGGCGCCCTGTCGCCCGCGCCAACGACTCGCCGGGCGCTGGCGGCGATGCGCGTCTGGCGTTTCGCGCCCCCGCCGCGGGAACGTACATCGTCGAAGTGCGCGACGCCCGCTTCAGCAAGCAGCAGCGCAACTTTTACCGGCTGCTCGCGGGGCCGCTGGAGTTTGCCGAGGCCATCTTCCCTCTGGGCTGGCAGGCCGGCCAGCCGGTCGAGGTCGAACTTTCCGGCGGCACGCTTTCGGCTCCCGAAAGAGTCCGGGTCGATGGCGAACGGGCAGCACTGCCGGCGGGGCGGGGCGGATTGCCGCTGCCGTTCCTGCGGGGCGAGCGGCCGGAAACGCTCGAGCCCAAGGGCACGAAGCGCCGATGGCTCACCAAAGGCACCGTGGTCAATGGCCGCGTTAGCCGTCCTGGCGAGATCGACAGCTACGGGCTAGAGGTCCGCCCGGGCGAGGAATGGATGATCGAAACGCAAGCGGCAGTCCTAGGCACTTCGCAACTCTACACGCTGCTGTCTCTGCATGACCAAGACGGCCACAAGATCGCCTCCGCGGGTGACCAGCCGCCGGAGGAGTTGCTGTCGAACATCTCTACGCGAGCCGAGACGTTCGGAGACCCGGCGATCGGCCTGCGCATACCCACTGGCGTAAGCGAATTGCGGGTCAGCGTCGAAGACTTGCTCGGACGCGGCGGCCCCGGCTATGGCTATCGACTTGCAGCCCAACGCCAGCCTCCGGACTTCATGGTCCGGCTGGACGACACCCAGATCAATATTCCGCAGGGCGGCACGACTAGCATTTCCTTGACGATGGATCGAAGGGGCTACGACGGGCCCGTAAAGGTCATCGCCACAGGCTTGCCGGAGGGCGTCAACGTCGAAGGCGGCAACATCCCAGCTGAGTTCGGCGGCATGACCACACAGCGACAGTCCCTGCGCGGGCGCCTGATGCTGTCCGCCGCAGATGATGCCAAGTCCGGCCCCGTCTCTCTTTCGTTGCATGCCGAAGGCCGCTCCGCAGACGGCCAAGTCATCCGGCGGCCAGTGCGCACTTCCAAGCTGGTCACACCTGTGGCCGGGACCGGGCAGCGCCCTGTTCGCATCCCCGGCAAATCCGGCGCGATCGATGCCATGGTGGCCGGTCCGCATCCAGCCACCATCAAGGTTCTGTCGGAGCGGTCCCTGCGCCTGATCCAAGGAATTCGCCACGAAATCCGCTGGGCCTACGAGAGTCACGCGACGGGCGTGCAAGCCGTCACGGCCGTCAATGTGATCAATTCCCCGTCGGTCGCAAACTTGCGAATCCTCGGCGGAGCGTTGATCAAACCCGGGGACAACGAGGGCTCTTTCGAGATGAATACGACGATGGGCACGCCGGAGATGCGATTCGACTTGGTGCTCCAGGCGCGCGTTCGGCACGCGGGTGCGAACCTGTCGATCTACTCCGAGGCGATTACGGTCGATGTCGTGCAAGGCTACGATGTCCAGTTGCCTGAAACTCCCGTGGCAGTCTCCCCTGGAGGGACGTTTGAGATCTCGGGGAGCTTTTCGCGAGAACCGGAATTCGACTCCGAGGTCGAGCTTGAAATGATCAACCTGCCGGTCGGCGTGACCTGCGCATCGAGCAAGATCACCGGCAATCCAGAGACGTTCTCGCTGGCGTGCCAAGCGACGCCCGACGTAGAGCCGGGCGAGTACTCGGTGGAGGTCGCCCCGAAGTCGGTTCTAGCCGGCCGCGACAAGGAAGCGGTGCCCTACAATATCCCGCCGGTCCAAGCGGTGCTCCTCGTAGAAGGCGGGAATACTACAATTGCAGGTGCTGGGTAAGCGCCGGGAGATTGTTGCAATGAAAACAGCCTACGCCTTGATTACGGTTTCGGCTCTGCTCGCGGTCGCTGCGGCTCCCGCCCCGGCGGCTACCGCGGAGGAACGCCGAGTCAGCTTCCTGCGCGACGTGATGCCCGTGCTCAACTACACCGGCTGCACGGCTGGGGCGTGCCACGGCTCGGCCAAGGGCAAGAACGGATTCAAGCTCTCGCTGCGCGGCTACGATGCCGAGTTCGACTACCGCGCCCTGCTGTTCGAAGTCTCGGGTCGGCGCTTCAACCGAGCAGTGCCCGCCGCCAGCCTAATGCTGGCCAAGCCGACCATGCGCGTGCCACACGAAGGCGGCTTGCGCTTCGAAGAGGGCTCCGATCCCTTTAACACCATTGTCGAGTGGATCTCGCAGGGTGCGCCATTCGGCGATCCCGAGATCGACGCGGTGACCAACTTGGATGTGGAGCCGACAGAGATCTTCCTCGACGAGCCCGGCAAGTCCCAGGCGCTCACAGTGGTCGCCCACTACGGCGATGGCTCCAAGCGCGATGTTTCCAAGCTTGCCGTGATCGAGAGCAACTCGACCAGTACGGCCACGATCCAAGAATCGGGAGCGGTGCTCGGCGAGCGCATCGGCGAAGCGGCGATCATGGTGCGCTACGAGGGGAAGTTCGTCACGGTGCCGCTGACCGTACTGAACCCGGCGCCGGGGTTTTCATGGAACGATCCGCCGGTCAACAACTACATCGACGAGCAGATCGACGCCAAGCTCAAGCGGCTGCACATCCAGCCCTCCGATTTGTCCAGCGACGCGGTGTTCGCCAGGCGCGTCTACCTAGACCTGACGGGCATCCCACCGACGCCCGAGCAAGCACGCGCATTCATCGAGGATCCAGACTCGTCCCGCGCCAAGCGGCGGCGGCTGATCGACGAGTTGCTAGGCAGCCCGGCTTATGTGGATCACTGGTCGCTCAAATGGGGCGACCTGCTGCAGTCCAATCGCAAGCACCTTGGCGAGAAAGGCATGTGGGCATTCCGCCAGTGGATCCGCGACGCCATCGCCTACAACCAGCCCTACGACGAATTCGTCCGTGAACTGCTCACGTCGGTCGGCAGCACCTACCAATCCCCGGCCTCCAATTTCTATCGCGTCAATGACGATCCGAAACTGGCTATGGAGACGACGACGCAACTGTTTCTCGGCGTGCGGATGGTCTGCGCCCAGTGCCACGACCACCCTTTCGAACGCTGGACGCAGAACCAGTACTTCCAACTGGCGGCGTTCTTCGCGGCGGTGGGCATGAAGCCCGGCTTCGACAGCGACGAGCAGATCGTCTACCTCAAGCGGGACAACAACGAGTTCCTGCACCCCAAGACAAACAGAGCCGTCGCGCCCGAATACCTGCTCGCTTCCGCGGGCATGCCCGAAATCGGCACCTTTGGCGACAGCCGCGAAGCTCTGGCGCAGTGGCTGACCTCAGAGAAAAACCCCTATTTCGCGAAGGCGATCGTAAACCGCGTGTGGAGCTATTTCTTCGGACGGGGCATCATCGAGCCGGTGGATGACATCCGCGGCTCCAACCCGCCGATCAATCCGGCCCTGCTGGACGCGCTCGAAGCCGACTTTATCTCCAGCGGGTTCGACCTACGGCACCTCATCAAGACCATCGTCAGTTCGCGAACCTACCAAGCAGCGATGGAGACCAACGAGTGGAACGTCACCGACGAGATCAACTTCTCGCGCTTCCAGCCGCGCCGGCTAACAGCCGAGTCGCTGCTGGACGCGATGACCATCGCAACCGGCTCGCGACCGGACTTCCCGGAAGTGCCGGAGGATTTCAGCGCCCAGCAGCTGCCCGACCCACACGTGGACACGGGAGGCTTCCTGAACATGTTCGGGCGGCCCGAGCGTGAGTCTCCCTGCGAGTGTGAGCGCCGCAACGACCTGAGCCTGCCACTGGCGATGAGCTTGGTCAACGGCCCGACGCTGGCAGACGCCATCGCCAACCCCGAGGGCCGGATCGCCAAGGCGATCCTTGCCGGTCGCGACGACCGGGAATTGATCGAGGAGTTGTACCTTGCGTCGCTCGGACGCATGCCGACGCCGACCGAGATGGACGAGGCCGTGACGTACCTAGGCAGCTCGCCCGGGCGCGCCGCCAAGGCTCAGGACCTGCTCTGGGCGCTGGTCAACTCGAACGCGTTCCTGTTCAACCGCTAGCTCGACTCGCAAGCAGTCTAGGACGCCCTACGTCGTCGATAGGGCTCAGTTTGCTTGTGACGATCCGCCTTCCACATGCATTCCGAGACGGTTCATGGCCTGATCGGCAATGAAATCGCTATTGTCGGCCTGCATCGTCAAGTGCATGTTGCCGAATGTTCCAAGCTCCGGCTGCACAACCACGCTTGATGTCACAGCTTGGTCGGCCAAGATCCGGGCGGGCCGCCGGCATGCTTCGAGTCGACTCGTCTGATCGCGTTCTTCGATGAAGTCCCCTAGGCGAAGCCCAGGACCATCCTAGAATGAGGTGGTCCGATGTCTTTAGACCACTGGTCGGTGAATTTAAGGTGGACTCCGCTACTGCTCTGAACTACCGACCAAAGTGAGTATACCGCAAAGGGAAGATCATCATCATCCCGTCTCCTCGCCGTGCTCCTGCTCTCACGCTGAGGAGGGCCCCGGCCGCCCTCCGGACGGGCCTGCTTGCTCCAAATTTGAGCAGGCACCGCCCGCCACTCACTCGTGCCCTTGCCGCCAGTACCGTTCGCAACGCTCGAGCGCCATCTCGAGGTGCTGCCAGTAACCCGTCGGCATGCGCTCCTGGCGCACTTCCTCCACCAGCTCGACGAAATAGCGCAGGCTGCGCACCGGCTCACTCTCAGGATGGTCGATCATGCTCATCGACTTGCGTACGCTGCCCAGCAGGATCGCCCGCCGCACCGTTTGCAGACTTACACCCGCGCGCTCCCAGTCCGCTGCCAGACGCTCGTCGGCGGGCCCGAATCCAGCTTGCACACAGGCGCGCTGGCGAAACATCTCCCGCACCTGTTGGACATACGCACTGCCCTGCTCGCCGAGCGCACCCGCTCCGGGCCCCGGCGGCTGTGCGTAGGGCCAGTACTCCGCGCGCACCCGCAAGCGCGCCCCGCGATGCTGGTTGCGGGCCGCCTCCAGTTCGCAGATTCCCTTGGCGACCAGTTCGCGCAGGCAGCGTCCCACACTCGCCCGGCTCTTGCCCACCTCCCGCGCCAACTCGCGGCTGTCGAACTCCCAGCACCCGCTCGACCGCTCGGCCCGCAGGCAGACGTAGGCGAACACCTTGAAGCTCGCATCGCTCAAGACGCGCAGCGCCTGCTCGAAGCCCTCCCCGGCCGCAAACCACTCGCCCAGCTCCGCCTTCAAGCGCACCGTTCAGTCCCTCCCGTAGCCCAGCGGCGGCTCGACCGCTTGCAGTTCCTCGAGATCCAGTTCGGCGATCGCCTGCAGCTTCTCCCCCAGCGCGCTCGCCTGCAGGCTCTCCGGCAGTTTCTCCTGCCACTCCCCGTAGTGCTCCTGCAACTGCACCAAACTCGCCACGGCCTCGCGCCAGCGTTGCGCATGCGAGCGCCGGTCCTGCGCACGCCGGTAGTGGACCGGCCGGGCACCCTCCCGCAGCCGCGCCCGATAGCGCCGCTGCTTCTCTGCATTCGTCATTGCCATGGGCTCTCTCCAACGGCCTCCAAACCAACTGTCAATGGTAACGTTACCAGGCTTCCGCCCGCCTGCGCGGCCCGCTTGGCACGCTCACTGCGCGCTCGGCTGGCCACCCTGCAGCGTCTCCCACGGCGTGCGGCCCGCCAGCGCCGAGTGCGGCCGAGTGTGGTTGTAGAAATCCAGCCAGTCCCCGATCACCGCGCGGGCCGCGAAGCCATCCGCCAGCTCTTGCAAGTAGACCGCCTCGTACTTCAGCGAGCGCCATAGCCGCTCGATGAACACATTGTCCATCCAGCGGCCCCGCCCGTCCATCGAGACCCGCACGCCAGCCGCCTCCAAGCAGCTCGTGAACGCTTGCGCGGTGAACTGGCTGCCCTGGTCGCTGTTGAAGATCTGCGGCGCACCGAAGCGCTCCAAGGCTTCCTCGACCGCCTGCAGGCAGAATTCCGTCTCGAGGGTGTTGGACAGTTCCCAGCTCAGCACCGCCCGGCTGAACCAGTCCATCACGGCGACCAAGTACAGGAACCCCCGCGACATCGGAATGTAGGTGATGTCCGTGCACCACACTTGCTGCGGCCGCTCGATCGGCAGGTTCCGCAACAGGTACGGATAGACCCGCTGCGCGGGGTCCGGCAGGCTCGTGCGCGGCCGGCAGTAGACCGCCTGCAAGCCCATCTTGCGCATCAGTCGGCGCACTTGGTCGCGGCCCGCCGGATAGCCTTCCCGCCGCAGATGCCGGCTCATCTGCCGACTGCCGTAAAACGGATGCGCCGTGTACAACTCGTCGATCCGCCGCATCTGCGCCAGCTGCTCCGGATCCACTGCCTGCGGCTGGTAGTACAGCCCAGAACGACACACCCCCAGCAAACGGCACTGCAGGCGCACACTCGCCTGCGGGTGATCCCTCTGCACCAAGCTCTGGCGCGTGGACCGGCTCAGCGTTCCCACGCGCTCTTCAAAAAAATCCCGCTCGATCACCAACTGCCCGATCTTCTCGTGCAGCTTGCGGATCTCCGCCTCCCGCTCATCCTGACCGGGCCCACCCGCCCGCTCGAACAATTCGGCCAAGCGCTCGCTGGCCGTGCGCTTCCACTGGCTCACCTGGTTCGGATGCAACTCGTGCCGCGCCGCGATCTGCTGCACCGTGCGGTCCCCCCGCAAAGCTTCCTTCGCCACCCGCGCCTTGAATCCCGCCGTGAACGTCCGTCTGTTCGCCATCGTTGACTCCTTTCGACCCTGGCGAAATCCACCTTAGCGTATGGTCCAAAAGCCCAGGACCATCCTAGAACGCCGATTTCAACGTCATCTTGCCTTCCAGCCTTCCGTCAGGCACTACCGCCTACCGGCGGGCTTGTTGACCTCGTAGACGAGACTGACCGTGCCCGTCTTCTCGTAGAGCTTGTGTTGTTTCAGCGTCAGGTCAATTTTCGTAGCGGGTTCGGCGACGAGGGGAACGCCGGCTCCGAGCAATACGGGCACGATCGCCACTTCCACCGTGTCAACGAGTCCTTCGTCTGCAAGGCTGCGGAACAGCGAGCCTCCACCGAATAGCCAGATATCCTTACCCTCTTCCTCGCGAAGCGACTGAACTAGTTCTTTCCAGTTATCTCCGATGATCGGAACATTTTGGAAGTCGCTCTGGCGCAGGGTCTTCGAAAACACGTAAGTCCGGATGCCCGACGCTACCGGGGACACCTTCGCACCGGTCACCTCAAACGTCTTCCGACCAAGCAAGTACGTGTCGAACTGTTCAAGAATTGCTGGGAAATCGAAGTCAGGATCCATGACGATCCAGTCGTACTCGCCGGCAGGGCCGGCGATGTATCCGTCCAAGCTCATGGCGCAGCTGTAGCGAATCTTCCGCATTCCGAGCCTCCATTCAGTAATCTTCCTGTGCCCTGCCTTCGGGGTCTCGACCGTTGCGATCGGGGCGTATGTGGGCTGGACGCTGGAAGGGCCCTTACGGCTGGCCTTGTCGATCCCGGATGCCTGTGCTTCCTGCGTCGCTTCATTACATGCCCACCGAGACTATTCGGGCACTCTATGTTATTCGAAATCAGCGAGTTACGGATGAATCTATCGGATTGTTCCGGGAACTTCTCCGGTTGCCTTAGTCAGGATTGCATATAAGCTCACGAAACGGTGGCGGCCCCGGGTTCAGGCTTTGGTGCGGTGATCGGCAAACCCTCGGCAATCAGTTCGGCAACGTCAAGGACTCGTATGTCATCGCGACCCGCCCGTCCAGCCGCGTCCTTGAGCATGATCGGACAATACGGGCAAGCAACTGCGATCGTGTCGGCGCCTGTCTGCTGCGCTTCCTCGAAACGCTTGTAGTTGACCCGCCCACCCGGCAGTTCGACGCTGTCGTCAGCGATATATAGCTGGGCTCCGCCAGCACCGCAGCAGAACGTATCGGCGGCGTGGTGGGGCATTTCCACGAGTTCGGCACCTGTGGCACTCAGGACCTCGCGAGGCTCGGCTACCACCCCCCGCCCACGCGCCAGATAGCAGGGATCATGCAAGGTGACTTTGCTAGCAGTGGGCTCCAATGGCAATGATTCGACCAGTTTCGCGAGTAACTCGGAGTGATGGACAACCTCGATCCCCAACTCCTCGAAGTCCTCTGACTGCCGGTAGTCCACATCGAACATGCGGGCGCAGTGTGGGTCGCACGTCACAAGCTTGCGCACCCCCTTGGAGCGAAACTCAGAGATCAGCCGCTCAGAGAGTTCCATGTACAGGTACTCGTTGCCAGCCCGGCGTGCCGGCTCGCCGCAGCAAGTCTCCGACGAGAGCACGCCCCACGAGACTCCCGCTGCGTCGAGGATCCGCTGCATCGCCTTGACGACCTGCTGGCCGTGGGGGTCGTAGTTGCAGCCGCAGCCGAGCCACAACAGCCACTCAGTCTGCGCTTCGTGGATCGGCAGGCTGGCGGATTCCAAGAGCTTGCGGCGCACCTGTTGCGAAGCGCCCCAAGCGTTGTGAGGGGAGCGCTCCATCGTTGTGAACATGTCTGAGAGTTTGTCGTTGGCAGTTCGCCCCTCGCTCACCAGCCCGCGTCGCAGATCAAGGATCTTCAAGCCGACATGCTCGATGCCCACGGGGCAAGCTTGCTCGCAGGCCCCGCACGTGAAGCACTGGTACAGGTCCTCCTCGCTGATCCATGCCTCGCCTTTGGCCACGGCCGCCGCATCAGCGGCAATAACGTCCCCGCCCGCCAGCAGCCCATGCTGGAGCTGGAGCACGATCTGCTTCGGATCGAGCGAGCCTCCGATCAGATTCGCAGGACAACTGTCGGTGCAGCGCCCGCACTCCATGCACGAATTGACGTCCAATACATCCTTCTGGGAAAGATCCGCGAAGGACAGCATGCCGAAATCGTCGTCATCGTCGTCGCGCAACGCACGCATCGGGCTGGTGACTTGGCCGCGAAAGAAGATTGCCACCGGCCCCAGCACGAGATGCAGGTGCTTGGAATTCGGGATCAACCAGAGCATGCCGAGCAATGCCGAGGTGTGCGCCCACCAGTTCGCCCTCCAAGCGTCAGAGCCCGCCTGGAGCAAGCGCCAGTCCAACAGATACGTCACCATCAGGGCAACGATCAAGAAAGCGACCATGGCCGAAGTCAGCGACAGCTGCTCGCCCAGCGCACGCGGGCGCAAGATGAAGCGGCGAAAGCTCAAGCCCACGATGCCTGCCAATACTGCAATGGCCCAGGCACCAGCAAAGGCCGCATACCAAGAATGCCGTTCGGAAGGGGGCTCCATCCCGGTCAGGCCAATGGCGAAGTGCTCTAAGCTGACCCAGGCGAAGGCGAAGAAGCCCCACATCACCAATGCGTGAAGCACGCCCGCCACTGGCCGCTCGCGGATTACCCGCGTCTGCAGCATGACCTCTGCAAACACGGTCCAAAGCCGCACAGCCAAGCCGTCAAATCGCAGGTTGCGCTCCTTAGAGCGGAGCATCGGAGACAGGCGCCTAGCAACCGTCACAGAGAAATAACACAGGCTTGCCAAGGTCGCGAGGACTAAGACGGTGACGTCGATCACAGCCTAGGATCATAACGCGCCAGCGGGGGTATACTGGCAGCGCCATGCAGACGACTCGACGTGGCTTCCTAGCCGGAGCCAGCGGCCTCGCCGCCCTAAGTGCATGCGAGACATTGCCCGGCCCGCGCAACGTCACCCGCCCCAACTTCCTGTTCTTCTTCCCGGACCAGCACCGCTTCGACTGGGTCCAGCGGAACGCCGCCGTGCCCGTCCCGACTCCGAATCTCGAGAGCCTGTTCCAGCGGGGAGTTTCGTTCCCTAACGCCGCGGTCGATTCCCCGGTGTGCGGCCCGTCCCGGGCCTGCTTGGCCTCGGGCAGTGTCTACGAGCGCTGCGGAGTAGTAAACAACAGCGACAACTTTCCCGTAACCCGCACGAGCTACTACAAGGCCCTGCGCAATAGCGGGTACCACGTGATGGGCTGCGGAAAGTTGGATCTGCACAAGGGAGACTACTCGTGGGGTCTCGATGGCAGGGGCAGCATGGATGCGTGGGGCTTTTCGGACATGATCGACAACGGCGGCAAGGGCGGCGGCGCAACCGCCTACCGGTCTGACCCGCCTGGGCCAAAAGATCCGTACTACGCTTACCTAGATTCTCTGGAACCGCCCCTCGGGGCAGCATGGGCCTCGGAGTTGCAGCGTTTGGGACAGGTCAAGTGGAACCAGATCGACAAGAGCAAGCCCGGCCCGGAACTGGACGAACTGCTCAGCCGTGAGACCTGGTGGGGCGCGACCGATCCAGTCGCCGTCCCCGACGAGGCCTACTGCGACAACTGGATCGCCCGAAATGGTTTGGAACTCTTGGACCGGGCACCCGACGGAAAGCCGTGGCACCTCGTGCTGAATTTTGTCGGGCCCCACCCGCCGATGGACATTACGCGGAGCATGGCGCAGAACTACCGCGGGCCGGACCGGCTGATCGACGGCTTCAACCAGCCCCACAACTACCCGGGACCGATTCCACCCGAGCAGCACATCCGAATTCAGCAGAACTACGCAGCCATGATCGAGAACATCGATCGCTGGCTGGGAGTGTTTGTAGACACGCTCAAGGAGCGCGGCGACTATGACAACACCATGGTCGTCTACTCAAGCGACCACGGAGAGATGCTCGGCGACCACGGACTTTGGGGCAAGGGTTTACCCCACCAGCCGTCCGCGGGCGTGCCGCTGGGCGTCGCCGGGCCGGGCGTGCGCCAAGGTGCCGAGAGCCAAGCGATGGCAAGCCTCATCGACCTCACCGCCACGTTCGTGGACTACGCCGAGGCTGGAACGCTTGAGTATCAAGATGGCCAGTCGTTGCGGCCGCTGCTGGAGAGCGACACAGAGCATCACCGGGACTTTTCACGGTCGGCACTGACCATCCGAAGCGGCCCGTGGCGATTCGTGCAGGATCAGCGCTACAAGCTGGTGGAGGGATTCGGCTCGGAGCACCGGCAGTTGTTTGATCGCGAGGCTGACCCGCTGGAAGACGAGAACATCGCCCAATCCAAGCCAGCAGAGGTCGAGCGCCTCTCCAAGCTCTTCGTGGAGGTCTGAGATCGTCGACCGGACTGTGCAGAATGCCCGCAATCACGTCAGGAAATAGTTTCGACGGCCTGCGGCCCGCGTCCGGCAGTACCGGCTAGCCGAAGCTGACCCAGCCAGATCCTATGGCAATTGCCAGCAGGATTCCCGCCGGCGACACGAACGTCAGGATGAGGGCGCAGACCCACAGCCATGCGGTCGTCGGACCGCTGGGAGCAATCCGTGCGTCGACCTTGCGGTGGCGCAGATAGAGCGTGCCCAGACCCAGCACTGGATACATCACGGCAGCAATCAAGCTGCTCGTCACGAGCAACATCTGGGGCGGGTTCTCAAAGAGCCAATATGCTACCGAGTACATCAGCAGCGACACCACGACGAAGATCCGAATGTAGCGAAGACGGACTGTGTAGTCAGACGCATCGATCAGCCCGAGCAGCCCCATTACATCGGCAAGCATGCGGCTGGCCCCAGCCGATCCGGAGAGCACAGTGCTCACCAAGACGAAGAAGGCCCCGACCAAGAACAGCCCGGCCGCCTGAGGGCCGAGACCGTCCGTGTAGATCGAGCTCACCACAGAGAGCGTCTGGCGACCGTCTGGATCCAGACCCTGGGCATTCAGGATCGCGGCGCCCAAGAGATAGAAGCAAATCGTACTGGCCGTATAGACGACCAACGTTAGGACTGCATCGGTGTACATCACCCGAATCCAGCCCCTCGCCCTGCGGGCCCAGGCCGAACCGGCCTCAGGCGCGCCAGCGGAGCGCGCGTAGCCTTTCTCCACGCACCAGTAGGTGTAGTTCCACATTTCTCCGAACGCAACTCCCGTGCCCGCGTACATGGCCAGCGCTGTCAGGATCAGCGTCGTCGTCATCTCCGGCGGCAGGCCGAGCGATAAGCCGGCTGCCACGTCCGGCCACTCTACGGCAAAATCGGTCCAACGCAACATGACTGTGCAGACGACGGTGACGAGCGTGAAGCAGGACACTAGGATCACCAGCAGCCTCTCCAGCGAAGCGTACGTGCCAACGATCAACAGCGAACCGCAAGCGACCGCCAGCAAGATTGACCAATAACGGGCCCCGCCCTCGCCAAGCAGGCCGGGAAACACCATCTCGAGTACTTGCCCGGCGCCGCCTAGAATCGCGCCAGAGTTCACGAAGAGGAGGAACTTCGAGCCCAGCCAGAGCCAGGTGAACCAATTTATGGTCGGCCGGGGCCGATCCTTCGCGCTAGGTTTGGCGCCATGGACTCGAAGCAGCCGCCCGAGCCAAGCGCTACCGAGACCAACCGCAACGACTGCGGCAAGCAACCAGCAGGCCGCGATCGCAGTGCGCGCTTCGGAATCTAGACTCACAAACTTCGCCACCGCTACGACGGCCGCCAACAAAAAGCACGTCATCCACGGAAGCGTCAGCCACTCCGGGCGCCTGCCGGCCGGTCCGGGCAGTTCGTTGAAGACCCGCAAGAAGGTCTGGCCGCTGGCGATCGTGTGGCGCGCCAACTCGGCTTGCACAACCACCTTGACCAAGCAGGACAGCACGACGAACCACAGCAGGGTGAAGCCCGCAACCGCTCCGAGTTTTGTGGTTACGATCAACTCGCCCGAGCCCACGACCGAGCCAGCGAGGATCATGCCAGGTCCGAGATGACGCAGCGTGGTCCGAAAGCCGCGCGGCGGCTCCTTGAATTCGCTTGCGCTCCGCGAATAGGGGTCGGCGGTTGCCATCGGCGCCTTGGAGAGGTCTACCTCGATCAGAGGCTTGCAGGCTCAAGCCTATCGCACGACCCCACCTAGAGGGGGCTCCCGCTCGAAACGGTCACGCTGGTAGATTTCTACGCGTAGCGGTACTTCATCCGGCATTTCGTCGAGTGGAAAGATCGGACGCGGGCAATTCAAATGCCCGAGGGCGTGCAAGTTTGCGCTCGCGGCACCCGGTGCATCGACGCTAACCAGCAGCGAACACCAGCGCTCATACATGTGCGGCTCGCAATGGGGGGACTTGACGACCACGAGGTCGAAAGCGCGCGGGTCCTGGCCGTGCGCCAAGAACAGCGCCCGGTCGTAGAGGTTGACCGCCCGGCTCGTCACGACAAGAATTCGGCGACCACTTTCCAGCACAGCGGTGGGACCAGCATGGCATTCGCTGTGAAATGACTCGCTCCTGAATCTGCCGTCCGACAGCAGCTTGACCCGCCCCTCGACAGCAAGAGGCTGAAACCGGAGCGGATCGAGCGTGCCGCCCAGCACGGTGCGCACCGTGCCCCCGATCCCCGCTGCGAATGCGTGTGCTACTGCAGGCGCATCCACAATAGGCGCAAGCACTCTTCCTGAGAAGCCTGCGTGCTCGGCCGCGCGGATGATTGAGTTGCCATCGCCTGAAGCGCCCGAACTGGTCGCGTCGGCGGCATCCATCAACACCGCCGTACCATCCGTATTGGCTGCCATAGCCACGGCCTCGGGCAGGCTCGTCAGTTTCGCCTGCATTCCATGGCGGTGGGCCCACAATTGTCGCGCTAGCCGGAGAGCGTGTTCCGCCGCAAGCTTCGGATCTGAGTTTGCCACCGCGAAGCTGTTCGAGCGCAGATCGGGCACATCAGTGAACGGATTGCCGATGATCACACCGGCGGAGAGTCCGCGCCGCAGCCGCTCGAACTGCTTCGCCTCACGGATGACCCGGCCAAGGCTCCCGGTCCTGGTGATCAACTCGTCTCCGCGCACGAGCATCGGAATCCGTACTCGAGCCGTCACAGGACGAGCCTGCCCCGAAAGGATTGCCAAAAGGAGCTTTGCGGCTCGGGCACCAGTCTGGCTGAAGTCCACGTGCGGGTAGGTGTGATAAGCAACTATCGCGTCGCTGTATCGCAGCATGCGGTCCGTCACGATGGCGTGGAGGTCCAGCGAAACGACGATCGGAACATCTTCTCCGAGAATCTTGCGGCTCTCGCCGAGCAGAAAGCCCTCGGGATCGTGTTGGCCTTCGGCGGCCATCGCACCGTGCAACGAGAAGTAGGCCGCGTCGACCCGGCCAGCCTTGGCCAGACCATCCAAGAACTCCGCTGCGATGCGTGAGAAGTCGTCCGCAGCGAGCAGCCCACCTGAGGTGACGGCCTTGGCGCTATAGGTCGGGACCACAACACATTGCTCCCGATCCGCGAAGACCCCCAGCGCACCACCGACCTCTTCTTGCGCCACGGAGTGGTACTCCAGCAGGTCCGTACCGCGCCGAATCATGAAATCGCCGTACCTGCTCCTGACGGCATTGAACGACGCAACCTCTTGTTTGCACTCGGCTACGGCCACTCTCGGCACGAATCGATTATGGCCGAAGACGCGACCTCCCCTGCATTGGCGACACTTCCCGAGGAAGGCGCCGGGAGACAGGGTTGCGATGGTCACTGCGGTTGACCCTAACAATTGGACTAGTCTCGATTCGGAGGCGCGCTCGGATGACCGGCTGATCGACGAGTACGGCTCGGCGCGAGAGAGACTCGATTCGGAGGCGCACGTGGATGATCGAGGTCGCGGCGGCGGTGGTTTGGACGGCGGTCGTCGGAAGTCTCACCGTAACGTTCGGCACGCTAACAAGTTTCGCCGTCGCATTCCTGTTGCCGACGCGACGCAAGACCCGGACGCAGCGCGTGTTCCTAGGATTCGCATCCTCCTTCGCGCCGGGCCTGAGCCGCGTGTTCGACCAGCCCTCAGGTGACCACTTGGTAATCACGTGCTCGTCCAGCGAGGGGGAAATGACGTTTCGGGCCA
>LXNI01000772.1_pt1 | contig 34357 bp, 33 predicted proteins | sample 809091 | NCBI WGS metagenome assembly LXNI01 (sample SAMN04870527, study PRJNA318959) | sponge metagenome | biome: 01000161; feature: marine sponge reef; material: water | host: Sarcotragus foetidus | place: Greece: Milos, Mediterranean Sea | collected 2013-05-29 | depth 5-7 m | reverse complement strand
GATGGCCGCATCGGCGAGCTTCGCCAGCCCCGTCTCCCATCCGGCGAACGTTCTCGTCATGGGACCCGGCGGCTACCGGTTCACCGACTACCTGCGCGTGGGACTTCCCCTGACCGCTGTCGTATTCGTGGTGGTCATGCTCGTGACCCCGGTGTTCTGGCCCTTCTGAAGCCTCCCGGATCCTCGGCGCTCGCGCGTGCTCAACCCTTCACCTCCCGCGGCAACCCCCGCCCCTTCCACAGGTAGAACGCCACCGGAAACAACAGCAGCACAACCGCCCCCGACGTCACTACCCCGCCCACCAGCGGCGCGGCGATCCGCTTCATCACGTCCGCTCCCGCTCCCGCGCTCCACATGATCGGCAACAGCCCGATCACGTCGGTCGCGATCGTCATCATGACGGGGCGGACCCGCTTGACCGCACCGCGCCGAATCGCCTGGGCCAGCGCGCCGCGATCGGTAAGCAGCCCGCGGTCCCGGTAGTCCCGGTACGAGACGTTGAGGTAGAGGAGGAAGACGATCGCGGTCTCGGCGTAGAGCCCGGCCAGCGCGATGATCCCCACCCACACCGCGATGCTCAGGTCGTAGCCCAGGACGTACAGCAGCCAGAACGAGCCCGCGACCGCGAACGGCACGCCCAGCAACACCAGCATCGTCTCGGTCACGGACCGGGTGGTCAGGTAGATGAGGATGAAGATCAGGAACACGGTCAGCGGAACCACGTACGCCAGGCGCTGCTCCGCGCGCTCCATGTACTCGTACTGGCCGCTCCAGGCGACCGTGTAGCCGGCGGGCAGCGCCACCGCTCCCGCGACGGCTTCCCGCGCTGCTTCCACATAGCTCCCCACGTCGATGTCCCGGATGTCGATGTACACCCAGGCGTTGGGCTTGGCCCCCTCGCTCTTGATGCTCGGCGGACCCACCACGTACTCCATGCCCGCCAGCCGTCCCAGCGGCACCTGGTGACCCTCGTGCGTCGCGACCAGGACCGAGCGCAGCGCGGGGAGATCGTCGCGCAATTCGCGACTGTAGCGCAGGTTGACCGGGTAGCGTTCGAGCCCCTCGACCGTCGTCGTGACGTTCATGCCCCCGATCGCCGTCTGGATCACCTCCTGCACATCGCGCACGGTGAGACCGTGCCGCGCAATCGCGACCCGGTCGATCTCGAAGTCGAGGTAGTTCCCCCCGAGCACCCGGTCGGCGTAGACGCTGGCGGTCCCGGGAACATCCCGCACGACCGCCTCGACCTCGCGCCCCAGCCGCTCCAGTTCGGCAAGATCGGGCCCCGCGATCTTGATCCCCACCGGAGTGCGGATTCCCGTCGACAGCATGTCGATGCGGCTCCGGATCGGCATCGTCCACGCGTTCGTGAGTCCCGGAATGCGCAACGCCGCATCCAGCTCCTCCACCAGCCTCTCGGGCGTCATCCCGGGCCGCCACTCACCGCGCGGCTTGAGCGCGATCGTGGTCTCGATCATCGACAGCGGCGCGGGATCGGTCGCCGAGTCCGCCCGCCCCACCTTCCCGAACACATGCTGCACCTCGGGGAAGGTGTAGATGATCCGGTCGGTCTGCTGCAGGATCTCTCGGGCCTCGGTGATCGACACGCCCGGCAGCGTCGTCGGCATGTACAGCAGGTCCCCCTCCCACAGAGGCGGCATGAACTCCGACCCGAGACGCGAAAACGGCACCACCGTCGCGGCCAGCGCCACCAGCGCCCCCGCCACGACCCACCGGCGGAACCGCAGCACGAACCCCAGCACCGGCCAGTACGCACCGCCCAGCAGCCGCCCCACCCGCGTGCGGTCCGAGGGCTGGATCCTGCCACGCACCCAGTACCCCACCAGCACGGGCACCAGCGTCACCGACAGCAGCGCCGCCGCCGCCATCGCATAGGTCTTGGTGAACGCCAGCGGCTTGAACAGCCGCCCTTCCTGCGCCTCCAGCGTGAACACCGGCATGAACGACACCGTGATCACCAGCAGCGCAAAGAACAGCGACGGACCCACCTCCCTCGCCGCGCCGGCGATGATCTCCCAGTGCGGCCGCCGCCCTCCATACCGCGCGAGGTGCTTGTGGGCATTCTCGACCATCACGATCCCGGCGTCGACCATCGTCCCGATCGCGACCGCAATCCCCCCCAGCGACATGATGTTCAGGGTCAGCCCCTGCACCCGCACCACGATCATCGCGAGCAGAATCCCCACCGGCAGCGCAATCACGGCCACCAGCCCGCTCCGCACGTGGGCCAGGAACAGCAGACACACCAGCCCCACGATCAGCAACTGCTGCAGGAGGCTCGTGCGAATACTCCCCACCGCGCGGTCGATCAGCGAAGTGCGGTCATAGGCGACCTCCAACTCCACACCCTCCGGCAGACCCGGGCCAATCTCCTCCAGCCGCATCTTCACGTCCCGAATCACCTGCCGCGTATCCGCACCCGGACGCACCACCACGATGCCGCCCACCGTCTCGCCTTCGCCGTTCCACTCGGCCAGCCCCCGCCGACTCTCCGCGCCCATGCTCACCCGCGCCACGTCCTCGAGCAGGATCGGCGTTCCGTCCGGGCCCACCCCGAGCCCGATCCGCCGGATGTCCTCCACCGACCGGATGTACCCGAGCCCCCGGATCATGAATTCCTTCTCGCCAACCTCGATCAGCCCGCCGCCCACGTCGCTGTTGCTCTCCTGAATCGCCGCGCGAATCGCCGAGATCGGCAGGTTGTACGCGCGCAGGCGGTTCGGATCGACCGTGACCTGGTACTGCCTCACGAAGCCCCCCACGCTGGCCACCTCCGACACCCCCGGCACGGTCGTCAGCTCGTACTTCAGGAACCAGTCCTGAATCGAGCGCAGCTCACCGAGGTCGTGGCGATCGGACTTGAGCGCGTAGACGAACGCCCACCCGACGCCCGTCGCATCGGGCCCGAGCTTGGGCGTCACACCGGCGGGCAGCTGCTCCGCCACCGAACTCAGGTACTCGAGCACGCGGCTCCTGGCCCAGTAGAGATCCGTCCCGTCCTCGAAGATCACGTACACGAACGACACCCCGAAGAACGAATACCCGCGCACCACCTGCGCGAACGGCGCCGCAAGCATCTGCGTCGCAAGCGGATAGGTGACCTGGTCCTCGACGATCCGCGGAGCCTGCCCCGGATAGTCGGTCTGGATGATCACCTGCACATCCGAAAGATCCGGTATCGCATCGATGGGCGTGCGAGCCAGCGAATACGCCCCCGCCACAACGATCAGCAGGGTCCCCAGCACGACCAGAAATCTGTTTTGGATTGACAGGTCGATGAGTCTTGCGAACATGACCGCCTCCTTCAGTGGTGCTCGTGCATCGCGCCGGCCGCGTCGGATGCCGCCTCGCCGGCACTGCTCAGCAGCTGCGAGATGGCCGCCCTCAGATTCGCATCCGAGTCGATCAGGAACTGCGACGAGGTCACGATCGTCTCACCCTCGGCGAGCCCAGCGGCCACTTCCTGCATGCCCTCGCTCTCGGTGCCGAGCACCACCTCGCGCGGCTCGAACAGGCCGCCCTCCCTCGCCACGATCACCACCGCCCGGGCGCCGCTGTGCAGGACCGCCTCGGCCGGCACCATCACCGCATCGACCGCCCCGCTCGTCGTCACCGTCACGTCGACGTACATCATCGGCCGGAGCAGCAGGTCCGGATTCGCGACCTCGACGAACGCAGTGAGCGTCCTCGTCTCGGGGTTCACCGCGGGCCGGAAGAAGAGGATCCGGCCGGTCCACTCCCGCCCGGGAAAGGCGTCCGCCTCGACGGTGACCGCCTGCCCCTCGTGGACGTGGCGAAGGTCGTCTTCGTAGAAGTCGGTCTCGGCCCACAGCGTCGAGTGATCGGCAATCTTCAACACCGTCATGCCCGGGTCGAGCTTCATCCCCTCCATCGAATCGCTGATCTTCTCGACGATGAACCCCGTCGCGGGCGAGAAGATCGGGACGGTGCGCGCAACCACCTGCGACTCGGTGAGCGCGTCGATCTGCTCCTCGGTCATGTCCCAGTAGAGCAGCCGTTCCCGTGCCGCTTCCAACAGCGACCGGGCCCGCTCGACGGCTTCGGGGTAGGCGCCGCTGTCCTGCAGGCGCCGCACGTAGTCCATGGCGCCGAGAAATTCGCGCTGCGTCGTGACGAGCTGCGGGCTGTAGATCTCGAAGAGCACGTCGCCGGTCGCGACCGTCTCGCCCACGTTGTTGACGCTGGCGCCCTCGATCCAGCCCTCGTATTTCGTCTGCACCGAGACCACCCGCTCCTCGTTGTGCGCCAGGATGCCGACGGTCCGAATGGAGACCGGCAGGGCGCCCCGGCGGACCTCCGTGGTGCGCACTGCAAAGTTCTGCAGGAAGGCCTGGCTCACCTGGATGCCGCCGTCCTGCATGGCGGGTTGAGCGGCGCCCGCACCGGCACCCTCGACGCCCTCATCCGCGTAGACCGGGACCAGGTCCATTCCCATTGGGGATTTGCCCGGCTGGTCGGATGTGTAGGTCGGGTCCATCGGGGCACGCCAGTAGAGGATCGTGCGCTCGCCCCCGGAATCTCGCCCGAGGAACAGCGCCGTCCCGGCCGCCCCGGCCGCGACGCCCAGGGCCACGAAAACGACGGCACGCAACCTGTTCAGATTCGTCATGATCCTTCCTCCGGGAACGCCGAGCCGATCGCCCGCTCCATGTCTGCCAGCGCCTTCATGTAGTCGGCCCGCAGGCGCGCAAGCCCGAGCCGCACGTCGAGCAGGACCTCCTCGCTGTTGAGCAGATCCAGCACCCCGGTAACGCCTGCCGAGTAGGCCTCCTCGGTCGTGCTGAGCGCCTGTTCGGCCTGGGGAATCAGGGCCCGCTCGAAGAGGGCCAGCTGACCGTCGATCGTCGTGAGCCGAAACGCGGTCGAGCGCACCGCCAGAGCCACGCCGTTGACCGCGTCGTGGTAGGTCGCCTCGGCGGCGGAAAGCATCGCAGTGGCCTCCCGCACCCCCGCCTCGTACGCGGCCCCGAACACCGGAATGCTGGCCGCGAGGATGAGGCTGAACTGGTCCCGTCCGTTGTCCGGGGGCGGACTGACGAGTCCCGGGTCGTCGCGACGCCCCAGCACGTTCCCCCAGGCCACGCCGACGGTGAAGTCGGGTCGGGAGCGGCGGTGCGCCAGCCGCACAGCGTGCTCGTTGCCCTCGATTCTCAACCGGGCCGAGCTGATCTCGGGTCTCGCGGCGAGCCCGGCCGCCTGCAGCGACTCGCCGTCGACCTGCGCGACCGGGCGGTCGGCGATCATCACGGTGGGGATCTGCGTGTCCACCGGCCGGTTGGTCAACACGTTCAGCGCGGCCTCGAAGTCGGTGCGCTGCCGCAGCAGCTCCTGCCGCCGGTTCAACACCCGCGTGACTTCCGCCTGGAGCTTGACCACCTCCTGCTGCTGTCCGAAGCCCTGCGAATAGCGAGCCTGGGCCAGCGCTTCGTAGTGAATCAGGAGCTGCTCTTCCTCGCCCGTGATCCGTAGCGCCTGATCTACGTAGGCGAGATCGTAGTAGGCCAACTTGACCTGGCGGACGACCTCGGCTCTCTGCTCTTCATAGGACTCGTGGCGGATCGCGGATTCGGCCGCGGCTATCTCACTGCGGTCCGAGAGCGTGCCGAACCAGGGAATCGACTGGCTAAGCGACACGCTCGACAGCTGCGGACCGACTCGCGTTTGAGGACCCAGGACGTGCTGGGTGAACGAGAACGCCGGATCGGGCAGCGCCGCGGCCTGCGGGATGCGCGCCTGGGCGGCCCGATGCACCAGGAGCGCCCCGCGCACCCGCGGGTTGCCTTCCAGCGCTTCGTCTATGAGTACGACGAGCGTGGGATCGCCGTTGGTCGCGTATTGCGGCGACTGGGCCGCCGCATCCGCCGCGACGGTATGTGTGGGAATGGCGATCGCATGCACGACCGCCATGATTCGCATCATGGACATGGTTGCCTCGCAGCCTGAGAGGTCGAATAGGCGGAGCGCCCGGTCGGACGCCCCGGGGAATCAGGCTGCTTGGCGTGGAGGCGGTGACTCGACCGCCAAGTCGGCGGCGACCGGAATCGGGTTGGCGAAGAAGTCCGCGCGTTCGAAGACGGCGGGAAGGCGCGTCATGGCCACAGTCTGCGCCGTCCGCACCGACGACGCCCCACAGGCCAGGATCATCAGGCAGCCCTGGCTGTCGCCGTGGTGTTGGCCGGGCGTGGCCAGCGGCGCTTCCCCGGGCGCACCATGGTGGTCGTGAGCGGTCGAGGGCGGCGTCATCGCGGCGGCGTGATCGGCCTCGCCAGGCGGACCAGGCCCCATGTCGCAACGAAGTGCGACCAGCTGCGACCACGAAAGGGCCACGAGAGCAAATAGAGCTATGGGGCGGCGCATGGGTCGAATGTGCTGGCAGGTGTAACGCGCGTCAATGCGGGGCCGGCTGGTCGTCAGCCTCCGCAGTGGGCGACACGGCAGCGATTCTGCAGTCGGGCTCGGCCGCGCCTTCCCTCACAATGTGCGGCCCTGCCGGATCCCCGACCATCTTGAACGGCACCTGGTGATAGCCGCGCCGGATCCGGTAGGTGGCGAAGTGTTTTCGGTCCACAGTAAAGACCTTCTCGGTTCTTGTATGCTCTGCGGCACAGACGATCGATGCGTCCGCGAAGTCCATCGGGATGTCCGCGTACTGAAGCATGAGTTCGAAGCAGCGGCGCAGCAGCTCGGTGTCCAGCGGGATGACCGTCAGGCCGCCCTGCCGGATGTAGTCGATCAGCCGGGGCGGACCGGGGCTCCCGGGGCGAAGCAGGTGCAGCGCCTCGGTAAGCACCGGAATCGTGGTGATCAGCTTTTCGTCGAGTGTCTTCAGGGTTCGGCGACAGCGTTCGTGGTGCTGGTCATCCTCATCGAACAAGGCCACGAGCGGCCCGGCATCAACCAGAATCATCGTCCGTGCTTCTTTCGGATGATCTCGGCCACCGCCTCCTTGGCCCTCGCCGCAGGCGCGAGCGCGTAACCCCCTTCACCGGGCAGCCCAAGGCTCTTGTACACCTCGTAGGGACTTCTCGTGATGTCCGAGTCCAGCTCCCGCTCATATGCCCGCAGGCCCCGCCTCATGACTTCCGAAATCGACAGTCCAGTCCGCCGCTGCAGGTCGGCCAGGGTAGTTTCAGCGGCAGCATCCATTCGTACCGTTCGCGTGCTCATTCCATCCTCCTTTCCCTGGGTTAGCATAATGTCCTACATACGTCATACACAAGAGACAACGGTCACCGAGCGGCCTCGGCCCTGAGCGCGCGCTGGTCAGCTCGCAAGGTCAACTGCCGGCAACCGCGCCCACCGGATGTGTTCTATTCGGGGATGAATCGCACCACCGCCAGGCCCGCCCTTCGTCCCGGCGAATTCGTTTCCCTCATCGCCCTGCTGATGTCGCTCGTCGCGCTCTCGATCGACGCGATGCTGCCGGCGCTGCCCGCGATCGGCCGCGACCTCGGGGTGCTGCGCCGCAACGACACCCAGTTCGTCATCACGGCGCTGTTCCTCGGGCTCGGGCTCGGCCAGATTCTCTTCGGCCCGCTCTCGGACCGCATCGGGCGCAGGGCTGCCATACACACCGGCCTCCTGCTGTTCATGGCCGGGTGCCTGGTGAGCATCTTCGCGCCCACCTTCGAGGTGATGATCGCGGGCCGTGCGTTGCAGGGCTTCGGGGCCGCGGCATCGCGCATCGTGACCATCGCCATGGTGCGCGATCAGTACGAGGGCCGCGAAATGGCCCGTCTGATGTCGTTCGCGATGTCCGTGTTCATCCTCGTTCCCACCCTTGCTCCAGCGCTCGGCCAGGGGATCCTGTGGCTCGGAGGCTGGCGCGCGATCTTCGCCACCATCCTGGCCATCGCGGCGATCGCCTTGGCGTGGTTTGCGCTTCGCCAGCCGGAGACCCTGCCCCCCTCCCGCCGGCGACCCCTGTCCCCGCGGGACATCGGGGAAGCCGTCCTGGAAGTCCTGAGAACCCGGGCCGCGCTCGGATACACCGTCGCCACAGGATGCGCGTCTGCGCCGTTCATCGCCTACCTGAGTTCGGCTCAGCAGATCTTCCAGGACGCCTATCGGACCGGCGCGCTCTTTCCGCTCTGGTTCGGGGTGCTCGCCCTCGCCTTCGGGGGTTCCTCGCTCCTGAACGGCCGCCTCGTGATGAGGCTCGGGATGCGCCGGCTCTCCAGGGCGGCGACGGTGTCCATCACACTGGTCTCGGTCGTCGCGTGGGTGGTGGCCCTCGCCTTCGATGGACTTCCCCCGTTCTGGCTGTTCATGGCCTATATGCTCGTGGCCTTCTTCTGCATCGGCCTCTATTTCGGGAACTTCAATGCACTCGCGATGAGGCCCCTCGGCCACATTGCCGGGGTGGGCGCGGCAGTGGTCGCCTCGCTCACCACGTTCATCGGGGTGCCACTCGGCGCGCTCGTGGGCCAGAGCTTCAACGGGACCATGTATGCGCTGATCGGTGCCTTTGCGGTCGCCGGAGCGGCTACCCTCGTCGCCACGTGGTGGGCCGAAGGGGTGGATGCGCACGCGTAGCCGACTCATTTTTCGATTGACGTTGTTTTTGAAAGATCAGACATTGCGCCCGACCCCAATGAGCCCGCCCAGACGCAGTACTGCCGTACTCCTGACCGCCGCCGCCCTCGTCGCGGCCGCCGCACTTCTTGTGGCCCCAGCCCCGGCAACCGCCCAACCCGCCGGCGCCATCACCGGCACGGTGACCGAGGCAAGCCACGCCCAACCCCTGCCCAGCGCAACCGTCTCCATCCCGGCACTCGGTATCGGCGTCCTCACCAACGGCGATGGCCGTTATCTGCTCACCAACGTCCCCGCCGGCACGCACAACCTCGAAGTCACCCTGATCGGCTACGCCCCCGGCGCGGCGACGGTCACCGTCACCGAAGGCAAGACCGCGACCGCCCTCTTCACCCTGCAGATCAGCGCGATCACCTTCGAGGAGATCGTCGTCACGGGGTCGGCCTTCGAGGAGCCACCCATCAGCCTGCCGGTCGCCGTTTCGGTGTCCAACCGCGGGGCGCTTGCCGAACAGGGCTCGCCGACCGTGGTCGACTTCTTCCGCAAGCTCGGTGCAAGCCACGGCACCCTGGCCGATCAGGGGAGCTTCTACAACGGCTCTGCCGGGCTCCAGCCCGAAACACTCGCCAACGTAAACCTGCGTGGCCTCGGAGCGTCCCGGACGCTGGTACTCCTCAACGGCCGCCGCCACGCCTACGTGCCATACCGGATGACCGGCGGACGCTTCGTGGACGTGAACAGCATCCCGGCGATCGCGCTCGAACGCATCGAAGTGCTCAAGGAGGGCGCGTCGGCGGTCTACGGGTCCGACGCCGTGGCGGGCGTGGCGAACTTCGTGAGCCGCGCGAGCTTCGAGGGGTTGGAGGTCCAGGCCGCCCACGAGTACTTCGGCGGCTCGGGGAACAGCAACCTGGGCGCCATCTACGGCAAGGAGCTGGGCAGCTCCCACGCAATCGTCTCGGGCGAATTCGTGACCCAGGGCGAACTGCTCCCCGCCGAGAGGGAGCACCTGCTGCAACCCTTCCATCCGCGCGGCGGAGGCTGGTCCGGAATCGGCAACCCCGGCGCCTTCATCGCCCCGAAGCTCACCGGCAACGAGAGCGGCGAGGAGTTGTCGGCCAAACTGCTCGACGCCCACGTCGGGTCCGATCCCAGCTTCTTCGTCGATCCCGGCTGCACGCCCTTCGGGGGTCTCGCGCAGACGCACACCTGCCGGTACCGGTATCAGCCGTCGGCCGGGGTCGTGAACGAGGCGCGCTTCCTTCGCCTGTTCGGCGAAATCCACGGTGACCTCGACGATCGCACCAGCTACAACTTCGAGGCCCTGACGTCGTGGTCGGAGAACCCGGGTTGGCGCACGTCGCCTTCCTACCCGCCGGTCGGACTCTACGACGGCATTCAGCTCGCCAGCCCGTCGCATCCGGGCCGGGTCGCGTTCTGCCGGGATCAGGGGGCGTCGGTGGGATTCGCCATGGTCGACGATTGCCTGAACGGCGATTGGTACTACTACGGCCGCATCGTGGCCAACGGCCAGCTATCCCGGGTGCTGCAACGGAAAAACGAGACGCACCGCGCCTCGGCGTCCCTGCACAGGGACATCGAGCTCTTTGGAGAAAACGGACACCTCGACCTCGGTGCCACGCTCGCCCGCTCGCGCGGCGATTCCAACCTTCCGGCCGAGTACGCGTATCGGAAGTTCCTGGCGTTCCGCGGCTTCGGGGGGGCCGACTGCGGGGTCGGGGTGGTCGCGGACCCCGGCGCGATCGGGGGCATGGCGGTCTCGAACCCCACCGGCGCGCTGCCCGGCCAGGGCGCCTGCATGTACTACAACCCCTTCAGCAACGCCTGGCGCACCTCGATTCAGCCGGGAGCGGCCTATCACGATGGGACCAATCCATGGTTCGATCCGTCGCTTGCGAACAGCCCGGAGGTGCTGGACTGGATCAACGAGGAAGCCTTTCTGGACAACGTCGCCAACCATTTCGTCGGCGATGTCACGCTGACCGGACACGTGCCCGGAGGTGTCGTCAGCTACGCGCTCGGGTATCAGTTTCGCTGGCTGGGCGTGTCGGCGACGCCCAACGACGCGAGCAACCTCGAGATCAACCCGTGCCCGGTTCCAGGGGATAGAGGGTGTGCCGTTCGAAGCGGCCCGTTCACCTTCACCAACAGCTTCTCGCCATACAGCGACCAGCAGAGTGTGCACCGCTTCTTCGCGGAGCTGCCGCTGAACCTTGGCGACCGCGTCGACGCGCAGCTCGCCGCCAACTACGAGTTCCACTCCGTCGCGTCGAGCTTCGACCCCAAACTCGCCGTCCGGTACCGCTTCGCCGAGGGTGACGGGTACAACCTTTCGCTGCGCGGGTCGCTCCAGACCACCTTCCGCACGCCGTCGGTGGACGACACCAACACCGATCCCGTCACGACCCTCCAGTTCGTCCGCCAGACCGGCTCCTACAAGGCGATCGACAGCTTCGGCTCGACCGATCTCGTGCCCGAGGAGGCGCTTACGTTCAACGTGGGCGTCATCGCGATGACCGAAGAGGCGAGAGTCACGGTCGACTACTGGAGCTACGACTTCCGCGACCTGATCAACGTCATCCCGCACGCCGGCATCACCGGGCTCTACGACCAGGGAGGCGCCGCGCGCGAGGCCGTCAAGGATCTCGTCACCTGTCCCGACGGCAAGGGGACCGGAACGTGCGACGCGGCCCAGATCGAGCGCGTGGAGATCTATCTCACCAACTGGCCCGGCATGACGACCTCGGGCATCGACTGGCACGCCCACACCCACTTCCCCGCACCGCTGCCCTCGGGGCTCTCGCGGCACCTGCCCGACATGTCACTCGGTCTCGACGGCACCTGGACGCTGAACTACGACACCAGGGAATTCGCGTTCAACGGCAGCCGGATCCAGGCGCCGTCGGAGGCGGTGGGCCAGCTGAACCGGTACAACCCGATAGCCTTCGCGGTCCCGCAGTTGAAGACCCGGGTCGATGCGGGCCTGCACGGCGACGGGTTCGGCCTGGTCACCTACGCCAACCTGACCTCGTCCTACATCGACGAGAGCCAGGAGGCGGGGTCGGAGTACCGCAAAATCGACAGGCACCTGACCTTCGATGTCAGCCTGTCGGCGCGCCTGGCCGGGTTCGATGTTGTCCTGTCGGCGGTGAATGTGGCGGACACGCCGCCGCCGGTCGTGAACACGGAGATGTTCTATGATGCGGCGACGCACGATGCGCGGGGGAGGCGGATGAGGCTGTCGGTCACGCGGAGGACGGGGGAGGGCTGACCCCTCACTGACTCCGGCACCGGTTGCGCCGACTGGCCACACCGCGCACGATGCCGTCCATGAGATCCTTCTTCCCCATGGTGCGAAGCGAGGGCGCGACGCTCGTCTTCCTCATCGTCTTCGCCGCGTTCGCGTTCATCCCCGCCTGGCGCACCGTCGAGATCGGCGGGATGGCCCTGTTCGGCTGGCTCATCGCCGCGTTGATGCTGATCTCGCCGACGGTGACCCTCTTCACGTTCCTGCGGCGCAAGCGCAGGGCCGGCGCCGCTTCCCAAAACAGCGGGGCAGATTCCATCTCCGGCGCAGAGCAGGACGGAGGGGCGCCCTGATGCTCCTCGAGCGCATCCTCGTCGGGGTCTACCTGGCCGCGTGCATCGGGATCGGGATCTGGGCGTCGAAGAGGGTCCTGGGCTCGAGCAAGGAGTACTGGGTTGCCGGAAGGCGCATCGGCACGGCCGTGAACTCGATGGCGATCATGGCGGCGCTGGCCAGCGGTGGCTCGATCATCGGCGTCATGGGCCTGGCATACGCGCAGGGCATTCCCGCGACGCTGGCCCTCTTCGGGGGGTCGGTGGTCGGCTTTTCCCTCGCGTCCATCCTCGTCGCCAAGCCGCTCCGCAACTTCGGCAAGTTCACGATCACCGACTTCCTGGGCTTCCGGTACCCGCACGCGCTGGTCCGCTACCTGGTCTCGATCCTCATCGTCATCGCCTTCACGATCTACATCGTCGCGCAGCTCAAAGCGGCCGGCATCGCCGCGGAAGCGCTGCTCGGCATCCCCTACAACACCGCCCTGGCCATCGCCACCGTCGTATTCATCGTCTACGTCTCGTTCGGCGGCATGGTTGCGATCACCTGGACCGACGTGATCCAGGGCTTCCTCATGGTACTGGTCGTCGTGGGGACGGCCGCGGTGCTGATCTGGCGGGTCGGATCGCCCTTCGAAATCATGAGCCAAGCGACCGCTGTCGCCCCCGAACTCGGACAGGTGGCGCACCGTCCGGTGTCCAGCTACCTCGGCTACTTCGTCATCTGGGCCACGGCCATCCCGGTCATTCCCCACATCGTCATGCGGGTCTTCACCGCGCGCGACGCCGACAGCGCGCGCATGTCGCTCAACCTGTCCATGCTCGTCTACAGCGTGATGATCCTCGCCGCGGTCCTCGCCATCGTGCCCGTCGGCCGGATCGACTTCCCGGGACTCCAGGACGCCGACGAGCTCTTCCTACGTGTAATGGAGACCCAATTTCCGCCCCTGATCCGCGGCATCGCCGTCGCAGCCGTCCTCGCCGCGGTCATGTCCACCACGGACGCCCTTCTTCTCGCCTGTAGCTCCGCGATCGCACACGACATCCTCGGCGGCGTTCTGCGAGGCCGCGCCAGCGAACGCACCCTCAGCCTCGTGCGCATCGGCTCGACCTGGGTGATCGGGATCGCGGCCCTGCTGTGGGCATTCTCCCCGCCCGAGCTCATCACCCAGTTCTACACCGCCGGGGTCGGCGTGCTCAGCGCCAGCCTCTTCGTCCCCACCATCGCCGGCCTCTGGTGGAAGCGGGCCAACCTGGCCGGCGGCGTCGGAGCCGTCGTGTCGGGCGCGGGCGTGTACATGGTGGTTCAACTGGGCATCATCGACATCGGCCTGGCGCCGGTGGTCGTCGCCCTCGCGGCCAGCGCCGCGGCCATGATCCTGGGCGGCCTGTTCGGTCGGCGGGAATCCCCGGAGATGGTCGACCGGATCGAAGCGCTTCACGGCCAGGGCTGACGCGCGCAACACCCGGTAGTCCGTCCGGCCGCATTCTCATCGGTAGTGAGAAGCAGAGCGAAAATGACAACTCCGGTTGACATAATGTAAAGTGCAGTGTATATGTCGGCGCTGTGTGGGAGGGGAGTGTCGGCGTGCAGCCGCGACGAGGAGTCCATACATGGCCACCAAGTGGTTTCGGGACGGAAGCTGGTTGGCCGCGGTTGGAGGCGGCGCAATCGCCGGCCCCCTGAGCATCGTACTTCACGAACTCGGGCACTTTGGGGCGTATGCAGCTTTCCGTTTTCCCGATGTGGTGCTGCGATTCTCGTCCGTAAGTTGGGGTGGGAGCAGCGAATTCCGCCGGCTCTGGCGGGCGGGCGACGTGGAGGCTGCTTCGGTGATCGCTCAACCATGGCAAGTGGGGGTCGGCGCAGCTGCGGGCCCGGCCGTTTCGTACCTGACAGCCATCGGCTGCGTGTTTGCCGTCCGCCGATTTGGTCCCGGCCCTCTTTCGCTGGTGCTCGGACTGGGATTGGCGGCACCCCTGCACGCTGTAGCAGCCTTCCTGGTTCTCCGCATCAACATCTTCGGTGATGGATTCATAGGGAACCAGGACGATGTATGGGCGGGGTGGATCGCCGGGATCCCATCCTCGCTTGCCGTGCTCCCCGGCCTGACATGCCTCGTGCTCAGTTACTGGTTCCTCGTGACCGCCTTCCCGCGCGAGGATCGGGTGCGGGCGCTGCTTCCGACTCTGGGCGGCATGGTGTTGGGCGGCCTCCTTTGGGTACAGTGGCTGGGGCCCATGCTTCTACCGTGAACTCGTGTCGCGTTCGGGGCCGCGGGTGGTTGCGCGATGGCAGTTGGTGGGCCGCGGTAGCCGGCGGGGCGATCGCTTTTCCAATCGCGGTGCTGCTGCACGAACTCGCGCATCTGTTGGTCTACCGCGCCTTCGGATTCCCCGATTTGGCCCTTCGATACGCCGCCGTGAGCTGGGAGGGGACCGGCGATTTCAGGAGGCTGTGGCAGGAGGGAGACCTGGAGGCGGCAGCAGCGATTGTCGAACCGTGGCAGGCAGCGGTCGGGACGGCTGCCGGACCGATCGTATCCTACCTGCTGGTCATCGGATGCGTGCTTGCCCTCCGCCGATTCGGCCCCGGCACCTTCCCCTTGGTGCTCGGAGTCGGATTGGTAACCCCTTTGCGCTGGATAGGAGCGATTCCCATCCTTTTCTTGAAGCTCCGCGGTGCGCGTTTCACGTCGCACACGGACGAAGGGTGGGTGGCGATGATCACTGGCATCCCCGAGTCCCTTCTGCTTCTGCTCGGCCTGGCTTGTCTCGTGCTCGGATACTGGTTCCTCGTGACCGCCATCCCTCGCGGCCGGAGGTTGCGGGTGCTCGTCCCTACGTTGATGGGCTCGGTGCTGGGTGGTCTCCTGTGGGTTCAGTGGCTTGGACCTCTACTTCTTCCCTGAACCACTCTACTATTAACTGACCCCAGAGCCGCCGAATTCCGTGACCTGAACCCGAGAAGGGGGACGCCCATGCGCTGGTGTGCAATCCTCGTGGCTGCCCTCATCGTGCAGGGGTGTGGGTTGTTGGACCAGGGCCTGATCTGCACCGACCAATTTGTCTACGCCATCACCGTCGAGGTGCGGGATTCGTCGACGGGCGAAGCCCTCGCTTCACCGCTGACCGGCGTTCTCACGGATGGCGAATACCGGGAGACTATGGAGGTGCACGCCAACCTGATTCTGCAGGGGGGCGGGGAGCGACCCGGAGTCTACGATGTCGAGGTACGCGCTGAGGGTTACCGGCCCTGGCAAATCAAGGGTGTCGAGGCGGGGCACGACGAATGCCATGTCGAGAACATCATGCTTTTCGCCGAGATGGTTCCGTCCGACGCGCCCTGACGGTTGGCGGCGATACGCAGCGCCATGATGGCGGACAGACCGGGAGTCATCCTGGGCAACCTGGATCACCAATCCATCGACCGCCGCGATTTCGTTCGCCTGGCGGGCGGCCTCGCCGGCCTCGGCCTGGTCGCGTGCTCAAGCCCTGTTGAACCGGAAGATTCCCCCGGAACGCTGACCCCGGCCGACCAGCCGTTGCGGGTTGTCGTTGTCGGTGCCGGCATGTCCGGCCTGGTCGCGGCCTACGAGCTCTCCCGGGCCGGGCACGACGTGACCCTGCTCGAGGCCCGCGAGCGCGTGGGAGGGCGAGTCCTCACCGTGCGCTCACCGTTTGCCTCCGGACACCTGGCTGAGGCAGGGGCCGCACGCATTCCCCCCGAGCACGACCTGACCCTGGGATACGCGGGCCACTTCGGACTGGAACTGGACCGCTTCTACCCGGAAGACGGGCTCTTTCTCCGGTACGAGAACGGGGAGCGGGCGACGATTCCGCCGAGTTCCTTCCTCTCCGAATGGCCCGACTTCGTGAAGATCCGAGGCGGCAGCGACCGTTTGCCCGCCGCCTTTGCCGCCGAGCTGGGCGACCGCGTGGTCACGGCATCGCCCGTGACCGACATCGTCGCCGGGAGCACGGTCCGCATCACTACCCGCAACGGCCAGAGCTACGAATCGGACAGGGTGCTGGTGACCGTGCCGGTGCCCCTTCTCTCCAGCATTCGCTTTTCGCCAGCGCTTTCCTCCGCGAAGACCGAGGCGATGAACGGTGGCTTCCGCTACCAGAGCGCCACCCGTGTATTCGTCCGCTGCCGGACGCGCTTCTGGGAGGCCGAGGGCCTGAACGGATGGGGGACGACCGACTGGCCCGAAGAACTCTGGCATCCCACCTGGGACGCGCCGGGGCCCGAAGGCGTCCTGCTCACGTATGTGCGCGGCGCCCGCGCGGACGAACTCGACGCACTCGATGGCAATGCCCGCGTTACCCGTGTACTCGCCCACTGGGAGGACTTCCTGCCAGGCGCCTCCGCCCACTTCGCGTCCGGCACGTCGCACTCATGGCAACGGGATCCCTGGAGCCGCGCCGCCTGGGCGGAGCCCACGCCCACTCAGGACGCCGAACTCGGCAGCGCGCTCGCCCGGCCCGAGGGACCCGTACATTTCGCCGGCGAGCACATCTCGGGAGCGCGGGGATGGATGAACGGTGCTCTGGAATCGGGGCTGCGGGCCGCGGAGGAGATTCATGGGGGATGAGCGCGCCGCGCCGGCGTTCCCGGACTTGGCGTCGTATTGCGGTGACGTTCGCGCCGAGACTGGACGTCCCCTGTCCCCCTCGCCACCACACCGCCGATGACGTACGATGCGTTCAGCTCTCGCCTATCGAAAACCGGAGGAATGACCATGAAGAGCGCCCTGCTCATCGGAGTTCTGCTCGCCACTTCGACTGTCGCCCAGGCCCAGCAGCGCCCCGAGCGCGATCCGAACAGCATGGGCGGCGGCAACTGCGCGGCCAACATCTACAACTGCCGCGATACGCCGAACCCGCTTCCCGCCCCGAACACGGTCTGGATCGAGGAGATGACGTGGATGGACGTCCGCGACGCGCTCGCCGACGGCAGGACCACGGCCATCATCCCGACGGGCGGCGTCGAGCCCAACGGTCCCTGGCTCGCGACGGGCAAGCACAACTTCGTGCTGCGCGCCAACTGCGACGCCATCGCGCGGGAGCTGGGCGACGCGCTCTGTGCCCCGATCATCAAGCTGGTGCCTGAAGGCAACATCGACCCGCCCAGCGGCCACATGACCAGCCCCGGCACCCTCAGCCTGCAACAGGAGACCTTCGAGGCCCTGCTCACCGATGTCGCGCACAGTCTGAAGATGCACGGGTTCCGCAACATCATTTTCATCGGCGACAGTGGCGGGAATCAAGGTGGGCAGCGTGCCGTGGCCGAACGGCTCAACGAGAAGTTCGCCGGCGCGGCGGTGGTGGCGCACGTGCAGGAGTACTACGACTACAACTCGGTGACCAGTTACATGGCCTTCCGCGGGTTGGAGGCCGGTGAAAACGAGGGCATGCACGACGACCCGATCATCACCCTCAACATGTTCTACGACGACCCGTTCTCGGTGCGGTACGACGAGCGGGTGGCGGCGGGCAAGGCGACCATCAACGGCGTCTCGATCGAGGACCGGGTGAAGTCGCTCGAGCTGGCCCGCGAGATCGTGGCGTTCCGCGCGGCGCATACGGCCGATGCGATCCGGACGGCCATCGCCAACCGGGGGACGCTCCCGGCACCTGACATGTCGGCGATGCGCGCGCGGTTCGCGGCCGCCCGGGCGGCCGGCGGCGGCGGCCGACCGGAGCGCCCAGCCCCCGATCCCCGCTCGATGGGAGGCGGCGAGTGCAGCGCCAACATCTACAACTGCGTGGACACGCCCAATCCTCTGCCCCCGGTCAAGACCGTCTGGATCGAGGAGATGACCTGGATGGACGTCCGCGACGCGCTCGCCGACGGCAAGACCACGGCGATCGTCTCCACCGGCGGTGTCGAACCCAACGGCCCCTGGCTGGTGACCGGCAAGCACAACTACGTGCTGCGCGCCAACTGTCCCGCCATCGCGCGCAAGCTCGGCAATGCGCTGTGCGCGCCCGTGATCGAGACCGTGCCCGAGGGCAACATCGATCCGCCCAGCGGCCACATGACCAGCCCGGGTACGATCAGCCTGCGCCAGGAGACCTTCGAGGCCGTGCTCACCGATGTCGCGCACAGCCTCAAGATGCACGGGTTCAAGAACATCGTCTTCATCGGCGACAGCGGCGGGAATCAGCGAGGCATGGAGAACGTGGCCACCGCGCTGACCGAGGCCTGGGGCGGCGAGGCTGCAGTCCTCTTCATCCCGGAGTACTACCGCACACCGCCGGGCACCCCGAACGTGCTGCGTGACCTGGGCGTCGTCACCGACGACATGCCCAGCGACGGGATCCACGACAGCCCCGGCATCACGCTCAACATGATGCTCGACGACCCGGCGTCAGTGCGCTGGGCCGAGCGGGTGAAGACGGGCCAGGCGGTCATCAACGGAGTGTCGATCGCCGACCTGACCAAGTCGCTGGAGCTGGCGAGGCAGGTTGCGGATGCGCGGACCGAGCGGACGGCGCGGCTTATCGAGGAGAGGATTGGGGGGCGTTAGCGAAAGTGATGACAACTGTAGTTGTCATAATGTAAAGTAATCTTTACCTATATTTTACATTTGGCATGACCAAATGGCAAATACACCTACCGCCCCAGGCTCTCCCGTATCGCGCGCACGGTGATCTCCGTCCGGTATGCAATCAGCTCCCGACCGATCTCCAGCGTCCTCTCCACGGGCCCCAGCTCCACCTCGTTGATCGAGTAGAGGCCCGCCTCGATCCGCTGGCGGGCGCGAATCCGATCGGGATCGGTGGTAGCCACGATCGACGAGTAGTGAACGTCGTCGTGATAGAGGTCGCGCGTCGCGGTGCAGTTGTCCGGCTGCTGGAAGATCTGCAGCTCTTCCTTGAGGTACTCGCAGCTCCAGATGTCCTCGCGGTAGTACTCCTCGATGTAGTGGGCCCGCGCCGTGCCGCCCCAGTACTCGTTGAGCTTGTCGGCGGTCTCGGACATCCCGTTCTGGTTGCCCCCGCTGTCGCCGATGAAGACGACATCGGTGAACCCCTGGCTCTTCAGGCTGTTGGCCACGTCCTCGAGCACCATGCGGAAGGTCTCCTGGCGGACGCTCAGGGTGCCGGGATAGCGAATGTTCTCCGGATCCCCCTCGGGCACGTACTTCATGACCGGGGCGCAGAGCGCGTTGCCCAGCTCGCGCGCGATCGCGTCGCACATCGCCTCGAGCACGTAGTTGTGCTTGCCGCCCGCGACGTACGGACCGTTCTGCTCGACCCCGCCCGTCGCGATGATGCCGATCGTCTTGCCCGACGCGATCTCGTCGCGCACTTCCATCCAGGTCAGCTCGTCGATCCAGATCGAGTTGATGCCCTCGATGGGCCGGGGCGCGGTCATCATGGCCGCCTGGCGCGCCTCCATCTCGGCACGCTGCTCCGCAGTGAGGGTGCGGCGGTCCTGTCCTTCTGCCGGGCAGACCACCAGAGCCGTCAGCGCGAGCGGTCCCAGCAGCCATTTCGTCGTCCTCATCCCCTCATCTCCTCTGCCCTGACCGAATCCCCGTCAGCTCCTCGCTCAGCCGCCTCAGCTGCGCGCGCGCCTCGACGTCGTAGGCCTGGGCGTTGGCGCGGCGCGGGTTCAGCCCGCTGAAGTACTGGCCGCTCTCGAAGTCGTCGGAGTCGACCACCTGCATCGTCGCGTCGGCCCCTTCGGCGATGGTCGAACGCGGGGTCGCGCCCGCCCGCCGCACCATCTCGGTCGGCATGTAGGTCGCCGGATGGAGCGAGCCGACCACGATGCCGGTGCCGGCCAGCTCCTCGGCCAGGTCGTGCGTGAACATGATCTGGGCGAGCTTGCTCTGCGCGTAGGCGCGGCCCCCGCTGAAGTTGTTCTCGATCATCACGTCGTCGAAGTCGATCGGCGTCTGCGCACCCGACGACACGTTCACGATGCGCGCCGGCGCGCTCGCGAGCAGCCGCGGCATGAGCATGTGCGTGAGCAGAAATGTCGACAGGTAGTTCACCTGGAAGCGGTACTCGTGCCCGTCCTCGGTGACCCACCGCTCGTCGGGCGCCGAGCCGAATCCCGCGTTGTTGATCAGGATGTCGAGCCGCTCGTAGTCGGCCAGCAGCGTCTCGGCGAACGCGCGCACCTGGGCGAGCGACGCGAAATCGGCGCGGTAGAAGCGGGCGCTGCCGGGGCCCGCAGCGTTGATGGCGTCCACCACCTCGGCGCCCCGCTCCTCGTTGCGCCCGTGCACGATGACGTGATCGCCGCGCGCGCCGAGCCGCATGGCGAGCTCCCGGCCGAGCCCGGAGGTGGCGCCGGTGACGAGGACGACCTGCTGGCCGGGCGAGGGCGCCGCCTGGGCGCGTGCCTCGGTGGCCGCCGGGAAGGGGGACAGGAGGGCGGCGACCGCGATGGCGGTGCCGACAGCGCTGCGGCGATGGTTGCGGTTCATCGTAGGTGCCTCAATTCCCCGGCAGGTATTTCGCCGGAATCGGATGGTCGTCGCTCTCCTGCAGCCAGTAGATCGACACGATCCACCAGCGCGTGCCGTCATTCAGAAGCTGGAACGAATTGATGCCGCGCGCGAACGGCTCCGGATCGCTCGCAAGCCGCCGCGACTCGTAGGTGCTGAACGCGTGCGCAATCACCCCGAACTGCTCGGTCACGCGATGGATCTCGACCTCGTGGAACCCGTTCTCCTCCAGGTAGCTGCCCGATGTCGCGGCATACTGGTCGGGCGTGATCGCTCGCCGCACGTACATGGCCCCGTCCGGCCGGCCCACCGGGCTGAGCGTGGCTCCGGGCGCGAAGAGCGAGCGGAACCGGTCCCAGTCGCGCGCCTCGCCGGCGTCTCCCGAAATGACGTCGTAGACGGCGATCATGATCGCGTCAATGGACTCGACATCGGCGGGGTTGGCAGCCGGGGCGCCGGTTTGTTGGGCTGAGGAGGGCGTCGGTGTGGCCGCGGCGGCCATCGCGATGAGGAGGGCGAGGACCGTGGCGGCGGTGAGGGGGGAGGTGGGGGCGGCGCGGCGCGCGGAGGATTTCGGTGTCATGGCAGGCTTGATGGGGCAGTGGGGAGTGGTTGCGGCGAGGGGTTTCAAGATACGCGCCTCCTGGACCGCGGGCACCCCGGGGCGCGATCGGCTTGACAGCATTGCCATCATATCATAGTGTTTGCCTGCATTGCCTTCACATCAACGACAGCGGCCCAACATGAGTCAATTGACCGTCCGCAAGCTCTCCCGCCAGATCATCGACGGCCTCAAGCAGCGAGCCGTCACCAACGGCAGGTCCGCCGAAGCGGAACACCGCGAGATCCTCCGAAAGGCGCTGCTCCCGGCCGAGGGTACGTTCGCCGACCGGGCGCGGGCAATGCGTCAGTGTCTCGCGTCGTCCATTGACAGCACGGACACCATACGCGCGGACCGGAACCGGGATGCGCTGTCGTGACGGGCTACGTTGTCGATGCGAGCGTCGCCGTGAAATGGCTGGTCGCCGAAAACCTCTCTGAGGAATCTGCAAAGCTGCTGGATCTGGATGTCACGCTTCTGGCCCCCGATCTGCTCTTCGCAGAAGCGACAAGCGCGCTCGCCGCAAAGCACCTGCACGGCGAGATGGACCTTGAACAGTTCGCGGACGCTGTGGACCTGCTGCGAACCGCCCCGGTGGCCACACCCCTTTCAATGCGCCGACTTGCCCCTTCCAGCGCACGCCTCGCACGAGATCTGACGCACCCCGTCTACGACTGCTTTTACCTCGCGTTGGCAATTCACGAGAACTATCCTCTCGTGACAGCGGACACCCGCTTTTACGACAAGGTGCAGAAGCATCCCTATCTCGCCGACCGGGTTGTGCACGTCGCGCTATTGCGACACCAGGGCAGGGGATGACTACATTGCACCAAGTCAGCACCGTGCCACCCTGGAGGGCGAGAACACAATGGCCAAGTACATGTTCCGAACCAGTTACACGAAATCCGGCCTCAAGGGGCTGCTCGCCGAGGGCGGAACCGGCCGCCGGGCTGCCCTGCGCCAGACGATCGAGGGCGCGGGCGGGACCCTGGAGGGGTTCTACTACGCTTTCGGGGAATGCGACCTCTATCTGATCGCCGACCTTCCCGACGAAGCGACGGCGACGGCGCTCTCTCTGAACATTGCCGCCGCGGGTGCGCTGACCGTCACCGTGACCGTTCTCCTTACCCCGGAGACGATTGACGAAGCGGTAGGAAAGGCCGTGCCGTACCGGTTGCCCGGCGCATAAGTCGGTAGCCGGCACTCGCAATCGAGTGCCGTATAACTTATAATTTACGACCTTCCCGCAGGACAATCCATTTGCACCCCTTTATGCACAGGAACAAGGGACAATGGCACTATTGCGTGTTCAGGACCCCACCAATAGCGCGGCGATGGATGTAGCGCAACAGGCGGTGGACAGCCTCGCAGCCGTAATCGACAGCCTGGCGGCGGTGATCGGAAACAACATGGCCAACGCCCAGCCGTCTCTGCAGATGGAATTGGTACTGCCGCACCTTCTGCTGCTGCTTCTGGTGCTTGTGGGGCTGCCGCTGTTCGCCCGCTGGCGGTGGAAGAAGCCGGAGAGTGCCGAACCGCCCCCGCTCAAGGGGCTCAATCTGCCGGAAGGGAGCGTCCGAAGCATGTTGGCGCTCCTCATCGTCGGCTCTCTGTTGCTCACGCTCAATTTCGGGACGGAATCCCTCGGTTCCGCCTATGCTGAAGTCGTGTCGATCCTCGGAACCCTGGCCGGATCCGTTCTGGGCTTCTATTTCGGCAGTCGCGGATCGCAGTCGTAGCCATCGTGGCCGCGCTTCTGGTGCCGGGCACGGGGGCAGTCACCCTGCTCGATCAGCACGACAACGACGTCGGCTGGCCCGTACTGATGAGGCTGAAAGGGATAATCCGGGGAATCCGGGGACAGAGCAACGACGAGCTGTTCGAACTCATGGCCATGGAGCACGCGGCCGGGCAAGCGGCCCCCGCAAAGAGCTCCCTCAAGCCGGGTGTCACGCTGCGGCCCGGGTCGCTGCTGCGAGTTGCCTACAACCAGGTCGAGGATTTCAACGTCTTTCACTACGATTGGCGGGCGGACCTGCGCTACAGCGCCGAGCAATTGTTCCACTTCCTGAGCACCCGCCGGCCGGCCGATGGACGCTGGGATCTGGTGGGCCACTCCCAGGGCGGACTCGTCATCATCATGGCGAGCAAGTTGGCCGGGCGTGCGGACGAGTTCGCGCAGCTCGTGTCGACAGTGACGCTGGTCGGCGCGCCGGTGGCGGGAACCCTGAACGCCGCCCGTGCGATGATCATCGGCGATAACGCCGGCAAGCGATTGGCGCCAGTGATTCGGAGGACCGTCAGGACCTGGCCGGCGATCTACCAGATGCTGCCCTCGTGGCCCGCCGTCGCCGACACCGACGGAGACCCGCTCGCCGACGCTCTTCAGCTCAAGGAACCCGGCGGTTGGGAGGGTTTTGACGACGTGCAGGCGGACCTTCTTCTGCGGGCGCGTGAAGTGCAGTCCGACCTCGCCGCCCCGCTGAGCCATATGGAAGGGGTCGATGTCCGCTTCTTCTGGGCCAAGAATCGGGAGACCGAGATCGCCATGCGAGCGCCCGGCACCGGCGAGTCCGGCTATGAGTACCTGGAGCGGACCATGGGCGACAGTCTCGTGCCCTACAGTACGACCATGCGATGGCTGGGAAGCTCAATCACCCCCGACCAGGTTCGGCCATTCGGACGTCCCTGTTTCGAGCATGCCTACCTGTTCAACGATCCGACTGTGGCCTCGCACGTTCGAGAGAGGTTGCAGTGACCGCTCGTTCTCTCGTCCGCAGCCACAGGCATCCGTCCTCCGCACTCGGCCGGCCCGGTTCAAGCGGACGCTGGCGGTTGGGTCTGGCCGTATTCGCCTGCCTCACCTCTCTCGCTCCGCTCCCGTCGGGAATCGCCGCCCAGGAAACGGGCACCCCGCCGACTGCTCTGCGCAGCTTTCGCCACCTGGCGGTAGGGAACGTGTCGTTCCTGAATACTTCCAGTCCCACCCTCGACGGCGGGTACCTCTTCCAGCTTTCGCTGCGCAAGAACGGATGGAAACAGGACGAGTTCGACGCCTGGGAGGTGCTCCCGCCACAGGCCTACGTCCATGTCCTCCTCGCGGGCGGCTGGTCCTTCGGCTCGGAGGCCAACGAAGGCGGATTCGCCGGGCTCGGCCAGCTCGGGGTCGTCTGGCGTCTCGATCAGGAGTGGCCGCTCGGAGTCAACGCGATCGGTGGCGCAGTCCAGGCCAGCGTCGGGCCGAAGGCACTTGGACCCGTGGCCCGGGCCGAGCTTCTCCACGGCAATCTGGGCCTCTCGGTGGGGTACGCGTGGTTTGAAGACGATGAGAGGGGGCGCGGTGTCACCGTGGGGATCGACCTGCTGCGGTGCATCCTTCAGGACCTCGGGCTTGTGGAGACCTGCGTGATCTGAAGGGCGCCGCCATCCGCCCAACGCGATCAGGCACTGTCCTCGGCTCCCATCAGCTTCGCCCGGCTCACCGGGCAACTCACCCTCCGGGCACCCTCACGATCGGATACGGTTCGCCGGCGCGCAGCTGGTCGGCGAGGAACCCCCAGTTCGCGAGGCCATCGTCCGACTGCGGCTCCACAAGACTGAAGAGCAGGCGTCCCAGCGGCTGGTCGGCGCGCGCCCACATGTCTCCGGGTGCCGGGGTGACCCGGGTCGGCTCGTAGCGCCCGAAGAGCGTCTGCTCGCTGTGCCCCTGGAATGGCCGCTCGGACGTCCGCACCGAATCGATGCGGAACGCTTCCGCGTCCACGGGCGTCGCATCGGCGGGCTCGAGAGCGATGCCGTGGGCCGCGAGGCGCGTCAGGACTTCCTGCAGACCGGCCGGGATCAGGTAGGACTGGGGGACGCGCTCCCGCAGCGTCGGGGCAAAGATCCCGTATTCGTACATGGTCTCGACGTACTGCGTATCGGCGCGTAGCAGTAGCGGGCGGCCAGTGAGCGGGTGCGTCTCCTCGATGGTGGCGCCCATTAGGATTTCGACTGGTGCGTCCGAGCGCTCGGGCGCGGCGCGCAACGCAAGCGAATCGCCCACCACCGTGGCGGCATCGGCGGCCGCGACGATGCGGCGGACCTCGTCCGCGTGTTCGTGCACGTAGTCCAGGATCTCTTCGACGAAATACAACGTCGCGAGGACCCGCTCCTCGAAGGACGCGTAGGAATAGGCTTCGCTCAGAATGGCGATCCGGTTGCGGAGGCCGAGGTAGTTGTTGTTGAAGCGGGGGCGGTGGTCGAAGGTGTACCAGCCGCGCTCGGTCCCGCCGCGCGCGCCCGCGTTGCCGTAGTAGTAGTACTCCCAGCCGTGCTTGTCCCGGACCTCGGTGGTCACGTGGGGCAGTAGACCCTCCCGGAGGAAGGCGTCAATTTCCGCAGGCGTGTTTGGGTGGAGCGGTGGCGAGTATGTGAGATGATAGGCGTGCCGGGTCCCGTTCGTCGTATGTAAATCAACCGCTACCTGGGGATTGTATTCGTTCAGCAGGCGCGCCACTGAACGGGCTTCGGGCGAATCGAGCTTCATGTGATCGCGGTTCAGGTCGTAGCCCTGGGCGTTCGGGCGTTGGCCCATCCCGCCGATCGGACCATGCTGGCGGCCGCGGTTGGTGAGGGTCACGCGCTCATTGCCGTCGGCGTTGTAGATGGGCGCGATCAGGAGGACCATCGACTCGCGCCAGGCGCCGTGGCGGCCGGCCAGGAGGTCGCGGAGCAACATTTGCAGCGCCTCCTTCCCGCACACCTCGCCGCCGTGGATGTTGCCCTGCAGGTAGACGACGGTCTTGCCGGAAGCCCGGACGGACGCCGGACTCGGGCCTTCGATGTCGCCGACGACGGCCAGTGGCAGCGGGCGCCCTTCGGTCGTGTAGCCGTACGTGGTGTAGTGGACGGACGGCGACGTGGCCGCGGCGCGCTGCAGGAAGTCGACGACATCGGCATGCGAGCTGGTTTCGCGGTAGTCCGTGCGCTCGGCGCGAGTGAGGAAGGTGTCGTCCGGTGGCGGGGGAGCGCCGCACGCCGTCAGCGCGGCCGCGGTCGCCAGGGTAGCCGATACGGTGAAGCGAAGCGGCCCGGCGCGGGTGCATCGCTGCTCGAAAGCCGGGGGGATTTTTTCCATGGGCTGCCAGGTCGCCATGCGTTCAACTCGCCTTTTCCGATGGTCGGGATCCGTCACTGCACCAACCCTAACCGATCACCCGCAAGCCCGCACTCGGCGGCGGCGCGCGCTATTGCGGACAAGCGCCGTCGGGTGGCACCATTGCACCACTCCAACCCCGGACCTGCCCCGTGCAAGGGCGGCGGACTCACCCCGTGCGATATATCGGACCCACCCGGCACAACAAGGAGCGGTCATGATCGAATGGCTTGGCATCGGGCATCTCTTCGAGCTCTCGGGGGCCGAAGCGATCGCCGGCTTCCTTACCCCACTGGTGATCTTCGCCGTGTTTTTCGCGGCTCAGGTGATCCTGCCGGGGAGGTGGGTTCCCGGATACGTCATCGATCCGGAGACCGGTGAGCCCCGCAACTATCGCCTGAACGGGATCCTGGTGTTTTGCATCGCCGTGATCGTCTGGGCCAACGAGCTTACCGGGATGCCGCGCGACTGGTTCTACCGGTCCTCGGTCTATCAGGTGGCCGGCGGAACGGTGCTATGTCTTGTCTTTGCAATCCTGGCGGTGTTCAGGGGATCGCAGGGCAGGATCGCGAAGCCGCTGGCCGCGCTGTGGGAGGGGCGCGCGCTGGAGCTGTCGTTCTTCAACGAGCGCTTCGATGTGAAGATGTATCTGTATGTCGTCGGCGGGACGATGTTGTCGCTCAACGCCATGTCCGGAGCCGCCTATCACTACGGGCTCTTCGGCGAAGACTCCAACCCGGGCGTTTTCCTGTATGCGGCGTTCCTGACCTTCTACGTCTTCGACTATTTCATCTTCGAGCGCGTCCAGCTTTACACCTACGACGTGATCCATGAGAAGCTCGGCTTCAAGATGATCTGGGGCGGCCTCATGGTTTACGGATGGCTTTACATTTTGCCGTTGTGGGGCATGGCCGCTTACCCGGACCCCGGCTTTGCTTCGGGATGGACGTATTTCTGGCTCATCGGATCGGCCGCGCTGTTTTTGGTCGGCTGGGGCATCACGCGCGGCGCCAACATGCAGAAATACACGTTCAAGCGATGGCCCGAGCGCAAGTTTCTCGGGCTTATCGAGCCTGAGTACATCGAGGCCGGCGATCGCAAGATCCTGTGCAATGGCCTGTGGGGTGTCGCCCGCCACTTCAACTACCTGGGCGAAGGCTTCTTTTCCCTGTCGATCGCGCTTGTATTCGGCTACTTCACCAACCTCTGGGCCTGGACCTACTTCATCTTCATCGTGGGATTGTTCATCTCCCGGCAACGCCTGGACGACAAGTTCTGTGCCGAGAAGTACGGGGCCGAAAAGTGGGCTGAGTACCAGGCGCGCGTGAAGTACCGGATCATTCCCGGGATCTATTGACCGGGATGGGAAATGCCATGTTGCACAGGGCGAGGCACGGGTGGATCGAGGTCGTCGCCGGCGTCATGTTCAGCGGCAAGTCCGAGGAGCTGATCCGGCGCGTGCGGCGCGCTCTAATCGCCGGCCGGCGGGTCCAACTCTTCAAGTCCCACCTCGACGACCGCTACGGCGGCCAGTTCCGGATCTCGTCCCACGACGGGCGGCAGATCGACGCCGAGCCCGTGTCCAACTCCGTGCAGGTCGCCGAAAAGGTCCGCCGGGAGACGCAGGTGGTCGCCATCGACGAGGCGCAGTTCCTGGACGACGGCATCTGCGAGGTCGTCGATGCGCTGGCGGACGCCGGGATGCGCGTCATCGTGGCCGGCACCGACATGGACTTCCGCGGCGAGCCCTTCGGTCCCATGGGGCTGCTGCTGGCGCGCGCGGAGCGGATCGACAAGCTGCATGCGATCTGCGTCGTGTGCGGCGATCCGGCGACCAGGAACCAGCGCCTCATCGACGGCGATCCGGCGCCCGCGGAGGGGCCGACGATCCAGGTGGGCGGTGCGGAGACCTACGAGGCGCGCTGCCGGCGGTGCCATGAGGTGCCGAAGCGGGATCGGGCGCAGAGGGAACTGCTGCTGGGACTTTCCGCGATGGACGAGTCGGCCATCGACGCATGAGCGGCGGGCGGCACCGACGAGCCACGGCGCAGGCCGGACTGTGGAAGGGGCTGAATCCCGCGATGGCGATGGCCGCCAAGGGCATCGTCCTGGCCTTCGTCGTCGCCACCATCTGGGACGTGGACGCCGCCGGCGCCGTCTTCGGCCGCATCCGCGCCTGGATCGAGGGCACGCTCGACTGGTTCTATATCCTGACCGTCTGCGCGACCGTGTTCACCTGTCTGTTCCTTGTATGCAGCCGGTTCGGCAGGATCCGGCTCGGCGACGACGCCTCCACGCCCGAGTTCAAGACCTCCTCCTGGCTCGCCATGCTGTTTTCGGCGGGCATCGGGATCGGATTGCTCTTCTTCTCGATTGCCGAGCCGATCTTCTATTTCGACAACAGCCAGTCCGCGGGCTACCCCAACAACCCGTTGGCCGACCTCGCGGGCGCCTCGTTGCTGGACGAGCAGCGCGCCGTGCACGCCATGCGTGTCACCTACTTCCATTGGGGCATACACGGATGGTCCGTGTACGTCCTGGTCGGGCTGTGCCTGGCCTACTTCGGGTACCGCAAGAAGCTGCCGCTGACGCTGCGCTCTGCTTTGCACCCGCTCATCGGCGACCGGATCTACGGCCCGATCGGTGACCTGGTGGACCTGCTGGCGGTGTTCGGCGGGGTCTTCGGAATCGCCACTTCCCTGGGCCTCGGGGCGAGCCAGATGGCCACCGGATTCAACGTGCTCCTCGGCGTCGATCCGGGTATCGTCACGCAGGTCACGCTCATTGCCGTCATCTCGCTGGCGGCCACACTGTCGGCGGTCTCCGGCGTGAGCCGCGGGATCCGCATCCTGTCCGAGTGGAACATCGTCCTGAGCATTATCCTGCTGGGGTGCTTCCTGTTCCTGGGCCCCTTCGCATGGCTGGTCGGTTTCATCGCCACTTCGCTCGGCGAATACCTCCGGCACCTGGTGCCCATGTCATTCTGGATCGCCGATGATCCGGGACATGCCGCCTGGCAGAACGCCTGGACGATCTTCTACTGGGGGTGGTGGATCTCCTGGGCGCCCTTCGTCGGCACGTTCATCGCCCGCATCTCGCGTGGGCGCACGCTGCGCGAGTTCATCCTGGGCGTGATGATCGTCCCGACCGGCCTGGTGCTGCTCTGGTTCGGGATCTTCGGCGGCAATGCCATTCACCTGGAACTCAACGCCGCAGGCGGCGCTGGAACGGCCGGAATCATGGAACTGGTGCGGGCTGCCAACTATGAAGCCGCGCTCTACGCGACCATGGACCGAATGAGCGACGTCGGCTGGCTCACGTGGGCCATGTCCGCCATGGCCACCCTGCTGTTGGCGACGTGGTTCATCACGTCTTCGGACTCCGGCACCCTGGTCATCACCACCTTCCTGAGCATGGGCAATCCCCATCCCCCGCGGCGCTTCCGCATCGTCTGGGGGCTCGGCGTGGGACTGGTGGCCGCCGTGCTCCTGCTTGCCGATGGTCTCCAGGCTTTGCAGACCGCAGCCATAGCCGCGGCCCTGCCCGTGAGCGTCGTACTGCTGTTCATGATCGCCGGGCTGCTCAAGTCCCTGGCGCGGGATCCGTAGTGCCCGAGCGCCGAGAGCGGCCGCCCTGGATCCGGCCGACGTGGCGCGGCAACCTCGACTAGATCCGGCCGGTGCGGCGCAGCAGCCTCAGGTGGGTGCGCACGTTGTCGTGCTCGAAGTAGGCGTCCTGCAGATGACGCCGCCCGTGCGAGCGCAACGCGGTGCGACCGTGCAGCACCCGGTGCCCGGCGCACAGCAAAATCTGTCCGCCTTCGAGCCGGAAAGTCACCTGTGCGCTGAGTGAATTCACGCGTCTGGAAAGCTCGTGATAGGCGGCGTAGAATTCGCCCACCCGAGGCTCCGACAGGGGAACGGCCTGCATCTGCGCGGTGTTGAAGCGCACCATCCGGATCTCTCCGCCGCTGTCCAGCTCGACCATGGGATTGACCGCGTTGCACTCGTGTTCCTCGCTGAAGATCCGGAATGGCACCGGCACCGAGCACAGCACGTCGAACTTGTCCGGATGATCGCTCCGTAGCTCCTCGAGCAGGCCGAAGCCGTCCACGACCGTGGATTCGCCCCCCTCGCATTCGTTCACCAGCATGTGCAGCGCCTGCACGTTCGGCGGCCAGCTGTAACTGGTGAAGTCGTTGTGCGAGCCCACGGCCAGACCCGTGTGCGCGATGTTGTATCCCTTCGGATCGAGCTTGACGTTGTGGATGCGCTCGAACAGCACCTCGCGGATCGGGCCCAACCGGGTCGCGAGCTGCTCCGACGAATCCGGTTCAATGGGGGCGTCGACCAGCACGCAGACACCGGTCCTCAGAAACTCCTCGATCAGCTCCGCCGCCGCACGGTCGCTCGCCAGGAACCGCTGATAGTCGAACCGCTGCGGCTGGAACCGGCCATCCCAGTAGTGCAGTTCGGCAGAAGGCTGGTCCAGGAGGCCCCGGATCTCGCTCGACCGATAGCGGGTGCGGTGACCGTCCGGCCAGGCGATCGCGATCGCCTCGTCCTCGGATCCAGCGCCTTCGATGCCGACCTGCTGGGGTTTCAAATCGCTGGCGACCCGGAAGATATGGAATCGCTTCTCCGTGGTCTGCACAACGCGGCACTCGCCGCAACCGCAGTTGTCGCGCAGCCAGAGGTAGGGAAGCTCCGTCCGCTGCCCGCCGTTCCAAACCGCGGTCAGGGCGTCGCTGTTCCGGGCAAGGCTGCTGATCGAGTGATGCATGGTCGATACCCTCGGTCCGTTGTCACCAGGCAAGCAGCCCGTAAATGAATCCGCGCGACCACCGAGAGCGGCGAGGCGCCGGGCTGGCCTTCAGCATGCGCAGCCGCAGTCGCCCTTGACAAGTCTCTTCGCTTCTCCGCACGGTGCCTGACGAGCAGGCCTCATCGGCAGAGAAACGAGGATTCACGCTATGGAAACGTCAGGCAGCCCCACGGTAAGCTTCACCAGGATGGCGGATGGAACCCGCGAGGACTACGAGCTGCTCGAACAATTCGAGGAAGAGTTCGCCGCCGGCACCGCCGACCGGGTGCTGGCGCATCTCCGCGAGCTGGCCGATTCGGTCGCCGGCTACAAGGTCGACCGGCTGGAGCATTCCCTGCAGTCCGCCACCCGCGCCTATCGTGACGGTGCGGAAGTGGAGATGGTGGTGGCGGCGCTCCTGCACGACATCGACGACCTGCTGGCCCCGCACAGCCACGGCGAGCTGGCCGCGCTGCTGCTGCGCCCCTACGTCACCGAGCGAACCTGCTGGATCGTCCGGCACCACGGCCTGTTCCAGTACTACTACTATGCCCACCACATCGGCCGCGACCGCAACGCGCGTGACAAGTTCCGCGACCACCCCTGGTATCAGGACGCCGTGGACTTCTGTCACCAGTGGGACCAGTGCGCATTCGATCCCGACTACGACTCGCTGCCGCTGGAGTTCTTCGAGCCGATGGTGCGCGAGGTGTTTGCGCGCGAACCGTATGGGTTGGCGCCGAGGGGGGGTTAGGGAGCGGGAGGGCTGGGGGCGGACTGGAGCCCTCGCGTCAATAGTGGTAACGGGCCGCGAGAAAGTGGACTCGATCGTCTGTGACCTGGTAGACCAGGCGGTGTTCGGTATCGATGCGGCGCGACCATCGACCGGCGAGCTCTCCGCGAAGTCGTTCGGGCTTGCCCACACCACCGAAGGGATCGCGCAGGATCGCGTCTCGCGTATTCTTACACTGTCGCCGTGTCGTTGTCGTCTGATCAACGGCAGGATGCTCGGGCGGCTGAACCGTCTCGATGGAGATTAGCCATGCCACCCCGCCTCCACCTTGTCCTCATCCTGCTTCTCGCCCCGGCCGCCGCCTGCGCACCCGACTCCTCCTCCACCACCACCCCACCCCACACCGCCGACAGCCTCGGCATCCGCATCGTCACCTACGACCACACCCCAACCCCCGCCGCCCCCTTCCGCCTCGCCACCCAGCCCCGCTACCGCCACGGCGCCAACCCGGGTGATTACGCCTTCCAGGGCATCGGCCCCGGCCGCCTCCTCGCCGACGGCAGCGCAGTCGTCTACGACATGTGGAACACCGAACTGGTCGCGTTCAGCCCCGACGGCTCCACGCACGAGGTCCTCGCCTCGGGAGGAGAGGGACCAGGGGAAGTCAACTACGTCGCCGCCATACTCTCACTCGGGCAGGACAGCCTCCTTGTGGCCGACCCCGGTCTCGCCCGCGCGACCCTCTTCGTCGGCGATTCGGTCGCGCGCATCACCGCCCTCCCACGCGGTACGCGGCTCGATGTCGAGGGCATCGGCCCATCCGGCGAGCTTCTGATGGCCACTTCCGTGGGCGCATGGGGATTCGAAGGGGAGTGGCTCGTTGGGCACATGGCGCGGTACGACATCGGGAGTGACGCCCTGGACACGGTCGCTTCGTACGATTTCTGGCCTCGTATCCCGCCGGGGCTCCGGCGGAATCCGATCGGACCTGTCGGCGAGGTCACAGTCGCCAACGGGCATTTCGTCCAGACCAGATCCGACAGGCCGGAGGTCACCTGGCGCCTGCCCGACGGTGCCGTAACGCAGATCGTCCGCTGGCAGACCGAACCGTCTCTCCTGACCGAGGACTGGCTGGGACCCATCGAGGCCGAGCACCGGATGGAGGTCCGCATGCACAGCCCCAACCTTCCCGAAGCCCAGATCACGGAATCCACCCGCCGGGCCATGGCCATCTACGACGCCGTCATCGGTCGCCCGATGCCTCTCTTCAGCAACCCGTTCGCCGACGCCGAAGGAAGGATTTGGCTGCCCTCCTACAAGCCGGGCGGCGAAATCCACGACGTGCCGCCCTACACGGTCATCGCGCCCGACGGCGAATGGCTGGGCACGGTGGAAGCTCCCCCCAGGTTCCGCATTCTCGATGTGGCCGGCGGACTCGTCCTCGGCGTGGAGCAGGACGAAATGGATTTGGTGAGCGTGGTGGTGTACGAATTGGTGGCGGGATAGGGGTTACCGACGAAACCGAGGTTGCCGCTGGACGGGGTGCGGAGTCCGACTTAGAACAACGTTTCCAGGGCCGCGGACGGTGTGATGGCAGGGATCGGGGAGCGCCTGAAGTCCCTCGCGTTCCTCGTGACGACAAAGCGGGCACCGCAGGCGCGGGCCGCAGCGACTTGCATCGCGTCTTCGAAGTCGGTCATCTGCAGCGCCGCAGCGTAGCCGATTGCGCTCGTGCCGCTTTCTGCGACAGCCACGAAGCGAGTCAGTTCGGTGATAAAGGCACGCGCATCCGAACCGCCTCGCGACGGCGCGACGAGGTAGTAGAAGTTCGACAGGCTGTGCCAGGCAACGAACGCACGCTTCGGCCCGGTCTGCAGGCGATCGAGCAGTTTGGAAGCCGCGTCGGAGAACGGTTCGCGGTCGAGCGCGACATCGATGAGCACGTCCGTGTCGATCAGGATCAAAGGTACTTCCGCGCCAATGCGTCGTAACGGGGATCGTCGCGGTTCGCAGCCTGGAACCGGCCTCTCCACCGGGAAGCGAATGACGGCTCGCCGACGCTGGCCTCATCCCGCAACGCGCGCTCGATCAGCGCTGACAACGACACGCCACTCGACCGCGCATGTCGCTTCGCGGCAACGATAACCTCGGGATCCACGGTGATTGTGAGCTTCTGTTTCATGCTGGATCGTTGGAATAGAGTTTGAATACGTGTTTTGTATAACCGTATACGTATACCGATCTGTGTCAAGGCACGTCCCACTTCGCGTCGGCGGGCCGGCCCGGTTTCAGACGGTGGGGGACGTGTTACCGCCGAGCAGTTTCCGAGCTGGCGACGTCGATCACCTCGCCCTCACCACCACCCGACTCACCACCAGCGTCGGCACATCCAGCTCATCGCGCTCCAGATGCACCACCAGCCCACCGGGCCCAAT
>LXNI01000771.1_pt1 | contig 34363 bp, 28 predicted proteins | sample 809091 | NCBI WGS metagenome assembly LXNI01 (sample SAMN04870527, study PRJNA318959) | sponge metagenome | biome: 01000161; feature: marine sponge reef; material: water | host: Sarcotragus foetidus | place: Greece: Milos, Mediterranean Sea | collected 2013-05-29 | depth 5-7 m | reverse complement strand
CGAGGGTGCAGCGTGGCCAGTTGCTCACGCCATTCCCGCAATACCCCGGTGCCCGGTTGCCCAAGCAAGGATGGGGCAACTCAAACTATCACTCGTTCCAGACCCGACTGGAGCAGCGTTTCGCTGCCGGCACGAGCTTCATGATCGCCTACACGTTCGCGAAGACCATTTCCGATGGCGGCGACGATGTGTGGCTGGGCTCCAATGAATCCAATGCGTATTGCAGGCACTGCGACCGCTCCGTTTCCGTCTATAACCAGACGCATCGCCTCGTCACGAACTTCACCTACGAACTGCCGTTTGGTCGGGGCAAGCGTTTCGGGGGGAGCTGGAGCAAGGCGCTGAATGCTGTTCTGGGCCAGTGGCAGATCAACGGAATTGGGACTCTGAACAGCGGGCTCCCGCTTCGGATGAGGATCAATCAGAACACCAGTCGTTCGTTCGGGGGTGGCCAGCGTCCGGACTCCACGGGACAAAGCGCCGAGCTGGATTCCGGCAAGACCTTGAATCGATGGTTCGACACGGAGCAATTCGTGAGACCTGAGCAGTTCACCTTTGGCAACGTCGGTCGGGTTCATCCCACGTTGCGGTCCGATTTCGTCGAAGCTCTTGACTTCTCCGTGTTCAAGAATTTCCGGTACCGCGAGCGCTGGAAGTTCCAGTTCCGGGCCGAGGCCTTCAACGTGTTCAACCATCCCGTCTTCGGCGCTCCCAACACGGTGTTCGGGAACCCGAACTTCGGTCGCGTTGTCAGCCAGGCCACCGCTCCACGACAGATTCAATTGGCTCTGCGATTGCAGTTTTGAGCCACACTTTCGTGGACCAGACCGGGGGCTCTGTGGGAACAGCGGGTGCCCAATGCGCCGATTGGAGACTCCGTGTGGTCGTCCCGGGGGTGACGTACAGAGGTGAGGTCGATTTCCGATCCGGAAGAATCCATGTAAAATAGAAATCCTATTCTAATTTGCAAAATGTTACCCCGGGCAATCATCGCGGCACTGCAAGACCGGCTCGCCAAGTATCCGGCCGTGGCCCTGGTCGGCCCGCGTCAGTGCGGCAAAACCACGCTCGCCACAACGCTAGCCGGAGAATACTTTGATATCGAGCAAGCAGCGGACCGGCTGCGAGCCGATCTGGCATGGAATTCGCTGACAGCGCGGCGCGACCTAGTCATCTTCGACGAAGCCCAAGCGTGGACAGATCTGTTCGTCCGGCTGCGCGGCGCGATCGATGCTGATCGTAAACGCAACGGTCGTTTTCTGCTGCTAGGCTCGGTCTCGCCGGCTCTGATGCCCCAGGTAACCGAGTCCCTCGCCGGGAGGCTCGCGATCGTCGAGCTCACTCCGTTTACCGCTGCGGAGGTCAAGTCTCCAGAGACGACACATAGGCACTGGCTGTGCGGCGGATATCCGGACGGCGGCGTGCTGGCCGAGGAGGCGTACCCGCGCTGGCATAGGAACTATCTTGACTTGCTAGCGCAGCGAGACCTGCCCATGTGGGGGCTGCCTGCAACGGCCCAGACCACGCGCCGGCTCCTAAGGATGCTTGCCGCCACACACGGCCAGGAGTGGAACGCCAGCCGGATTGGCCGCAGCATGGCTCTTTCCTACCACACGGTCAACAAATACATGGACTACTTGGAAGGAGCCTTCTTGGTGCGCCGCCTAGGTCCGTACCACGCGAATATTCGCAAGCGGCTAGACAGGCGGCCAAAGGTCTACTGGCGCGACAGCGGGCTGCTGCACGCCCTGCTGAACGTGCCCGACGAAGACACGCTGTTTCACCAGCCGTGGGTCGGGGCTAGCTGGGAGGGCTACGTGATCGAGCAAACCCTAGCTACGCTGCAGCAAGCCGACCGTCTGTTCGAGGCGTACCACTTCCGCACCAGCGACCAACGCGAGATCGATCTCCTCGTCGAATTGGAGTCGGAACGCTGGGCGGTCGAGGCCAAGCTCACCACCAACCCGCGCCGCAGCGACCTCGACCGGCTCAATGCCAACGCCGACCTAGTGGGCGCTCAGCGCCGATTCTTGGTCTGCCGCCAGAGCGACTTCATAGAGGGCCAATCCGCAACCATCTGCGACCTCGGCGGCTTTCTAGGCTACATCCGTGAACGGGGCAAGACCACGCCCTAGCCTCATCGCCGAGAGAGCCCGGCTGGCTGCAAGAACCAGCCCACAAGAATGCAAATGGCCGGAGGCTCCTTGCAAGAGCCCCCGGCCGTGGGGAGTGCGAACTCGCGGTGCCGCGCCTAGATGTCGTAGTACAGCGAGAACTCGTACGGGTGCGGACGCTGGCGCACTTCATCGACCTCGGCGGAGCGCTTGTAGTCGATGAAGCTGGCGATCACCTCTTCGGTAAACACGTCGTTCTGCATCAGGAACTCATGGTCGCGCTCGAGCGCCTGCAGCGAGCCGGCCAAATCTTCCGGCAGCGCCGGCACGTTGCTGAGTTCCTCGGGCGACAAGTCATAGATGTCCTTGTCCAGCGCTTCGCCCGGATCGATGCGGTTCTGAATGCCGTCCAGTCCGGCCATCAGGCACGCTGAGAACGCCAAGTACGGGTTGCACGACGGATCGGGGTAGCGCAGCTCGACGCGCTTGCTCTTGGGGCTGGCCGAGTACATCGGGATGCGGCAGGCCGCCGAGCGGTTGCGCCGCGAGTAGGCTAGGCTGACGGGGGCCTCGAAGCCCGGCACCAAGCGCTTGTAGCTGTTAGTGGTCGGAGCCACGATGGCAGCCAAAGCCGGGGAGTGCTTCAGCAGGCCGCCGATGTAGTGCAGCGCCGTCTCGCTGAGACCGGCATACCCCTCGCCCGCGAAGGTCGGCTCGCCGTCCTTCCAGATCGACTGGTGCGTGTGCATGCCAGAGCCGTTGTCGTTCCACAAGGGCTTGGGCATGAAGGTGGCCGACTTGCCGTGCTGGTAGGCAACCTGGCGGACGATGTACTTGTACAGCATCATGTTGTCAGCCGACAGCACGAGCGTGTCGAAGCGCTGGTCAATCTCGCACTGGCCGCCTGTGGCGACCTCGTGGTGGTGGCACTCGATTTCAATGCCGCAGTCCATCATGACCTTGACCATCTCGGTGCGGAGGTCCTGCATGTGGTCCGTCGGCGGAACCGGGAAGTAGCCTTCCTTGTAGCGCGGGCGGTAGCCGAGGTTGTTGTCGGGGCGGCCAGAATTCCAGCGGCCTTCTTCTGAATCGATCTTGTAGAAGCCAAAGTTGTACGACGAGTCATAGCTGACGTTGTCGAAGAGGAAGAACTCGGCCTCGGCGCCGAAGAACGCGGTGTCGCCGGTGCCTGTGTACTGCAAGTACTTCTCGGCCTTCTGAGCGATCCAGCGAGGGTCGCGCTCGTAGTGCTGCTTGGTGATCGGGTCGAGGATGTTGCAGACGACGCAGAGCGTGGGAACTTGGTTGAACGGATCGACAAACGCAGTGTTCGGATCTGGGACGATCAGCATGTCGGATTCGCTGATCGCTTGCCATCCGCGGATCGACGAACCATCGAAGCCGAAGCCGTCCTCGAAGCTCTCCTCTTCCAGCATGCCGATCGGGTACGACACGTGCTGCCAGATTCCGGGCAGGTCCGCGAAGCGCAGGTCCAGAATCTCGCAACCGTTGTCCCTTGCGTACTTCAAGACTTCAGCAGGGGTGCGTTGTACAGCCATTGATTTCCTCCTATATGGCTTGTGAGGGGATCAGTACTAGGGCGTGCGGCCACGACGGGCGCTCTCTTCGCTCGGTAGTACTGTGAAATCGTCATCGTATCACAGTGCCGACCAGCATCACGGGCGGCACTAGGAGCGATAAGAACTATTGATAGCGGCAGGTCGCGCCGGTGCTGGCCGGCGACCTGTTGTCGCTGGGCGCTGGCCCCTGTTGCGCGGTCCTGCGCGAACGTGGTGGGCAGCGGCGCCGCGAGCGCCCGCCGGCTCGAGCGGCCCGCAAGCTGGGCTGGATTTGCACGCCGCGCAGACCGCACCGGGCCGGCGAGCGCAGGAACACAGTCCGGCAAGTCTCAGCCTAGGAAACACCAATGGCCATGCCCCCACGCGCCTCGGGCCCGCAGCCGTCCGGGTTGAAGACGCTGAAGGTGGTCTAGGTCATTCCCCAAGCGTGGTCGTCGCACACCTGCGCCACCAGCAGCATCGGCTGGCTTCCAGGCCAAGCGCGTAACGCAACCCCAACTCGCTGATCCTGCACATGGTCTCCGAGATCAGCGGTCCGGACTCTGCGGGTCCCGCGGCTAATGGCGTGCACTAACCGGCGCTTGCGGCTAACGCCGGGCAGTCGAGCTGCTTCCTAGACGCTGACGCGAAACGCGCGGAGCCGGTCAGATGTGAGATGCGGCGCGAATACCCGTGCCGAAGTGCTGGCTGTCCGGCGCTAGCGCACCAAGGCCCGGGCGTCAGGATTGTCCGGGCCGAAGTGCTTGAGCATGACTAGGTTCTCGTCGGGGCTCAGATTCGTGATCCGCACCCCTTCCCCTGCGGCGGCCGCCGTGACAAAGTACTCGTCGGCGGTAAGCTCCCCGAAACGAATCATCGCCGGAGTGTGCACGTCCCAAACGCCGATCTGCCCGCGACCTTGTGTCACGATCGTGCCGTAGGCGGCCGCGTCGCGGATCGTGACGCTCCGGCCAGGATGGACAGTCAGTTCTTTCGCAGAATAGCTTGCGGTCGAGTAGGTCACCCAGGCCTCGCTGTAGCCGTCCTCGGCCATCTCATCGACCGGGCGGACCGGATGCGGCTCGAAGTGCCGGTTGGCCATGAAGTTCGGATCGACGTTGGCTTCCCAGTCCAGCATCCCGATGATGTACTCCAAGTCTTGATGGTGCTCCGGTGGCACGTCCTTTACGAGCAGGTCCCATGGCACGTAGCGGCCTTCGACCATGGACTGAAACATGCCGAAGACATCCGAGTTCACCTGCGGTTCGTAGGTAACTGCCGAACCGGGCGCGTGTAGCACGCCGGCCGGAATCTGCCAGCCAGTGCCGGGCTTGAGCTTGTAAGCCTTGGAATGGTAGAGGATGCCGTTGTCGCCCTCGTTCCAGCGCTCGAGGCAGCGCCAGACATCGTCCTTCGTCGTGCCCGGCTCCAGACCCATGAAGGTGTAGGCGAAGTTATTCTCCTTGTAGTTGTACTGGGGCGGGAAGTAGTACGCCTCGGGCTTGCCGCGCCGGCCCACGCGGGCAGCCGCTTCCTCGTCCTGGTGCATGTGATGCGGGATCGGGCCGAGATTGTCGAAGAACTTGCAGAGCACGTTCCAGCCGCCGTGGGTGCTCATCACATCGCTGCCGAGGATCTCGTCGCCGATCTCGTCGACGGCCGTCTTGAGCAGCACCTTGCGCGGGCCTGCCGCGCCGTTGGCGGCGACAATGTAGCTCAGCCCCTCGTCATCGGGCGTCCCCGGTCCGTTATCGGCGTTGGTGGTCGAGGAGAACCAACGCTCGTCGATTCCACCGCGATGCGCGCCCAGGGCATAGAGGTCGGCCGGGTGGAGCTTGAGCCGCCCTCCCGGCATCAGGAAGGACCGCGGCACCCAAGCGGGAGCCAACCTAAGCACGCCCTCGCCTGACGACAAAGCACTTCTGAGTAGTTCGACGATTTCGGACATGCTGGCTATGATAGCGAATGCTCCGGGGCCAAGTAGGCCGGCCTGCGCTCGGAGTTGGGCTACGCGAAGGGCCTGCGGTCGCATGTCGGTCCACGCCGAGCGTCGGCTACGATGAGAGGGCAGAAGCCGCGCCCGTCCACGCCGGGGACTTGGAGTGAAGCTCCCGGCGGGCTGCGGGCTGCTAGTCGCGGGCGAACGTGGCGGAATTGGTAGACGCGCTAGATTTAGGTTCTAGTGGGGCAACCCGTGGGAGTTCGAGTCTCCCCGTTCGCACCATGGCTTACTTGTCGAGCCGGCCATGCCATCCACGCCGGACAGGCGCGATCGCCGGCGGCTGCCAGACCGACTAGCAGCTATTCGACAATTCTCCGGCCCGCTGAGTGCTGGCAGTCGCCGCGCGTTGCCTGAGCGCGCTGCCCGTTGCTTACTCGGCCGAAAGCGCCCGGTCCAGATCTGCAGTCTGATCAAGATCTAAGGAGTGCAGCTTTGGATAGAGCTGCGCCATTTCGACTGGGCTCTGCTCGGTGACGCCTAGCACCGCCCAATCCGCGTTCCCGCTTGCCGCCTGCAGTTCCTCCAAATCTAGCTTGCTGTCGGCATTGGCATCGGCACGCGAGATGCGCACGCTCAGCTGCAGTGCCCGCAGCCGTCGTGTCGGATCTTGGGCCGCCCGCTGGGCGATCTCGCCCAACGTGATCACGCCGTCGCGGTCGTAGTCTTCGCGCTGGAAGTGGCCGCGTGCATGCCCGTCGAGGCCGTCTTCATCGACCTCGCGTCCCGTCGATGGCTGGGACAGTCCGTATTCCCGCGCCGAAACTTCCCCGTCCTGGTTCACATCCAGACTCGCGCGGTTGTCCATCGCTTCGTCGATTTCAGCCTTGATCGCGGCCATCGCCTCATCCGCCGTCAACGTGCGATCACCGTTCGCGTCGAGCGCAGCCAAGAATTCGAAATCACGTGACGGGCCTCCCCCGCCCCGGCCACCTCGGCCGCCTCCGCCACGGGCGCGTTCGCCGCTACCAGCTGCTCCGCGACCGCCGCCCCCGCGAGCACCGCCGCCTCGGCCGCCACGACGGGCCGCCAGCTCGGGCCAAGCCTTTTCGTACTCCTGCCAGGTCACCTCGCCGTCTTGGAAGTACTCCGTGCCCCGCATGTATGGACCTACCTCGTCTCCGCGCAATATGCCGTCCCCGTCCGCATCGGCCCGCTCGAACATCTCGAACGGGTCGGCACCACCGCCGCGCCCGCGGCGGATGGGCTGGGCCTGGCCATATCCGGACGCCTTAAGCATCTGGATCATGGCTGCCACGTCCACCTGGCCATCCCGGTCGTCGTCGATGACGCGGAAGCCCTTCATGAACTCCTCGGCCAAGACGCCGACGATCTCATTGGAGACATCGCCGGCCTTCGGGCTTCCCGCCAACGGTCCAACACCGATGCTCGCGAAAAAAACAACGGCGAGGGCGAGGTGCAGGCTTGCGGCGGAAACGGCGCCCAAGCGGGTGCGCTTGCGCGAGCTCGAGAACACGGGGCGGTTCTTATGGAAAACCATGTGCGGCATAACAGTCCGATCGTAGCAAAGAATCAATACAATATTGCAACATAGTTGCATTTGGGAACGGTTTTTCCGAGCGCTGGTTGCACCTGTCCCACAGCAAGCGTCATTCAGATTTGAGGCAGCGATTCTCGAGTTCCAAGACCCCCAGCCCCCAAAACCCGTCGCGGCAAATGGAGCGCGAGCGAGAGCAATTCCGGACGTCAGCGCGCCGCCGGGTTTTCCGCCTACGCCAAGATCGAGTCCAACGTGCCGGTGCTGTCGGCGAATGAATCGATGGGAACGCCCAGTCGGTTGAGCAGCGTCACGTAGAGGTTAGACAGCGGGGTCTCCGCCCCGAACTCGTGGAAGCTGCCGTGGGCTAGCCCCAAGTCGCTTGCGCCAGCCAGCAGCAGCGGATAGTTCAGGTTGACGTGCGTCTGGCTGTTGCTGCTGCCGTAGAACACCAGGGTGCTGTCCAGCAAGCTGCCGTCACCTTCAGGCGTCTCTCGGAGCCTTTGGATGAAATACGCCAGTTGCTCGGTGAGAAATAGGTCCCACTTGCCGAGCGGCTCGGCACCGGCGTCGTTCTTGCGGGCACCGTGCGCCAAGCTGTGCATGTTGTCCGCCAGACCCAGCAACGGCGGAAACTTGCCTGCGATCGAGGTCGCCCCGTTCATGTTGCCGATCTGGTATGTCGCAATGCGCGTGGAGTCGGTGCGGAACGCCAGATAGATCAAGTCGTACATCGTCTTGATCAACTCCCCCGGGGTCGTGTCGTCCGCCTCTAGATGCAGGCCTGTGGCGTTAACGCGAGGCTTCGGCACTTCGAGCCATTGCTGTGACTTTTCTACCCGCCGCTCAATCTGGCGCACCGATTCCAAATATTCGTCCAGCTTGACACGGTCGTGTCGTCCAAGCCGGCCGCGCACGGAAGCCGAATGCTCCAGTACGAGATCCAGCATGCTCCTCGAGTTGTCCAAGCTCTGGCGCTGCGCTTGGAGCGACCTGGGATCGAGGCCGAACAAGCGCTCGAACACTTGCTTCGGCTTGTTCTCGGCTGGCACGGGCTGGCCCGTGCGGCTGAACGACAGGGTGCTAGACCGGGTCGGCTCGCCAACCCCGCCGTCGCTGGAGAGCACCAACGAGGGATAGCGCGTGCGGTTCCCGTACGACGCAACCGCGATTTGATCGATCGAAACCGTGTTCTCTAAGTGGCCTTCTATGAGTTCGGCACCGGTTAGCCACGTGTCCGCCGTGTCGTGCCCGCCCATGTTGCGGCCCTTGGGATGCGACAGGCCGCCCAAGATCGTCAACTCGGAGCGGAGCGGCTCCAGCGGTGCCAAGCTCTTGTTGAACCGGAAATCCCTGCCGGAGCCGGTCGGGAACCAATTCCACTGCGCAGCCTCGCTGTCGGGGGCGCGGTCGACGATGCCATACGGAAAGTAGCCCGCAAAGAAGCGCTTCGGTCGCTCGGCAGGCCTGCCGTCCGCGGCCATGCACTCCAAGACAGGCAGCGCGAGCGCAACGCCCGTACCGTGCAGGAACGTGCGCCTGTCCAAATGCCAAGACTTGCGCGCCATGGGTTGCTTGTGGCTCAGCGACTCCGAAACGAGTCGCTGGTGACAATGATTGTACAGAGTTCCCGCAGCCGATAGTCCGCTTTCTCGAATTCCGCCGTCATCTCGGCCACCGCCGATTGGTCAGCTGCAGTTAGGCCTCGGCCTAGCGCGTAAGCCAGCAACTTCTCTGTCAAGGCGCGTGCGAAAACGCCGCGCTGGCTGTCGAGCATGTAGTCCGCTAACGCCTCGGCGCCATCCACCCGCTGTCCGTCGGGCAAGACGGCGGACGCGTCCACGGCGTGCTCCACCGCGTGATCGCCCGAGCGACGCAAGACGCTCGAGCGCCTCAGTCCGACAGCGTCAAATTCTTCCAGCGCGACTCCCCACGGATCGATCCTGCTGTGGCAATGGGCACAGGCCGCGTTGTCTAGGTGGAGTTCAAGCTGCCGCTTGAGCGGCAGCAACGTAGCGTCAGCATTCCCGCTGTCGAGGTTGGGCACCGAGGGCGGTGGCGGGGCGGGCGGATCGCCCAGCAGTGCCGTACGAATCCACACGCCACGCTCGACCGGGTGCGAATCTTCCCCCGTGGAGTTGGCCAACAGGACGCTGGCGTGGGCGGCAATCCCGCCGGGGCGGCCGGACCCGGCCAGAGAGACGGGCTCGAAAACGCCGCCGCGGGGCCCCGAGATGCCATAGTGCCGCGCCATCCTGTGATTGAGGACGGAGAAGTCGGACCGCAGAAAATTCAGCGCGCTGAGGTTCTCCCGCAGCAGGTAAGCGAAGAAGTGCTGGGTCTCGCGGCGCATGTCCTGCTTCAGCGAGGGATCGAAGTCCGGGTAGTAGTTTGGGTTGATCGCGACCCGCTGCACCCCGGTCAGGTCAAGCCACTGGTCGCTGAACTGCTTAACGAACGCCCACGAGCGCGGATCGTCGAGCAAGCGCAGCGTCTCGGCCCGCAGCAAACCGCCGTCCGCTAGCCCGCCTCGATCCGCAAGCTCCATCAGACGCTCGTCCGGCATCGTGCCCCACAGGAAATACGACAGCCTCGAAGCCAACTCGTGATCATTGACGTATCGGTTCTCGCTCTCTTGCCGTTCGATCCGGTACAGGAAGTCGGGTGAAACGAGCACCATGGCTAACGTTTCACGCAGTGCCTGTTCGAAGCTCGCGACTCTTGGCCGGACCTTGCCGAAGAACCGCAGCATTGGAGCAAGGTCAGCGTCATCGACCGGGCGCCGGTAGGCTCGGCGCATGAAGCGGCGCAGCACGATCTCGGCGCCGAGGGCTTCGTCCTCCCGCGCAGGCGGGGCGTGAGCAACCAGACGCTGGTGATGCTCGGGCGGCCAATCCGCGTACGCGGGCGCCTTGAATTCAAGCGCTTCGACAACGATGGCTGGAAAGTCGGGATCGACTGGCCAGACCAGCTTCTGCTTGATCTTGCCGTCCTCTTCAAAGTCGACCTTCTCGCCAAGCGGAGGCGGCTGGCCGTCCGAATAGACGTTGCTCGCCCAGACCAGCATTCCCGGATACTTGCTCTGCGCCCGGCTCTGGATGGGGAATTCCTCGATGCGCCCGCGGAACTCGAAGGTCCGGGCCGGGCCGTCTGGCACGTCGACCTCGGCTACATCGCGCGAAGGCGTCTGCGTGTCGGCGCGGTATCCGAGCCTGACGAGCATCCGCGGATGGGGCGCGCCAGGCGGCGCTTCGCTTCGTGCGCGGATCCGCAGGACAAACTCTCCCTCGTCGGGGAATTGTGGGATGCGCGCGACGAACGTACCGGTGCGGCCCAAGCGCTTAGACCAATGCACGTTCTTCAGCTTGTCGACCACGGTCTCGATGGCGCGGTGCTCGAAGACCGGCGGAGCCGGCCCCTCGACTATCGCAAGCGCAAGGCCGTTCTGCGCGACCCGCAGGTAGTGCTCAAGTTGCAGGGCCGACATCCGCAACGCCGCGCCATTGTTCGTGAACCCATCCGGACTGACCTCGTCGGGCGGCAGGTTCCTGACGAAATCGATGTCGAGGCCCAGCAGGTCCCGCATGGTGTTCTGGTACTCGCTGCGGTTCAGGCGGCGCATGACCACATGGCCCGGCGCACGCGCAGCAAGGTCGCTACTCTCGCTCAGCGCCGTGTCGAGCCAGCCGAGCAGGGCCGTTCGATCCGCCGCCGACAACTGGGGTGCCCCCTCGGGCGGCATTGCGCCCCGATTCAGAGCGTTGCGCACGTCGTGCCAAGTCTCGGCCGCCCGGCGATCCCGGACCGTGTCAGTGGAGAGATTGTCCAAGCGGACATGGGCATTCTGCACCTGGGGGCCGTGGCAGGCGACGCAATGGCGCTCGAGGATCCCAGAAATCGAAGCGTCCGCCGCGAGGGTGCGCAGAGACCCGCCAGCCGCTAGGACCGCAATCGCAAGTATGCGGGCAGCTGCATGTCGACGCATGGTGCAGGGCTTCCGGGCGGCTTGGGGATGCTCGCCCGGCTCAGCCCTAGTTTAGCCCTCACCGGCCGACTTGCGAGGCAGGCAACCCCCTGAACAGACCGATCCATTGGAGATCGAGACTACCCCTGCCGTGTCGGCAGTTCTGCATCTTGCCTAGAATATGGGGTTAGATCTGCCCGGCAGGGCGGAGCGAGGTGTATTCATGCTCAGATCAAGTCGATGCGCGCTGGCGCTGCTCTTTTTGGTTGCGGTCGGCGTGCCACTGCTGGCGCAACCGTATCCGAATCCCTACCGCATGGTGGAAGGCTGGGCGAAACTGCCCGAGGGCCGCAACCCCGGCGCCATCGGCGGCGTCATCATCGATCCCGACGGCAAGCACATCTGGGCCGTGATCCGCTGCGACGCGGGCCCGGACAAGTTCGGGTACGAATGCCTGGAGTCGGACCTTGACGCGGTTGTGAAGTTCAGCTTGGAGACCGGCGAGACGGTCGAAAGCTTTGGCGGCGGCATGTTCGTCTGGCCACACGGCATTGACGTCGATCCCGACGGCAACGTGTGGGTGACCGACGCCGCGCGGCCCGACAGGGTGCCGGAGGGCGAGCGGGGGCACCGCGTCATCAAGTTCAGCCCGACCGGCGAAGTGCTGATGACACTGGGAACCCCGGGCGTGCCGGGCGACAGTCCGAAGCATTTCATCTCCCCCGCGGACGTGGTGGTTGCCGACGACGGCACGATCTTCGTGGCCGACGGGCACAACCGCGACGGCAACAACCGCATCATGAAGTTCGCCAGCGACGGCACCTTCATCAAGTCGTGGGGCAAGACCGGCTACGGCCCCGGCGAGTTCCATGTGCTGCATGCGCTGGCGATCGATAAGCGCGGCCGCCTGTTCGTGGCGGACCGCGAGAACAATCGCATCCAGATCTTCGACCAGGAGGGCGAGCACCTAGCCACCTGGACCCAGTTTGGGCGGCCCAGCGGGATCTATTTTGACGGCCACGACAATATTTACGTGGCCGACTCTGAATCCGACGACGTACAGAACCCAGGCTGGGAGATGGGCCTGCGGATCGGCGACGCCGCGTCCGGGTGGATTCGCTACTTCGTCCGCTTCCCTTGGGGCGACCCGCGCAGGACGGCCGGCAGCGGAGCGGAGTTCGTGGCTGCCGATGACGAGGGCAATCTCTATGCCGGCGAGCCGTTCCGACGCGTGTTGCAGAAGTACGTCCGGGTGATGCCATGAGAGCAACGTTCCGGCACAGCTCGGCTTCTGTGACGCCTGGCGCTTAGGCTCAGTAGGCCTCGGATACGGCCGTTGCGAAAACCCAACGCCACCGCGGGAATGCAGTTGAGTGCGGAAAGCCCCAGGCGACTCGGTATAGTAACGTGCAGGTCAGGGATCGCACCTAGCTATTCGACTCCGCTGTGATGCGCCGATACGCGCGCGACTGAACCTAGACTTGGAACCGCTACGTGCAGGATACCCGCCCACCGATTGACCGCAGAGCGGGCCTGCTTCGGATTGCGATCTGCGGGTGCCATCTGCTTCTGGCGGGGCTGTGGTGCGACACCGCTGCGCAGCAACCCGGGATTCCGCCAACCGCTCGCTCGGCCGTGGTGACCGAGATCACTTCCCCTATCGTCGTTGACGGCGTCCTCGACGAGGCACCGTGGCGGCGCTCGCCGAAGATCGGCGAGCTAGTCCAGAGGATTCCGCGGGCCGGCACCAAGCCAACTGAGCGCACGGAGGTCACGCTGCTCTACGACCGCAACAGCCTGTATATCGGCGTGATGTGCTACGACTCCGAGCCGGAACGCGTGCTGGCCTCGCAAATGGCGCGCGACGCCAGCCTGAACCCGGATGACCGTTTGAGCATCATCCTAGACACATTTCGCGACCAGAGCAACGCTTTCCATTTCTCCACCAATCCCAACGGCGCGTTGGTCGATGGCTTGGTTTTCGCGAACGGCGAGACCAACGAAGACTGGGACGCGATCTGGATCGTCAAGACCAGACGCTCCTCCGAGGGCTGGAGCGCCGAGTTCTCGATTCCGTTCAAGAGCCTTAGTTTCCCTCCCGGGCAGACAGTCTGGGGCTTCAACATCAGCCGCATCATCCAGAGGAAGCTGGAAGAGGTGCGTTGGACGGGCGCACGCTTCCAGACGCAGTTCTTCCAAGTCTCGGAAGCAGGAGAAATCACCAACCTGGAGAACATCGAGCAGGGCATCGGCCTCGACGTCCGCCCGTTCATCGCACAGCGCTGGTTCCATTCCGGCGTCGACGGCAACGATGTCATCCGCGGCAAGCCGGGGCTGGACCTGTTCTATAACCTGACGCCGAGCCTGCGCCTGTCGACCACGGTCAACACTGACTTCGGCGAGACCGAAGTCGATGATCGCCAAATCAACCTGACCCGGTTTTCGATCTTCTTCCCCGAGAAAAGGTCCTTCTTCCTGCAAGACGCCGGCGTGTTCAATTTCGCCACGACCGGCATCGATCAGCCCGGGGGCATTCCCAGCACTGGGGCCGAGATCTTCCCCTTCTTCAGCCGCCGAGTCGGATTGCTGCGCGGGCAGGAGGTGCCCATCGACTACGGCCTCAAGCTCACCGGCAGGGCCGGTCGCACCGAGATCGGCGTCTTGAACGTGCGGACCCGCGAGATTCCCGGCGTCTTCGACAGCAACATGTTTGTCGGGCGCGTGAGGCAGAACTTCCTCGAACAGTCGTACGTCGGCGCGATCTTCACTGGCGGGGATCCTGCCAGGCCGGCCTCCAGCGACGATCCCTTCGCCCCGGCGCCCACGTCGATGAGCACCACGGCCGGCATGGACATTCGCCTGGCCACCTCGAATTTCTTGGGGACCAACCGCAACATGCTCGTCAACGCCTGGGGCCTGAAGACCAACAAGGAGGGAGTCGAGGACAACAACGCATCGTACGGATTCGGCGCCCACTACGCCAACGACAAGTTCCAAGGACAGTTCCAGTGGCGGGAGATCCAGGAGAATTTCGATCCCGAGCTGGGATTCGTGCAGCGTTCCAATGTGAGGATGATGCGGCTGGGAGCCAGCTACAACCCGCGCCCCAATCCATCGTCGGGCATTCAGCAGATGTTCCACGATGTCTTCTACACGCGCTTCACGCGGCTGGACAACGGCCTCGTCGAGACTTGGAAGCTCTATTTCACGCTCTTCGACTGGCACTTCATGTCCGGAGACTCGATGCACAGCCTGTTCGACCTAAACCCGACGTACGAGCGCCTGTTCGAACCGTTCGAGATATCTCCGGGAGTGGTTCTGCCGGCCGGCGAGTATCGCTTCACGCCGATGCGAATCTTCTTCACCTCGGCGCAGAAGCGCAAGCTGCAAGGAAGCATCGGGCTCACGTTTGGGAACTTCTGGTCCGGAACGGCCAAGACGCTACAGACGGGGCTGCGCTACCAGCTGCCGCCGAAATTCACCATCAGCCTCAATTCGAACCAGACGTTTGCGCGGTTGCCGCAGGGGAACTTTGTTGCCCGGATCTTCAGCACTCAGATCAACTACGCCGTATCGCCATTCCTGTCGTTCTCCAATCTCATCCAATTCGACAATCGATCCGGCAACCTAGGACTGCAGAGCCGCGTGCGCTGGACGCTGGAGCCCGGCAACGACGTTTTCTTCATCTTCGGCCAAGGTTGGATCCAAGAGATGGGCGGCTTCTACGACTTCCGCCAGCAGGATTCGCGGCTGGCGACAAAGCTGCAGTACACGTTCCGCTTTTGAACGGACACGGCTTGGCGACGCCCCCTGCAGCGCATATGGTGAGCGTCCGATCGAAGGCACGGCTGCCCTTTTCGTCTCGTCCATTCACGGCAGACTGGATCTGGCCTTGAGAGGCCCGCGAGGCATCCGGCCTGGCGCCTTGCTGCGGCCCGCCATGGAGGTACGTCGAATAGACCGGGTGAATCGTGTTCTTCAACGGGCGATTGCGAACGTCTTGAAATTACGGCACATTGGAGGGGGGTCGTAATCACCGTGACCACTGTAGACAGACGCACACTGCTCCAATCCGCCGGGCTGGCAAGCATGGCCTTGCTCGGTTGTGGGCAGGGATCTGCTCCAAGCCGACCCAACCTGCTGTTGGTTATGACCGATCAGCAGACCGACGAGGCCATGAGCTGCGCGGGCAACCCGTACCTCAGCACACCCGCCATGGATCGGATCGCCGCTCGGGGAGTCCGCTTCGCGCGCAGCTACGTCACTCAACCCCTCTGCCTGCCGTGCCGCTCCAGCATCCAGACGGGGCGCTATCCGCACGAGATCGGCACATCGACGAACGGCACGGAGATGAACGGCGAGTATCCGATGCTCGGAAACCTGTTGCGGGACGGCGGCTACGACACGGCCTACTTCGGCAAGTGGCACGTCGCCGCGTCGTTCGAAGCAGCCGGCTACCCCACCGACTCCGAGGACATCCGCAGCGATAGCGTCGCCGCCGACAAGGCAATCGAATACTTGCACGCTCCGCGGAACAAGCCGTTCTTCCTGACGGTGTCCGTCCGCAACCCTCACGACGTCTGCCAGCTCGCCCGCAGACAAGAACTGCCGCAGGGTCCGATCCCGCCAGCGCCCGACGCCGAGGCCCAACTTCCGCCCCTGCCCGCGAACTTTGCCATCCCGGAGAACGAGCCGACGGCCATTCGTATGAGCCAGGAGAGGCACCGCGATTTCCACTACCCCACCGGCGATTGGACGGACTTGGAATGGCGACAGTACCTATGGGGCTACTACCGACTGGTCGAGAAGGCCGATCGAGAAATCGGCAGAGTGCTCGACGCCCTCCGAGACTCGGGCCACGAGGACAACACGGTCATCATTCTCACCAGCGATCACGGCGAGGGCGTGGCCAGCCACCATTGGAACCAAAAGCAGATCCTCTACGAACAGGCCGTGAGGGTCCCACTCCTCATCGCCGACCCGCAAGCAAGCAATCCGGGGGGCACTTCCGACGCGCTGGTTTCGACGGGTATCGACCTGATGCCGACCATATTGGATGCCGCTGGAATCCCGAGCCCTCCGGGACCGATCCACGGCCAATCGCTGCAGCCACTCGTTCAGGGCGTGGCGACATCTTGGGACCGTCGCTACGTGATCGCTGAGACGACCTTTGCACGCGGGGAAAACTACGGGGCGTCCGGTCGCATGGTGCGAACGGAGCGCTACAAGTACGTCGTGTACGACACGGGCGACGTTCGCGAGCAATTGTTCGACCTCGAGGCCGACCCGAACGAGATGAACAATCTCGCAGCCAACTCGGAATACCACATCGAGTTGAACGAACACCGCAAGCTCATCTCCGAGTGGGCCGCCGACACGGGCGATGAGTTTCCGCTGGTGCGGCCCGTGTGAGCTCCAGCTAGGTCAGTCGAGCGGGTTTATCGCCGGAGTCACTACTCGAGATGCGAGTACGTCCAACCTATATTTCTGTACGAGACATAGCCGCGCCACACCGAACGTAGAAATGCTGGGCGCCGCCGTTCTCGACGAACATGCGACAGTTGGCCTTCGAGCACTCGGCCCACAAGACTCATTCCTCCTCGTATCACTCGCAACTGGGTAGGACGTAGAACATGCGCTTGGGCTGAGCAGGTCATTGAGCAGTCCCGTAACGTGCCGGTACCCCTCCTCTCGGCTAAGCAACTCACTGTCGGTGATGTGCGTGAGACCATGAGAGCCCGCCGCTCCAGCCCTGGCGCGGAACAGTAGCGCTCTCAGTGTCGAATCCGCACTTAGCAACACTTCCGTGTGACGTCCTGATGTGGCCACGGTTCGACTAGCTGGGATTCACGATTGGCCCTGTATGTATGAGGCCGAGCATGATAGCTGAATACAAGAGCCCGAATTGTACTGAACTTGCAACCAGATCTTCGACTTGTTCCATTCCAACCTCGTGGTATGCTAAACGCAGCCTACAGTCACCGACTGTAAGTGACACCAAGCGATCATATAAACTTCATTCCAATGCCCCGGCTCACCAGTATCTCTGCCGAGCACTTTCGCTGTTTTTCCTCTCGTCAAACGGCGCACCTAGCTCCGCTGACATTTCTCGTCGGCGCGAACAGCACCGGCAAGACATCATTTCTGGCCCTAGTTCGAGAGTTGTGGAATACCGTCGTTCTCGGTAAATTTCCAAATTTCACCGATGCACCGTACCACTTGGGGATATTCCATGATATTGTATCTACTAATGGTGACGATCAACGGTCTAAAGATCTATTCACAGCCGAGCTTACTCTTGTGCCAAACTGGGAGAACGTCCGTGAGATCACCTGCTCAGTGGAGTTCCGTGAACGTGGAGGAATACCGTTTCCGGTCTCGCGAACATTTGCATATGGATCAGTACGGATCGAGTTAGTTATTGACAACAACAAATCACACTTGATCAAATGCACTACACCATCTGCAACATGGGAGTTCGAATCAAAGAATCTGCTTGTTTTCGAAGACAGATTAGATCTTGTTCCGATCCATCATCTGATGTTTGAACTCGAGCATCAAGAATTCGGAATTAGACAGGCTAAAATGCCGACTTCATCATCTAATATTAGCCTCGATGGCTTGAAAAAGTTATCGAGGTCGCTCACGGAAATGCACTTCGTGGGTAAAGAACCATTCGCTGGTGCCCCCGTCCGGTCACGGCCAAGACGGACGTACGACCTAGGTCGACTGTCTACTGACCCTGAGGGTGAGAACATCCCTACGTATCTGGCTAGTGTCAGATCACGTGATCGAACCGCGTGGAACAGGATGAAGCGCGAGCTTGAGTCCTTTGGCCGGAATCTCGGGCTGTTCGACACAATCAATGTAAGCTCCCTGAAAGGAGGTGCTGGCGGACCGTTTCAGATTGAAATCAAACGACACGGTGCCAATGAAGGCAGTTCAAGCAGAAATCTGATCGATGTTGGGTACGGAGTGAGCCAGGTCTTGCCGCTTCTCACAGAACTTCTTCGGGACGGTGCAGCCGATGTGTGCCTGCTGCAGCAACCAGAGGTACATCTACACCCGTCAGCACAGGCGGCATTAGGAACCTTGTTTACGGACGTATGCTCGCAGAAGCGACAGTTAATTGTCGAGACACACAGCGATTACCTTATCAACCGAGTTCGCATGGATATTCGCGACCGTCGGTGCAAAATCGATGAAGGTGATATCTCAATCCTATATTTTGAGTCCATAGGTGACAGTGTCAGGATCCATTCCATACGAATTGACGAAATGGGCAACGTCTTGGGGGCACCTCCGAGCTATCGAAGATTCTTCACTGCAGAAGCTGATCGAGAGGTGCAATTCTGATGTGCGCGATCATCGACAGCAACGTGCGCGACGAACTCGTCAAGAAAAGACCAAGTGCCATTGGCAAGTATTTTAGGGACAGGATATCAGGGCCAAAAAGGAGCCTGAAGCTAGTGGTGGGCGGGAAGCTACTAAGAGAACTCGGCGGTAGTGAACAGGTGAAGCGTTGGATCATCGAAGGAATTCGGTCCGGATATGTGATGGCTTGTAACGATCAGGAAGTTGACAAAGTAGCTGAAGATATCGTCGATCAGTGCCACTCTAATGATCCTCACATAATCGCATTGGCGCAAGTCAGCGGAGCGCGATTGCTGTTTACGAGAGACCACAAGCTAATGGCGGACTTTTGTAACAGAGAGTTACTGGGAGGACATGTTCCGGGGCGAGTCTACACAGATGCCTCAGGCAGACGTACATTAGGACGCCATCACAAGGAACTGTTGGCAAGGACTGATCTTTGTGACGTGCCACACAAATGATCACAGGCGCGGCCCTCACCCGACCGTGCAGCGCAATGCATCGGCAGTTTCTTGGAGTAGCTGGTTTTCGCGTGCAGCCCGTCTGCGGGAGGGCTGACTGAACGAGAGCGTGACAAGGCCGGTCAGCGCGAGCGTCGACTCGCGGGCGCTGCGATGAAGCAAGCCATTCCAATGGGGGGAAGAAGTCCGCCATCAGAGTTAGTCTCCGCATGGATGCTGGTGATCGCTGAGACGACCTTTGCACGTGGGCAAAACTACGGGGCGTCCGGCCGCATGGTGCGAACGGAGCCCTACAAGTACGTCGTATACGACACGGGCGACGGTCGCGAGCAATTGTACGACCTCGAGGCCGATCCGAACGAGATGAACAATCTCGCGGCTGATCCGGAATATCGGGCCGAGTTGAACGAACACCGCAAGCTCATCTCCGAGTGGGCCGCCGAGACGGGCGATGAGTTCCCGGTGGTGCAGCCAGCCTAGACTCAACGCCGCTTCTGCTCACTTCCAAGCTGCGTTCGACGAGTTGTCATCCGATTTCCTTGATCGCGGTCACCAGCGGCGGACGCTCTTTCGTGTCCAACGGACGCAGGTCTTCGCGATCCTCTCTCGCTTGGGCAGCCATCATCTAGTAGCCTCGGGTCCAGCTAGGTGGAAGCAGGTCGCCAGCAGACCGCCACCCCTGCCGCGCCCCGAACTCTATATCGTTCACTCAGAGACCGATCTGAGCACAGCCTTGGTCCGCGACTTTCTTGAAGAGTCGAGCCTCACACTGGCTCAGCGCTCGTTAGAACTGCCGGGAATGGCGTATCCATAGAGACTCCGGCCCTCAAGCGAGCGATCTTTCGGCCAAGTGCTTTGCAAGAGCTTGCAAAAGTTCTTGAAGCTATCCTCCGGAGGAGGGTCTTGCGGAAAACCCCTATCGTGCAGATCGAATACTTCTCCTGCAGATTTGAACCCGAGGAAATCAACCAAGAAGAGGATATCGTCGTAGTCCTTGATGCGCCCGGAACGCACCTTCATTGCGAGCATGTGATCAGCGGATGCGGCCGTCACCACTAGGTTGCGGTCCCCGTACCCTGTTCGGGCCCGGCCATCGGTGCCGCGAGGAATTGAGGGCACCGCCTGCTCACTGAGCCAAGATTCCGACCAGCCATGCCGGCGGCCAACGGATCGGACAGCATCGGTGACAGAGCCGCGTGCACCGCGGATGAGGGCGTCCACGTCATGGGTCAGGCGCCGAGAATCGAACCCGAGTGCCATGGCGGCGCCCCCAATGACATAGATGTGCGCCTGCACTTTCCGGCGAGCTAGTTCTTGCGATAGCTCCCGGAACACGCCGTGCAAGTCTTCAACCGAAAACGGCTCCATACTCCCGCTCCCCTTCGCGCTGGCCGAATTCCTTGCCGCCGATGATAATTCCGTGCCGTAGAAACGCCGCGGGTGTGTCGCGATACAGTGCTCCGGGAAATCCGCTCACATAGTCTTCCATCGGGAACCAATAGATCCTCAGGGAGCGTTGTGGATCGTCGCACCAGTCGGGCACAGGATGGCCGTGGGTGGTGGCGATATGCTCAGCGGTAGCGGCGAGCAGGCAATCCCATTTCGTGCCTGTCAGAGTCGGAGGATGCTCAAGGGCGATGCGCTGAGTTTCGAACGTGGACTCGTGAAAACGGCGGGCGAGGTCGGTGATCAACATGCGGAAGCACTCGGCCGGACTGCGTGCGGTGCGAATCGTGTCGACATAGTCGGCAATTCGCCATGGGGCTCTTGGAGTCGACGAGCTGCCGGATCGCTTGCCCACCGTCGAACGATGTGAGAGCGAGGGCTCGGTAGGAACGTCCACACGCTCATAGTACTGAAGTCCCTGCCGACATGAGACCGCGGTGCACAACCAGAGTCGTATCCGATTCGACCTGTAGGAATCGGAGGCCCCTGCTACACCCGTGTGACACGCAAGCTAGAACCTGAACTGGTACCACCTCCTGGTGCCCGTCAGCACTTGCTGTTGACTCAACGGCACGCGGCTGCGAAGAAATCAAACATCGCCAGTCCCGCTACGTCGTGTTGAGTTACAATCTCTCAGCATGTCCAGCGCGGCACCCTGCGCATCGGACGCTAGGGGAGGCATAGAGGGTGACGATACCAGTCAGTATCACGGTCAACGGTCGGCGTTTCGACAGACAGGTCGAGCCGCGGCTGTTGCTAGTCCACTTCATTCGAGACGTGCTCGGGCTCACCGGCACCAAGGTCGGCTGTGACACGAGCCAATGCGGTTCGTGCACGGTCCTTCTGGACGGCGTCTCGGCCAAGGCCTGCACCTGCTTGGCAGTGCAAGCCGACGGGGCCTCGGTCACCACGATCGAAGGCTTGGCCAACGAGTCCGAACTGCACCCGTTGCAGGAGTCGTTCTGGAACAAGCACGGCCTGCAGTGCGGCTACTGCACGCCCGGCATGATCATGGCGTCGCACGAGCTGCTGCGCTGCAATGCCGAACCCTCGGCAGACGAAATCCGGCACGGCCTCGAGGGCAACATGTGCCGCTGCACCGGCTACCAGAACATCGTCCGCGCAGTCCGAGACGCCGCGGAGACGATGCAAGGAGGCACCTCATGAGCGCTTCGACTTTCGGCTCGGGCATCCGGCGGCGAGAGGACCCCCGCCTGATCACCGGCAGCGCGAGCTACACCGACGACATCACGCTGCCGGGCATGCTGCATGCAGCCCTGCTGCGCAGCCCCTACGCGCACGCCCGCATCAACAGCATCGACACCTCCCAGGCCGCGGAAGCGCCAGGGGTGGTGGCCGTATACACTGGCGCCGACACCGACGGAGAGATCGCTCCGGCACCGTGCGCCTGGCTGCTCCCGGATTCGGGATTGACAATCGCCGACTATCACTGCGTCGCCAAAGACACAGTCCGCTATGTTGGCGACATCGTCGCGGTGGTGGTCGCCGAGAGCCGCTACGAAGCCTACGACGCTTTGGATCTGATCGAGGTCGACTACGAGCCGCTGGACGCGGTTGTCGAGCCAAAGAAAGCAGCGGCGGACGGTGCGCCCCAACTCCACGGGGAAATCGAGGGCAACCAAGCCTTCCACTGGACGGTCACCGGGGGCGGCGACATTAACGAGGCGTTCTCCCAGGCTGAAGTCGTGGTCAAGGAGACGATCATCCAGCAGCGCTTGATTCCGAACGCGATGGAGCCGCGCGCCACCCTGGCCAGCTACATCACGGCCACAGGCGAACTGACAGTCTGGAACACCACGCAGAACCCCCACATCGTGCGCTTCCTGTCCTCGCTCGTGATGGGCGTCCCGGAGGATCGGCTGCGCGTGATCGCGCCCGAGGTCGGGGGCGGCTTCGGCAGCAAGATTGCGGTCTACCCGGCCGACTTCATCACGATGTTCTGCTCCAAGAAGCTGGGCGTCCCGGTGAAGTGGGTCGAATCGCGCAGCGAGAACTACCAGGCCACCACGCACGGCCGCGACCACGTGCAGGAGATCGAGCTCGCCGCAACCGCGGACGGCAAGATCACCGGCCTCCGCGCCACGGTGTGGGCCGGCATGGGCGCATACCTGTCCACAGCGGCACCAGGCATACCGACCATCCTGCACGGGCTGATGCTGTCGGGCGTGTACGACATCCCGGCAATTCACGAGGACGTGTACGGCCTGTACACCAACACCACGCCGGTCGAGGCGTACCGCGGGGCGGGTCGGCCAGAGGCCACCTTCATGGTCGAACGGCTGGTGGACCTGCTGGCGGCCAAGCTGGGGTTGGACCCGACGGAAGTCCGCCGGCGCAACTTCATCCCGAAGTTCGACGACGGCCATGACGTGGTGACGGGCCTGACCTACGACAGCGGCGACTACGACGGCGCGCTGACCAAGCTGCTGGGCGAGGCCAACTACGAGCAACTGCGCTCCGAGCAGGCCGAGGCTCGCAAGCACGGGCGCTACATCGGCTTGGGCCTATCGACCTACGTCGAAATCTGCGGCCTGGGCCCGTCGCAAGTGGCGGGCGCGATCGGCTTCCAAGGCGGACTCTGGGAGAGCGCTATCGTGCGCTTCCACCCCAGTGGCAAGGTCCACGTCATGATCGGCGCCTCGCCGCACGGCCAAGGGGAGGAGACAACTTTCGCCCAGATCATCGCGGGCGAACTGGGCGTCTCCCCCGACGACGTGAAAGTGATCCACGGCGACACAGACAACACGCCCATGGGCTGGGGCACCTACGGCAGCCGCACAACGGCGGTCGGAGGGGCGGCCCTCGCGCTGGCAGCGCGCAAGATCCGCGACAAGGCCACGGTCATCGCCGCGCACCTGCTAGAAGCGGCGGTGGAGGACATGGACTACGACGACGGCAAGTTCTTTGTCAAGGGCTCGCCGGACTCCAGCAAAACGATCCAAGACATTGCGCTGATGGCGAACGTGGCCTGGAACATGCCCGAAGGCGTGGAAGCCGGGCTCGAGGCCACCACCTTCTACGACCCGCCGAACTTCGTCTTCCCATACGGGGCGCACTTGGCTGTGGTCGAGGTCGACGCCGAGAGCGGGAACGTCGAGTTGAAGCGCTACGTGGCCGTAGACGACTGTGGCCCGCAGATCAATCCCGTGATCGTCGAGGGCCAGGTCCACGGCGGCATTGTCCAAGGGATCGGACAGGCTTTGTGGGAGGAGGGCGTCTACGACGACGACGGCCAGTTGCTCACCGGCACGATGCTCGACTACGCCCTGCCGCGCGCCGATCGGCTGCCCGACATCGAGGTCCACTCGACCGTGACGCCCTCGCCGCACCACCCGCTAGGGGTCAAGGGCATCGGCGAGGCCGGCACGATCGCATCCACCGCGGCTGTCTACAACGCCGTCATCGACGCGCTGGCGCCGCTCGGAGTGGAGGCGGTCAACATGCCGCTGACGCCGGAGCGCGTGTGGCGCTCCATCCAAGCAGCACAGGGGAGGAACTGAACCATGTTCGCACCACAGTTCGACTACTACCGGGCGAGTTCGGTGGCCGAAGCCTCGGCCTTGCTGGAGCAGCATCCCGACGCAAAAGTGCTGGCTGGGGGACACAGCCTGATTCCCGTGTTGAAACTGCGCTTGGCGGCGCCCTCAGCGCTCATCGATATCGGCCGCATCGACGGGATGCGCGGAATCCGCGAGGAAGCCGGGCAGATCGTGATCGGCGCGCTCACCACGCACTCGGAGCTGGCCGCCTCGGCGACGCTCCAATCTGGTGCAGCCGCGCTGTCGGAAGCCGCCGGCATGATAGGCGATCCCGCCGTCCGCAACCGGGGGACCATCGGGGGTAACGTGGCGCATGCAGATCCCGCGTCGGACCTGCCAGCCGTGCTGCTCTGCCTGGGCGCGGAGTTCGTCATTGCCGGTTCCTCCGGCACTCGCAGGGTCGGTGCAGCGGACTTCTTCGAGGGGCTGATGACAACCGCCGTGGAGGAAAACGAGATCCTTACGGCCATCAACTTACCCTCCGCAGGTGCCGGGCAGGGTTCGGCCTACGCCAAGTTCTCGCACCCGGCATCGCGCTATGCGGTGATCGGAGCGGCCGCCTCGCTGACAATCGCGGACGGCAAGTGCAGCGCCGCCAGCGTAGCGCTGGGCGGCCTGGTGCCCGCCCCGGTTCGGGCGGCGGCGGTCGAAGACGCCTTGGTAGGCGGGGCCCTGAGCGCCGACGCGATCGCCGAGGCCTCGCGCTGCGCCGGCGATTCGCTGGCTGACGACGAGGTGCTTGGAGATGTCTACGCCTCGGCGGAATACCGCAGTGCCGTGGCCCATGTGTGGGTGCGACGGGCTCTGACGGCCGCAGCCGCGCGCTGCGGCTGACGGGCGGCCGGCGGGCATGTCTGCGCACAGACCGATTCCAGCCTCGATCGACGAGCTGCAGGCGACGCTGGCGCGTCAGGACTATGTCTGCGACCGCGCCTTAGCGACCTCGGTCTACTTGGCGCTGCAACTCCAGCGCCCCGTGTTGCTGGAAGGCGAGGCCGGCGTCGGCAAGACTGAGGTCGCCAAGGCTCTCGCCGCCGCCCTCGGGCGCGACCTCATCCGCATGCAGTGCTACGAGGGACTCGACATCAGCCACGCAGTCTATGAATGGAACTATACGCGCCAGATCCTTGAAATCCAGCTGATGCGTAACGGCGGCGGCTTCGATCGGCAGGAGGCAGCCAAGGAACTGTTTCGGCGCGAGTTCCTGCTCGAGCGGCCGCTGCTGCGGGCGCTCGAGCACGCCGGCCCCCCGCCGGTGCTGCTGATCGACGAACTCGACCGTGCCGACGAGGAGTTCGAGGGCTACCTGCTAGAGATGCTCTCAGATTTTCAGGTCACGATTCCAGAACTTGGCACCATCCGAGCCGCTCAGCCGCCGATCGTGCTGATCACTTCGAACCGCACGCGAGAACTGCACGACGCGCTGAAGCGGCGCTGCCTGTACTGCTGGATCGACTATCCGGACTTCGACAAGGAACTACGCATCGTCAATCTGAAGGTTCCGGGCGCGTCGAAGCAGTTGAGCGAGAGTGCCACGGCCTTCGTGCAGGAACTGCGCGACGCCGAACTGTACAAGACCTCGGGCGTGTCGGAGACGCTCGACTGGGTTGCCGCGCTGGTGGCTTTGGACTGCGACCGCCTGGACGAGCGGCGCGTGGAAGAGACGCTGGGCATCCTGCTGAAAAACCAAGAGGACATCGCCGCCGTGCGCGGCGAGCCGGTCAGGGCGATGCTTGACCGGGCGGCCCACCGGGGGATCCGGGACAGCCGGGCGGGACAGGTCACTGACACGCCATGGGCCACCTCTTAGAGAACCTGACCCAGTTCGTCCGGCTGCTGCGCTCGGCTGGCCTGCCGGTGCCGGCCGGCAGCACTATCGCAGCCGCACGCGCGCTGGCACACGTGGACATCGGCCAGCGGCGGGACTTCCGGCTGGCATTGCGCAGCGTCTTGGTGAGCCGGGCAGAGGACCTGCCGGTGTTTGATCATGCCTTTCGCGTGTTCTGGAGCAAGCCCTCGGGCACCGGCACCAAACTCGACTTGCGACCCCTAGGCAGCGAGCGGCGGATCGGCGATCCGGTCGTCGAGATGGAATCGCTGTCGGGCAACGCTCCTAGCGGCGGCCATGCCAGCGAAGCTGCGCTGGAGCGCGTGCAGATCAGCACCTACAGCGACCGGGCGGTCTTGCGCGAGAAAGACTTCAAGCAACTCACGGGGGAGGAGCTGGCCCAAGCGGTGAACATGCTGCGCGAGTTGCGCTGGCGACCGACTCCTAGGCGCACGAAGCGCTGGCGCAGGGGCGCAGGAGATACTCCCGATGTTCGCGCGCTGCTGGCACGGCTGGCACGACGGGAGACAGACCCGGGCAACTTCCCGATGCGCAGCCCGAAGTCTGCGCCGCGCCGCTTGGTGTTGTTGTGCGACATCAGCGGATCGATGGAACGCTACACAAGGATGCTGCTGTGGTTTGCCTGCTGCCTGAGCGGGAATCTGGAGCGCGTCGAATCGTTCCTGTTTGCGACGCGCCTGACTCGGATCACCAAGAAGTTGCGCGGGCGGCGCGGCTCCAATCCTCTGCAAGAGGTCGCGCGGCTGGTGCCGGATTGGTCCGGCGGCACGCGCATCGGCGACGCCCTGCGCACCTTCAATGTCGAGTGGGCCAGGCGCGTGCTGGGACGTGGCTCTGTGGTGCTGCTGGTCTCGGACGGTTGGGACAGGGGCGACCCCGAAGCACTGCGAGGCGAGGTCTCCAGGCTGCAACGCTCGTGCCATCGGCTGGTCTGGCTCAGCCCCCTGCTCGGGGACCCGGCCTACGAACCGCTTACGCGGGGCTTGCAGGCGGCGCTGCCATACGTGGACGACTTTCTCCCGGCGCACAATCTGGCCAGCTTGGAGCAGCTGGCGGAGCGCTTGAACAGCCTCGAGCCTGGCTCGCGACGCGTGCTGCGACGGTGAGAGCAGCCTCTGCTAGGCTTGCGGGAGCGGCTGGACCATGGACTTCAACAGCAAGTACGAATTCGACGCGGCGCCGGAGACTGTCTTTGACGCCTTGACGGCACCGGAGACGGTCGCGGGCTGCCTACCCGGATGCGAGGCCCTCAAGCCCCTCGGAGACGACCGCTACGAGGCAGCGATGACGATCGGCGTGGCTGCCATCAAGGGCAAGTTTCGCGGGACCGTGGCCATGCGCGACCTGCGGCGCCCGAGCTCGTTCACCCTGCAGGTGGACGGCAAGGGCAGCACCGGCTTCGCCAACGGCGAGGCTAGGATCGAAATCTCAGCGAGCGGAGCAGGCAGCACGGTCGCTGTGCGATCCTCGGCCAAGGTTGGCGGCCCGATTGCCCGTGTTGGCCAGCGGCTGCTGGCGGGCACCGCCAAGATGGTGGCGGATAAGTTCTTTGCGTGCCTGCGCAAGCAGGTGGAGGAAGAGCTAACCGGACACTGAACGCCAGTCTGCCCCAAGAGCCTCGCAACTTCTTCAATGCGACCGTGGCTACGCCCGGTGCCCGCTGGCACCACCACAAACTCTCAACGACGCCCGGCCTGACACCAACAGCCTACCTGAATCGCGGATTTCGCAAGTTGCCGGTTTAGGACACCTGACTGACCGATCTGATACCGTAAGCCGCACACAAAGAGACGACGAGCGCGGTGGTGAAGTGACTTCACATCTCAGGCTACGGCGAGGCGCCGAGCCGATACTTGCCTTCGGTGTGCAGATAAAGGACGCACTCCTCGTCCGAGTCGCACGAGAGCTGATGCGCCGCCGCTCCCTTCGAGCCGAAATAGCTGCCCGGGTCCAGGGTGTGGGTGTTGGATTCGCCTGACAGCTGGATCTTGGCCTTACCCTGGATCGTCACAACACGCATCAGCGGGGCGCTAGTGCTGAGTTCACCGCTGTAACCGGACGGTAGTTTGACGAAGCTGCCATTTTTCTCGTTGTCCTCGACGCTGCCCCAAAGGTAGGCCATCTCGGGGCCTTCGTCGTCGACCCACTCTGCGTCCTCCGCCTCCAGCCACATGATGTTTCGCGCTCCGACGTTGATCGGGCGCTCGCCGCCGTCGAACGCTTCATCGGCGGGCTTGACGAGATAGGGGCCCGACAGGATCTCCAAGAAGATCATGGAGTTCTCGCCAGTCGCCGCGGTGATGTGGTTTTCCCCCAGCGGCTGCGTCCAGAAGGAGCCGGACTCCATCCACATCTTCTCCGCAGCAGGGTCGTCGTTGTGAACAGCACCGCTGATCACGACCGCACGGTAGGTGATGTTGTGGATATGCGGCGGCGACTGGAAGCCGTCCGCAAACGTAACAAGGATCCCGGACGGCACGTCCGCCCGGATGTCACCCCAAAGCCTTCCCGCCTTCGGGCCGAGTTCACCGCGCGCGGGATTCAGAGGAATGAACTCAACGTCCGATCTCTTAACGAGTTCATTCTCAGGCCGCCCACTAGCCGCGGCCCGCGCCGTTCCCAAGACAGCAACGGCGACCAAAGTCGCGGCCAGCGCGGCTATGCTTCTCCACATGGAAGTTCCTCCCGACTGCCGGCACCTGATCGCATCGGAATCTGCATGCCCCTTCGCAGAATAGCAATGGGGGAAACGCGGACGCTCGCGACGGCCCTTGCGACCTACCAGGCCTCAGTTCACGCGCAATGACGCGAGGCAGCACCCAGCGCAACGATTAAACCCGGCTTGTGACTGGCGATTGCCGTTCCCGTGCTCGCGCCGAACGGTACAGATCAAGTGTCGAGCCGCCTCGTTGCATGTGGCCCCTGACACGCGCGCCCTTCGAGGTGTGCCGACGGCGCCACACAACGGTGCCAACGGCGGCACAAGGACCGGCATGCCGCTGTGCTACCGTCAAGACAATACCCCTCCGAATGCCCGCGCCACCCGCAGTCGAAATCTCGGAATGCACATATAGCTATGGCAAGACTCGCGCGCTGGACGGTGTCAGCTTCCGTGTCGCGCCGCGGACTATCTTCGGCCTGCTCGGACCGAACGGCAGCGGCAAGACCACGCTGTTCCGCATTCTCTCGACGCTGCTCGCTCCCGACAGCGGCAGCGCGAAGCTGTTCGGCGTCGATGTCGCCGAGCGGCCGATAGACGCTCGGCGCCAAGTCGGCATCGTTTTCCAATCGCAGAGTTTGGACCCCCGCCTGACCGTTGAGGAGAATCTGGTCCACCAAGGTCACATGTACGGCCTGCGCGGGCGCGGCCTCGCCGAGCGTATCGGGGACGTGCTAGACAAGGTCCGCCTCGCGGACAGACGCAAGGATCGCGTGGAGACTCTCTCCGGCGGCCTGCGCCGCCGGGCCGACTTGGCAAAGGGACTGCTGCACGACCCGCGACTGCTGCTGCTGGACGAGCCCAGCACTGGAGTCGATCCCGCCGCTCGCATCGCCTTTTGGCGCTATCTGGAGCAGCTGCGGTCTGCCGCAGGCGTCACGATCCTGCTCACGACACACCTGCTGGAAGAGGCCGACGCTTGCGACGAGCTAGCAATCCTAGATCGCGGCAAGCTGATCCGCCAGGGTGCGCCCGCCGACTTGAAGGCCGAAATCGGCGGCGAGGTGGTCACGCTGGCTACCAGCAGCGCACCCGACATCGCGACTGTGCTGGCCGAAGAATTCGCGGTTCAAGACACCCGCGTGAATGGCGGAGAGATTCGCTTCGAACATCCCGAGGGATCGAAATGGACCGCCCGCTTGATGGCTCGCTTCGGCGATCAGATCGAATCCGTCAAGATCTCGCGGCCCAGCCTGGAAGACGTGTTTCTGCACCACGCCGGCTACGGCTTCCGCTCCGAGAACGACCAGCTGTAATAACGGCGCGGCGACCGGGTCTACGGCCGCCTTAGATCGCGTCGGCGTAATAGCCGTCGCGCGCTTGGATCTTGAGGCCCTTGCGGGCTGCCTTGAGCGAGATCTTGCGAAAGCCGGAGCTGTCCAAGCCTTTCTTGGGGGTGTAGCCGATGCTGTACTGGCCGCGCAATTCGTCTTCGATCTGCTGGAAGATCCCTGCCAAGCGAACGCCGCGCGAGACGCGAAAGGCGCTGCCGCCAGTTTGCTCGGACATCTTCTTGAGCGTCCCTGCCCCCGAACCGACGTTGAAATACCCCCGGCTGGCGAAGTAGCGGTCCACGTACTGGATCGTGTACACCACGATATCGGCGCGCTGAGCGGCCTCGATGGCCTGTTTCAGGCGGACCTTGCTGCCGTAGTCATAGCCGTCGGAGATCAACACGACCGCCTTGCGTCCGACCTGGTTGCTGAACATCTCGTCGGCTGCCAGGTACAGCGCGTCGTTGAGAGCCGTGCTGGTGGGCTGCTTGTCGCCGCTGGTGCCGGGGTGCAATCCGCTGGTGGGAACCTCGACCTGCAACTCGTCCAAGCCGCGCTCGAGCAGTTGGAGCGAGGCCGTGTAGTCTTGCAGCAATTCTACGTTGCGGTCGAAGCTCATCAGGAACGCCAGATCCTTGTCCTTGCGCAGGATCGAGCGGAAGAACATCAGCCCGGCGCTGCGTTCGGCGGAGATCAGCGAGCGCTGGCTGCCGCTGGTATCGATCAGCAGGCCGATCGTCAGGGGCAGGTCCGTCTGGTGGGCGAAATAGCGGATCTCCTGCCTGACGCCATCTTCGGAAAGGATGAAATCGTCCTTGGTCAAGGTGCTGAGCAAGCGTCCGTTGCGATCCTTGACCGTCGCCAGCACGTTGACGACCTTGACGTCTAGCGAAAAAAGAGGCTCGTCGCCTTCGGCGATATCGGCATCCTGCGCGACCACCGGCACGAATGCGAGCAGTGCCGGAAGCAGCAGGGCAAGCGGTTTCATCCTACATCGAGAGACGGAATGCCTCGTGATTCGGTTTCGCCCCTTGAGCGGAGATCGGGTGGCTGAAACGACCCGCCGACGCCGTCGCGGGGTCGCCTTCAAGGTGGTCCCGGACTCGCCCCAACCCATCATGGAACGCGTCGTGCAGGGCATCCGGAGCCACGGCAGCGGCCGTACGGGCCAAGTTGAGAACGATGGGAGCGATCCGCGAGTCGGCCACTAGATCCGCTGTGTCGGCAATGGGCTGGAAGGCCACCAGGGCCAACAACAGCGCCGCGGCCAATAGCAGCCCGCGCACTGCGCCGAATGCAGCCCCGAGCAGTCTGTCGAGCAATCCCAAGCCCGCCATGGACCAAATCCCAGACAGCATGCGGGCCAGCAGCGCACCCGCGATCAGACACCCGGTGAACAGTAGCGCGAAGGCCGCGACGGACGCGGTCTTTGCGTTAGAGATCCACTGGGCCAGATAGCCTGCCAAGACACCGTAGCCCCACATCGCTACCAGCAGGCCAACAACGAGCGAAGCGATCCTGAGCAATTCCTTCGTCAGTCCATTGAGCGCCGCCCCGACCACGGAGGCCAACAGGATGACTCCCAGCACGATGTCGAGCAAGATCAGCGTCTCCCGGTTGTCCGAAGACAGCAGCCGATTTCGCCCGGCGGCGCAAGCATGCCCGACGCTCCGGCCAGGGAGTCAGCTATACGCTGGCGCAGCATCGGTCAATGCACCCCGGCAGGTGATCACAAAGGCCGGCGGGAAGTTCAGCCAGACGCAGGTCGAGCGCACGGTGGAGAAGTAGCGCCGCATGAACCTGCCCGTGTTGAAGTACTCCATGCGGCCGTCATGGAGTTTGATGCGGTAGACGTACTGGAACTGCGTGATGGCCCCGTGCGAATTCAAGAACGGCCTCAGCGGACGGAAGATCGCATCGACAGCCGCAGTCTCCATGTTGGCGATGCCCAGCGAAGAAACGACCGCATCCACCTCGCTGATGCCGCGCCGCTCAAGTTCGGCGGCTGCGGTCTCGGCTCCGGCGGACACGACCTGCAAGCGGTCGTCTGGGATCGCCTCACGCAAGTAATCGACAAACTGGGGGTTGATCTCGAAGGCCAGCAGGACGCTGTCGGGAGGCATGCATCGCAGGATCTCGCGGGTCACGACACCCGTGCCGGGCCCGAACTCGATCACGCAGCGGCGCGGCGTGGAATGCAGAGGCTCCACCATGGCCTTGGCGAGCTTCTTGGAACTGGGCGCGACCGCCGCCGTCTGCTTCAGGTTTCCCAGAGCGCCCGTAGCGAATGTGACTAGGCTCATAGACCTGTGGTTCCGAGCGCGGACGCAGGTTGCCGGCGGGGTGGAGCTAACATTATATGGCGTTGCCGAGACCCTGCACATCCAAGCAGCCTGCAACTAGACGCCGACGCCCGCCGGTCGTGCCGCCCAAGCTGATGGCTGCGCTAGCGCTAGGGGCCATTGCGGTTGGTTCGACGACAGCGCAGACGCTCGACTTGATCGGCAAGGTCAGTCCGCCGCTGGCGCGCGGGCGGGCAACGCTGTCGGCGGTGCAAAGTCCGTTCTATCGCGAGAGCCCGGTGCGCGAGAGCCGCTTCGTATTCCGCTCGCTGGCACCCGGCGGCTACACGCTGGTCGTGATGGATCCCGGCTGGGGGCTGACACGTCAGACGGTCCAAGTCACGGGATCCTTCGCGGACAATCAGGGCCGCGTCCATGTGGAAGTGGACTTGGATCGCTCGGCAGTCACTCGCGCGCGACGCGTGCAGGACCAAGGCACCGTCTCTGTCGCGGCGCTGAAGGTCACGCCAAAGGCAAGGGCGGCCGTGCGCAAGGCGCACGCACGCTTTGGCAAGGGCGACGAGGAGGGCGCGATCGCCCTGCTGCATAGGGCCGTGGAGATCTCGCCGTCATTCACGCAAGCTTGGAACGAGCTCGGTACGGTGGCCTACAAGGCAGGTCGTTACAGCGATGCGGAACGCTACTTCCGCACGGCGCTGGATCATGATCCGCTGGCGTTCGAGCCGCTGGTAAACTTGGGCGGTGCCCTGCTGTCCCAGAACCGCTTCGACGACGCGCTGAACTTCAATCTCGCAGCCCAGGGCATGCGCCCCGACAGCGCCCTGGCCAACTCGCAACTGGGCATCAACTTCTTCTACAAGGGCCAGCTCCAGAAGGCGCGGGAGTTCTTGCTGCGAGCCAAGCAAGCCGACCCGTCGCACTTCAGCTACCCGCAACTGTTCCTAGCCGAGATCTACGGCAAGCAAGGCAAGCTCGCCGAGGCCCGTGGCGAGCTTGACGAGATGCTGCGCTTGCACCCGGACGCTTCCGTGACTGACTTGGCGCGGAACGCGCTGCGCCAGTTGGACGAGGCGCACGGGCAGGCGGGCGGCCCCCAATAGAGCACCGGGTGGACCTGCTCGCTGATGCGCTCGCTAGAGCGTCGGACTCACCCTGCCATGCTCGCTGACGGGCTGCACGACCGTCTCGCGCTGAAACCGTAACGAGCCAAGGGCCAGAGCATCGACCGGATAGAACGCAGCTCCGACATCCACCGTGGGTCCGCTCCGCTCGCCTGCAGGCATTCACGAGAATCCGCTCCGAGGCCCGATGGAGCCGTTCCCTCGCGGCCCTAAACTTCCCGGATATAGTGCTGCACATGTTTGAACTGATCTTTCTCATCGCCATGGGTGTAGGTGGGTTTTGCCTGTGGCTCTGGCTCGGTGGCAACATCACTGGTGGAACGAAATCGGATGCAGCCGACCCGCCGTGGACAGATAAACCTAGAAATCCACTTCACACCCGCCAAGCCATTTCCGTCCCGATCAAGGTGGTAGGCGTGACTTACGACAACCCGGACGGCACGGACGGCCAGTACACAATCGCCAAGCACATTAGAGCCGGGAATGACGTTTCTCTAGTTCCGGAACCTAGCAACCCGCATGACCGCAACGCAGTCGCGGTAGTGCATCCGGCAGGCCAACTAGGATACGTCCCGCGAGAATGGTCCAAGCGTCTTGACAATTCTAAGGGTGGGTGCGTTACGGACGTTCTAGTTGGAGAAGATGGACTGTCTTACGGACTGCGAATCGAAGCCTATCTGTCTGACCGATGACCGCCAGGCCGCGCCTCGTGCGCTGACTACCGGTGGCAGTTCCTTGGCTCCGTCCAGCCGTGCCGCCAATAGTCGGAATGGAGAGACTACAAGAATGGACGAACGCAGGAAGTGTATGCTCGACACGAACATATTCAATCGAGTTCTTGATTACAAAGTGCCCCTTGAGCACCTAGCCGAATGCGTCGAGGTATACGTCACGCACGTGCAGGAGGACAAGCTAGACAATACGAAGCGTAGCGAGAGGCGGACTGCGCTGAAGCAGGTGTTAGTTGGCCTCGACCCGGACAGAAGGCCAACCGAGTCTGTACCGCGTCAGAATTCGGTTGCCGATGGTGCAAATCGTTGATATAGATGGGCTTACACGTATCTGATGCCTGCATACTGTATCATTTTCCGCCCCCGAATCCGGCGTTTCTTGCCGATTTAG
>LXNI01000770.1_pt1 | contig 34409 bp, 30 predicted proteins | sample 809091 | NCBI WGS metagenome assembly LXNI01 (sample SAMN04870527, study PRJNA318959) | sponge metagenome | biome: 01000161; feature: marine sponge reef; material: water | host: Sarcotragus foetidus | place: Greece: Milos, Mediterranean Sea | collected 2013-05-29 | depth 5-7 m | reverse complement strand
GTCTGACGATATTCCTTTCGTCCAAGGCAGGTGGCTACGTAACTGGAATGACGATTCCGTGCGATGGCGGTTCCACGACTACGACGTAGCGACTTCAGTCAAGCACAACTCATGCTAGTGGCGTACCGCTTCACTCGAACGCCCGAGCACACATCCAATGGTGTCGTCGGAGAATAGTTCTTCTATCCGATCTGCCGAATAGCCGAGACTCGTTAATATCTCTTCCGAGTGCTCCCCAAGCCTAGGCGAAGGAAGATCGGCGGAAAGCTTTGATGCCGAAAAACGCCAAGCAAATCCGCTATGCCAAATATCTCGCACATCCGCGTGGCTTTGTTGCTGGAACCAATTCCTACTTGTGAACTCCGGCTGATCGATAACTTCGAGGCTATCGACTACAGCGACCGCCGATAACCCCGCTGCGCGTAAATTAGCCGCTGCCTCCCAACGAGACCGCGTTTGCGTCCACCCGGTCACCAACTCCTCAACCTCATCTACCCGATTCAACCGTTCTACACCGCTGTCGAACGCTCTTGAGTCACAACCGATGACAGACTTCATACGGTGCCACTCGTCGTCGCTTCGGCACACGATAGCAACCCACCGATCCGGCTCATTTGTCGGGAAGACACTGTGTGGCGCGAAATCTGGGTGTCGGTTCCCCCATCGATTGAGTGGCTGTGCTAGTCCAGCGCTGATGATCTCTTCGCCGATGTATCCGATCGCGGATTCAAGCATCGAACCACGGACATTTTGAGCCTCGCCGGTTAGGTCTCTGTTCATTACTGCTAGTAATGAGCATGCAGCCATCTGCAGTCCAGTAAAGGCGTCAGTCTGATAAAAACCCATGACGATGGGATCACCATCGTGATAGCCGAACAATGCGTCCCAACCTGCCATTGCTTCGATGGTTGCTCCGTTCGCCTTATAGTCTCGATACGGTCCAACATCGCCGTACCCCGACCAGCACACGTAAACAATGTCAGGTTTCGCTTCACGTACGGAATCAAAATCAAGTCCAAACTTGCACATGACACGAGGCGTGAAATTACTCATCACCACGTCCGCGCTTGCGATAAGGTCCTTTGCAACAGCAACGCCGTCACGCTTATTCAGGTCGATTGCGATTTCTCGCTTGTTCCGATTCGTACTGTTGAAATTCGGACTGATGTTGAGTTCGTGTGCATCCTCGTTACGCACACACCCTTCAGGCAGACTGCCTCGCCAATTGCGCCACACATCCACTCGTTTGTGGCTCTCGACTTTAATGACATCAGCACCGAGATCTGCCAACATCATGGTCGCGAAAGGTCCGATCCAAGCCTGCGTGAAGTCGACGATACGGATGCCTTCAAGCGGCCGTCTACCCTTCAGTCCGGTTCGCATGGGCAAGCGCTCGCCAACCCATTGATGTTTTCTTGTACTTCTCACTAATTGAAGGTATGGCGGCTCGACGGCGGAAATGGATGCAGGTAAACCTGGATAAGTCAAGGTGCCAAAGCTTGAGTCCGCGACGGTCTTTAAGAAGTCAAGCGAGGCGACTTGTCGGTTTTTTAGCAGATCACGAGGCGATAGGAATAACCCAAATCGCGGCGCGCCTCGCTTCATTACGCCTTCGAATACCTGTTCCGAATCCGCTTGTTTTGAACGGTCCGCCAAAAACGATCTCAGCTTCGTTTGGTCTCGACGCTGAGTTGGTGAATTCAGAGACGCGGGAACTTCCTCTTCCCGAATTCCTAGTTCTGCCAACACGAGAGAAAAAGTTTCTGGATCTAGTAGATTACCGGAAATTGCCCCATCACCTATCGGGTATAGCCTTACGCCTGTCTTAGGTCCCCCATGCCGTTCCTCGGCTCTTTCGAGGTACTGCGACCGAACAAACGGCACTGTAGTCGTGAGTGCATCCAATTGGCAAGTCTCGATCGATTCGACTTCTCCGGTATTGATTCGTTTGAGGACTGCGGCAAGCGTTGCGACGCATGCATGTGCGCCGACAACGTACGAAACGATGTTGCCTGGCATGCGAGCCGGTTCTCGATCAGGTTCGCCATTGCTAACCAAGAATCCCGACGCTGCTTCAAGGAGTATTGGTAGATCTTCCAACTCGCGCAATGTGCCGTCAAATGAAAACGGCATAAGTCGGTGAAAAATGGTGGTTGGACCAGGTTCAATTCCACACTCAATCAATGTGTCCCGATCGCAGTTCGTCACAATGACGTCAGCATTTGTAGCGAGCTCTGCAAGTCCCTCCTCAACTACGGTTTTATTTGCTGAGAGGTATTGCCATAGAAGCGACACGCCTTTATGTTTTGGCGATCGATTCGGTAGATCCCCGAGGAATGACGCACCTACAGCAATTTGTGCGCCCCATCGTGCTAGCTGAAGACTGCAGAAGGAAACCGCCGGATCATCACCGAGTTCAAGTACCCGCAAGTGCTCAAGAGTCATAAACTAAAGAAATCCGTTCTGTGGGAAGCGAGCGGTGAACCTAGTGGCGACTCGCGGAATGGTACGGTTGGACGATTCAAGCGAGCACTTCGTCAATTGTGTCGCGCTATTTCCGCATTTGGATTGCATAGCATTCGCCAACCAGAACATAGCTAATCGAATGGTATGTCACGCCGAGAATTACCCGAACGTACACGTCTACCAGTCAAGATAAGCGAACGCTTTGAGTTCGTCAGCGAACAGTGGTTAGACGCCGCTCGTAGTTTTCTTCAGGGCAAACTTGACGCGTTAGATGGAAATCCGCTAGCGGGGCGATTCGCCGCCATCGAGACGTACACCAATTCGCCACCCCACCTCAATCGTCCCGACGATGTGGCGACTATTCATATCGTGATCGAAGACGGCAAGCTTGATATCGGCTACGGCGAAGTCGCGAACCCGACGTTTCACGCCAAAGGCGATTACAACCAGGCGCTCGTTATCGGCGCGTCGGTATACGAACAACTACCGGAGCGACGGGATCGCGTTCAACGTGAATTACGCCACCGACATGGGAACGTGCTTGAGCTATCCGGCTCAGGTTTCGTGAACGTAGAACCTAGGCTGATACAGCTGCTCGCAGGCTTACACGACCATCTTGCGAAACGTACGATTGGAAATCCTGACATTCAGCACAAGCTCAAGCACTTGCAGGTTGAGAATCGCGTCGAGGAAGTGGAACAAAACGGTTACACGATATTCGAGAACGCGATCTCAGAGACGTTTGTCGACGAACTGAATGAAGACCTAGATCGCCTCATCGCGGAAAACCCTCGCGGTAAGGTCGCAGCCATGCTCCTATCAAGAGGTCCGCTTTGGGAGGAGGTCGCAACGCTCCCGCAGATACATGCGGTCGCACAGCATCTGCTCGGCGCTGACTGCAATCTCGGACAGTCAATCGCGTTCAAGAAACCGAAGGGCGCGGACACCCATCAGATTCACAACGACCCACCGCATCCCCACACAGGCGAGCTATGTTGTAACGTGACGACCGTTTGGGCGTTGAGTGAGTTCGATGAAGAAGCTGGTCCGACGATCGTCGTTCCCCGAAGTCACAAAGCAAACTGCCCACCCGCGAACGACGCAAAATCTCACGCGATCAAGTTAACCATGCCGAAAGGCTCCGTCGCGATGTGGCACGGCTCACTCTGGCACGGCGCGGCAATCAGAGAACGCGATGGCGAGCGAACTTCACTTCACAACACGTACCTGCGCAACTGGGTACGTACTTGGGACAACTATCTAGAAATTGATCCGGCGATCCTTGAACGCAACTCACCAGCGCTCACGACGTTGGCCGGTATCGACGATCTGTACGGTAAGAACACCTACGATGGGATCGACTTCCGACGTGTGGCCGCCTGAGTGCAATCTCGCTACGAGCTTGCGTTCACCGCCTCTTCGCGCGCAGCTCGCACTTTGTCGTTCGTCTGATTGAACAGCAGCTCGCGACGCTTCTTTTCCTCTTCGTCAGTCAGTTGCCGCTTACCTAAGTCCTGTCCAACACGATAACCGCGCTCTAACGCCGGACGCGCTCGTAGTTGATAAGCCCAGCGTTTGACATTCGGGAACGATTCCCACATTTCTTCGCTAAGCACTCTTCCAATGAGAAACGCCCAAGGCCATGTAATCATGTCAGCAATTGAATATTCACTGCCTGCGAGGTATTCGTTCACAGACAGCTGCGCGTCCATGACACCACAGAGTCGGTCAACTTCACCTACGAATCGCTTCTCGCCATACTCCAATTGCTTGGGATCGTCCGCAATATTCTTCGCGTAATTCTTGAAATGATTCGCATTTCCCATCATGGGACCAAGATTCGCCATTTGCCAGTGCACCCATTGCATCACTCTGACACGATCGCGTGGCGTAGATGGTAGGAATTTACCTTCCTTATCACCTAGATATTCAAGAATCGCACCTGATTCAAATATGCTTATTGGTTCGCCCCCATCTGCGGGATTGTGGTCGATGATCGCTGGCATTCGATTGTTCGGGCTAATTCGCAAGAATTCAGGTTTGAACTGGTCGCCGCCGCCAATATCAACGGGAATCACGTTATATTCCAGCCCACACTCCTCAAGCATGATGCTGGCTTTCCAGCCATTAGGCGTAGGCCAGTAATACAAATCGATCACAATAGAATCCGGTTCAAATTCGATGGGGTATATTAGTTTTGAGGTATTGTCTTGAATTACATGAGGTTTGACTGATCGATGATAGAGTGTCTTCCCAGCGTATATAGGCTCGAACCGAGTAAGATCACGCCGAGTAAATACATCAGTTTCTTCGCGCTGCGCGACAGTGGCAATCTCCTCTTTCCCTGTGTAGCGAGTTCGAGTACCTTCGAGGCTTCATGGCCAGCGATTCATGACGCAGGCGGAGTTTCCAAGCAACTGCTTGGTGACATGCATTTCGCCACCAAACACAATGACCAGATTTTTCAGGAGTTTGGTGCGCCGACGTGTTGTAGCGCAGTGGAAGCTCCAGACGTTCGTCGCAAGGTTCAAAACGTGGAGGACTTCCCGTTCGAACGACTCGAAGTTGCGCCCGGAGTTACCTCGATCCCAACACCAGGTCATCGGCCGGGTGCGGTCAGCTATCTAGTCGATGTGGGTAATTCGAACGTCTTGTTTGCCGGAGATTCGCTCTGGCATGACCGCGAGAAATGGGTGGCGCTGTCGAATAAAAAGAATCGCGCCGTGATGAAGCAAACGTTGAAGGCCTTGTGTGAAGAGAGCTTTTCGACGATCTTTGTCAACAGCTCCGTTCAAAATCCAATCTGTAGCATCGATTTTTCAACCGACCGAGAGAAAAACAATTTCCTCGACGGGTTGGCTGAAGCGCTCTGAACTTCAGGAAATCGCTAGTAGATAAATGGTGTATCCAGCGAGACCAAGGAAAATCACGAACACGACCACCAACGCGGCGAGAAGCCAATTGAAAATCGATTTCGCCAGTTTCTTCACAGGTCAGTCACCTTACGGAGCCGACTCAGCGTGGGTGAACACATTCTTGAATTGATCCCGAAGGGAGTTTTTCTGAATCTTCCCCATCGCGTTGCGTGGCAGTTCCGATACCATCTCTACGCGTTGCGGCTGTTTGAATCCAGCAAGAACCCCTTTCAAATGCGTTCTTACTTCGGCTGTCTCTAACGCGTGACCAGTCGCAGAAACAACGACTGCAACTACTCCTTCACCAAAGTCTGGGTGCGGCGCACCAATTACGGCGACATCTGCTACATCTGCAAGATCGCCGATTGCTGTTTCGACTTCCGCCGGATAGACATTTAAGCCGCCGGAAATTACCACATCTTTCTCGCGACCAACGATCGAGATCCGTCCATCATCATCCTGCACACCCATGTCGCCCGTAATGAAGTAGCCGTCGCTTCGAAATTCCTGTGCAGTTTTTTCAGGCATTTCCCAATAGCCTTTAAACACATTGGGACCTTTCAATTCGATCCCTCCTACCTCGCCCACTCCTAGTTCGATACCGTTTTCGTCAGCGATTCGAAGCGAAACGCCGGGTAACGGATAACCAACCGTACCTGCTTTCCTTTCACCATTGAGAGGGTTCGATGTGTTCATGAGCGTCTCGCTCATGCCATATCGTTCAAGGATTGTCATACCGGTTCGTTGCGAAAACTCACGGAAGGTTTGCTCCGTTAATGGTGCTGAACCCGATATGAACAACCTCATGTTGTGTACAGAATCCGCGTCGAATTCTGGCTGCGCGAGCAGTCGCGTGTAGAACGTCGGTACACCCATGAGGACCGTCGCGTTCCGCAATTCGTGCAGTACATCCTGAACGTTGAACCGCTGCTGGAAGATCATCGAACTCCCACTCAGCAACGCGCAGTGAATCGCGACAAACAATCCGTGTACGTGGTAGATAGGCAATGCATGGAGCAGTACGTCGTCTTCACTGAATCCCCAACTTTCATTCAATGTGAGTGCATTGCTCAAGAGATTGCCGTGAGTTAGCATCGCACCTTTTGATCGGCCCGTAGTCCCGGATGTATAGAGAATCGCCGCGATGTCATCGCCATGTCTTGCAGCAGATCGTGTATGCGGCGTCGCGACATTTCGCAACGCGTCAAGCAGGGAACCAGTGCCATCTGCCTTTAGCGTAAGTTGGCTAATTGCGCCGCCTGTCGGATCGTCGACCTCGGTCGAACCAACATACAACCTGGGTTTGGCGTTTTCTAGGAAATAGACGAGTTCGGTCGATGTGTATCCAGTGTTTAGCGGAACGTAGACAGCGCCGACCTGCAAACACGCTAGATACAGGGCTAGCGTGAGGGGTGTCTTGTCACATTGCGCGACAACGCGATCGTCGACGCCTATTCCACACTCATCGAGTACAGCAGCGACCCGATGCACTTTAATGAAGAGTTGCGCATAACTCTCAGTTTCCGCACCTTCGAGTAAGAGACAGGACTTGTCTGGATTCGCGTGCGCGACTTGTATCAGACTGTCGTATAAACTCTCACTCAAAGTACTAATGGAACATCAACAAAGGCGTCACTAGTTTACGCACAGCCACAAGTCTGCTGCTTGTTAGAGTGTTTCAAAATGCAACGGAATCAATATCTTAGACGTGTTTCTTAAGTGAAGAGAGAGTGATGCTCACACGTGAATCGCCACTTTGGCAACCTTCAGCTGAGGCGATCGCCAACTCCAATATGGTGGAATTTGCCAGACATTTTGGCTTACCTACTGCGTATTCAGAACTCTACGCATGGTCAATCCAAAACCGTGAGGAATTCTGGCGTGCGGTATGGAACTTCACCGGAGTCGTCGGCACTCAAGGAACGACGACTCTCACTGAGCGCAAGCCATTCGAAGACAGCACTTGGTTCAGTGACGCGCGCCTGAATTTCGCTGAGAATCTGCTCAAGTTCGACGATAGCCAAACAGCACTCGTCGAGATCAGTGAAAGTGGCACTCGACGCGAGGTCACGTATCAGCAGTTGCACGTTCACGTCGCGGCACTTTCAGCCGAATTAAGACACCTTGGAATCGAAAGAGGAGACAGAGTCGCCGCGTGGCTGCCGAATAACGTGGATGCGGTCGTAGCGATGTTGGCAGCTGCCAGCATCGGGGCGACCTGGTCATCTTGCTCGCCGGACTTTGGCGTGGAAGGCGCTTGTGATCGGTTCGGCCAAGTCGAACCGAAGCTGTTATTAGCAACAGATCACTACCAATATAACGGCCGCACCTACGAAGTTTCAGAAAACGTCCAGGTGCTCGTGTCCCGTATTCCAAGCATTGAACATGTGCTAATTCGCTCAATGGATCGTGATAAATGCGACTTTCAACGGATCTATAGCAACGAATCGGCTTCTTTGACGTTCGAGTCGCTGCCGTTCAATCACCCACTCTACATTATGTTTTCATCCGGGACAACCGGGGTACCCAAGTGCATCGTCCACGGTGCTGGAGGTACGTTACTTCAGCATCTGAAAGAACATCAGTTGCATGTGGATTTGAATCGTGACGATGTGCTATTTTTCTTCACCACGACGGGTTGGATGATGTGGAACTGGCTGATCTCAGGATTAGCAACAGGATGCACGCTCGTTTTGTATGACGGCTCGCCATTTTTCCCTAGACGAGATACGCTCATCAACCTGATCGACTCCGAAAATATCACAGCATTTGGCGTCGGTGCAAAGTACGTCGCAAGTATTGAGCGCGTGCAGGTCAAACCTAGAGAGACCCACGAGTTGAGCTCGTTGCGCACCATCCTTACAACCGGATCCCCCTTGTCACACGAATCGTTCAACTACGTGTATAGAGATTTCAAGGAGGATGTGTGGCTAGCGTCTATATCCGGCGGTACCGATCTGATTTCCTGTTTCGTTTTAGGTAATCCGATTGAGAAGGTTTACCGAGGAGAAATCCAGAGTCCCGGACTAGGCATGGCTACGGCCGTCTTTGATGACACCGGGCAAACGGTACTTGACCAGAAAGGCGAGCTCGTTTGCACAGAGTCTTTCCCAAGCGCGCCCATTGGATTCTGGAATGACCCGGATGGCTCAAGATATCACGAAGCCTATTTCGCGCGTTTCAAACACACATGGGCACATGGAGACTTCGCTGAGGTCAATTCCGATACGGGGGGATACGTCATTCATGGCCGCAGCGACGCAGTGCTAAATCCGGGCGGCGTGCGCATCGGTACGGCAGAAATCTATCGACAGCTGGAACAATTCGATGACATCGTCGATGCGGTCTGCGTCGGTCAAGAATGGGAAAACGACACTCGAATCGTCCTTTTTGTTGTGTTAACGGAGGGTCTCCGCTTAAACAAATATCTCCGTAAGGACATTCGTGCTGCGATACGTGCAAACGCATCGCCACGTCACGTCCCGGCGAAGATCGAGCAAGTTCATGACGTTCCGAGAACTCGTTCAGGGAAGATCGCGGAACTAGCTGTACGAGAAGTCATCCACGGACGCGAGGTGAAGAACACAACAGCACTCGAAAATCCAGAATGTCTGGAGCAATTCAATGGGCACGAAGCGCTAGAAACCTGATTTTGGGATGAGAGTCCTAATCACCAAAATCTATGTGCGAGTCTTCCGCTAATGGGATAAACACCATTAGTACGGGTCCTTCGACGACTCGACTTGTGTGCCCTGTGCCGTCAACATCATCAGGCAGAAATGCCTCGCCTGGTCCCCAACGGCGAAGCTCGCCATCGGTGGTTCCGATTTCCCAAACACCCGACATCATGATGCAAAGTTGACGACGCGGTGCATTGTGCCAATCTTGAAACGCACCTTCTGGTGCCTCGAACAGCCGAACACCTGACGAATCGAACGCGTCGCTATTTCGCAACTGGTTTCCCCATTTATCTCTGGCTTCATGCTGCATTTGAATTTCGACCTCGTCAAACGCAGAGCCGCCGTCTTCCGTGGTATAGAAACGGGTCACCCGTATCACGGTGTCAGGCACTTACGAGATCCAACTTCTGCCATTGCCTTGGACCTGACTTGTGTATCGATTCACCTTGTGAATCAACCGCTACGGTAACAGGCATGTCCTTAACTTCAAACTCGTGGATTGCTTCCATTTCCAGATCTTCGAATGCGAGCACTTTTGCATCAGTGATGGCTTTAGATATTAAATAGGCTGCGCCACCAACCGCAATCAGTGATACGCCGCCATGTTTTTTTATTGCGTCAATGGTGGCTTCGCCACGCTCTGCTTTGCCGATCATGCCGAGTAAGCCAGTCTTCGATAGCATCGTGTCACTGAACTTATCCATGCGAGTGGCGGTGGTAGGACCTGCTGGTCCAATGACCTCGTCCCCGACAGCGTCGACTGGTCCAACGTAATAAATGAACCGGTTAGATAAGTCGATAGGCAATGGTTCGCCGTTCTCGAGAAGCCCCACCAATCGCTTATGAGCGGCATCGCGACCGGTCAGCATTTTGCCAGACAGTAACAAGGTATCGCCGGCACGCCATGTCTGAACTTGCTCTTTCGTAACTGAAGCCAGTTCTACATGTCTTGCGTCTGCGCTCGCGGAGTATTCGATATCTGGCCACAACCCCATGTCCGGCGGTACAAACTCCGCCACCCCCGATCCATCAAGTTCGAATCCGACGTGGCGCGTTGCCGTGCAGTTGGGAATGATCGCAACGGGTTTATTCGCCGCGTGTGTTGGATATTCCGCGACCTTGACATCCAAAACGGTGGTCAATCCGCCTAACCCCTGCGCGCCGATGCCGAGTGCGTTGACCTTATCGTAAAGCTCGAGTCGAATTTCGTCTGCGCGTCCGCTAGGACCGCGCGTTTGTAATTCTTGAATGTTAATCGGCTCCATCATCGCTTCTTTTGCGAGCAACATCGCCTTCTCCGGCGTACCGCCGATACCCACACTCAAGATACCTGGTGGACACCAACCAGCGCCCATGAGCGGTACCTGACTCATCACGAAGTCCACGACAGAGTCGGACGGATTCAAGACAGCAAATCTTGCTTTCGCTTCACTACCCCCTCCCTTCGCCGCGACCTCAACGCTCACTTTGTCTCCTGGTACTACTCGCATGTGAATCACCGCGGGGGTGTTGTCAACAGTATTCCGACGTTCACCGTCTGGATCCGTCAATACTGAACCCCGCAACGGATTGGTCGGATGCAGGAATGCGCGCCGTACGCCAGCGTTGACGGCATCCTCGATGTCAGTGTCCTCTGCCCACTCAACTCGCATGCCTATGTCGAGAAATACGATGACGATCCCAGTGTCTTGACAGATTGGTCGTTTGCCAAGAGCGCACATCCGGGAATTGACCAACACCTGCCGAAGTGCGTCCTTCGCCGCAGGTGACTCCTCGCGTTCCCATGCCGAACGCATTGCGCTGATAAAATCGGGCGGGTGATAGTAAGAGGTGTATTGCAGCGCGTCTGCAATACTCTGTGTTAGGTCCGTTTGGCTAATACGTGACATTGATTCTCGTTGGTCTCATGCTTCCTAAGACTGCTTATTCAATGGTACAAGACGACTAGAACACATGGCTGAATCTGATCAGTTCACACACGCGGGACTCGAATTGTCAACGGGCACGATTTCCTATCTTTGCGGCGGCACCGGTCCCGTGTTGATCTGTCTCCACCACAGTTGGGGGAATCCTGGCGTACTTGAGCTTCATCAGAAACTCGCTACCGAGTTCACGGTACTTATCCCCGATATGCCCGGTTGGGGAGGTTCAGAACGACCGTTGTGGGCGCGCACCGTTAGAGATGTCGCGATTCTCGTTTCGCAATTCGCAGATCGAGTAACAGACGAACCATATCACCTCATCGGATTTGGTTTCGGCGGTTATGTGGCTGCAGAAATCGCTTGTATGAGTGAAACAAACTTGTCAAGTTTGGCACTCGTCGGAGCAGTTGGAATCCAACCGCGAGACGGTGAGATCATGGATCAAATGATGTACTCGCATCGTCAATACATCGAAGAGAGCTTTCGAGATCGGGAGAGCTTCGTCAGTCATTTCGGTGAAGAGCCGCCCCAGGAGATGCGTGAGCTTTGGGACCATTCTCGGGAAATGACGGCGCGAGTGTCGTGGAAGCCGTACATGTTCAATCGACGCCTCGGTGAATTGCTCAAGAACGTATCCATCCGCACAACTCTGATCTGGGGCGAGCACGACAAGGTCGTACCGATCGACGTTGCCAAGCAGTACCAAGAAGCTTTAACGATTTCTCACATTCATATTGTCAAAGACGCTGGTCATGTAGTCGAGATTGAGGCACCTGACGAGTTACAGAAACTCGTGTCGGAGCATTGCGGCACTCAACTAGACCAAGTGTCCCACGGAGGTTAGGCATGTTCGTAGGATATTTCACGGAACGACCCTATCAGGATCAGAAATCCGGCTATTTCGGTGCAACCGGGCGCAGTCTCACCGATTTGAGCATGTCAAACGCAAGCTACGACCCGAGACTTGGCGCGGATCTATACAACCGCTATCTCGATGAGAAGATCTATGCCGAAGAAATGGGGTTCGACGGCTTGATGCTGAATGAACACCACTCGACGCCGTTTTGCATGGGTGGAGTCATGAATCTCGAAGCGGCGATTTTGGCTCGCATCACGCAGCGCGCAAAGATCGTTTTGCTCGGAAATATCCTGCCGATCTGGGACGATCCTCTATTCCTGGCGGAGGAACTTGCCGAGATTGACATGATCAGTCGCGGCCGATTGGTTACCGGCTGGGTACGCGGTACGGGTCGCGAAAGCGTCGCACACAACGCCGCGGCGCCGTACAACTGGGAACGTTTCCAGGAAGCGCACGACTTCATCATCAAGGCATGGACCCAGCCTGGACCCTATCGCTGGGAAGGCGACCACTACCACTTCCGATATGTGAATCCGTGGGCGCGTCCGTATCAAGATCCACATCCACCGATATGGATTCCCGGTGTCATGAGCCGGAATACCGTTGCATGGGCAGCCAAGCACCGATATCCCTACGTCATGCTTGCGACCGAACTTGAACCAACTCGCGAGTCTTACGAGTATTACACCGAAGTTGCGAAGGAAGAGGGTTACGAAACCGGGACCCAACACCGCGGATACCTATTCAAGGTTCACGTCGACGAAAACGAGAAACTAGCGGACGAAGTTGGGAGGAAATTTGTTCAAGGACCGAGTAACCCATTTCTTGAAGGAAATCAAGGCACCGTCCGACCTTTCATTCAGAATTTACCCGGCCTGACGCAACGGAACAATCTCCTTCCGACGATGCGAAGTTTCGCCGCAGCCGCGTCACGCGGTCGTGCTGACCAACACAAAGAGGAGGAAGCAAAAGCCGGTAAGAAAGTCGAAACTAAAAAACCCGAAGCCCCTCGTGACACCTATGTCGATCAAACTGAGAAATACAGCATCATTTCGGGCACTCCCGACACGGTAATCCCACGAGTCCGCCATGTGCTTGAGACACTTCGTCCGGGTTCGATATTCTTTTGGGACGGCGATGGTGCTATGTCGCACGACGATTCGATGCGCAGCTTGCGCTTGATGGGATCCGAGGTCATTCCCGCGGTGCGTGAGATGGCGAAAGAACTTGACCTAAAAGGTCCCTTTGAGGTCGATCCTCGAACCAACAAGCCGATTCAAAACGGCGATGACGCCGTGCAATCCGAGGAATCTCAAGACTCCTCCTAGATTAGCATGGACGGCATAGCCGTCATCGGTGGCGGTCCTGCGGGGAGCACGATCGCTGCACTATTAGCTCAACGCGGATTCGAGGTTAAGCTATTTGAAGCGGCTCGTTTCCCTCGGCCGCACATCGGCGAATCACTATTACCCGCGACAATCGAGGCACTCGAGTTAAGCGGAGCCGCGGACAAAGTTCGCGCGGCTGGTTTTACGATCAAGAACGGCGCGACGATGGCGTGGGGAGCCAATCACGAACTCTGGTCTTGGTACTTTCGTGAGACCAACAGAGCGCAACCGCATTCGTATCAGGTCAATCGCGACGAATTCGATCAGATATTGCTACAGCACGCGGTCGAGTGTGGCGTTCGCGTACGTGAGAACACGCGTGTTGAGAGTGTCTGCTTCAAGGGTCCCAACGCCGTTGGAATCAGAATCGATGGAGAGATAACCGAGTCTTCGTATGTCATTGACGCAACCGGGCAACACGCGCTCGTTGCCAATCAACAGCAGGCTAAGACTTGGGACGACGACTTCCGAAATCTCGCAGCATACCGTTATTACCGTGGTGGCACTCACATGTCTGACGACGCGGCGGGGAATATCCTCGTAGAGTCAGTCGCCGATGGATGGTTATGGAAGATTCCGCTCAAGGACCAAATTTCAAGCGTAGGTGTCGTTGCCGATCGGGACAGATCGATGGAGTCGATCCGAACGAAATCGCTCGATGCTTGGTTCGACGAGGTGCTCGGATCGTCTGTCTATACCTCTTCGTTGCTCGAAGACGCAACAGCGCTTGGTCCGTGCACGGCGACGCGTGACTGGTCGTATCAAGCAAACCATTTCACTGGACCGCGGCACTGCCTCATCGGTGATGCCGCATGTTTTATCGACCCGCTGTTCTCAACTGGGGTACACCTTGCAATCTATAGTGCAACCATCGGTGCTGCACTAGTCACAACAACACTTAGGAAGCCAGAGTTAGCCACTGCGGCAGCGGAAGCGTTTGAACGCCAATATCGACAACATTACGGGCACTTTCGTGAATTAGCTCATCTGTTCTATGGTTCTAACCGATCGGTGAACTCGTACTTTTGGCGTACCCGTCAGATCACCGGAGAAGAACAATACTCACCTCGAGTCGCTTTCGTACGGGCTGTCTCAGGTCAAGCAAGTAGCGGTTACGAGCGCACTACCTTAACCCATGGCGTACTACCAGGTAACTTCCTGGCCGCGATCGATGACCTCGAAGCTGATCGTCGAAATCGGGAGTCATCATTAGGGGATCTGTCTGACACCACTCTATTTACGATTGCGACCGATCTCACGGTCGAGGACGTCGCCCTCTTTGCGGGCGATGAATTCGAACCAGGAATGGTTGTTTGCAGGGACGGCTTGGACGACATCCCTATCTCGCCATTCGTCGCTGACGTAATCGCGCTCATGACAGCAAACCCATGCACAACTCAACAACTGGCTGTCGCTCTCGCCAGTCGCGAATGGGAGACGGAGGCGATAAGAACCTCTCTCTCGCCAACCTTGCAATTGCTCTACATTGAAGGGATCATCGAGCAATCAAAGGCATCCAACTAGCGACTTTGTTGCAACAAAGAGCTTAAACCTGCAAAGCAGTTGAGAAATCTGGGAATCCAGCCCACCTACCCGGGTCTGTATGTCGCATCACAGCAATGGTTTTGATCACTTCAGGATTCGCCAATCCATGCGGCTTTTCCCCAGAGAGGACGCGAATGATGTTCTCGGCCTGCATGACGGCAGTTTCCCTGACGAATACCTCAGACACCGCAGCAACATGCGGTGTAACGTAGCAATTCGGTAAGGCGAGTAATCGACTGCTTGATGGAAGGGGTTCTTCCCGCGTAACGTCGACCGCTGCAGATTCGATCTCGCCGCTCTCGAGCGCATCAGCAAGTGCATCCTCATCGACAATGGGTCCACGAGCGGTGTTCACAAGCAACGCCGTCGATTTCATGCGTTTGAACGCGTCCGCGTTGAATAAGCCTGTGGTTTCGTCGGTCGCTGAACAATGGATCGTAATGAAGTCAGACTCGCCAAGCAGCGTTTCAAAATCTACCAACGAGACACCATATAAATCCGCTGCGAGCTGATTCACATATGGATCGTAGGCAAGAATGCGGCTTACGCCGAATCCGCGAATTCGGGTGGCAAACGCTCGGCCAATATTTCCGAACCCAACAATCCCCATCGTGTGTCCGGACAGTCGTCGCATTGTTGGCGTGAACGTTCCCATCGCACCCGGTTTGTCAGCCCAAGCGCCTTCGCGTGTTGCGCTGATTGCATCAATTAGTCGACGCGTAAGCGATAAGAGAAGTGACATCGCGTGATCCGCAACTTCGGTCGTATTCGAGCCGGGGACGTTACAAACCAGCACACCGAGGTCTGTCGCGGCATCAATATCGATCGAATCAACGCCAACGCCAAACCGACTTAAGACCTTCAGATTCGGGCACGCTTCCATCACGTGTCTTGAGGTCAGCGGCATGATTCCTACCTGAGCACCGTCAGCGTCGCCAATGAGTTCGATCAGCTCTTCCTCGGACCTACATCGTCCTTCTACGATTTCAATTCCTGCTTTTTCATAGAGTGACTGTTGCGCGCCTTGAGCACGTCCTTGTAACGCTACCTTCATACTCATTTCCTTATTTCGGAGCGCGAATTCTGCACGTTTGCCAGTGTTCAGTTGGTGTGATTTTGACCCCCAATAGCGTACCACTTCACGAACGGCGTGCTGATGCTAGTGCGTATACCGCCGAAACCTGACAGTGCGGCTCTTAAATTAAAGCCAGACCTTTAGCAATTCTGACACAGACAACAAACCGTGATTTGTCTGACGCCACGAAAGATCGCAATTTTTTTGAATACGCGCTAGGTAAATAGTGACTCTGCGTCGCTTGCGCTCTGCCGATGCTTTGAACGCGCTGATGCGATCAGACTAGACTAATGATCGCTTAAGTACAGGAGTCGAGCCCATCACATCAATCAACGAATTGCACGGACCTTTAGCGAGATCCCTTCCTGTTGTTGCAAACAATCAATGATCTCGAACAGGTTGCGTGCACCTGGATTGCCGGTCGAACTAAGCATGCGCATCAAGCTCTTGGGTGACTTGCATGTCAACGTGCCGAGTTCTCCAAATCCAATTGTTGCATTGACGTAATCACGAAGCAGCGATTTACCTGTCTCCAGATCACCGGACAGAAGAGCGTCCACCGCCTCCGCGAGGAGCGCGTCGCGAAAAGCAGGTTCACGTTGGAGTCTCTCACGCACGGTCGCCTTGAAATCTCGGGTTAATCCCATCGTCTCACTCCTCCTGCTTTCTACGGCGGTAGTCTTGCCACAACTGCTTCGCTGTATCAATGTCTGCTTGCTGGTTCTTCTTCGTGCCACCTCCGAGCAGGACGACTAGGGTTTCACTGTCCCACCCGAAATAGATCCTGTATCCTGGACCATAGTCGATGCGGTACTCCATTACTCCCGCCCCAACGCTCTTCGTGTTAGAAATGTTGCCATGACGCATCCGGTCCAATGCGACAGTGACCTTGATCGCTGCTTGCACATCAAGACGGTTGAACCAACGTTCAAACTGACTGCGACCTTGGTCATCAATGTACTCGGATACTTGGACCACTAGACAATGGTAACCAATTCGTTACCCAGAAAAGAATAAACCGAGTTCCGCGCACCGCACTCTCGGTTTCTTCCCACTACCTGTACAGCTCGGCTGTTTCATCTCTTCCATTCATTACGGAAAGAAGCATCATCCAGACGACGCAGTGTAATTTGTGCGAACGAAAATATCTTCGATCAGGTACAAGTATTACGCTCTCGGGCTGGCTTGTTGATTTGATTAAAAGATATACAATATATATTAAACAGGGGAATCTATGGCTGTGAACACGCACGTTGGGAAATGGGGGAGCAGCCTAGCCATTCGTATCCCTAAAGCAGTCGCTGAACAATGTGGAATTTCGGAGGGCTCGTCTCTAAGCCTAGAAGTGCATTCGGGCCAAATCCTGATGTCAGTGCGGCAGTACGATCTAGACGAATTGGTGAACCGAATCACACCCGAGAATCGACATCGTGAAATTGATACTGGATTGGCACAGGGTGTTGAAGAGTGGTAGAGGCAGAGTATGTGCCGGAACGTGGAGACATCGTGTGGCTTAGCTTTGCTCCTCACATAGGACGAGAGCAATCCGGTCACAGACCCTCTCTCGTCATTAGCCCGAGGAGCTTTAACGAACGCAGTCGCCTAGCACTTTGCTGCCCGATTACCTCAAAAACCAAGGATTACCCGTATGAAGTTGCGCTTCCGAAATCAGGGACCGTGACAGGAGTCGTGCTCGTGGATCAAATAAAAAGTCTGGATTGGAAGGCCAGACGTGTGCGATTCGCTATGCGGTCAAAACCTCGTACACTCGCGGAGGTCATAAGCAAGCTCGGCACGCTCATATTTCCTCCCCTTTCCTTACGTGACGCGATCACTTAGTCGTTAGTCGTTGACCTCTTCGTAGAGCATATCCCGTGTAGACACACCAACTACCCGAAATAGCTGCCACCTGCTGTGTTTCGAAGTTTGTCCCGCGCGATTACCATACGATGGACCTCCGACGGACCTTCTCCGATACGCTTGACCCGAAGCTCACGATACCATCGCTCGAGCGGCATTTCTTGAGCCATACCCATTCCGCCAAACATTTGCATTGCACGATCGACTACTCGGCCAGCAGTCTCTGTTGCAACGAGCTTGCACACTGACGCATCAACCTTGCCGGGTTCACCCGCATCAACTTTCGAAGCCGCATCGTACACCAATAATCGTGCCGCACGTAGTTCAACTTCCGAGTCTGCGATCATCCACTGGATGGCTTGTTTATCCGCCAACATACCATCTCGCGTAGGCCGCTGCTTGACCCAACCGCAAGCCATGTCAAGTGCTTCTTGCGCGATTCCGACACAACCTGCCGCATACGGAATTCGCGCATCAACCAACCAACGTTGCGCTACACCGAATCCCTGGCCGACTTCTCCTAGTACGTTCTCAGATGGCACCTCACAATTCTCAAGCACGATTTCGTAGGGAGATAATGCTCGTATCACTTTGATTTCATTGAAAGATATTCCCGGAAACGTCGGTTCCACAATGAATGCAGTAATCTGTGGTGGATTACCGTCAGTCCCATCTTTCGTTTTAGCAAAGATGATGCCGTAGTCAGCGCCCTCGGCAGCCGTTATCCACATCTTACGTCCGTTTAACAACCAGACATCACCTTCTTTTCTCGCACGAGTTGAGATGTTGTTCCGCGGATCGGAACCACCAGTGGGTTCTGTAATCGCAACAAATGCTCTCTTTCCCCCTTCAACACAAGGGACACCGTACTTCTCAATCTGATCCGGGGTACCAGACCAGATCACGTTAGGCGGACCGCCACCAAACGCGCCCAATGCTGGCGCATACGCACCGAGTCGACACTTCGCCGACTCTTCCGCGATCACAACTCGCGTTAAAGCGCTTACAGGGTTGCCACCGTACTCAGCTGGCACCGACAATCGAGTCAAACCCATTTCCTCCGCTTTCGCCTTCAGCAGGACTCGGTCTTCGCGTCCACAACCGGTTGCGTTATAGGGCAGCTTGTCTTCGATAGGTTTCACATAGTCCCGCATGAATCGTCGGATCTGTTCGCGCAGAAGCTCTAGTTCCTCGGTCTGATATGCCTCGATTACCTCACTCATTAATATGTTCCCCGTTAGAACTTCGAAAGTCCTTCAACTTTCAAACAATACACGTCATCAAATTCGAGATTTAAACATTGAAGATATATCACGTCAAAGGCACCCGGTCAATCCGAGTCATCTGGCTATGCCACGAACTCAATTTACCACTCGACATCGAAACCATTCCAAGGTTTGACGCCGCGTTCAAGGCGTCTCCTGAATGGCGAGCCAAGTCCCCTACCGGAAAAGTACCGGTTCTTGAGGACGGTGACATCTCGATGTACGAATCTGGCGCGATGGTTGAGTACATCCTCGACCGTTACGGGTCCGCCGATCTCGTGCCGAGCGACCCCACAGAATTGGCGTTGTATTACCAGTGGTGCTGGTTTGCGGAAGCAACGTTTGCGCGACCGTTAGGCGACATCATGCACAACACCGTGATGAAACCGCCTGAGGAACGAATTGCCGCCGTCGTACCGGAAGCCAAGCAACGCGCCAGGTTGTGTTTAGACGGCGTGGAACATTGCGTCGAGCACAATCAGTACCTTCTCGGCGATCGCTTCACAGCGGCTGACATCATGATGGGTTATTCGATGATGCTCTCCGAACGAACTGGTGTTCTTACCGACGATCACCCTCATTCACAGCGATATTACCGTCTCCTCGACGAAAGGGAAGGATTCAGAATTGCCCGTGAGACTTAAGTCGAAGATACCCTGCTGAGCCGATCCTTAAGTTCACGAACGATCTGACCATGCGCGTCGGCGTCGAGCTTATAGACGAAGGGTATCCCAAAGAGCGCTAGATTCGCAATGAACGGTATGACCGCGATGCACAAGAGGATGCCGCCAAGGACCTCGCTCGATTGCACCTGATTGGCAACGAAGCCTGTTAACGCGAGAATCGCAGGGATTGCTGTACCCGCAACCGCTTTACCCACCTTTTGGAAGAAACTCGCAGTCGAATAAATGACACCATCCGCTCGAACGTCGTGTGCGTGCTGCGCGTACTCGATCGTGTCAGCGAGCATAGCCCAACCTAACACCGCAATTGGGGCTCCTCCGATCGCCATGATGCATCCCCATACGTACACCATCAAGATATTGCCCGGATCATTGAAATAGAACCCCGCTGCGCCGATCATCGCCACGATCGCGCCGATCTGAACAGTTGCCGCTTTGCCGATCCGTTTAGTCAATGGGGGTACGCATATCAACCCGACGAACATCACCGCTAAGGTAATCGAGAAGAAACTCGTTAAGAGATCTGGTCGTTCCAGCGTGTATTTGAAGTAAAAGGGAGCGACGGTTTGTCGAAACGTGAATGCCAACATGCCGAGGATGAACAAAGAGATCACGATCCACAGCGGCGAATTTCTGAACAACGCCTTCATCGCATTGGGTAACGAAATGCGTTCTTCCGGCAGTGCGAGATCCGTACGTTCCTTGGTGCCTCCAAACGACCACCATAAAAAGGCGGTACCGATGATTCCGTAAAGAACCATCGTGTATTGGAATCCGTTCTCGAAACCGAAGAACTCTACGAGCGTCATCATTCCGAGCATTACCACCATTGCCCCAGAAAATGCACCGAACATGCGAAACGTCGTCAACGTCGCACGTTCGTCATGATCGTCCGTCAGGACGCTTGTCATGGCCGCATACGGAATCGTGACGACGGTATAGATCACGCCAAAGAGCACATACGTGACAAAAGCCCAAATGATCTTGCCTGTCTCATTGAAGTCAGGAATCGTGAAGGTTGCAACTGAAATGACCGCCAACGGAATTGCACCAAATGCCAGATACGGACGAAAGCGACCCCATCGCGAACGCGTGTGATCGGCCAGATATCCCATGAATGGATCTGTTACTGCATCTACAACTCGCGCCACGAAGAAAATGCCAGCTGCGACCGCAGCGGAAATACCGTAAAAATCAGTGTAGAAGAACAATAACAATGACAATGTCGACATGAAATACAGGTTGATGCCTGCATCGCCGACCGCATACGCCAAGCGCGAACGAAACTTCATCATCATGGGTATGAAATGCTGCCCGTCTTCATCTGTGCTTTAATCAAGTGCGCAATGCTAGAACTTTTGCCACGCACGCGTTTTGTTATTGCTTCATTTGAGACGTCACTCATGCCAATTCGGATAAGGTTTCCGTCATGCTAAGAAAGATCGCCTTGGGGCTCATCGCTCTGCTCGTTCTCGCACTGGCCGTGATTTACTTTGTGTGGCCGGAAGAACCCCCGCCCGAGAAACCGCCAGTACTTGAACCAACGACGAGTCGGCTCACCACCGAAGGCGAATACGCAGGGTTTATGGATTCAAATGGCGCTCGCGCATGGCTAGGAATCCCTTATGCCGCGCCACCAATAGATGAACTCCGCTGGGTTGAACCGCAACCGCCTGAACCTCATACGGGAATCAAACCGGCACTTGCGTTCGGAGACGCATGTGTGCAATTCGCGAATCCCACGCTTCGCGAAAGTACTGAGGATCCCGAAGGAGTCGTTGGAAGTGAGGATTGCCTCTATCTCAATATTTGGTCACCACCGAACACCATCAACGCGCCGGTCATGTTCTGGATTCACGGTGGAGGTAACTCGGTCGGCGAAGCGGCGACGTACAACGCCTCAGTCTTAGCCTCGACACATAAACTCGTCGTTGTTACAACCAACTATCGTTTAGGACTTCTCGGTTGGTTCAATCACCCAGATGTCCTAGCCGTCAGTGAACAACAAAGTGGCAATTTCGGGACGTTAGATCTCGTACGAGCGCTACAGTGGGTGCAGGAGAATATTCGCAGCTTCGGAGGCGACCCAGACAACGTCACAGTATTTGGTGAATCGGCCGGCGGCTACAACGCACTGGCACTCATGGCATCACCGAAAGCGACGGGATTGTTTCATCGAGCGATCTCACAGAGCGGCTCATACCGCGTTGAAAAGCCAGAGCATGGTTATATGCTCGCTAGTGAAGATGGTCATTCGAATAGTGCTCGAGAAATAGTCAACCGTCTGCTGAGAATCGACGATCGTGCGTCTAACGAAACTGAAGCGAACGCACTACAGCAGGACTGGAGTCCTCAAGAACTCACCGATTTTCTGAAATCGCGCACTCCTTCAGCGATCTACGCGACGCTTGAAGGCGATGGCTTTGGCATGATCGAATTCCCACGCGGCTTTGGAGACAACATGGTGCTACCGTCGGACTCCGTTGAAGAAATCTTTAGTAACACGCTCAATTACAACGACGTCCCGGTGATTCTCGGAAGCAATCGCGATGAACCAACCCTCTTCATGGTCCAAAACCCGGAATATGTCGATTCCCTCTTCGGCGTATTTCCATCTATAAAAGATGAAAACGACTATCGTCGCGTGGTTTATTACGGGGCACAGGAATGGAAGGCTCACGGTGTCGATCAAATTGCGACTGCAATGAGATCAGGAGGGAACGACTCTGTCTTCACGTATCGGTTCGACTGGGACGAAGAAGCTAGTACGATCTTTTTCGACCTCACGGAAGCACTTGGCGCGGGTCACGCGATTGAAATCCCATTCGTTTTCGGAAGTTTCTCGGGCCGAAACATGCTCGCAGGCTTCTACCCTAACGACGATGCTCAGTTTGCGTTGAGCAAGAGCATGATGTCCTACTGGGCCGAGTTTGCATATAGCGGAAATCCATCACGAGGACGGGATGGCACGGAGGTTGAATGGACGCCTTTCGGTGTGGACGATCAGACTAACATCATCTTCGACACACAGGCTGACGGCGGCATCCGTATGGTGGACGAACTCGTGACTTTTCAATCAATTCGAGACGAGTTGATCAACGACCAATCGTTTAACGACAAGGACACTTACTGCCGCACATACATCAGAAACTTACGAAATACGCCAGTATATCGAGAGAGCGATCTTGAAAACATGGGGTGCGACCACATCGATCCTACCCAAGTCTCTTGGTAGTAAGAAATCAGACTACCAAGTATCTATGTAAGGACGTTTTTTCGAGTCGCTCGGTATGGGTTCAGGCAAGCTCCTCATGCCGCGAACGATCCAGCTTCGAGTAGCTGCGGGATCAATCACATCATCAACCCCGAAAAACGTCGCTGAGTTGACCGCTTTCGCTCGTTCGTACGAGCTTGCCACCATCTCGTCGAACCGTTTGATTCGTTCCTCAGCAGTTTCTAATTCCATGAGCTCATTGCGGTAGCCGAGTTTCACGGAACCCTCAATATTCATTCCAGCGAACTCCGCGGTCGGCCAGGCAACGCAGAAAAACGGTACGAGTGAGGAGCCACCGCACATCGCCTGTACGCCCAGGCCATAGGCCTTGCGGATGATCACCCCGAACATGGGTACCGAGAGATTAGCGCCGGTGTTGAATAACCGACAGGAGTGGCGAACGAGCGCGGTCTTCTCGACCTCAGGCCCTACCATGATGCCCGGACAGTCCATGATGCTTATCACGGGAAGATCGAATGCGTCGCAGAGTTGTAGAAATCGAGCGGCTTTATCCGCCCCGTCTGTATCGATCGCACCGGCTAAGTGATGTGCGTTATTCGCGATCAATCCAAAGGGTTTGCCCTCAATTCTCATGAAACACGTGACAATGCCGATGCCAAAATTCTCTCTGATCTCCAACACCGAGTCCACATCTGCCAATGTGTGAATCACGTCTCGTACGTTGTACATCCGTAATCGATTCTCGGGCACGACGTGTCGCATCTTCCTCTGATCCGGCGCTTCCCATTCGCTGATCGTGCCTTGAAAATAGGAGATGTATTTCTTGGCGGTCGTAATCAACTCCTGTTCGTCGTCGACGATGATGTCGACCACGCCATTCGGAACTTGAAAAGACATCGGACCGACTTCTTCGGGCGTGTAGATTCCCAGACCACCACCCTCGATCATTGCTGGACCGCCCATCGCGATCGTGGACTGCTTGGTTGCGATGATGACATCACAGCAACCCAACAAAGCTGTATTGCCTGCAAAACAACGACCTGAGTTTACGCCGACTAGCGGCACCTTGGCCGACAGCTTCGACCATTGCGTGAATGTATAGGTGTCCATGCCGACACCACCACTACCGTCCGTGTCGCCCGGTCGACCACCGCCACCCTCACTGAACAGAATAACTGGTAGTCGAAATCGATTAGCTAACTCGAATATACGATCTTGTTTGTAGTGGTTTTTATGACCTTGTGTACCTGCAAATACGGTGTAGTCGTACGCAACCGCGACGCACCTAGCGTCGCGATCGGGAAAGAGACTCGAGTTCACCGTTCCGACGCCACAAATCAGTCCATCCGCAGCCGTGTTTTCCCGCAACCATTGCTCGGTGCGGCGGCGGCGTTGCGCCGCGAGAACCAAAGGTCCGTACTCGATAAAACTGTCTTCGTCACAAAGATCATTGATGTTCTTACGCGCCGTCTGCTGCCCAGTGCGTTCTCGACGTTCCATCGCCTTTGGACGATTCTCGTCGTAGATCCACTCGTGGCGTTCGATGGATTCCTGCAGATCTCCGCGTATGTGCTCGAGGTCTAACTCTTCATCCCCTTCAATATCGGTCACGTCAACGTCTGCCGCTTCAACGAACACGAGCGGATGACCTTCCTGAATGACGTTACCCACTTCAACATCTACGCGTCTAACGATGCCGTTCACGCTCGCACTGATCACGTGTTCCATTTTCATGGCTTCCATAACGACCAGTTCTTGTTTGGCTGCGACGGCATCGCCTTCCTTAACCTTCACACTAACGATCGTGCCTTGAATGGGTGCCGGTTGGCCAATTGAGCCATCCGGACCGACCAGATCAATGTCGTTTGCTAGTTCATCGTCATCCGCTGCTGCTTCGGCCTTCGCTTTTTTGATTGCGTCTGCGTATTCAAACAACGCAAGTGGATCGCGCGAATCGACTTGAGCACCGGCCAAGCCGGAAGCCGTCGCTTCTGATGTGAAATCCGATTCCCGAGATTTAAGAGCGCATTCCGCGAGATCTGCAACGTTCTGATCCACCCAACGCGTCGTCACTTCGCCATTTCGGAATGCGTCTGAACTCAGGATCTGCTGTAGGAACTCGAGATTGGTTCGAATCCCTTCGACGTGACAGTGGTTCAGCGCTCGTCTTGCACGTTCAATGACAATGTCTAACTCGTCGGACCGACTCGACACGATGATCTTGCAAAGTAACGAATCAAAGTTAGACGATGCGGTGTAACCACTGTAACCGAATCCATCCACGCGAATACCCGGACCGGTCGGCATTTCATAGCGTGAGATCGTGCCTCCAGACGGCCGTACCTCGCCGCTCGGTGCAATCTCTTCCATGTTGACTCGACATTGAATGGCATAGCCTGTCGTTCCGTGCTGGGACCATCCGTCCAATTGCAGGTCATCAAATGTCTCACCGCTTGCTAGGCGAAGCTGAGTCTGCACCAGGTCTAAACCAGTGACCATTTCAGTCACCGTATGCTCAACCTGTAGTCGAGCGTTTGCTTCAATGAAAGCGAACGTCTCCTGACTGTCAGCATCCACTAAAAACTCGAACGTACCTAGACTCCTATAGGCCAACTTCTCGGCGATTTTGACTGCGCTCGTCTCAATTGCCTTTAGTGTCGCTTCTGGTAAACCAAACGCTGGTGCGACTTCAATGAGTTTTTGATGTCGGCGCTGCGCGCTGCATTCGCGAGTGTGAAAATCGACTGCATGGCCTTGCCCGTCGCCAACGATTTGCACTTCGATGTGTCTTGCGTTTTCGATTAGCTCCTCAACGTAGAGATCACCATTACCAAAGGCAGATTCTGCTTCCGACTGGCAGCGTTCATAGGCTGCGTTGATCTCATTACGATCAGTCACCACTCGGGTTCCACGTCCACCGCCACCCGCAATCGCTTTGATCATGATCGCGTTATCAGGACCGAGCGAATCGAAGAAATCCAGAACTTCATCGAGCGATGTCGCATGATCCGTACCGCGTGCGATTGGTACGCCCGTGTCAGCCGCAGCCTTTCGCGTTTCAGATTTGTCTCCACATAGCGCTAGTGTTGCTGGGGACGGTCCCACGAAGATGAGCCCTGCGTCCTCAACCGCCGAGGCGAAACTCGAACTTTCTGCTAAGAAGCCGTAGCCAGGATGAACAGCATCACAGTTCATCTCTTTTGCTGCGGCGACGATCTGATCGATGTCTAGGTAAGCGGGTACACCCGTGCTTTCAAGCGCGTATGTCTCGTCGACCGACTTTACATGAAGACTTGGTGCGTCGTCGTTAGAGTGGATTCCTATCGAAGTAATTGCTAAATCGCTGGCAGCCTGAGCGATGCGTATCGCGATTTCACCACGATTTGCGATTAATAAACGTTGAATGGCCATGGAGCCTAGCGAATAAAGGAGAGCACTCGATTTTATTTTGGCCTGTTAAATTCAGTTCGTTAGGGTTCGCTCACGTCACCATATAGGACTTCAAAAATCAAACTCTTAACAGCATGCGCGTCGACACTATACCCGACCTCAATTTTTGACGGGTCCCGCACGACACGTAGCCTTTCGTCGACGACTGTCATACCTCGAGTGTGCGAACCGGCAAGTTCTACCTTCACCTCTCTCGGGTAGAACTCGAAGAGCGTTGGATGCGTCACAGCAAGCACCGCGCAGGGGTCGTGCATGGCGACTTCAGCAGAACCTGTCAGATCGTGCAATCTCTCGATGATCCGCGCAAAGTTTTCGTCAATAAATCGGGTGCGCTGACTTTCAGGTGACGATTTGACGACGTGCTCTAGCTCAGTTGCTGAAATCTGGACCTGGTGCGTGAGATTCAAACCACTCATCAGCGTCTTTCCTCCCGCGCGAAACACGACATCAGCGGCTTCTGGGTCGAAATAGACATTGAATTCCGCAGCTGCAGTGACGTTCCCGCCGCCTGCCGTACCACCCATCAATGAGAGACCGGCGATCCGTTCAAACCATGACTTGTCTCGATTTAAAACGCTTGCAATGTTCGTCAACGGTCCAACCGCAACGACCCATACGTCGGAATCAACCGTATCAAGTAGGTATTCAATTGCACGATCACTGGCTTCTGCTCGTGAAGGTTCGGGTAGCTGAATACCTCCCAATCCATCGTCTCCATGTACTTCGCTCGCGAAATCTGGTGCCGCGACAAGTGGTGCCGATGAACCACGATGTACGGGCGTCGAGACATCTAGCAGATCACAAATGCGAATCGCGTTCTTCGTGGCATTTTCGACCGTCGTATTGCCAGCAACCGTGGTGATCCCGACTACGTCTGCAAAGTGATGTGCAAGGATTAATGCGATCGCATCGTCATGCCCAGGGTCTGTGTCAATGATTAGGCGTGGTTTGCTCAAAGTACTGCGTCTCAACTCCGAAGGACGACGGGCAAGCTAGATAAAAGAGTCCCCACGTAATTGTCGCAGCTTGCGCTTGCCGACCCACGTTTAATTTACTCGCTTGCCGCACGCTCGACTACTCTGAAGTCTCACGCGGTAAACCAATTCGTATGTCAATCAAGTCAAAGATGAATATCTCAGAAATAAAGACCTTTCACTGCCCGGCAGAGTGGCGCCGATACCACTTTGTCCGAGTTACGCTCGAGAACGGAATCATTGGTTGGAGTGAGTACGACGAAGGCTTCGATGCCGTTGGCGTTACCACAGCAATCAACCACATTAGTCGCGCCGCAGTTGGTCAAGACGCGATCAACCACGAAGGGATCTACGCACGACTCGCTGCGACATCGAGGCAGTCGCTATACGGTGTACTACCTCGTGCAATCGGTGCGATCGAAAATGCGATCCTTGACGCCAAGGCGAAACACTTTGGTGTACCGTGCTACGAAATCCTGGGCGGCAAGGTCAGAGATGCCATCCGTGTCTATTGGTCGCACTGCGGCACGTGGAGGATTTCTCGACCGGACACATATCGCACGCCCGTACGCAATCTCGACGATGTACGCGCGTTAGGTCGTGAAGTTGCGGACGAAGGATTCACTGCGCTGAAGACAAATATTTTTCGCCAGACCGACGATGGTCTTGTTGGCTGGTCGCCAGGATTCAATCGCAACGACGATCCGTCCCGGACGCCACCGCGCTACGTGTTGAACGGTCTAGTCGAGTATCTGCAAGCCTTTCGCGAAGGATGTGGTCCAGACGTTGACATCCTGTTGGACCTGAACTACAACGCGCGTACGGAGGGATATTTGAATATTCTGCGTGCGTTAAAAGACCTGGACATCTTCTGGGTTGAAATTGACACGCCCTATCCCACAGCACTCGCGACCATCCGACAACAAAGCCCATTTACCATCAGCGGCTGCGAATCTCTCACTGGACTCGTTGAATATCTTCCGTACTTTCAGGCCGAAGCGCTCGACGTAGCAATCATCGACGTTCCGTGGATCGGAGCATGGCAATCGTTAAAGATTGCATCGGCGGCTGATGCTTTCCAGGTTAACGTAGCTCCACACAACTACTACGGACATCTGTCCACCATGATGAGCGCACACTTCTGTAGCGTTGTACCAAATCTCAAGATCATGGAAACGGATATCGATCGGGTCGAAGCAGATGCCACCGTTTTCACCTATGCACCTGAATTCGTTGATGGCATGTTGCGCATGCCTGATCATCCAGGCTGGGGCACCGAACCTAATATGGAAGTGTTAAGCGAGACGATGAGCTAGATTCAGCGAGCTCGCAGTCGCGTCGAACTACTGGGTTTCCGACTCAGTGATCGAAAATCGATTGTTCGACCAAAAGCTCTGGTGGCAGGCGACACACACCTGGTAAAGCTGTGCACCCGCCTCGAACAACTCCGCGCCATCGCGATCATGAGCGGATTGCCGTCCACGGTCGGAGGCGACTACCAACATCTTTGAGAGCTCATTCCAAGCTGGTCGATTTAGCGAATAGCGTTCTTCTTGAAGCACAGCGCTGAGTCGCGTGATCTCGTCTGCCGCGTCAATGACTGCTTGCCATCCTTCCTCAGTAGTCGGCGTGAGATCGGTGGTACCTTCATAGCTGTCGATAAAACCAGCCGAATCCCAGAAAACTTCGGACGCGTCATTTAGCAACGGGTCCATGACGTGAGCCAACGTCGACGGTTCCTCGGTTTCAGACGTGGAATTCGGTGCACATCCAATGAGCAGCATCGAGGTACAGACAATCATGCAAAAACGTACCGAGGCGAACACGCGCGCACTCAACAACATTAACAATGTGTCGTTTACCGAAGGTAACAGTAAATCAAGTCGGATTATCCCCGAGGTATCTCCACTCGCACTTGTAAACGTTACGGCGTATACGCGGGACCGGCTTTCGTGCCAAGTTGGCTGCGAACAATCCGCCAAGCATCATGAACGAAATCGACGAGTAACGGTCGCGTGTCGCGCGGATCAATGATCTCCTCTATGCCGAAGGCGTGCGCATTACGAAACGGCGACGATATGGATTGCAAACGCGCCTCAATCTCCTGCCGTTTAGCGTCTGGATCGGCCGCTGCCTCAATGTCCCGTTTGTACGCGATTGCCGTGCCTCCTTCAATATGCATTGAGCCTCCGTGCGTCGACGGCCAACAGTAGCGACGGTACAACGTATCGCCTCCTCTCTGATGCAGCCCACCCGCAACTCCGTAAAGCTGTCGTACCACAAAACAGATGTAGGGCATTTGGCTTCGAGCGAGTGTAGTCACGATCCGAGCACCCGCGCGAACAATCCCTAATTTCTCTTGTGCTACACCTACCGAGAATCCGGGTTCGTCAGCAAAGTACACGAGTGGTAGATGGAACATGTCGCATAGCTCAATCAGTCGAATCGACTTTTCTCCGGCAGCGACATCCATTGAACCACCGTTGTATTTCGGGTGATTAGCCATCACCCCGACCGGGTGACCATCGACGCGCGCAAGTCCCGTGATTCTGGCACGACCGTAATACTCACCGATCTCAAAGAAGCTGTCCCGATCCAACACCGCGTCCAAGATTTGTCGAGGATCATAGATCTGTCGTCGATTCCGTGGAACTAACGAAAGCAATGACTCATCGCGTCGCTCAGCATCGTCTCTTGCTGGCTGAACGGGAGGCTCTTCCCACACATTTGGCGGGAGATACGAGAGGAACGTGCGAATCTGTTGAATTGCGTCCGCCTCGTCCTCAGCTAGATTCATGATCACACCATTCTTGACCTGAATCCGCTCGTCGCCTAGGTCTTCTTTACTAATCGATACACCGGTTGCTTGTTCCACAACCTTCGGTCCAGCGACAAAAACTTGACTGGTATTCCTTACCATCACATTGAAGTGGCAAAGACACGCCTGCACTGCTGGAAGTCCAGCAACAGAACCGAGTACAGCGGAAACCACTGGCACGTATTGGAGAAGCTCCGCCGATATATTAGTCCCCGAATTTCCAGGCAGATAGGTTCGACCCATTTGTTCAAACGATCGCACGCTACCACCTGTCGCATCCAGTAGTCGAACGAAGGGAATCCTGGCGCGTAAAGCGAACGTCTCGGCATAGCCACTCTTATTTCCGACCGCCGCATCCGACGCACCACCGCGAATCGTGAAATCGCCGCCGGCGAAGGCGACTTTACGTCCATCGACTTTTAGTGTTCCGATAACCGAGTTGGCAGGTTTCAACGCGCTAACTTGATCGTTTTCCCACTGAGCCGTACCGGCGATCGCGCCGATTTCATGGAATGTGCCAGGATCTTCGAGTAATGCAATTCGTTCTCGAACCGTTAGTTTTCCGCGACCGTGATGAAAGTCAACGCTGTCCTTTCCTCCAAGCTCTTTTGAGAAGGCGATTTGCCGCTTGAGTTCCTCGACGTCCTGCTGCCAGCTCATGCTGATGTCCTCTTCAGATTAGACGGGTCTTTGAAACCCATAACTTCGAATTGAGAGCGATTATTGCACTCGCCATTCGTGGGATAGATGGTCTTAACTAAGATTTCGCCTTCCAATGTCCTACTTTGCGTTGTTCGCTAGATGAGCTTTGAAACCCAAGTTGCAGATGCAGTCGCCCAAATGCGAGAACACGGGTTTGCAATCATCGAGGGATTCATATCAGATGATCGTCTGACTCAGGCGGAGCAAGATGCCGAGAAACTTTTTGAGGTATCGCCTATCCAGAAAGAAGGTGTTCGAGGTCCAGTCAACGGTCGGCTGTGCAAAGGCCTGTTCAAGAAGACGAGAGCATTCGACGATCTTTACTGTGACCCACTTGTCGTCGCTATCGTTGAAGCCGTACTTGCACGAGAGTCCGAAAAGGACTACGCAGGAATTTGGGGTGGCGAAATCCAGTTTGCTTACTGCATGCTGAAAGACGTCGTACCCGGAGAGCGTCCACGCGAATTTCATCAAGATGACGTGCTCTACCCGTTGCCGCGACCACATCCAACGCTTGCAGTCAACACACTACTCGCACTCGACGATTTCAAGGAAGAGACCGGTGCAACGCTAGTCGTACCGGAAAGTCACACATGGTTAGAACCTGTGTCGCAGAACCCGGACTACGACGTTGTGGAGATGTCACCTGGGTCGCTGTTGCTTCTTGACGGAGCACTATGGCACAACAGCGGAACTAACACGACTCAAGACCAGCATCGGAGAGCGCTAAACAGCTATTACAGCTCTCGTTGGCTCCGGCCATTGGGAGGACCGTATTTAGGTTTGACGACGACCGAGTTGGAGGACTTAGCGCCGGAATTGCGCACGCTCCTTTAACTCGTAGTCGCTCTCTGAGGTGGTCCCACTTTTTTGGACAGGTCGCTAAGGTGTACTCCGGTGTCGAGAGGAGACACTGGAATGACAAGGAAGAGGCGCCGGTTCACGGCGGATTTCAAGAAGCGGGTGGCGCTCGAGGCGCTGCGGACGCCTCGACGATGCCGTTGACATCATCGGGTTCCGTCGGCAGGTTTCGTTCATCGAGGGTCCCAAACCAATCGGAGTACACCTTAATTCCGCCCTCGGACTGTCCAACGAACCAGGACCACCTCACAGGACCGCTACCCCGCTCTCCATCGCGTTGAAGGCGGTTATCTCCTCCACCACCGTTCCATATACTTGGCGCGCCTCCGCCCCTTGCGGGCTTAAGCGCTGGTCACGACCATGAGCAACCAACCGAGAGAAAGCGAATCACGACCACTCGAGATTCGAGCCTTTGAAGCAGCCGACGAAGCAGACGTCGTCGGACTGTGGCACGCGTGCGACCTCGTCGTGCCGTGGAACGATCCGGTGAAGGACATTCGGCGGAAGCTCCGCGTACAGCGGGATCTGTTTCTGGTTGGTTTGTTGAACGGACGACTGGTTGCCACGGTCATGAGTGGCTACGAGGGCCATCGCGGGTGGATCAACTACCTCGCGGTGGCTCCAGAGCACCGCCGGCAGGGATTAGGGTGGCGCATGATGGACGCGGCGGAGGTACGTCTGCGCGAGCTGGGTTGTCCAAAGATCAACCTGCAGGTCAGGCGGTCGAATGCCCAAGCCGCGACCTTCTATCGGTCGATCGGATTCATTGAGGATGAGTCAATCAGCTTCGGCAAGCGGTTGTCGCAGGATTGAGGCGCACTGGGACGACGAGAATGAGCCCCTTGACACTGAGGACCGCGCGACTGGTGTTGCGCCCATTCGAGCTCACGGATGTCGACGATGTCTACGCCTACGCGCGAGATCCCGAGTGGGCTCGGTTTCTTCCGCTGCCCAGCCCATACGAGTACAAGCACGCCGTCGAATACGTGGCCCGCTCGGTACTCACGTCCTGGAGCACGGCCCCGGTCTTCGCGATCTGCCTGGACGGCGAGGTCGCCGGCGCGATCGACATCGAAATCGACACGCGCAACTCGACCGCCGAGTTCGGATACAGCATCGCTCGAAAACACTGGGGGAAGGGCCTCGTCGCCGAAGCCGTGGCAAAAGGGATGAGCTGGGCATTCGAGGCGTTCGATCTCGCGAGAATCAGCGCGGAAGCCGATGTGGCGAACGTCCAGTCCTGGCGGGTGATGGAGAAGCTGGGCATGTCGCGCGAAGGCGTGCTGCGAAGCGAACGTCCGAGCGACGCCGACCCCGACTCCCGACAGGATGTGGCGGTCTACTCGATCCTGCGCAAGGAGCACGACCAGAACGAAGCCGGCCCCTGAGCGCGACGCCGAGCGCATCGTCGGCTCGTGGTTCCGCTTCTACGGAGAGTCGCGCCCGCATTCGTCGCTGGGCGGCCGGACGCCCGGCGAAGTCTACCGGGGCGCCTTGGGGGAGGCCGCGTGAGCCGGCCGGGGACCATGTGCGCCGGGAACGCCACGTCACTCGCCGCGTCAAGCCGCTTCGCGGCTCCTCCACTTCGTTCCGGCCCTCCGGATGACCCGGCGAGTGCCGCGGCGAATTGGTTGGCGACGACCGGAAGGGTACTTCCGGTCGTCACAGACCGGCTTTCTCACACCACGGCTGCGGACGCCTCGACGATGCCGTTGACATTGTCGGTTTCCGTCGGCAGGTTTCGTTCATCGAGGGCCCCAAACCAATCGGAGTACACCTTAATTCCGCCCTCGGACTGTCCAACGAACCAGGACCACCTCAGATGTCGCTCGGCGTCAGCCAACAGCGTCGATGTTTCCATCCGCTTCCACCGTCTCGAACAGCCAGCGCAGCAAAGCGGTCTTGCCGTTGCCACGGGGCCCCGACAGCACGGCGTTGCGGGGTGCGCTCCTGCCTGCGCGCAGATAGGCCAGCAGACCGATCAGCGCGTTCTGCTCCTGCCCACGTCCAGCCAGGAACGGGGGCATCTGCCCATGCCCGGGAACGAACGGGCTTGGCGTCGAGGGCAGTTCCATCAGCGGACAATGGCAGACAGTGCGCTCGGCTAACGGTCGGTGCAGCAATTCCAGCTAACTCGGATTAGTCGTGCTCCGCAGCCGGTTCCGCCCGTGGGAGGCGCCGGCTACTGCCGACCGGGGGGGCTACGAGGTGTCGACGACCGCCACGGCGCCCCGGTCCTTCGTGGCGAGCGCGTACAGCGTCTCCCAGTCCGGCACCGCCACCAGCAGGAACGCGGCGCGCACCTGCGCCCACACGTACGGCGTGGAACGCCTTGCCAGACATGTGCAACAGCTCCGTTGGAATCCGGAGGATCAACTCTTCGATCAAAATTTGCTGCCCGGTCGCCGTCAGTGTGGCCTGTCGCTGACGTAGGCGCGATGTGCGTCGAGAATGTCATCAGCTCCGAGTGACGGTTTTAGAAGAACCCGTATCTTCAGCCTGTAGCGGCGCCCGGCTTCCGGTGACGGGATGATCCAAAGGAAGTCCCACGCGGGCCCGCCAAAGGCAGGTGCGATGGGATTGACCACGAAACGGACATACTGGCGCTGGGATCCCGGGAAGAGCACGGTATAGGATAGATCTTCGACTATTCCGAAGAAAAACGGCTCATCGAACCGGAGTGATGAGTCGGCGTAGTAGTAGGTCGGCGG
>LXNI01000769.1_pt1 | contig 34442 bp, 35 predicted proteins | sample 809091 | NCBI WGS metagenome assembly LXNI01 (sample SAMN04870527, study PRJNA318959) | sponge metagenome | biome: 01000161; feature: marine sponge reef; material: water | host: Sarcotragus foetidus | place: Greece: Milos, Mediterranean Sea | collected 2013-05-29 | depth 5-7 m | reverse complement strand
GGAGCTCATCATGCTTACCCACGCTCAACACGCTTCCCCCACCGCGGTCATCTGCGAGAACCTCGAATACTTCGGCGGCGGCCCCAACCGGGGCGAACCCGATCCCCGGGCCGTCTGGGACGAGTCCGAAGCCCTGGCGGGCCTGGAGACCATCCTCGACGCCTTCGTCGAGGAGGTCGCCCCCGACGGGACACAGCTCGCCGACGAACGAGAATCGCTGCTCTGGGGCTTCGTCAACACGCTGCACATGCAGACCGTCCGGCTGGATCGCGCCGTCGACAAGCTCTCCCCGGAACTGAAGGACCTGCAGTCCGCTCAGGACGGCTCCGAAGTCCAGGCCTGGGAACTGGAACGGGTCACGGAACGCGCCCAGCACCTCGGCGATCGGCGTGACGCGTTCGAACGACTCCGCGATGCGGCAGCCGAGCGGTACCGCGCCGACACCGGCAACATGTGGCGACCGCGTCACGGCTCGCACACGAGCCGCACGGCGCAACTGACCTCCTCGGCGATCGACGCCCGGGACTTCCTCCGCGCCCGGGACAGCGAGAAGACGAAGGCGCACCTGCCCCAGGGCACCCTGGTCGCGATCACCGGCTCCAAGCCCGTCGAGGACGCCAACCGGATCTTCTCCGCCCTGGACAACGTGCACAGCAAGTACAAGGACATGGTCCTCGTGCATGGCGGCGGACCGGGTGCGGAGAAGATCGCGGCGCGTTGGGCCGAGTCCCGCAACGTGCACCAGGTCGTCTGCCGCCCGGACTGGAACGCCCACGGCAAGGCCGCGCCGTTCCGCCGCAACGACCAACTGCTGAGCCTGCTGCCGAAGGGCCTCATCTCGTTCCCCGGCTCCGGCATCTCCGAGAACCTCGTCGACAAGGCGATCCAGCTCGGCATCCCCGTCAAGAAGTACGCGGCCTGATCCGCTGCGCCTCACTCGCGGGCCGCATCGACATCGCACGGTGCGGCCCGCGTTTGCGCTTCGGTCCCGCCGGGCGCCGTGCAATCAACCCGGGTGAAGTCGAGCCTCAGGTGAGTGAACGTCGCGGTGATCGAGCGAGAGCCGCCGGCGCTGCCCTCCACCGCATCGCAATCCAATAACAGGAGCCGCATCATGTCCCGCCTCACCTTCAAGCGCATCGCCTCCGACCAGACCAACGTCTACGACGAAGACGGCGACTTCGTCGGCGAGGTGTTCCGGTACCCCGACATCCTCAATCCCGGCAAGGTGCTCTTCACGATTCATTACTTCGAAGATCCTCGGGGTCCTCTGCACGTCTCCGACCGCTCCCGCATCCGCGACGAGGCTCAACGGCGTTACGACACCCATCCGCTTCTCTGACGCCGCTCTTCGGCGACGCGTTTCGTTTGCCCTGGCGCCTCGACAGTGCGCTACGCCGCAACACCTTCTGCCCGCAGGGCGGCGCCTTCGGCGCCGCCCTGCGCGGCGGCTGCGCCGCTTTGGCTCACACGCAATCGATCGGGCTGCTTCGTCTGTTCCGGCAGGACGACGATCTCCAGCACCATTCGACGAAGCTGACGTTCCTCGTTTCGGTGTCGCCGATTCCTGTTCTGAATCTGGAGGCGTCGCTTCGCGACCGGGCTACCCTGCCGAGCCCGCTGCGCGGTCTCGTCCCTTCGGGCGGGTATCCCTCGCCCCTCCGTTCGCTTCGCTCACTGCGCGGTCCCCTTGCCCGGCGGCTCGCTTTGCTCACCGCCGTTTGCCTCGACGCCGCCGCGACGCGCTGCTGCAGCGCCGCGGTTCGCCAACCGTCCTCGACTTCTCGCTCCGGCGCTACGCGCCGAGCTAGTTCTCGGCTTCGCCTCGCTTGCCGTCGCCGGCTGCGCCGGCAACCTTCTGCGTCGCGGTAACAGGTGAGAGCGATTGTTCTGCGCTCCGGGAACATGTGAGACCATCGCGTCTGCGTTGCGGTAACAACCGCGCTCGCGCCCGACCGGCACATGCCCCCGGTGCGCGTGCCGCGAGAACTTGCCTCCACCGCTCGCCACCGGCGCCGTGTTTTGTTACCGTGGATCCCGGAGAGACAACCTGGAACGCGCCCGGAGATGCGCCCCGGTCCTCTCGCTCAATCGCCGCCGCGGCTCGCAAATGCCGTAACGGCGCGGGTTTCGGCCCGATCGGTGTGTCGCACCCTTTTCGCCTGTCTCACTGCCCGAGGCAGGCTTGGCTCTCACACCCCACGCATCGATTGTGCCTTTCCAATCGGTGACGAAAGCTGACTAAAGCTGGCCAGTCTCAACAAACCCGAGCGACCGCTCAAGCGCATCCAGGGCTCCCTGAAGCAGGATTTCCCCCTCCGGCAGGTCTCCACGCGTCTGACCCTGCGGGCCGAGCACGAAGTCATGGTAACCGTGCTCGTAGATCTCCATCCGTACGTCTTTCCCTTGGGCGGCGAGTTGATCGTGCAGGACACGACCTACATCCAGTAGCCGATCGACGTTTCCGACCTGGATCAGAACCGGTGTACGTATCGTGGCAATGTTCGCCGCAGCGTACGCGGTGTCGAATTCAACGCCGTTGTCGTCAGCGGTAGCCGAACCCGGCGCGTTCCGGACACCGAGAAACCACATGGGCGCCGGGGCGCCCGCCACAACGGCCCGCAACGTCGGGATCTTCGAGGCGAGATACATCACCAGGTTGCCACCGAGGCTCACGCCGTAGACGCTTACTCGGTCGGGATCCACGTATGGCAAGGCGGTCACGTGTTCGACGACGGCGATACCGTCATTGATCGCCGTAACCAACCCGGAGTCCGACGGTCGATTCATCGTGTCCCAGTCGCCACCGCGATAGTCCGCAACAGCTACCACGAATCCCTCCTCCAGGAAACGCTCCCAAACGGGACCGCCGTGATCGCCGCGCGACCAGCCGACGAGTTGTTCCATCCCCCGGCCACCGGGCGCACCGTGAAAGATGACGATCGCCGGAAACGGGCCGTCGCCGGGTGGTTTCCGAATCGCCGCGGCAACGTATGCCCCGTCGGCAGAGCTGACGTAAGTCTGCATTACCGGCGACTCCTGCTCGCTGACGACGTTGACATAGTCGTCGTGACTCAAGGCGTCCGGCGACCCTCCATACTCGACGATCTCGGCGGAGGCGCCGGAGGAACCCAACAGCAGCAGCGCTGTCCACATACCGGTAGCGTTCACAAGACTGTTTCTGTTACTCATTTCGATGGCCCCTTAGCCTGCAACCGCAACAAACTCCAATCGCGACAAACCCATTCGCCCACCCGTCACGGCGCCACGCAAACGAAGTTTTCCGCCACGGCGGGATCCAGACCCGATTCCCTCAGCCTCGGCACGTCGGGATAGGCGCACAACGGCCGCGCCATCTCTTTCTGAGGGCTGAAGGCCTCGATCGCCTCGGGCGCTGCGCCTTCCTCGACCCAGGCCTGTAGAGCACCGAAGGCGTCAAAGTCGTGGAATCCGGCCCCGTTGTTGCAGTGCTTCATGCCGGGGACCATGAAGAGACGCAGGAAGTCGTCAGTCTCGTCCGTGCCGCCCATCGTCGCCAGCACATCCTCGTAGTAGTTGATGCTGTTGCGCGGCGCGATGTTCTGATCGTCCCAGCCGTGCCACAAGACCATCTTGCCGCCATTGGCCCTGAAAGCGGAAAGATCCGGATCGATGGCCGCAATGACGGGTGCAAACTGCTCGTGCCCCTCCCTGATCGCATCTGTGTAGGCGTCATTGTTGATGAATTCACGCCAGTCCCATTCCGGATCCTCAAAGACCAGGATCTGGAAGTAGAACCGGGAAATGGAGAACGGCTCACCGATGTGCCCGCCCCATCCATCCTCGCTGCCCGGCTCGTAGCCCGGCCAGATCTGCTCGCCCGTCGCCGGGTCCCGCAGTCCTTCATAAATCCTTGCGATGGACTCCGCCTGATCGGGCGTCAGGCAGCTTGCACTGTCCATTCCTGCCGGACAGACCATCGACCGGGGATCGAACGTGCACATCAGCGGGTCTTCGATCAACCCGTCCTCGAGTCCGTCAAGGCCATCGCACGCCTCGATGGCCGCTTCCCGGAGAGCCGTCAGTTTCACGGGCGGAACCATGCTGGGACACGCCGCTCCCTGTGGCTCCAGCGCATCGCCGCAAATCACCTCGTCCGGCCCGGATTCGCAGGCCGTGGGCATGCACTGGCCGTCGGGGCCGGCGTCCCGGTGCGTCACCAGCGACGGATACAGCTCTCCGGGCCACAAGCCCGTCTGGAAATTGGCCGGTGCCCCCACCTCGATCCCGTCGAACAGGTCCGGGTACTTCTGGGCCATCTGCAGGCCGTGGGCGCCGGCCCCGGAACAGCCGGTGAAATAGGAAAATTGCGGTTCGCCCCCGTAGTAGGCGTCGATCACGTCCCTGGCCGCCAGCGTGGTCAGATAGTGAGCGCGGTACGCCCAGTCGGTCAGGAGTTCTTCGCTGAGTTGGCCATCCACCAATGGCCATGCCGGCCCGTCGGCATTACTGTGGCCGGTATCGGTACTGGCCGTGGCGAAGTTGAGTTCCAGCGCTTCGGCCAGGTTTCCATGACCGATGGAGCCGGCAAGCCCACCGTTTCCGTGCACGTTGAGTTTCCCGTTCCAGCTTTCCTCGGATGGAAGCCAGACCTCGAAATTGATGTTGCCGTTGATGTTGCCGATCACCCGGCAAAAGTCGCTGGGCGCAACGACTTCCTGGCGCCGTGCCGTTGCGACGACGGTTCCTTCTGTCACCGTTTCGGCGGTGACCCGGGTGGTGGCGGAGTTCAGACCTGCAAACGCGTCGTCGTTGCATTCAGCCGCCACCGTCGGCCCTGCCAGGGCAAGGGCCAAGGCCGCCGGCAGAACGCCGGTTTTCCAAATTCTCGTGTTTGCCATTTTCTCGCTCCCTTGTCCGGCTGTCATTCATGGGATCAGTGAGTCAGGCTGCATCGCCGACCGAACAGCCGTCTTCGGCGAGGCGGTATTCCGACCCATGCCGCGAAACTACTGCTACGGGCTAATCCCCAATCCACTCCACCACCGTGCTGACCCCCATGCCGACACCGACGCACAGAGTGGCGAGCCCGTAGAACGGCCGCGGCTGCCGGGGCGCGCGTCGCTTCATTTCATGCATCAGCGTAACCAGAATGCGGGCGCCGGAGCATCCCGTAGGGTGGCCAAGCGCGATGGCGCCGCCATTGACGTTGGTGATGTCGTGGCTCAGCCCCAGCTTGCGCATGCAGGCCAGGGTCTGGGCCGCAAATGCCTCATTTATCTCGATCAGGCCGATATCGTCCAGCGTCAGGCCGAGCCGATCCAGCAGCTTCCGCGTGGACGGGACAGGGCCGTAGCCCATGACGCCGGGGTCAACGCCTGCCACCGCGGAACCGACCCAACGCACCAGCGGGCGCAGCCCCAGTTGCGCGGCCCGCTCGCGGGTGGTGACGACCATCGCCGCCGCACCGTCGTTGATGCCGCTGGAATTGCCGGCCGTGACTGTCCCGCCCTTCTGAAACGCCGGCCGCAGCTTCGCGAGCCGCTCCATGGTCGTATCCAGCTCGTAACGGCCATTGGCCCGCCGATAACGGGGATGCTCGTCGGTGTCGACGATCAGTGGGTCACCCCGTCGTCGGGGGACCTCCACCGGAACAATTTCATCCAGAAACCGGCCTTCGTTGATGGCCGCAATGGCACGCCTTTGACTCTCCAGTGCGAAGGCATCCTGATCGACCCGGCTGATCTGCATGTCCTCGGCCAGCGCCTCCGCCGTCTGGCCCAGGCTGATGATCGGATAAAGGGCGTCCATTTTCGGATTGTTGTACCGCCAGCCCACCGTGGTGTCGTACATGACGGGCGGGTTGGTGCTCGGGGTCCGATCGGGTTTCGGTACGCTCCACGGCGCCCGGCTCATGGACTCCACGCCGCTGCCGATGCAGATGTCGCCCTCCCCGGCCAGGATGGTCTTGGCGGCCAGGTTCACCGACTCCAGGGCGGAAGAACACAACCGGTTGACGGTCACGCCCGGCACCGTGCTGGGAAAACCCGCCAGCAACGCCGCCATGCGCGCGACGTTGCGGTTGTCCTCACCCGCCTGGTTGCTGCAACCCGCGTAAACGTCGTCGACGGCTGCCGGGTCGATCCCGGTCCGGCGAATCAACGCCTCGTAGGTCACGGCCAGCAAATCGTCGGGGCGCACGCCGGACAACGCGCCGCCGAAGGCCCCGATGGCCGTTCGAACGCCATCAACTATGACAACTTCCTTCATCCGATCAGACTCCCTTCGAAATTTGCGGTCGAGATCATTATGCAACTACGGCTCGGGAAATGTGCCTCGGGAAGCGCGGGTCAGCGAGTGCGTCTGCGAAACTTTAGTTTCCGGGAGTGTGCCTCAGGCCAGTTCCCTGCTCCGTCTCGCGGCGGCTTGTACCGCCTCGCTGAGGAGCGATTCGAGAGCGTGCGCATCTCCGATAAGCACCTCCAGCGCAGCTTGCGTGGTGCCGCCGGGACTGGTGACCTGGCGTCGCAGTTCCGCCGGGTCCGTACCCGACGCCATGGCATAGGCGCCGGCGCCGGCAACCGTCGCCAATGCCAGTCGTTCGGCCAGATCCTTTTCGAACCCGACCTTTACCGCTGCCGCTGCCAGGCATTCGATCAGCAGGAACACATAAGCGGGACCGCTGCCGGAGACGGCGGTTACCGAATCCATCAGGCCATCGTCCTTGAGCCACACCACCTGTCCTACGGCGGACATGAGCGATTCGCAGAGCCGACGCTGGGCGGAACCCGTAACCTCGTTCGCGGCCAGCGCGGTGATTCCCATGCCGATCGCAGCCGGCGTGTTCGGCATCCCGCGCACGATGGCCGCTCCTGAACCCAGCAGGTCCTGGTAGAACGAGACGGTCTTGCCCGCGGCAATGGTCAGCAGCACAGCCTGGCCATCCGACAGGTCGCGATAGTCCTGCAACGCCCCCTCGACCAGGTGGGGCTTGACCGCCAATACGATCACATCGGCGCGAAATGAATTGGGCCGCCCTGACGATGCCTCGATTCCCAACGATTCCACGGCAGTCCGCGCACGCTCGGCCGGGTCGGCCACATGGATCGAGTCCGGCGCCCGGCCGTCCGCGAGCCATCCGCGCAGCAGCGCCTGGCCCATGTTGCCGCCGCCCACCAGCAGAATTAATTCCCGGCGGTTCATGATCCCGGCCCCGATCCGGATCCCGATGCCGACCCGCTTTCCGAATCCGGGCCCTGCGCCACCAATCCGCCAACGCCGGCCTGAGCCACTTGGACAATCCCATCCTCGGCGGAAGCGCTGTCAAGGACCCCCTCGCTGTGGGCCACCACGCAGGCCGTGACGCCGTCGCCGGTGACATTCACCGCGGTTCTCATCATGTCCAGCAAGCGGTCGATGCCGAAAATCAGCGCGATGCCCTCCACGGGTACCCCCACCTGGGTGAGCACCATGGTCAACGTGATCAGACCGGCCGAGGGGACCGCGGCCGTGCCGATGGATGCAAGGGTCGAGAGCAGAATGATCACCAGGAAATCCGCGAAGACCAGATCCACCCCGTACACGTTGGCAATGAAGACGGTGGCGATGCCCTGCATGATGGCCGTCCCGTCCATGTTGATGGTCGCACCCAGCGGTACGGTGAAGGATGCAATGGAGTTCGGGACTCTCAACCGACTCGTCAACGCGTTGAGCGTGACCGGAATCGTGGCCGCCGAAGAGGCGGTGCTGAAGGCGAATGTCATCGGTGCCCGCATGCGCGCCAGGAACCTGAGCGCGTTCAGCCCGAAGGCCCGCAATACCAGGGAATAGACGACCAGCAGATACAGCAGCAAGGTGCCGGCCAGGAGCAGGAAGTAGCCCGCCAGGGGTATGAAGATTTCCAGACCCTGTGTTGCGAATGTCCGGGAAAGCAGCGCGAACAGTCCGATCGGCGCAAGCTCGACAATGAGCAGAACCATCTTCAGGACCACTTCGTTCAGGTCCGTAAACAGCCTGACCACGGATCTTGCCCGTTCGCCGGCCAGGTTCGCGGCGAATCCGAACAACAACGCAAACACGATGATCTGCAGCATCTGCCCTTCGGCCATGGCCTGGAAGAGATTCTCCGGAAAGATGTTGATGAACGTGTCCGCCAGGGGAGGCATTTCCCGGGGCGCGACATCGGCGAAAGCGCCTTCCAGTTCGAAGCCGGCTCCGGGCGAAAAGACCAGGCCCATCGACAGGCCCAGGGTGACGGCCGCGGCGGTGGTTGCCAAAAAGAGAGCCACCGTCTTGGCGCCCACCCGCCCGATGGTTCGCAAGTCGCCCATGGCATTGACGCCGCAAATCAGCGAGATCAGCACCAGCGGAACCACCATCAGCCTGAGCAGCGCGAGAAATATGCCGCCGACGACGTAGAACAGACCGTCCACGAGGAAGGCATACAACGACGGGAAGGCCGCCTGCGAAGCATTCAGGGCGATGCCCACCACGACTCCGGCCAACATGGACAGCAGTATTCGCTGCGTAAAGCTCACACGGTCTCCTTTTGCACGGGGATCCCCGCACATTCGCGACACTTCGTCTCAGTTTTTCCGCCGATGGACCACGGCACCACCCAGCGAACCACGGTAGAATACCCCACGGAAGGACGTCCGGCATTCCTCAGGGGTGTGAGTCGCGTGCCTTCAGATTCCTGTGATTTTCAACTTTTAGAGGAGGTACCTATGAAGGGCACCATTATTCTGACGACGGCCGCACTGGTCCTGCCTGCCCTGGCGACTGCGGAACCCATGGAGTATTCCCTGGACATGGGGCATTCCCGAGTCTTCTTCGATGTCGACCACCAGGGATACTCGATGATGCGCGGCATGTTCCGGAACTTCGACGGCAACCTGATGTACGACGCAGACGATCCTTCGGCCAGTTCCGTCAGCATCACCATCGACGCGGACAGCGTGGACATGTACCACGACGGACTGAACGATCACCTTAAAAACGCCGATTTCTTCGACGTGGAAAACCATCCGTCGCTGATGTTCGAGAGCACGTCCGTCGAAGATCTGGGCGACGGCAATGTTCGCGTCAATGGCAATCTGACCATGCTGGGACAGTCGCATCCCGTGACCTTCGACGCGGTTCACAACCAGATGGGACAGGTCCGCGGCGGCGCCACCAAGGTTGGTTTCAGCGCCACCGGATCACTCGATCGGACCGCCTACGGAATGAATTTCGGCGCGGGACCGCTGGGCACGGACATCAGCTTCAGCATCGAAATCGAAGCCACGCGTCCCGGTGAGGGCGGCGCCCCGGCGGGCATGGGCATGGGAATGGGGCAGTAGTCGCGAGCTGACATCCTCAAGTATCTTTTCAGGGGGCTGAAATGCGCTCTAAACTCGTGCTTCCGATCATTGCGTTATTCGCAATATCAAATGGTTACACACAAGATTCCAATAGTAATTCAGAAGACAGGATCAGCGCTCTGGAGGCTGCGGTCGCAACGCTGGAAACCCGGCTTGCGACCCGCACCACCTCCGGTGCAGGCTCCATGGATAACTCCGTGACGGGCCTGTCGGTCCAGCGCCGAGTTGACGACCTTGCAAGGCAGGTCGAGAGCCTGACACGGCAGGTCACCTCCCTGCAGCGGCAGGTGGATCAAGCCGGCCGGGACGCGGCGGCGGCGACCCGCGAAGCCGAGGCGGCGAGGCGGGACGCGCGGGATGCCCTGATGCGTGCACGCTGAGCATATTCGGCTAACGTTCGCATCGGGCCGTCACGACGCGCGGCAACCTTCGTTGCCTGTGTTAGCCTATGCGCCCAACGCCGCTTGAACGCGCGAATAATGGAACGGACCGATGGCAGACAATCCAGTGGACGGCGAAATCCGCATGTCGACGGGCAACCTCTATAGAGAGGAAACCTATACCGACCGGCAGGTGGGAAGCCTGCAGATTCTCACCCCGGTGAAGAAGGACGGGTCCACCGATTTCTCGCGACAGCGGCTGTTCGTGGGCCAGACCCAGATCCTCACGCCGGCGGGTGCCCTGCCATTGAGTTTCGAGATCGAAGCCAAGTCGCTTGAAGAGGCGATCCAGAATTTCGGTGACAACGCACAGAACGCGCTTGCAGGCACCATGCAGCGCCTGGAGGAAATGCGCCGGGAAGCCGCTTCATCGATCATAGTGCCCGGGAGCGATCCGCTCGGAGCGCCCCAGGGCGGAGGCATCCAGGTTCGTTAGGAGCCTGCGCCATAGGAATTCACGGCTGCAAATCCGCTCTCATCCGCCCCTTCGGCCGCTCGATTTCGTCAAATATGACCCGATATTCTCCTCAATCGATCGACCGAAGGGACGGCGATAGCGAATTTTCGCCTTCGCGAATTCCTACGGCGCAGGCTCCGAGCCGGCATCCGTTCCACGCTTGCCCGGGCGAGGCCTGAACCCTGCGGAAGCAACAATGAAAAAATTCCTTCGGGACCCGCTGCTGCACTTCCTGGTACTGGGCCTCGGCCTCTTTCTGCTCTATCAACTCACCGACCAACCGGCCGACGAGGACGAAATCCGCATCGACCGGGATGCCTTGCTGCGGCACCTGCAATACCAGTCGGTGGCCTTCGACCGGGCACAGTTCGAACTGTTTCTCAACGACATGTCCGCGCGCGAAATGGCGGACCTGGTCGTTGAAGCCGCCCGGGAGGAAATCCTTTACCGGGAAGCGCTGGCGTTGGGACTGGACCGGGACGACTACATCATTCGCAGCCGTCTCGTTCAGAAACTCCGCTACCTGGCAGAAGGATTCGCCGGGGACGCAGACAGTCTGAGCGAGGAGGACATCGAGGCGTATTACGATGCCAATCGCGACAACTATGCCTTGGACCCGTTCATCACCTTCACCCACGTATTCTTCAACGCGGAACGACGCGGGTGGGACGAAGCGCGTGAACTGGCCGAAGCCAAACTCCAGGAACTGAATGACGGGCCGGTGCCATTCGACGAGAGTTCCGCCCACGGCGACCGATTCCCGTACTTCGTGAACTACATCGAGCGTCCGCCGCAACTCATTGCCAGCCACGTTGGCGGCGAGGTGTCCGACGCGCTGTTCCAGTTCCCGGCCGATGCCGCGTTGTGGCGCGGGCCGTTCGAATCCCGGTTCGGCACACATCTGGTCCTGATCACCGACCAGCAGCCGCAGCGCATGCCCGGCTTCGACGAAGTCAGGGACCGCGTGGCGGCCGACGCCCAGGCGGCACGCGACCGGGAACTGATGGACGCCGCGATCGACGAGATCGTGGCACGTTACACGATCGTTGTCGGCAACGACCTGCAGGATGACGGCGCGGAGGCCGAGGCTCCGGCACCGTGAGGCGCGCGGCGTCTCTTGCGGGCCTCTGGCTCGTCCTTGCCGCTACCAGCGCGCTCGGCCACGATCTTCGCCCGATCTTCATCGACATATCCCAGGTGTCGGAAAGCGATGCCATGCTGCGATGGAAGGTCCCGTCCACGGTGTCGCGGTCGCAACTCCCGGCGATCGCCTTGTCGGAGGAATGCACGGCCCGGTCCGAGCCCCGAATCGTACTGAGGGCCGACACCTACCAGGGCGAGCAGTCGTACCAGTGCGCAACAGCGCTGACCGGGACCACCGTGTCGCTGGATTTTCCCGGCGTCAATCCATCGCTGACGACGATGGTTCGGGTACAGACCCTCGACGGGCGCCTGCTGTCGGGGCTGTTGCCGCCCGACGAAGTCTCCTGGGTGATTCCCGAAGCTCCCGGACGCTGGGAGGTGGCCGGGAACTACACCGAACTGGGCATCGAACATATCGCCGTGGGCTGGGACCATCTGCTGTTCGTGGCGCTGATGGTCCTGCTCGCACGAAGCCCGCGGCGCACGCTGATCATGGTCACCGGATTCACCGTGGCGCACTCGCTGACGCTTGCGCTGTCCACGCTGAACCTGGTGTCACTGCCCATATCCGTGGTGGAAACGGCGATTGCGCTCAGCATCGTATTTCTCGCCACTGAAATCGCTCGCGGCAACCAGCAGACGCTGGCGCACCGTTACCCCTTGCTGGTGACCAGCCTGTTCGGCCTCCTGCACGGCTTCGGATTCGCCTCGGTACTGCGCGAGGTGGGTCTACCGCCTACGGAACTGCCCACCGCCCTCCTCTTCTTCAACGTGGGCGTGGAAATCGGCCAGATCGTGTTCGTGGTGGTGATCTATGCCGCCGGACTGGGTTGGCAGGCGGCGCTGCGCCGAGCCCGTATCGGACAGCGCGAATTCATGCGCGAAGGTTCCCCTGCGGCCACGGCCACTGCTTACGCGGTCGGAGCGATCGCCAGCTTCTGGACGATCGAAAGGTTGCTGGCGATCTGAAGCGGCCTGCCTCTGTCCCTGCAACCCGTGACCGCTACGGGCTCGCGCGGAACCACGTCGGCTCCCTCTGCGTCAGCGCAGCGGTCCCGCCGCGAATTCCTATCGCGCAAACTGCCGGCGGAAGTACTCCCTCCGTACGACAAACAAACCCACCATCGGTGGAAGGGCCATCACTATATGCTGAATTTCAGCGTTCAGACTCGGCGCGGCGAGTTCTGCCATGAAGGGTGTGCCCACCCAGAACGGCGCATAGAACCCCAGCAGCAGCACCAGCATGGTCCACCAGGCCGCAGGCCCCCGGTATCGCACAGGCGCCCACAGCAGGATGCAGACGCCGATCATGGCGCCGAAGTCTCCGAATACTTCGCGAAAGAAATGATGCCAGCTATGGGTTTGCGCGAGGCGCGTCTCGGGGGTCAGCAGGAACATGTCACTGCCTATGTGCTGCCACGTGAACATCACGCTGCGCAGGCCTATCGCAAAGCCAAGAATGGTAAGAACCCTGCCGATGTTCATTCGGTTGATGTAATCCACGAATGCGTCCTTGAACTCGCTACGACCCGACAAAGTGTACCAGCACGACACAGCGGTACAACACACGCCAAACCGCCGGACTACCGTCCTTGCCCTTGTGGGCGTGAGCCGCTTGGCCTAACCTGCAAGGCGTGTACAGGATGGGGATAGCGTTAACAGACCCTCGTAGCCGGCATGCCTGAATCGCGTGACAGCTCCTGTGCTCCACCGCTTCGGCAACGGAGTGAATCCGGTAACAACCGCGTTTCGGCCTGGGTACTGCTCGCGGCGCTCGCGGCGGGCTGCGACAGCACCGACTCGCCCCTGCCCGCAGTGGGCACACTGGAGCGCGACCGGGTCGAGCTGATCGCCGAGGCCAACGAACCCATCGTCGAAATCGCGGTCACCGAGGGCCAGGCGATCCAGCAGGGGCAACTCGTGCTGAGACTGGATTCCGCCTATCACGAGGCGCGACTCGCCGCGTCCGTCGCCGCGCTCGAGCGCACCGAGCAGCGCCTGGCCGAGTTGGTCCGGGGACCGCGCGCGGAACGGATACTGGAAGCAGAAGCCCGCGTGGAAGGCGCCGGGGAGAATCTCGACGCTCAGCGCAGGGAGTACGACCGTGTGCAGGCCCTGGTGGATGACGGGCTGCTCAGCCCGTCCATGCTGGATACGGCGTATGCCCGGCGCGAGTTGGCGGAGGCCGACTTTGAAGGCGCCGAGGCCCGGCTGCAGGAGTATCTCGAAGGCACCACCGCCGAAGAACTGGCCCAGGCCCGGGCTGCTGCGGACGAGGCCACCGCGACTGTCGACGCACTTCGGATCACGCTTTCCAGACTGGCGGTGCATACCCCGGTTGCGGGGACAATCGAAGTCTTGCCCTACGAACCGGGCGAACGCCCTGCCGCCGGCGCCGTCGTGGCCACGCTGTTGGTCGATGCCGCGCCTTACGCGAGAATCTATGTGCCCGAACCGGTCCGGGCCCGTGTCGTTCCGGGCCTGCCCGCCGTTGTGCGTACCGACGGCATCGATACGGAATTTGCAGGCTCCGTGCGGTTCGTGGCCTCCGAAGCCGCCTTCACACCCTACTTTGCCCTCACGCAACGGGACCGCAGCCGTCTGAGCTACCTGGCGGAGGTGACGCTCACCGACCCGGACGCCGCGGCCCTGCCGACCGGCATTCCGGTGGAAGTGGATTTTCCCACCCTGACGGAGTAGCGAATGGGGGCCACCGCCGCCATCGCCACCCGCAACCTCAGCCGCCGCTTCGGCGCCGTCAAGGCGGTCGACGAACTCAACCTGCAAATCCCCGAAGCGCAGATTTACGGCTTTCTCGGTCCCAATGGTTCGGGGAAGTCCACGACGTTTCGCATGCTCTGCGGCTTGCTCAAACCGTCCGAGGGCGAGGTCGACGTCCTTGGACACCACCTGCCCAGGGATGCCGAGCGCATTCGCGGGCTCATCGGCTACATGACACAGCAGTTCTCGCTCTACCGGGATCTCACGGTGCTCGAGAACCTCCAGTTCATGGGCCAGATTCAGGGCCTGTCGCGGCGGGAGCGCCGCGACCGCATCAGCCACAGCCTGAAGGCCTATCGCCTCGAACGCTATCGGAAACGCCGGGCCGAACACTTGAGCGGCGGGGAGCGACAACGGCTCGCGCTTGCGGCCGCCCTGATTCATCGACCGCCCCTCCTGTTGCTGGACGAACCCACCAGCGCCGTGGATCCCCAGACTCGCCGGGACTTCTGGGACACGTTGTTCGAACTCATCAGCCACGGCACGACGATCCTGGTGTCCACTCACTACATGGACGAGGCCGAGCGCTGCCATCGGCTGGCCATTCTGGATCGCGGCCGGCTGGTCTGCGAAGGCGAACCGCTGGACCTGATGCGCAACATCGACGCCACGGTGATCGAGGTCACCGGCCCCGACCTCATGGCGCTGCGCGAAACGCTGACAGGTACCCGGGGAGTGTGGAACCTCACCCAGCTCGGCAGCCGCCTGCACGTGCTGCTCGACCCCAGCACGGAGAATCCCGTCGCGCTGATCGAAGCGGCGCTGGCACGCTCCGGGCTGCAGTCCCATGTCGCCGTGGCCGAGGCGGGACTGGAAGATGTCTTTGTTGCGGCAACCGGCCGGAGACCGTCGTGAAGGCGATGCGCAGAACGTGGGCCATCGCCCAGAAGGAGTTCCGTCAACTGGCGCGAGACCGGCTGACATTTGCCATGGTGATCGGCATTCCGCTCATCCTCATCACGCTGTTCGGCTATGCGATCAACATGGATGTACGCAACCTTCGCGCCGGAATCGCGGACCAGGCGGGCACCCAGACCTCCCGGAGGCTGGTGGCCGACCTGACCGCTACGCAGGTGATCCACCCGGTGCGGCAGGTGGACACCGCGGAGGAACTCGAAGAACTGATGTTGCGCAACGAAATCGTCGTCGGGATATTCATCCCGCGGGATTTCGAACGCCGGCTGCAGGATCCCAACCGCGAGGCGGCCCAACTGCTGGTGGATGCCACCGACCCGCTCATCCCGCGCACCGTCTCGGCCGTCGTGGACATGCCCTTCGGGTTACGCGAGCACGCAGCGTCGCCCCGCCTGATCCCGAGAACCGGACGCAGCCAGGACAGCCGGTTGTTTTCAATGCGCCAGTACTACAACCCCGAGCGCCGTTCGGCGGTGATGATCGTGCCGGGCACCATCGGCGTCATCCTCACCTTCACCATGGTGCTCTTTACCTCCATCGCCATCGTTCGCGAGCGCGAAAGGGGCAATCTGGAACTGCTGATCACCACGCCGGTTCGCTCCATCGAACTCATGATCGGGAAAATCATTCCCTACATCTTCATCGGCATGCTGCAGGTGAGCCTGATCCTGGCCGCCGCGGTCTTTCTGTTCGATGTGCCGCTGCGCGGGACCCTGGTGGACCTCTACCTGGCCTCGCTGGCATATGTCGTCGCGGTGCTCGGTCTCGGACTGCTCATCTCCACCATCGCCAGGGTGCAGTTTCAGGCGTTCCAGCTGACTTTCTTCATCCTGCTGCCGTCGATCCTTCTTTCAGGCTTCATATTTCCCTTCGACGGCATGCCGCAACCGGCGCAATACTTCGCCCAGATTCTGCCGCTGACCCATTTCGTCGTGCTGGTTCGGGGGATTCTGCTCAAGGGCGCGGGCCTTGTGGAGCTGGTGCCGCCGCTGCAGAAGCTCGGCATCCTGTTCCTGGTCACCATGACGCTGGCCATGCTCCGCTTCCGCAAGCGGCTGGATTGACTGACTTCGGCCGGTCAGCCGTCTTCGGTGAGGCGGTTTGCCACCCCCTGCAGCAGGATTCTTGCGACAGGCTGCGTGCGCTCAGCGAACTGATCGCCGGACCGCGAGAAAGATCCCGGTGACCACCAGGCCTGCGCCGATGAGATGGTAGGCAAACAAGCGCTCCCCCAGGAAGGCAACCGCCAGGGCAGCCCCAAACACCGGAATCAGGTTCAGAAAGACCGCCGCCCGATTGGCGCCCACCGAGCGGATCGCGGCACTCCAGAAGAACACGGCGATCGCCGTGGCCCCGAGCGACAGGTAGATGACCGCGCTGACGCTCTGAATCGAAACAATGAACTGCCGCCCGGAAAGCGCTTCTGCCACGTAGAACGGCAGTACCAGTACCGCGCCGGATACGGAAATGAGGAACAGCAGCACGGCCAGCCTGGGCAATCCGGCCCCCCCATGCAATGCCACCGCGTAGCCGGACCAGAAACACACCGCCCCGAACATGATCAGATCGCCGCTGTTGATGTTCAAGTGCAGCAAGGCGCCGAAACTGCCCTGGAATACCATGAACAGAATTCCCGTAAACGCCGACACGACGCCCAACGCCTGGACCCACGACAGGCGCTCGGCCAGGAGTACGAGCGCCACCACGGCCGTCACGGCCGGTTGCGTGGCATTGATGACGGTGGCGTTGATGGCCGTGGTATAGCTCATTGCGACGATGGACAGGGTGTTCCCGACCACCATGAGCCCGCAAAGGTTGGCGACCCGGCGCCGCGATTCCGGCGTCGCCGGAAACTCGCGGCGCAGCCCGGGCAACGCGAACGGCAGAAGTACGATCACCGCCCCCACCCAGCGCCAGAAGGCCAGCGCGAACGGCGGTGCGATTTCGTGGACGCCGCGGGCGATCACCAGCGCCGCGCTCCACAACACCATGGTCAGAATCAGGTACAGGTAGGCGAGCGGCCGCCCGACCGGTTTCACGGTCTTGAGCCCGCAAGAGTCCCGCGCCGCACCAAGATCGGTGAGGCGGTCTTCCGCCCTGTGCAGCAGGACTCTTGCCAGGGGCTGCTGGGCATCGGCCAACTACTCCACAGGGACGAGCGAATAGCGACTGTCGGCAGCCAGGCATTCCGCTTCGGGCAGGCCCAGTTCGCGCCGGACGATGTTGGTGCCCTGCACCAGGGCGGCCATCTTGTAGCGGGCGTGGCGGCGGCTCATGCCCTCGCGCCCCATGCCGCAGTCGGAGCACAGGATCAGCCGCTCCGCCGGAATGTGCTTGAGCGTGTCCCTGATCCTCTGGGCGATGTCCTCGGGCCGCTCGATCTGCAGGGAATGGTGATCGATCATGCCGATGGCGATCTTCTTCTCCTCGATCACCCTGCCGATGGCCGGAATGTCGCGCATCCCCGAGCTTGTGGATTCAAAGGTGATGACGTCGGCATCGACACCGTTGTAGGTCTCGAGCGCCGATTCGTAGCTTTGGATCTCCTTGAACATGCGTTGCTGCGACGGGTTGCCCCAGCACGTATGACACCAAACCTCCGTCTTCTCGCGCAGACCCTTGACCGTATTGTCGAAAATCCCGGCCATGGCGGCCATATCGTGCTTGCCGAAGACCTTGCCCCGCACCGGGATCATGTGAATGGCCGGCTCCTCGATCTGGACGACCGGACAGCCCGCATCGGCCAGCTCGTTGAGTTCCCCGTTAAGCGCATCGCTGAACGCCATCATCCGGTCGAAGGGATCGTCGTAGTAGCGGTCATCCACGGCCGCGGAGAGGATATCGGGGGTCACGGTTCCGAACTTGACCGGCCTGGCGGTGAGCCGCTGCGCGGTCTTCCACATGGCTGTGTACTGCAGGTCGCCGCGGCCGATGGGCCCGACGACCCGCGGCATGATCCGCGCTTCCAGGTAGTCGTGGAGGATGTGGCCCATGGGGAACGCCACGCCGCCGGTCTTCATCACCGTGGGCTGCGGATCGGTCCTGTCGAGTCCTTCCATGTGGAACAGCGGATAGCTCGTCCAGCTCTGCCCGCCCACTTCCTCGTCGTAGTGCGCGTCCCCGTCCGTGCAGATGTCCAGTCCAGCGACCTCCTGATCTCGCAGGTGCACCGCGACCGTATCGGTGTACTGCTCCCTGTAGCGTGAGTTCATCATCCGTCTGAGAAACGTTTCCGAACCCAGGTTCTCGGTAAACCAGCTCGGCCGGGGCAGCGAGCCGATGATCGTGGTGGGCAGCATGACGTCTGCCGTCGCTCTTAGCATGGGCAAAATCTCCTGAGGTTGGTTCCGAAGCGGTTGTTCCGACGCGGTAGCTTCGTTCGATTACTTCCGTTCTGTTAACCCTAGCGTCGGTTGTCGTGGTGGGTGCCGTCGATGATGAGGTCGAGGTCGCGCTCGATGCACGGCGGCGCCGGAACCAGTTCCCGATCGGTCAGCGTCGCCACCCGAACCTGCTTCTCCCAGGGTTCGGCCAAGACCGCGGGATCGAAGGCGGTGGCCTGATAATAGAGCGTATCCGCTTCCCGCCAGAGACGTTCGACGACCCTCAGGTCGGTGGTGTGGAAGGTTCCGTCATCCGTCAGCCACGTATCCTCGTTGAAATTGACGGTCTCCACCACGAGCGTGTCGCCTTCCCAGCGCCCGACTGCATCGCCAAGATAGTCTGGACCAATATCCGTACGATGGCCACGGCCATCCGTGGGAACAGTTCGGAAATGACTGCCGGTGATGTCGTTGTAGAGAAAAACCACCTGGCCCGGCACATGCACGATCTTGTCGGGCGGTCCGATGCGGGGAACGCCCGGCGGGAAACACTTCAGCGCGGGATCTTCGACGACCTGCCTGTCATCCAGGTCGCGCACCTTCGCGAGAAACTCGGGTTTGTAGTTCGGTCGTTCCGCCGGAGTCCTGGCCGGGGCCGGACCCGCCGCTTCGTCCTCGCAGCCCCGAATGCAAAGCGACGCGCCCTTTTGAACGGGCCTGACGTGCAAGACGCCGTCACCGTTGTACCAGGTGCCGTTCAGGTCCGGATAACCGTCCGCGGTCCGGGGTATGTCGGACTCGGTCTGTGCGAACGCGGTTGGCAGAACCGCACCAACAAGGCCTGCGGCCAACACGGCCGCCAGACTTCTGGAAATGATCATGATGCTCTCCCCACCTCGGGTTCAGTCATCCGACGAAAGTTGATAGTGGTGCCCTTCCGGGTAATGAATCCTGATGACGTAACCCAACATCTCATTCTTGTCCCAGGCGCGTGCCGCCTCGACCCGGACAGGTTCCCCGCCGCCGCTGAGCATATCCTGGGTCACCTCCACCTTGTAGAGGTACGAGGGCGGGACCGTCTCGAGGCGCCATGTCGTCGTCGCGCCGGTCTCGTCTTCCACGTCCAGGTGCAGGTAGATGTGAGGGTTGATCCAGTCGACTTTCGAGATGACGCCGTTCAGCTCAACCCGGTCACTGCGGTCGAATTGACCGTCGACCGAATGATGAGCCATCGTCGTGCCCGTCATGGCGAATATTACGCCGAATGCTACTGAAATACCGGTCTTCATCTGCATGGGCTCATCCAAAAAAATCACACTACGACATCGCGTTGGAGGGATCAAGGTTCATATAATGGCTGTTGCACACTGCGGGCACGCCGCGACTGGGATTAGGCCGATGACCAGCAACAGAAACACATGCTCTTCGGAATACATTGGAGACCGATCGCGCCGGCGGTCCGGAGATCGGCGCAAGGCAAGCCGGGCACGTTGCGCCGGCCAACACGGCAGCGCCGCGCTGGCGGGGCTCGTTGCGATGCTGCTTGGCGGATACGCGAGTTCGCCCGCCTTCGCCCAGGGTTTCGATACCAGTGGCGGTGAATGGCTGACCTATGGGGGCGATCTGGCCAACACGCGCTACGCGCCTCACGACCAGATCAATGCGGAGAATTTCGGGAATCTTGAAATCGCCTGGCGTTTCAATACGGCATCCCTCGGTCCGACGCCTGAATTTAATCTCCAGACCACGCCCCTGATGGCGGGTGGCGTGATCTACACCACCGCGGGAAGCCGCCGCTCGGTAGTGGCCCTCGATGCGGCGACCGGCGAACTGCTGTGGCTGCACCGGGAGAACGAAGGTGAACGAGCTGAAGTCGCACCCCGCCAGCAGTCCGGGCGCGGACTGGCCTGGTGGAGCGATGGCGAACGGTCCCGCATCCTCTACATCACCAAGGGCTACCGGATGATCTCGCTGGACGCCGTCACAGGGATTCCGGACCCGGCATTCGGCGAGGGAGGCGTTGCCGACCTGAAACTCGAAGCCGATCAGGACATGGACCTGATCACCGGCGAGATCGGTCTGGCGGCCACACCGATAGTGGCCGGCGACGTGGTCATTGTCGGCGCCGCGCACCTGGTCGGATCGCGCCCTGCGAGCATGCGCAACGAGAAAGGCTACATTCGCGGCTACGACGTGCGCACGGGCGAGCGCCTGTGGATCTTCCACACGATCCCGATGGAAGGCCAGTACGGTTCGGATACCTGGGAAGGCGATTCGGCCTCCTATACGGGCAACACGGGCGTGTGGACGCAAATCAGCGTGGACCTTGAGAACGAGCTGGTTTTCCTGCCGGTGGAGCAGCCGACCAACGACTGGTACGGCGGGCACCGTCACGGCGACGGCTTGTTCGGCGAAAGCGTCGTGGCCGTCGACCTGTACACCGGCGAGCGGCGCTGGCATTTTCAACTCGTCCACCACGGTATCTGGGACTTCGACATTCCCAGCGCTCCGGTACTGGCCGATCTCGTCGTTGACGGCGTGCCGGTCCCGGCAGTGATTCAACCGACCAAACAGAACTGGCTCTACGTTTTCAATCGCCTCACCGGCGAACCGGTATGGCCCATCGAGGAGCGTCCGGTGGAGGCGACAGATGTCCCGGGCGAACGTACGAGCCCGACACAACCCTTCGTCACCTGGCCGCCACCCCACGACCTTCAGGGCGTGTCCCACGATGACCTCATCGATTTCACCCCGGAACTCCGGGCCGAAGCCATCGAACTCGTATCCCGCTACAAGATCGGACCGTTGTTCACACCGCCGGTGGTGAGCCGCTGGGAAGGTCCGCTGGCCATGTTGATGGTGCCCTCCTCGACGGGCGGCGCGAACTGGCCGGGCGCCTCGTACGATCCGGAAACCGGCATGCTCTACATCCAGTCCCAGACGCAGGTGTCGGCCATCGGCCTCGTCCCGGGCGGCGAAGACTCGGACATGGATTACATCCTGGGCGTGGTCCAGGATCCGGCCCTGGGTCTACCGCCCGTCAGCGGTATGGGCGCCACACCCACGGTCCAGGGATTGCCCATCCTCAAGCCGCCCTACGCCCGCATCACAGCCTACGACATGAACACGGGCAACATCGTATGGCAGGTCCCCCACGGCGACACACCGGATGAGGTGCGCAATCATCCGCTGTTGGCGGGCCTGGACATCCCCCGCACCGGCCGGCCCGGGCGCGGCGGCGTGCTGGCGACATCGACCCTGCTGATCGCGGGCGAGAACGGATTCGTCACCACGACCCACGGGCGCGGCGCGATGCTTCGGGCTTACGACAAGGCGACCGGAGCGGACATTGGCGCCGTTTACATGCCGGCCCCGCAATCCGGCGCGCCGATGACCTACATGCTCGACGGTCGGCAGTACGTGGTGGTCGCCGCCAGCGGGCAGGGCTACGGCGCGGAACTGCTAGCATATGCGCTGCCGGAGGAAGAGTAGCGCGAAAACCTGCCGGAGATGGAAATGACAATTCGTCCCGGTTCGCGCGCAGACAAGTCAACAGGGAGAACAACATGATTCGTTTCACAGTGACGGCAGGTGCAATCCTTCTCGTATCGGTGCCGGGTGCGTGGGCTCAGCAGACATTGGACATCTACTGGACCGACGCCGACGGCGCCGCCGCGACGTTGATCGTCACGCCCGAAGGCCAGTCGATCCTCGTCGATTCGGCGTTCGAGCGGCCGGAGAATACCTACGCGAACCGCATCAAGGCCGCGATGGACGACGCCGGCGTCACGCAGATCGACTACGCCTTCACGACGCACTATCACGGCGATCATGTCGGCGGTCTGTTCGCGCTTGCTGAAATGGTGCCGATCATCGAGTTCGTCGATCACGGCGAAACGACGCTGGCCGACGACGGCGGGCAGGCAAGGTATGCACAATATGTCGAACTGGCCGCGACCGGAAAGCGAACCACGGTCAGCCCGGGAATGACGTTACCGGTGCGAGGCGTGGACGTAGTCGTCATCGCATCGCACAAGGAATTCCTGACGGAACCGCTCACGGGATCGGCCGAACCGAACCCCGTCTGTGAGACGGCGAACCCGGCAAGCCAGTACTGCAGGGGCGACGAATGCGTCTCGACCGCGCTTGCGGATTTCGACGGCGAGGACATCTACAGCGCCGGATTCCATCTCTCCATGGGCGACTTTCAATACGTGAATGTCGGTGATCTTTCCTATGGCGGACTACACGCCCTCGTATGCCCGGTCAACAACGTCGGAACGATCGATCTGCTCGAATTTCCGCACCACGGCAACGACGTTGCGCCGCAATTCGTGTCGTCGCTGGCTCCTGTGGCGGCAGTTTCGAACACCGGCGCTACCAAGGGCGGCAATCCGGATGGATACGAGGCGGCTGCGGCAAGCCCGGGATTGGAAGGCTTCTGGCAAATGCACTACGCGACCGGTACGGATGACGCGCACAATACCGAAGAGCGCAAGATCGCCAACCTGGCCCCGGAAAACGAACACGGTCACTGGATCAAGGCGGAAGTTCAGCCGGACGGCAGCAGCTTCACGATCACCAACGCACGCAACGGGTATAGCGAGACCTACACCTCGCGATAGGAGCGTTTTCCCCGGACTCGCCAGGAGTTTTCGCAGCGAGCACGCTGCGAAAACTCCTAGGGTGCGCCAGAGGATCTGGGCGGCGCGGAGCCCTCAAGATAGATCTCGCGTCCATCGGGAAACGTGAGATCCCGGCCGCTCGCCTTGTTGGTGCCGTCGATGGCCTGGTAACCGTCCACAAGTATCTCGATTCCCACCGGCAACGTGTCGCGGGTGATCCCTTTTCGGAACAGCGTGTTGGGCGTTCCGGCCTCGATCTCCCAGCTCTCCACCGTGCCGTCGGGACGCGTCACTTCAATGGTGAACCATGAGTGGGGGTTGATGAGCTCGACCTTTGTGAGTATTCCGCGGAGCTGAATGGGCTTGTTCGGGTCGAATTCCCCGAGAAACGCGTGGTGCGCTCCCACCGGAAGCGACACCATCAGCATCGTTTGCAGAATCAGGGTCAATCGTAATTTCATCGATCCGCTCCCTCCTGGTGCGCCGTCTCCGCTGCGGCCTGCTCCCGGGCGCGCGCTCCGCTGAGAATGCCCACCATGCCGCGGTTGGTCTCGTGGCAGGCGAACTCGTAGATCAGGCCGTCGAGCCTCACCGTCGGAATCTGCGCCGTCCAGGGACGGGTCAGCGTGACCGGATCCTCCACCGTGAATTCGTACAGCAGCACGTCATCGGCCACGCGCGTGAATCGCTCCGTCAGGCGCATGTGCTCACTGGTGCTTCGAAAATGGGTCTTGTGGGTGAAGTTCGTGGTCGTCACCACCAGCGTATCGCCGTCCCAGTGGCCTCGGGAGCTTCCGAGCCACTGGCGCACGCTTTCGTGCATCGGCGGTCGCCCATCCAGCGGGACGACTCGGGTCTCGTGAACCATCTCCTTCAGGATCAGAACGTGATCCGGCGTTTGCACCAGGTGGAAGTTGTTGTTGTAGGCGGACGGCAGCATTGGCGGCCCCGCCCCCTGATCCCCGTTGCCCGACCACACGATACAGCGCTCCCGCAAGATCCGGTCCTCCGGACCGTCGGCCGGGTGCATGCTTCGATACGCCTCCCGGGCCGCGCGCCGCTCTTCGCCCTCCGGCGTCAGCGCCGGTATCCGCCCATCCGGCGGATCGATGATCAGCGACGTTCGCCGTGTCCTTGCGATCTCCGATCCCCAGTCCCACCAGAAGTCGTTGTAGGCATGAGCCACGTCCGTTTCCACGGGGATGTCGCGGTTACCCCGGAACGTCTCGTCGTTGCGCCGGTCCTGGTAGGCGGCCGCCTCCTCTTCGGTGAGGAACGCACGGTCGGCGAACTCTGCCGGTCTCTCCAGGGGCGTCAGGACCGCATTCGACCAGATACCCTGAAGATCCGGTTGCCCGTCCGGCGTTCGGGGAACCTTGTAGTCCGGATCGAACCCCTCCGTCGCCTGCCCATACACGGGCGCGGCCATCGCCATGCCCGCGCCGATGAGCACGACCGTCAAGGCTTCGTAGCAAGTCTTTGGAGTGCTCCTGATCATCGGTTACTCCTCCTCCTGTTTGCGCAGGTGTCCGTACATCTTTTCCTCGACGAACTCCACGCACTTGAACTCCATCAGTTCGATGTTCTGCTCTATTCGGCGATACAACGGCAGGCTGATCGTCCAGGGGCGCGTGAACACCTCGGGATCCTCGATCGTTGCCTCGTAGCGCAGGTGGTTGGGACCCATGGGCGTGTACCGCTCGACGACGTGCAGCGCGTCGCTGTGAAAGTTTCCGGCCCGGTCGAACCAGGTCTGCTCGACCATGCTCGACACATCGACCACCAGCGTATCGCCTTCCCAGCGGCCCACCGACCACCCCATCCAGCTATCGGCCGGCGCCGGCCCGGGATCCGTCATGTGGATGGTGCGCACCGCGTTGGCAAACTGGTAGGCGATCATCACGTGCTGCGGTGTCTGCAGGATCTGAAACGGATAGGGCAAGTAGGTAGCGCGCGGGACCCCGGGCAGGAAACACTTGCCCTCCGGGTCAAGCTCCAGCCGGTTCGCAAAATTCTGCTTCTGCTGTTCCGCCGCCCACGGCTGGTAGGGAATTTCTCCGCCCTCGATAATTCCCAAACCGGGGTGAATGGCGCTGAACGTGCCCATCTCCGCCAGCGGCGCAGGACCGGCCGCATGCGGCCTGATGTCCCAGTTCGCCTCGGTCAGAGCCTGCCAGATTCCATCCAGGCGGGGTTTGCCATCGGCCGTGCGGGGCAGCTCCGCTGTGGGTGCCTGACCGCAGGCGGACGAGAAAATACCTAGTGTGAACAACGCCAGCAGCGTGTATCGAAGCCGATTTCTCATTTGATCGGTCTCTTTCGATTTCCCGTGCCAGAATAGCGCGGCCGACGCTGCCAGACCAGTGAATAATCACAAAGTCAACGGTAGCAAGTTCCTTCCAGGGCAAGACCCGCTCTACTTACTCGGGTCGGATGTTGTTCTCCCCTGCCAATTCCACACAGTTGTAGGGCTCGAGAGGTTTCGCCGACGGCGCCATCAAGTCCTGGCTGGCATAAGCGCTGGTAAACCACGGATCCTCGACAACGTAAGAGCGGATCAGGCGCTCGCTTTCATAGTCGATCCGGAAACGCTCGACGATGTGCATCTGGTCGCTGTGCAGTATTTCCTGAATCGGAATCATCGCATTAGACGAAAATCCGACGGTGTCCACCACCAGGGTATCGCCCTCCCAATGACCGATTGAATGGCCCTCCGTACTCGGCGTCAGATCCTGTGGGTGTTCCGCCAGGCCCAGATGAATCGTACGAACCAGATCGTTATAGCCGTAGTACAACGTTATCGTCTCATCGCCCTGCACGATCCGGTTCGCATGGGCATCGTGCTGCCATCCGTGGATGATGTTGGCGTTCCTGCAGAACAGGGCCGGATTGTCGAACCGGTAATCCCATGACTCCGCCGCACGCTGACCCGCCTCGTTCGACGTGGGGCGATTCGGCAGTCCCTCATCGCCGAACTCGATCGTTGGAATGGCACCGCCGCCGGTCATGGGCCTGAAGCGTACCCAGTCACCTGAAATATTCGGGTCGCCGTTCGCAAGATTCCGCGGCCGGTCCTCCGCGAGACCTGCAAAAACGACAAACTCGTCTGCCCCACCTATCCCGAGTTCGACAAGGTCTGCGCTGCGACGGATCTCCAAACCCTGCTCAGTCGTAAAGGAGTTCAGAAAACACACGTTTTCCTCGCGCCTGGCCGGCGCACCGTTAATCGTGATGCGATCACCCGGCGAAAGTGTCTCCGGCGTCCAACCGTTGCGCCGCGCCAGGTTTGCTGCAGACAATTCACAGCGCCAGGCGACGGTTTCGCCCGCATCGTTCACCACGTCGAAATAAACGTAAGAGTGTGGGTTCACGAAGCGAAATTCCGTCACGACGGCGTCGAGAACGATTTCAGTATCCCGATCGAAGTGCGGCGCCGAGGAGTGGTGCGCCTGGCTCGGCAGCGCCGCGAAAACGAGAAACGGAATCACGAGGTTGGAGACTCTGTACATATTTGCTCCCTGTCGATGCTGATAGAGCATGAATCGGTCCGAAGAAAGACTCCCCCAATTTCGAACCTGCAATGAAATGGATAGTACTATTAATGGCCCAATGGCAGGCGAATCCGGCGAAGCGGAGCGGTGAGTTCGCTCGACCATTCCACCGCATTGTCCTCGTATAGAATTCTCCAACAGCGCCCATTAGAACAAGCAGGATGTTAGTCCACAGGGAGACGCGGTATGAAAAACGCGAGCGCATCCCTGACATACCACCGGGAGACCGAAATGTCGCAACTACATGAACTCAGCCGCAGGAGCTTCTTGAGACGAGCAGGGGTGACGGCGGTCCTGGGTGCGGTCGGGACCAGGCCGAATCCAGCCGGCGCGCAGGGATTGCCCGCTACCAGTTCTCGTCAGACCTTCGATTTTGACGAAATCTACGATCGCAGGGGCAGCGAAAGCATCAAGTGGGACCGGCCCATCGAAGGAGTCGACGAGGCGATCGAGGTCGGCATGGGAATCGCCGATATGGACTTCCGCACCGCGCCTTGCATCACCGACGCCCTGGCCAGGCGCTGCGAGCACGAGAACTGGGGCTACCTGGAGAGGCCCGAGTCGTACACCCAGGCGATCGTGGACTGGAACCAGCGCCGCTACGGGCTCGAGATCGACCCGAATTCCATCGAACTCACCTCGGGTGTGCATTCCGGGCTGATCGCGGCGCTCCGGACCTTCTCTCCTCCCGGGTCGAGTGTGCTGATGAACACGCCCACCTACGACGGCTTCTACAACTTCGAACTCCGCTTCACGCGCACGGTCGCCGAGGAAAGCGAGATGCAGGTCGTCGATGGCCGCTACCAGGTCGACTGGGACGACTTCGAACGCCGCGCCGGCCGGGCCAATGTCTTCCTGCTGTGCAACCCGCAGAACCCGACGGGCAACTGCTGGTCCGAAGAGGAACTGCTGCGAATGGGCGAGATCTGCCTACGGCACGGCGTCATCGTGCTCGCCGACGAGATCCACTGCGATTTCGTGACCGCGGGCAACCGATACACGCCCTTCGCCAGCCTTCCCGACAGGGAAATTGTCGATAACAGCCTTACTTTCAAGGGCGTGAGCAAGTCCTTCAGCCTTGCCGCAATGAAGGCCGCCTGGTACTTCTCGACAAACCTCGATCTGCTCGAACGCGTGCGCTCCAACACGCGAGTCGACCTGAGCACGCTGGGCATGGAGGCGAACCGTGCCGCGCTCATCGAAGGCGACGACTGGCTGGATCAACTGCTCCCCTACATCGACGCCAACCATGACTTCGTGGAAGCCTATCTGCGCGACAATGTCCCGTCGGTCAAGTACACCAAGGCCCAGGGTACGTACCTGGCGTGGCTGGACGTTAGCGAACTGGCAGAGCGGGTTGGAGCCCACGAGATGGCGGTGGTGGAAAGCAGGACATCGGCGTCGGTCGTCACCGCCGAGCAGATCATGCAGCGGTGGTTCGGCAACCACGCGAGGATCTACCTGAACCCGGGCAGCGCCTACGGCACCGGCGGCACCGGCCACATGCGCATGAATATCGCGACCTCGCGCCTTCTGATCCAGAAGGCGCTCGACAACATCGCTGCGGCCGTGGCGATGGCGTAGGCCGGGGCGCCAGTTAATCGAAAAACGAACGAGAGGGGCGGATGAGAGCGGATTTGCAGCCGTGAATTTCTACGGCGCAGGCTGCTATATACTGCGTTTACGCCAATGAACAGGTTCATCGCATTCGCTGTCGTCCCGATCTGGAGCATGACTGCCCTGGGCCACCACTCCGTCATAGGCGTCTACGATGACCAGAAGCGATTTTCCGCTGAGGTGGAGGTGAAGGAATTCGAGTTGATCCGCCCTCATCCGCTGATTCTCGTTCAAATCACCGGCATCCCGGACGAACAGGACGTAGACGGGATAGAAACCGGGCAAACCTGGACGCTGGAGATGGACAATACGCGGGAACTGACCGATCTCGGCATCAACGGCGAAACATTCATCCCGGGCGACCGGATCCTTGTAGCGGTTGATCCAAGCCGCAATTCCAGTTACCGCGAGAACACCCTGTATCTGCGAGCCTTCGAACATCCAAGGGAAGGCTTCGTATACATCCACAACGTGAGGCAGTTGTTTCCGACCGAGTCAGCGGACGATAACTTGTCAAGGCACTTGCACAAGATCAACTAGCAGCCTGCTGGCGCTGCCGCAAGATTTATCGTCGCGCCTCGGCGGCCTTGATCGTGTTTGCCAGCAACATCGCAATCGTCAAGGGGCCAACTCCCCCTGGAACCGGTGTCAGCGCCCCGGCGACGCATGCGACCTCCGGATGCACGTCGCCGGTCACGACCGACCCACGCCTGTCGAAAGCCGAAAGCTTCCCGGAACCGGCCCCGAACAGTTGCTCAACCTGGGCGCGGTTGGTGAGACGATTCATCCCAACGTCGATAACCGTCGCCCCCGATTTCACGAAATCCGACGTAACGAACGCCGCCCGGCCGATGGCCGCCACCAGGATATCGGCGGACGAGGCAACCGCAGGCAAGTCGACCGTCTTCGAATGGCAGATCGTCACCGTGGCGTGACGGTGCAGCAGCAGCATGGCCATCGGCTTGCCGACGATATCGCTGCGACCGATCACCACCGCGCGGGCACCGGCAATCTCGACGCCTTCCCGGTCAAGCAACTCGATGATTCCCGACGGCGTGCAGGGCGCAAGCGCAGGACGATTCTGCACGAGCCGCCCCACGTTGACCGGGTTAAACCCGTCGACGTCTTTCGCCGGATCGATCATGTCGAACACACGCCGCTCGGCGTCACTCCCCATGGCCTCGGGGAGCGGCGACTGCACCAGGATGCCGTCGTGCGAGCCACTGGCGTTGAACTCCCGGACGATTGCCAGGGCTTCCTCGAGCGACGCGGTCCCGGAGAGGCGCCTCAGGTCACTCGCCATCCCGAGTTCCTCACTGGTCCTTATCTTGTTGCGGACGTAGATCTCCGACCCCGGATCACTCCCCGCCAGAAGAATGCCGAGCATGGGAGCTCGGCCAGCCTGACGGGCGAACGTGTCAATCCTGGACCGTAGCCCCTCCCGTATCCGGGCGGCCACGGTCTTGCCGTCGAGTAGTCGTGCAGTCGTCGGGTTTCCCTTCACCGGTGGTTCTCACTGGTCTGTCGGATGGCCATGCAACAGGCGCGCTCATTCTATCTACCGGTTCCGAGACCGTCCACCGCCCAGGATCAGGCATCCCGGCCCGGTAGGCGCTGGCGTCTTTGAGCCGATACCTGCGTCGCGGCAGAGATGCCAAGGGACCTCTGAACGTACTATCCTTCTGTACGAAGGCGGGGTTCAGCATGGAAATGGCCGACCCGGAATGGGTCTTTCAGGACGATGAAACACTTGCTCCAATGTCAGCCGCAACCCCCAGGCCAAAACGGTGATTTGATTGAGTTTCCTGGAAATCCTTGAGTCAACCGCGTTCTCGGAATGGGTACTGACGTCCATGCTCGGGTTTCCAACCATGATCGCCCTGCATTCGATCGGGATGGCCGTTGCAGCCGGACTGACGATCGTCGTCACCCTGTACCTCTACCGCATCGTCTCAGGCATTGCCGAGGCGCATCTGACCGGATTTCTCCGCATAGCGACGTGGGGATTCATGCTGAACCTGGTCACGGGGCTCACACTCTTCGTACCCCGAGGATCCGAGTACATCGCCAACGTCACCTTCCTGGTGAAGATGCTGCTGGTATTGATCAGCGCAACCATTCTCGTCTGGCTCAAGTCACATCTCGCCGAACTCGCGAAGGGTTCCGGCGAAGCGTGCGCTAGCATCCCGGCCCGTCGCCTCTCCCTGGTGTCCAGTGCAAGCTGGATTGGCGCCATCGTCTCCGGCCGCCTGATTGCCTACGTAGGGACAATCTATTGATGGGCCTGGAAAAACTGGGCTGGCTTGCCGACACCCCCCTGGGGATGTGGGTCATTTCCTCAGCAGCCATCTGGCCGACGCTTGAATGCATCCACTTCGTCAGCCTGTGCTTCTTCATGGGAGGCATGCTCGTGATCGATCTGCGGCTGACCGGGTTTTACCGCGAGCCCTGTACCGGGTTGATCGACGGGCTGCTGCGCCTGGTACTCGGCGCATTTCTCGTGAACTTCACCACGGGGGTCATGTTTTTTGCCGGTAACGCAACCAAGTACATCGACAACCCGGCCTTTGAGTTGAAGCTGAGCCTGATCCTCCTCGCCGGACTGAACGCCCTGTACTTCAAGTTCAGGCTGTCTCATCTGCTGACCACGGAGGGGGTGACAGGCGTATCGAAGTTCGTCGGCTACTTCTCCCTGCTGCTGTGGGCGGGCGTCATCGTCTGCGGCCGGATGATCACGTTTTTTGCCCGTTAATCCATGTATCTCACCTCGCAGGCTCGACGAAACCGACCGTCTCCTGCTCTGTTCGCACTCGATAAGCACAGAAGAATGCGCTATCCTAGCATCTCACAAGATGCGTTAATCGCGAGACCGACATGAACATCACCAAAGACATTCGTCCCCTGACCGAATTCAAACGGAACACCGCGCACTTCATGTCCCGCCTCAAGAAAACCGGTCGCCCGTCCGTGCTAACGGTAAACGGAAAACCAGCCTTGGTCGTCATGGACGCAGAAGCCTGGCAAGACAATCAGGACCTGATCGAATACGCCAGGACGGTCGCCGGTATCCGCAAGGGCCTCGATCAGGCCCGCGACGGCCAGGGTGTCGAGGCTGGCGCGTTCTTTGGGAAGTTGGCCGCCGGCAAGAAATGAGGCGGTACCGGGTCGTCATCACACCTTTCGCGGGCGAGAACATCCGTGAAGCGCATGAGTGGCTCGAGGCTGAAAACCCGGTCTATGCCGCCAAGTGGCTCAGTGGTATCGGCGACAAGATTCTCGGGCTGGAGACACTGCCCGAGTCCCATGCCGTCGCCCCGGAAAGCGAGTCTTTCGATTGCGACATCCGGCAATTGCTGTTTGGGCGTGGAACACCGTGGCGGATTCTCTTCACAATCGAAGGCTCGACGGTCCACGTCCTCCATGTCCGCCACGGTGCCCGAGACTATTGGCGGCCATGATTTCGGTCCCTGACTTAATCCTCTTCTACGGCCCCGCGAACAGGGCGCCGGATACTGGAGGACCCGGCGCTCCCGGTCGCGTTGCACGGTTGGCGATCAGAGATCGCCCGCCATCACCGGCATGAACTTCTGAATCCGTTTCCCGTTGTCGACTTCGCCCGTGAAGATGTTCCCCATCGAGTCGATCCCGATCGCATTGGGGAAGTGCATCTGCCCGGCCAGCCGGCCGTGCTCGCTGAAGTGGCCAAGCGTCTCGCCGCTCGCGCGATCGATGACCCAGACCACGTGGTTGTTCCCGTCGGCTTCGAAGAGATACTTCTGCTCCGGGTCCTTGGAAATGATCAGCTTGTACATGGTGCCGCAGGGGCCCCAGGTGCCACCGCCGAGCTCCAGGCCACCGCATCCTCGTGCCGGCGTATTGGGCGCAACAAAGATATCCTGCAGCCACTCGCCCGCGGTCGTAAACACCTGGATCCGGTTCGAGCCGCGCTCGCCGACGTAGACCTTTCGGTCGTTCGAGATCTCGATGAAATGCAGGGCTGGCGCGAAATCCCTGACTTCGGGCGGCGGCCCGCCGTCCCACGTGTAGCCCGGAATCGGTTCGTTGGAGATCTCGCTCAGCGGCATCCCGTAGCCGCCCCAACCGCGCTTGAACTCGCCGGTTGATGCGTCAAAGACGACGACGCGCTTCTGGTCGATGATGTACAGCTCGTTGTCGACTTCGTCGAGCTGGAATCGCCCCTTGTTGCGGAACGCGTCGGTTTCCTGGTTGTTCTCGACGTTGGGCGCGTCGGGCGCAGGCCGATGGCCGAAATCCCACACGAGTTCGCCTTCGCGCGTGAACTTCAGGATGCTGTCCTGCGGCGCGGTGCCGGCGACCCAGACAAAGCCTTGCGTATCGGCGATCACCGTCTGCAGCGCGGTCGGCCACAGCGGGTGATGGTCGGCATCGCCCCAGGCGTTCAACACGTTGCCTTCCTGATCCAGCTCGATGATCTCCGGACCCAGCACGCAGCACAATCCGTTGCCGTTGATATCGCCGCTGATCTCATTCGGCGTGGCAGCGCGGTTGCGGTTGATGAACCAGACGTGGTCCATGTGATCGACATAGAGCCCGGTAACCTGCTGCATGCCCCACCGGTTGGGGAGCGGCTTCGGCCAGAACGGGTCCACCTGGTACAGCGGCGCCCCGTTTTCGTCCAACGCCTGTCCCTCAACCACCTGCGCGTGTGCAGATCCCGCCGCGAGCGACAGACTGGCGCCGATGACGAGGGCCACGCCGTAGAGCGACCATCCATGCATTGTTGTCTTCATTAGAGCTTCCTCCTGCTCGTAATTCCACCCTTTGGTGCCCCCAGAGCGCTACGCCACTGGCGGGTCACGTCGTACCTTACGGGCGATACGCTACCACATCCACAAGACTTGGAAGAGGGCCGTTTTCGATAGGGTCTCCGAAAGTACTATGCTTAACGCTGGAAATCGCGAACAGCGTACCTCGCGTGTCAGGGGGAATAATGAGATACCTAACGTTCACACTGTCGCTCCTCGTTCTGCCGACAATGGGCTCGGCGCACCATTCCCAGGCCGAGTTCACCAATGAGGTGCAGGAAATCGAAGGGGAGATTGTCGATATCGCCTGGCGGAACCCGCATCCGGTGCTCACGGTGAGCGTCGCCAACGCCGAAGGCGAGTCGGAGCTCTGGGAAGTTGAATCCTGGTCATCGGCCAACTCGCTGGCCCGCAAGGGACTGCGCGCCGACGCTTTCGAGGTCGGTCAGACGGTGCGCGCCGCGGTGCGGCTCTCGCGCCGGCGTCCGGGGACCCTGCTGGGTGAGAGCGTCTCGCTCGGTAACGGCACGCAGGCGGTGCTGCGACCGGGTTACGACCCGGTGTTCCCCGGTGAGGCGGTACTCGGCAGCGACACGACCCCGCTGGTGAGCGCGAGCGAGAGCGGCGCGAGCGGCCAGGACCTCGGTCTGTTCCGTGTCTGGAGCCACGTCGACAACGAAGGCCCCGGGGAGCTGCCGTTGACGGCGGCGGCGCTGGCACGCCAGACAGCATTCGACGAGCTCGTCGATCACCCGTTGTGGAACTGCGACCCCATCGGGATGCCCGTGGTGATGGACACGGGAGCCCCGATAGAGTTCATCGATCGGGGCGAGGAGATTCACCTGCACCTGGAAATGAACGACTCGATACGGGTCATCCATATGAACCCAAACATCGACCCGGCGAATCGGCCCCACTCGATCATGGGCTACTCCGCGGGACGCTGGGAGGGCAACACGCTGATCGTCACGACTCGCAACAGCAACTACCCCTACTTCGATGACGACGGCACCGCGAAAAGCGACGCCATGGAAATCGACGAGCGGTTCACGCTGGGGGCCGACGGCAACACGCTGAGCTGGGAAGCGATCCTGACGGATCCCGAGTATCTGACCGAGCCCATTGCCACCCGCAAGCGCTGGGAGTGGGTCCCGGGCGAGGAGCGCAGGGCGTATGACTGCCTGGAGTCGAGTTCCGGTATCGAGCGCTGATGCCGGCATGGGCGCACCGCCGGTCTCGGCGCGACACGCGACTCTCGCCGCAGACTTCCAAGGAACAAACGCGCGGGCGGCGCGCCAGTTCCCGAGTCGTCAGCGCGGCCAATCCCGCCGCGAAAATTGCTAGGAGCCTGCGCCGTAGGAACCCGGATGGGATAATACAGGCACTGGATTGTTAAGGAGGCTGGGATGCCGACGAGATTTCGCCCCTACCACCCGGACCAGGGCCTGTTGCTGCCGTCGGA
>LXNI01000768.1_pt1 | contig 34460 bp, 34 predicted proteins | sample 809091 | NCBI WGS metagenome assembly LXNI01 (sample SAMN04870527, study PRJNA318959) | sponge metagenome | biome: 01000161; feature: marine sponge reef; material: water | host: Sarcotragus foetidus | place: Greece: Milos, Mediterranean Sea | collected 2013-05-29 | depth 5-7 m | reverse complement strand
CAGGGTGTCGAGAATGCGGCTTTGCGTGTGCATCGGTTCGGGTCCGGTGTGTTAAGATCACCGGATTACACACCAGCGGAATCATAAAGTCCAGTATCGTTTATGGGTACAGGGCAGGGCTAGTCCCATATCTGTTGATTGCTACTAAACAACATGAGATTCAATTTTGTCTTTAATCATATATAAAGTCGCATTAATGCTAATGGATAGCATCATAAGGATTAAGCCAAGCGCCAGAGCCAGCGCAAGGTTGCCTTTCGATGTTTCCAGGGCAATAGCAGTTGTCATAACCCGGGTCAAATGGTCAATATTGCCACCCACGATCATGACAGCGCCGACTTCAGCGGTGGCGCGCCCGAACCCGGCCAAAGCGGCGGTAAGAAGATTGAATCGCCCATCCCACAGCAATGCCTTTACAGCTTGCCAACGTGGGATATTCAATGAACGGAATTGTTCGTCATATTCTTCATGCAGTTGCGCAATACTTTGTCTTGCGAGCGCGGCGACGATGGGTGTAATTAAAATGGTCTGGGCAATGATCATTGCGGTTGGGGTGTATAACAGGCCCAGTGAACCCAAGGGACCGGAACGAGAAAGAAATAAATATACAACCAGTCCGACAACAACGGGAGGCAGGCCCATCAATGAATTTAACAAGATAAGTAATAGCTGACGACCCGGGAATCGGCCAATGCCCACGATTGCGCCTAAAGGGAGGCCGATCGCACTGGAAATGATAACGGCCAGTATGCTCAATCGTAAAGAAAGGGAAACAATCTCCAAAAGGTCGGGGTCGCCCGAGAGAACGAGTCCGATGGCCAAGTCGAATGCGCTCCATATGTCATGCATAATTATGTTTTATTGGGCGAAATAGGAATAAATTTTCATAAACTAGCGTATTATGATACGAAATGCAATGGCAGTGGACAAGATTGGTCTGCCTGTATTCATGATTCCCATTGCGGGTTGTTTTTCTCACGAGGGGTGTTTCGGTGAGGGACTGGTCGATGTCCATCTTGCTGAATCAGAATAAGACATTTCTTTGTCGCTTTGATAGTGCGCCGTGGTACTGTCTTCTATAGAATAAACAACGTAGTCTTACTTTCATTCGGTCTCAGCCTGCATTAATGATCCACATGAAGGGACAGTGCACTGAAAGCAATACACGGGATGGATATACGGTGCATTCGCTGACTGTTCCTGTCTTTTTGTCGGTGGCGACACGGTTGTGGATCAGGCCATGGAATCAGTGACCGGGCGGAACAGCCCGCTAAAGCGGTCAAAGGAAAAGCTGCCGGGCACCGTGTAACGGTTTGGATAGATGACAAGCAGCCAGATACACTTTCTATTTTTGAACATTGGTCATTTTATTGACCACTTTTTGATGCTGGTTTTTGCGACTGTGTCTGCCTTGGTTTTAGCTAAAGAATGGAATATGAATTATGCCGAGCTGATTCCTTATGCGACGCCTGGTTTTATCGCATTTGCGGTTTGTTCATTTCCTGCCGGTTGGTTGGCGGACAAGTGGAGTCGTGAGAAGATGATGATCTTGTTTTTTTTCGGTATCGGAATTAGTGCCGTACTCACCTCTTTTGCACAAAATCCGGTTGAGCTATCCGTCGGCTTGCTGTTGATCGGGATATTTGCGGCGATTTATCATCCGGTTGGTTTGGCAATGGTCGTTCAAGGAAGGGAAAAAATGGGTATTGCTTTAGCGATTAATGGCGTGTTTGGAAATCTGGGCGTGGCATGTGCTGCGTTACTGACGGGTTTTTTGATTGACATCCAAGGTTGGCGGGTCGCATTTATTGTTCCGGGCATTGTCACTGTCCTGGTAGGGATACTGTATGCCTATTACATTTGCAAACAGCCATTGGTTGAAAGGTCAGGTGCATCCAAGCCGGTGGTTATGCAACCGCGCAAACCAGAGGCCGCTATTATTGATCATGGCGTGATATTGCGTGTCTTGTCCATCGTGCTGGTTTCCACCGCTATTGGCGGGTTTGTTTTCCAGAGTACTACATTTGCTTTGCCGAAAGTCTTTGATGAAAGACTCGGTACATTGGTGAATTCAGCAACCCTTTTGGGAGGGTATGCATTTTTAGTGTTCGGATTGGCGGCATTTGCCCAAATCGTTGTCGGATATTTAGTGGATCATTTTTCAATCAAGGCGGTATTTTCACTGGTTGCGTTGCACCAGTCGCTCTTTTTTGCATTGATGCTGCACCAGACAGGAATCGATGCGTTGGTTATTTCCCTTGCCTTCATGCTGGTTGTTTTCGGACAGATACCGATCAATGATGTGCTGATCGGACGTATTAGTAAAAATGACTGGCGAAGCCGAATCTATGCCATACGTTATGTTGTGACTTTTTCTGTCATGGCATCAACCGTCCCGTTAATTTCCTGGATTTATGCCAATGGGGGGTTTGATCGATTATTTTTGATCTTATCCATAGCGGCTGGAATCATCTTTATATCGGTGTTACTGCTTCCGAGCAAGGTGGCTGTGATGTTCCCGAAAAATAGCCGTTTTGTCCTGCATGACAGATGAAATAAAACAGAGCCTTGCAACACGAGGCCAAGACTTGGGAGAGAGAATGGCGCAATTGAGCAATAGGCTAAAGAGCTTTGAATCATCAAAGATTGCAGAAATCTTTGCGTCGGTTGCACGGTTAAAGGAACAGGGCGAGCATATCGTGGATTTGTCAACCGGTGAACCGGACTTTCAAACAAACAGGTTGGTTTGCGCGGCTGCCAAGGGGGCCATTGACCGGGGAGTGACCAAGTACACCGCCATTGATGGAATGACCGAATTGAAGAAGGCGATTCAAAAAAAGTTCATGCGAGACAATCAACTGGCCTATGAACTGGACGAAATTATCGTTGATTCGGGTGCCAAGCCCTTGCTGACCCATACGTTTTTAGCCATTCTAAGTGAAGGCGATGAAGTCATTATTCCAACACCATGTTGGCCCTCCCATCCGGGTGCGGTCCGATTATGTGGTGCTTCGGCTGTTTTTGTTCGTGGGCAAGAAGAGAACGGGTTCAAACTTGATCCGGATGAGCTTGAAGGGGCAATAACATCTCGAACCAAAGCGGTGATTCTCAATTCGCCTTCTAACCCGACCGGGGCAATCTACAGCATGGAAGAACTCAAGAAATTGATCGAGATACTAAAAAAGTATCCTCAAGTGTGGATTGTGGCAGATGATATCTATGAAAAAATACGTTATGACGGACGGGATGTCTTGACGATTGCGCAAGTTTCACCCGAACTTAAAGACCGGACGGTCACCATTAATGGCTTGTCAAAGGGCTATGCCATGACCGGTTGGAGAATTGGATTTGCCGGGGGACCCAGACGGCTGATGGATGCCATCCGACAAATCATGTCACAGGCGGCGGGCAATCCTTGTTCAATCAGTCAAGTTGCTGCGATTGCCGCATTGGAAGGTGATCAACAGTACGTTAGTGAACAGGCTGAAATCTACCAAGCGCGCCGGGACCGGATGGTGTATTGCATTAATCAAGCGATGGGTCTGACGGTTCGTCCCTGTCAAGGCGCATTTTACCTATATGCCAACTGTCAGGGCGTGTTAGGTAAAAACACCAAAGAAGGACAGTGTATCCAGACCAGTACTGATTTTGTAAAGTATCTTCTCGAAAATTATAAAGTGGCCGTGGTCCCGGGTATCACATTCGAGTGCGAACCTTATTTCAGACTGTCCTTCGCCACTTCAGAGACCGAACTTGAAATTGCCGGTGAAAGAATGATGCTGGCTTGTCAGGCACTAAGCTGATCGCATTACGGGCTCTGTGAGTATCGTTTCGAAGCGGGCAATGAAGAACGATGCAAATGGAATAGGGCAGTAGGTATTGATGTTCAACGAAAGTCATCTGATGGCATGCTGCTGACGTTTCCTCGGTTTTGGTTTTCGGGGGTGCGGGTATTGACAGGCCACATAATAACTAATAAACTAGTTATATAGTTATATAGATTTGAGTGATGTTGACATCAAAAGAGGCGACTCGAGGATTTGCAGCGATTGGATCAAAACCACGTCTTGACATGCTGCGGGTACTGATTCGTGCCGGGCCAAAAGGTTTGACGGTCGGACAAATTCAGGCTCGCATGGGGCTGCCGGCTTCTACTTTGGCGCATCATTTGCGGTTACTGGCTGCCAGTGGATTGATCGTGCAGAAGCGATATAGCCGTACTGTTGTCAACCAGGCTGCATTTCGACATATCAAAGCACTGGCTTCGTATTTGATGGAAGAATGCTGTCTTGATGACGAAGCTGACCAACTTGGCTGTTTTGAGACTGCCTAAAATCAACCCGATTCTGCGAGAGTAATATTGCCATGAAATTACATATATCATTGAATGTCGAGAATTTTGATGCGGCACTGGAATTTTATTCCCACCTGTTCAATCAAAAGCCCACGGTCCAAAAACCGGACTATGCAAAATGGGACGTTGAAGATCCGGCAGTGAATTTCGTTATTGAGCCATCAAGAGGGGCGGTAGGATTAAGTCATCTTGGCATTCAAGCGTCCTCACAGGCGGAACTCAATGCCGTCGCAGACAGAATGCGGAACACTGAGCAGCCATTTCTTGATATTGAGAGCACCCATTGTTGTTATGCGCGAATGGATAAGGCATGGGTGCAAGGTATCGCGAATGAAAAATGGGAAGCTTTTTTAACACACCGTCATAATGAAAATGAATATGGCGAGGACCGAGATAACCTATTTGACCATCCACTTCCTGCCGGGTCGGACAATGCCAATTGCTGCTGACCGGTGAGTTGCTGTCTTTCTGCTTCATCCTTAATGAGAATATAGCGCATTGAGGATGTCCCAGTTAGAATACCAAGCCAACCAAATCGACAGAGTCGTCATGACCGCTTTAATCCAATCGCGTTTTTATATCGCCTGAAAAGTATTTCCATGAAACATAATTTAAAGTTTTATATTGGTGGAGCGTGGGTCGATCCGATCACACCTGCCGCAATTGATGTCGTCAACCCGGCGACCGAACAGCCTTTTCAGCAGATTAGTATTGGTAGCGCCGAGGATGTCAACCGGGCCGTCCTTGCTGCTCGAACGGCATTTTCCACCTATTCCCAATGGAGCAGGCAACAGAAACTGGAGTTGCTTGAAGCGGTACTGCAGGTTTATCAAAAACATCAGGATGAAATTGCACAGGCCATTTCCCAGGAAATGGGCGCTCCGATTACGCTGGCTCGAGGCGCACAGACCAAGCTTGGAGCGAACCACATTAAAAGTGCAATAAAGGCACTGGCTAAATTTTCTTTCGAAACAGTCGAGGATGACATGATTCTTCGCTATGAACCGATTGGTGTGTGCGGCATGATCACCCCGTGGAACTGGCCGATGAATCAAGTCGTTGCCAAAGTTGCTCCGGCACTCGCCGCAGGATGTACCATGGTTTTGAAGCCGAGCGAGGAGTCTCCTTTAAATGCCATGATATTCGCTGAAGTGCTGCATGAGGCAGGCGTACCTGCAGGTGTGTTCAATCTCATCAATGGTTATGGGCCGGTCGTCGGTGAGGCGATGTCATCACATTCCAATATTGATATGATGTCATTTACCGGTTCGACTCGTGGCGGCATTGCAGTGGCTAAAGCAGCGGCAGATTCGGTTAAACGGGTAGCTCAGGAACTAGGCGGAAAGGCAGCGAATATTATCCTTGAGGATGCCGATATAGAGACGTCCGTGGCGGATGGTGTGGTGTATTGTATGAGTAATAGCGGACAGTCATGTAATGCACCAACCCGGATGCTGGTTCCGAATCAACATATGGATTTGGCCATTGAAGCAGCGCGTAAAACAGTGGAAAAACTCACTGTAGGAGACCCCGCTGCCGACGGCAACCATCTGGGACCAGTCGTTAACAAGGCCCAGTTCGACAAAATTCAAAATTTGATACAAAAAGGTGTGGATGAGGGGGCGACGTTGGTTTCAGGGGGTGCTGACAGACCGGCCCATTTGCCCGTTGGTTACTACGTGAAACCGACGGTTTTCGCGCATGTTGACAATAAGATGACGATTGCGCGTGAGGAAATTTTTGGTCCGGTCATTGCCATTATTGGTTATGAGAATGAAGACCAGGCAGTGGAGATTGCCAACGATACGGACTATGGGTTATCGGGCTATGTCAGTTCCGGCGACATTGGGCATGCTAAAGCGGTGGCACGAAAAATTCGTGCCGGCCAAGTCGCAATAAATTATCGTGGCGGCACCAGCGACACCCCATTTGGTGGCTATAAGCAATCAGGCAATGGCCGTGAAAAGGGTCGATGGGGGTTGAGGGAGTTTTTGGAGATTAAAGCCATTACCGGGTCGATGGCCTGCTAGAGGCAGGATCAGAACAAGTCGAATTGGCCCATGCGAAACCGGTCTCGGGCAGGTAATGGCCGCCTGCGGGTTCAATGGTAAATCAATCTTGCCTCCCCTCATTCGTTTGAAACCCCGAATTAATGGCGGTTGGCATTCACGGGCCGGTCGTGTGCGGAAATCGGACGGGCATGCTCAGGAGAGTCGTCGACAACGGGTGCCATATGAGCTTCGATGGGTGAGCCACTGATAATCGACCAGGATGTATCCCAAGCGTAGTGACCAGGCAAGATCCCAAACATCTATCGAAACCGTCACAGAGGTCACGTTGTGCAGCACAGACATTGCATATAATGTGGTGATGTTTAGTGAATGATTCGGGTTCCAGCCTGGAAAGTTCCGAGTGCATCCAGACGAGCTGACAGGCGCGGCCCATTCAGCGTATCTTCCAAAATTGCCGGGGATATAGATTAGAATCCCCATAAAAATATGGTTCGGGTCTTTCCTTATGCGCCTGCTGCTCTCCCTCGCCGCTTTATTATTATCTATTACACTATTGCAGCTCAGTTCGGGCGCAATTGGGCCGCTTGATGTGCTTTCAGGTCTTGAGGCGGGCTTTTCTAAAACTCAAATTGGACTGCTCGGTTCAGCCCATTTCCTCGGTTTTTTTGTCGGCTGTTGGTGGGCACCTCGTTTGCTGGGTACTGTGGGGCATGCCAGAACTTTTGCTGTATTTGCCTCTTGTGGTGCGATTGGGGCCATTGCACATCCACTGATTATTGAACCGACCTTTTGGGCGATACTCAGGATAATGACGGGTCTTTGTGTGGCGGGTTGCTATACCGTCATTGAGGCGTGGATGCAGGCAAAAGTGACCAATGAATCCCGAGGGAGGGTGATGGGGGTCTACCGCGTTGTGGACATTGCCGCGTCATCCGGTGCACAAGTGATGATTGGTGTCTTGGAGCCAGCCTCGTATGTTTCATATAACATACTCGCGATTTTCTGTTGCGCTTGTCTGTTCCCGCTCACCATCACCAGTTCCCAGCAACCAGAAACACCGCCAGCAACGAGATTGCGGCCGATCCGTACTGCGTTGACATCGCCATTAGGGGTGGCAGGCGTGGTTGTTGCCGGATTGACATCTGCCTCGTTTCGCATGGTGGGACCAATATATGGACAGGAAATCGGATTAACGGTGAGTCAGATTGGTTATTTCCTGGCCACTGTGTTACTCGGTGGCGCGATCGCACAGTTTCCTGTGGGATGGTTAGCTGACAAATATGATCGTCGATGGATTTTAATTGGGTTGTCTGTCAGCAGCGTCGTGGTGTGCGTTTTTATCACGAGTTTTCTGATGGCAAGTCTTTGGAGTGTGTTTATCAGCGCGGCCTTGTTCGGAATAGCGACTTATCCCATTTTCTCGGTATCCGCGGCCCATACCAATGATTTCACTCAGCCGAGCGAAGCAGTCGAGGTGAATGCTTCATTAATTTTTTGTTACGGTATCGGCGCAATATTCAGTCCTTTAATTACTTCTAGTCTGATTGAGCGATTTGGACCATCGGCGTTATTCGTGTTCATCGCAGTCGCGCATGTTGTTCTGCTGGGTTTCAGTTGGTACCGTATGCATGCAAGACCGACCCGTTCCCGACGAACTCGATATGCTTATATGCCACGAACGACTTTTACTATTGGCAAGCTCTTAAAGAGAAAACGTCAGCATTCAAATGGCGGGTTGTCTCAAGGCGCCGCAAACGGCACCGAAAATAAGGGTTAATCAAAGCGATTTGTGATCATGAGCCAGAAATCTCTAGCCCGCGGACTGACGGGTGGACCCAAGGTAGTTGGGTGCAGGATCAATATTTGTTGAGCATTTCCCTTGATGATTTTACTGCTCGGCATATCCGGACCAAGAACATTTGCCCGGCAGACTCGACAGAGTCATTCGCCTGTCAGAGTCTACATCCGGAGAATCACTTCAGGTGTGTGTTGCCAAGCAAGGCGGTTCGTCGCGACCTTTTGCAGTGATCAAGTCAGCGCGCTGATTCGGGGAGGGCAGACCGGGATGAGCGGGTGCTTGCCTTGCCTCTTGCGCGAGCAAGTCACCGCCCAGATCCATTGACGGCCGTTCCAAGCAGGCCTCAACGAGGCGGGCGATTCACGGCTACCGGCATACCATTGAGAGGCCGATGCCCCAATTTATTGTATGACTCGGGACTGATGGTCAGGGAGGTTTGACAAAATCAAGTTGTCTTTTCAGCTGGACTCCTGTTCTTGCAATTGGCTGTCGTGGGATGCAGCGGGTTCAGTCAATCTTGAACCGCCGCACCGCTTCGTGATTAAAACTGAACCCGGTGCCGGGTCTTTGTGGAATAAGGATTTTGCCGTTATTGATTTCCAACGATTCGTTAAACAGTGAAGCGAACCAAGGCATGTGTTCCACGGAGATGCAATGACTTTCTGAACCGCCGATACAAAGACTGTATTCGGTAAACAGGTGAGTTGAGATCGGTATATCATAGGTGGCAGCGAGCGCAGCAGTACGACGCATTTCCGATAAACCGCCTATTCTCTGAAGATCGGGCATCAGAATGTCAACCGCATCTGCCTCGATAATTCCACGCATTCCGTACCGGGTGTATTCCGTTTCACCGGTTGCGATCGGCGTATTCAGTGCGATGCGCAATGCGGCATGCCCCTTCAGGTTCTGATATCCCACCGGCTCCTCAAGCCATCCAATATTGAATTCTTCTAATGCATGGCCCAGACGGATAGCCTGTTTGACACTCAACCCCTGGTTGGCATCAGCAAGTATTTCAATATTTGGCCCGACGGTTTCTCGAACATGCTTGACCCGTTCGACATCCTGCTCAATGCGGGTGCTGCCCACCCTGATTTTCATTGACCGGAACCCCTGATCGACGAAGTCGCTGGCTTGTTTGAGGCAGTCATCAATCGACAATGAAAGCCATAGACCACCGCTTGCGTAGGTTCTTATTTCATCACGGCAAGCGCCGAACAGCCAATGCAGAGGTTGTCCCGATGCTTTTGCGATAATATCCCAGCAAGCGGTATCGATGGCCGACAGTGCGGCGACAGAAAATCCCTTGTGCCCGATTGGATTCATCTCATTCCATAATGCTTCCCAGATTGCTCCGATATAGTGAGGGTCTCTCCCTTCGATTTGATGACGAAACCCCCTGATCATCTCCCAGAGGGATTTCAATCGGAGTCCGTTTAAAGTGAACACCAAGCTTTGCCCGGTGATCCCCTCGTCAGTTTGCAGTTCCAGCAGCACACAACCCACGCTACGTATATCATGGATGGTGGTTTTGATCGGTTTATCGAAAGGAATGTCGATCAGTGTGGTTTCCAGCTTTGTAACGATCATGGCTGACTTTCACGCTTACGTCTTGTAAGAAGGATCCGACCGCTCACAGCGCCGCAGCAGTGCCGGCCATTCGTACGTGCCTGGGGCAAAGGCGGCGTATTGTTTGTTTGAGAGTTCCCACAGTCCGGGGGTGGAGGGGTCCAATGCCTGCCCTGCCCCCCGTAGCTGTACTGCGATTTCGCACATCCGAATCGCATAATACATGTTCATGAAGGCCTCTCCGGCTGTTTCACCGACGGTGAGCAAACCATGATTCTGCATGACCAGTACCTTGTTGTTGCCCAGATTCTCAGCGATACGGAGTCGCTCATCAGGATCAACAGATAATCCTTCCCACGGATGATATCCGACCTTGCCATATAGCATGGAGGAATCCTGTATCCAGTAGGGAATCCCCTTTTTGAAGGTAGTGGCGGCCAAGGCGGTGGGAGGATGGGCATGAAATACAAATTTGTTTTGTGGATGGTACAAGTGAACCGCACTGTGAATGATGAATCCGGCCGTATTCACATCAGGTGGGCCTTCCAGAACGCGACCGTTCTCATCCACTTTGATCAAATTAGTCGCCGTGACTTCTTCATAAAGCAACCCGAACCGATGCATCAGAAAGTGATGCTCTGTTCCCGGAACCCTGGCCGTAATGTGGTTCCAGACGGTATCATCCCAACCCATCATGTGCGTCAGTCGGAACATGGCGGCCAGGTCCACTCTCACGTTGTATTCGGCCGTATCACTGTTGGCGGACGGGTTTTCGGTCGCTATCATATCGTTTTGCTTCGTGCAGTGATCGTTCATGTTGTTTTCCTGTTTGGTCTTGACTGTTGTTAGCTTTGCAAAGGGTATTGTTTTCTTGTTGTCGTATGCGGATCGTTCACAGGTGGTTCGTGTTGAATAGATACAAGGCGATAGGGAGTCTGTCTCCATCCTATTGTATAGTAGAGTGCAGGCTATTGGGATTGACTTTCTGGATGGCAACCCCGTACTTACCCGAGTCAAATATTGCGGGTTGTCCGGTGGGTACTGGTTTATGAGTCGAAACAAGGATGCTGATTTCGATACGTTGACCACTTGGTTCCCACAAAGAGAAAAAGTTGATGCGACACTACAAGATCACCCGGCGACCTGTTAACGACCACACCAACGGCTGGAGCCGCATTTTGTCACCCAGGCAACCGCAACCGGCATTGAGCGGTGAGATGAAATCTGATTGGGTTGTGGTCGGTGCAGGCTATGCCGGATTGGCGGCCGCGAGACGTTTGGCGGAGAATCGGCCGAATGAGAGCGTGGTATTACTTGAGGCCGATACTATCGGGGAAGGCGCATCCGGAAGGAATTCAGGTTTTGCAATCGACCTTCCGCATAATGTTGGGAGCCAGATGGGAGAACTGGAAGGATCGTATCGATTCATGGCTTTGGCAAGGGCAGCCATTGCGTATCATGAACAACAGATTGGCCGCTACCGCATTGAGTGTGACTGGAGTCAACCGGGGAAATATCATGCGGCGGTGAGTGAAAGGGGTGTGCAGGAAGTATTGGAACCCTTCGCGACGGAACTGGAAGCTCTGGGGGAGCCGTTTCTTTGGATAACAAAGCAAGAACTTGGACAACGGCTGGGCACTGAACACTTTTCAGCCGCCGTGTACACACCGGGTTGTCGATTGATGAATCCGGCTGCCCTGACTCGAGGTCTGGCCGCCAGTCTGCCTGACAATGTCAGCTGTTATGAGCATTCGCCAGTTGTTCAGGTTGAGTACGGCAAGGTAATACGGATAGCGACGTTGAAAGGCCAACTGACCGCAGGGAAAATGATTCTCTGCGTCAATGGGTTCGCCGAACAATTTGGGGTCTATCCCCGCAGGCTGCTCAATTTTGCAGCCAATGCAAGTCTGAGTCGACGTCTGACAGACAGTGAGCGTGATGCATTGGGATGTGAACAAAATTGGGGATTGACGCCAGCCAATGCGTATGCCGGGATCACCATGCGCTTTACCAATGACCATCGAATTTTGATCCGGCAGAATATTTGCTTTAATCCTTCCCTGCGGGAATCGGACAGAGTCAGAGCCAGGATCGCGATAGCACACAAGAAGTTGTTTGACCAACGCTTTCCCATGTTGCCGGATGTTCAAATGGAGTATACCTGGACAGGCTTCATTTGCTTATCGAAAAATGGGGCACCGGGTTTTGGCCAAATGGCTCCGAATGTCTATACCGCTGTGTGCCAGAATGCCGTGGGTGTCACTAAAGGAACGGTGAGTGGCATGCTTGCGGCTGATATGGCATGTCATGAAGATAATGAACTGATTGGTTACATGCTGAGTTTAGGTCAGCCCCGTGCGGTGCCACCTCGGCCTATTTTGGACATCGCTGTCCGTTCGAAGCTCATTTGGGAAAGGTGGAAAGCGAGCGGGGAGAGATAGTGACCCCTCTTCCCATGCAAAATCCATGACAGATGGCTCGGATGGTAAAATCAAGGTGATATTTTTTGATCAAGTGAACCCATCAGTGGCTCGTTGGTGGAGAGACGCTGTTTCCCGATAGACGCCGCTTTGGGTGTGGTCTGCTCACCCTGATCAATCATGGGTCGTGCCGGTTGCGGGAGAGAATGAAAAACCATCAAGCTTTTTCCCCGGTTCCTTCAGCTTGTCTGAAAAACAACAACCTGCCCGGAACGCTGGAATAATGAACTTGGACGAAGTCAGGCCGTATTCAATCGGTGGGTGGCAAGATAGAGACCAAGGCCGAAAAGGGACAATATGAACAGCAGGGGGAGAACCAGGCCATAGCCCCCCATTATCCAGACCAATGAGCCGAGAAAGGGGGCAAACGCGCTGCCGCTAAGGTAAAACAAGGCCAATGCGCCAGATTTTGCGCCAAAATTTACCTCGCCTAATAATTGTCGGGCGATAAGTGGCCGAATGATACTGACAATGCCATAACTGCCACTAAAAAGGATAACGAAACCAACCAGCAACGCGGGGGTATCACCAGCCGAGAGCAAAAACACGACCGATCCACCGATACCCAAAAAACAGCCAACGGTGATGCGGTGAACCGACACGTGACGTTCAAAAATCACCATCACCAGTCTTCCGACAACCTGCATTGGGCCAATAAAGGCCGCCGCCGTCACCGCAACAGCAGGTTGGATTGCCCGATCATGGAGAATGGCGAGCAGGTGGTGCAAAGTCACGCCGTGTATGACTGCGACCAAGGCAAACCCCACGGCGAGCAACCAGAATACCCGGGTTCTGGCGAAAGCCACATAAGTGCTTGCCCGCTGTTTCTTTTCGATACGGTTACGCGGGTTGCTTTGCTCCACCCTCTGAGCCCCCTTCCACATCAGGGGGGCGGCAAAGCAAATGACCATCGCCGCAAAAATCCGGAGGGTGTGCCGCCATCCGAAAACTTCGGCGAGTAAATGTGTCATCGGGAAACAAATAGTGCTGGCGAAGCCAGCGATCAGGGTGACCCAGATAATCCCGCGTTTTGCATGCGACCCATAGGCGCGGGTAATCAAAGCGAAACAGGGTTCATAGAGACTACCGGCCAGCATAATACCGATGATTCCCCAGATGAGATAAAACACAGCCGGTGTGGTTGCGAAGGAGAGCATGAAGAGACACAGTCCTCCCAGGGCCGTGCTGCCTGCCATCATGATCGGTCCTTTCCCAAGATCAATCAGTTTGCCGGCGACGGGTGATGCACAGGCGGAGAGAAACAGTGCCAGGGTGATGGCACCGGTTAGGTCGGCTTTGGACCAGCCCAGCGTTTGTTCCCAGCGAACAAGAAGGGCCGGAAAAATGTAATACAGCCCAGCCCAAGCCAGGGTCTGAGCCATCGCAAGGTACAAAATACCACGATCCTTTATCATAAAGTCGTTTGTCAATCCAGCGGGAAGGTAGGTTGCCGACGGACGGCAACAGGTCACTTTATTACATGGGCGATGGGTTCAATGACGGCGCGGTCACCGCATCCAGAGCGCATGTGCCGGGCTTTAATGAGAATAACGTCGAATGCATTGATAGGGGTTTATGTTTTTGCAAACCGGCGTATCACGATGCTTGGATGCGTCTGTTGAAAAAAAAAGCGTACCGATTTGGCTTGACCGTTTGCTTTTGTCTCGTCTTTCCTGATACGGCACCCGGACATCGCCTCGTCGATTATTCCCGGTATGGCCGGGGTGTATTTCATTGAGTGGGGCGACACTCTCTTACCCTCGGTTGTCAAGGTTCCCCTGTGGCTGCCGGTTCCATACAATGGGCTGTTCCTTCCCGCAGGCCGTGGTTCAACGCGTTTCGATTGAACGGGGGCGTCATTAACTCTTTGGCCACAACTGAGGAAAAAAATGGCCGGTGAGCGGGTCTCCGTTGCGATAGCCCTGTGATTCGAAGAGGGCTCGCTCTCCTTTCGCCCAATCACCCCGATAACAGATTCTACCATCTTCGGCGGTCATTCTCAGTGTAAAGCGATGTGCCGTTTGTTTTGGTATATGGTGGCTCAATGTGCCATGAAGCGTGCGCATGTCGAACATAATACAATCACCTGGTTGACAGTCGAAAGCGACGAGATCGTAGTCATCGGGATGATTGTCGATATCCGGCGGCGCTTCATAACACAGTCCGTTGACCGTTCCAGGTTCACCATGGGTATTGTGATTTTTAAAAAAAACTCTCTGAAACAACTTTCCCCATAGGTGAGACCCACGGACAAAGCTGATACCCTCTTCCTTTGGAGTGGCTTCCAACGGCAACCAAAGAACACACATGGTTCCTTCAAAGTCGAAGTAAGCGATATCATGATGCCAGGGGGGTCGTGAAAGCGCGCCCGCCTCTCGACGAAACCAATTGTCCATCACCAAATGAATGCGTTTGGCATCCATCAGCTGTGCCGCGATGCGGGCGGCAGGAGACTGATGGACGAATTGTTCAATTTCGGGGATTTCTGACCATATCCAGAAATCTTCACAGTATCGGGCCTTGTTGTCCCCTATCGTTCGAGCCTCGAAACGCGGACTGGGATCTGCAATGTCCCGTTGAATGCCCTTGGCAAGCAGATCCAGCCATTGATGATGGAATACTTTTTCGAGCAAGACAACCCCTTCTTTTTTGAAAGTAGCGATGTCATGTTTTGTCGGCTGGTATTGGCTTTGCTCAGTGGAAATGGGCATTTTTCGTTTTGCGGACAATAAGCGATTCGTCAGGACGAGAAGCGTGGATGCTGTCTGTGTTTGAGGCCGGTGTCATCCGTGCCCAGGTGTCGATTTCCAGCACGAAGTCCACGCACCGTCTCTCCGGTTTGGTTGCTCGACTCTAATGATAACCCGCGAGTCTACCAAACGCATACCCTACGCCTCATGATAAATCCACGACCTGTAGCGCCACCGAAGACCGCTTCGTCATCCTCTACCGTAGCGGCATGTTGAGCCAGAGGCAACCCAGCCAACGGATTGAAATGAGACTTGGGGGGACTGCGATCTCGGTCAAGCATACACCGATCAGCTATTTGTGACAAAACCGAGGGCCAAGCGCGTCGCACACTGAAACAAAGTATCGCCGGATAGAAGATGACGGTGAGCGATGGACGGACCGGACGGATTCTCTGCATGGCGAAAGCCAGGTCAGAAAACCGTCTGCTGTCCGGTGGATCGATCAAAAAACGGTGGAGCGGGAGACGGGGATCGAACCCGCATTATCAGCTTGGGAAGCTGAGGTTCTACCATTGAACTACACCCGCTTGGGGTTGAAGAAGTATATTACATTTGGACGATTGGGTGTCGCTGATGGGTTGATGGCTGGACATCACGGCATACTGGTCCCAAGCCGCTATTTTTCGGGTAGTTTTGGCGTGATGTCTTGAAAGGCCAAAGACGACAGAATGAGAGGGTAAGCGCGCAACATGGGGCATAGAGTCTGGGGTGAGTCGCACTACGCCCAAGCGTCTCATCTATCAGGTGACCTATTATCCGCCGCATTGATGCCCGGCCATTTCGCGAGACAACGATACCGAGAAGCCCCATTATTTCTGATCTGCGGCACTGTCAGTTGAGTCTGTTACGACAGCGGGTTACTGCCCCGGTATTGGTGGGATACGACTGGATCACACCGCCCAATCAAGTTTCTTCGAAACCGGACAGTTCGATTTGCGCCTAACATCCAATTGAACTTGAAAAACACCCTGTCGAGACCGAAAATGATACCCTACGGACCGGTTTATGAAATAGACGAGTTAGGGGTCACGTGTTGCAGGGAATCATCTGACGTGACCGACCAATTTGTTTCCATCGGTGAGAGAACCACGAATGAAGAACGGATCAACATCGAAGCATCGCAAAACCTGGCACTATATTCCGCCACTTCCACTGACCCAGGCACCTTATTTCGAATGGCCGTTCAGTGGGGCAGAAAGCGTGAAATATTTGTACCAAATCTGGCGCCCGTTCAATCAGCGGTTTTTGATGCTGGTGTTGGCCATCGTTGCCTGGATATGGTTTACACCATCACTGGAGCGTACGGTGAATTTCGAGTGGCGCTGGATGCTTGAAGTCGGTCTTAGAAATTTTTTCATTGTCCTGGTGGTGGCCGGCGGACTGCATCTGATGCTGTTTACATTTCGCAGACAGGCAGATGATTTTCGTTATGACAATCGGCCACTGGCCAGACATTCGAAGATATTTCATTTCAATCATCAGGTATGGGACAACATGTTCTGGACGTTGTGCGGCGCGGTACCGGTGGGAACGTTGTGGGAATGCGTATTGCTTTGGGCTTATGCCAATGGCCATGCGACGCTGATTTCTTTTTCTGAACACCCGATTTTGTTTGTTGGACTGATGCTCTTGATTCCGATTTGGAGTGGATTTCATTTTTACTGGACCCACCGCTTGCTGCATACCCGACCGTTGTACCGGTGGATTCACTCATGGCATCATAAAAACGTCAATGTTGGCCCTTGGTCCGGTCATGCCATGCATCCCGTGGAACATGTCATTCTGTATTCTGATCTGGCACTGTATGTCCTGATTGCCAGTCATCCGATCCATGTTATTTTTAATGCAATGCTGCATACCATAGCGGGCCCGACTTCCCATTGTGGTTATGAGAAAGTGCGACTGATCCGGGGGTTCAGTCTACAGCTCGGTGATTTTATGCACCAGTTGCACCACCGGTTCATTGACTGTAATTACGGTTCTGCCGAAACACCTTGGGATAAGGTATTTGGTAGTTTCCATGATGGAACCCCGCAAGGCGATCGTTATATTGATGAACGGCGCCGATGTCTGTATGGGCGCAAGGGCGTTGGAGTGTGACAAGAACAATCTGCGCACAACAAGCAAACACGGCACCGGGCTTATCGTGATTTGAAATCGTGTTTGACGGTCAGTCAAAAGCGCGATCAGGATGAGTTGTTGCGACGGGTGATTTCCCGGGAGAAGTGTGGTTTGACAGGGCCGATAACAGGGCGACAGAGGCGGGTATTTGGTTCACCAGGGCTCAATCATCGTCCTTACATCCAGTTCGAATGTCCAGGCCTGTTTTGACTGGCGGTGCAGATACCAGTAGGCTTCTGCCAGTCCTTCCAGGGAAATGAGCTGTTCTTGCCTGTCACGCATTGCGGGGAATCGTGTCAGCATCTTGTCCCCGGCGATTCCGCCGTCAATGATCACATGGCCCACATGCAGGCCTTTAGGCCCATATTCCTTGGCGAGCGCCTGAGCAAACGTCCGCAAGGCAGATTTGGCTGAATTGAACGCACCGAAGCCGGCCTTGCCCCGTCGCGACGCACTCGCGCCGGTAAAAAGCAGTGTACCGCCATCAGGCAACATCCGCCTTGCGGTCTCCCGGCCAAACAAGAATCCACCAAAACATCCGACACGCCAAGCCCTTTCAAAGTAATCAGCTTCCATCTGGGCAATGTGTCCGGGCATGTTGTTGCCGACATTGTAAACCGCCAAATCAAAACGTCCTTTCCCGGTATGCTGTACCGCATCAAAAAGTGCGATGACCTTTTTTTCTTGCGTCGCATCGCAAGTAATGGTCGTTGCAGTGCCTCCACGGGTTTCAATCCGGCGAGCGACCGCCGCAATTTTTTTCTGGGATCTTCCACTGATGAAAACGTGATAGCCTTCGTCGGCGAACCGTTTGCACAGCGCACCGCCCAATCCGTTCTCAGGCCCCACCCCAAGCACCAGCGCTTTGGGTTTGTGTTCGGGCATAGTTAAGTCTCTTTGATGAGCCGCCTGGTATTATCGCACAGCGAAACGAGAAGTCATAACACGACACTGGGATGTCGTGGTCCGGCACGATAGCAGATGATGGCAAAGACGGCAGGTCTATAGACAAGCCGGACGGATTTCCCTGTATGGCCATTCGGTGTTTCCGGTGCCCGGCAAAATTGCATTTGCGTTGTTTTTTGTCCAAAAGCTGTTTCTGTGGACCTCGTTTTGGCTAAAATAATGTCGTCAGAATGATACCTCGCGTCGTAACGAGGTTAGAATTGATAACAATTTGATTTGTATAGTAGTTGTCCGGCGAATAAAGTGACGGCATCCGTGGCATGGCTGATAGAAACTCTTGATGACAGGATTTGATAATGGTAGATGAAAATTTCGATGATGATCTGGATTTGTCCACATTGCCGGATGATGAACTGGTCGAGCAGATGCATGACGATCTTTATGATGGTCTAAGAGAAGAGATCATTGAAGGAACAAATATTTTACTGGAGCGTGGCTGGGCGGCGACCAAAGTGCTGGATGAGGCCCTAGTGGAAGGAATGCGTATTGTCGGGATTGATTTTAGAGATGGCATCCTGTTTGTCCCCGAAGTGCTCATGTCGGCCAACGCAATGAAAGGAGGGATGGAGATTTTGCGTCCGCTGTTAGCGGAAACCGGGGCCCAACCGATTGGTAAAATGGTTATCGGTACGGTCAAAGGCGACATCCATGACATTGGAAAAAATTTGGTGGGGATGATGATGGAAGGCGCCGGTTTTGAAGTCATTGATCTGGGCATTGACAATCCGGTCGAGAATTATCTCGATGCCATTGAACAACACAAGCCCGACATTTTGGGGATGTCAGCGTTGCTCACGACGACCATGCCCTATATGAAAGTGGTGATTGACACGATGGTTGAAAGAGGCATTCGGGATGACTATATTGTTTTGGTCGGGGGAGCGCCACTCAATGAAGAATTCAGTGTGGCGATCGGTGCAGATGCATATTGCCGTGATGCGGCCGTGGCCGTGGAAATTGCTCAGGCAAAAATCACCGAGAAGCGCGCGGCCTGATTGTGAGTCGAGAGAGGCCCATCGCTGAAAAGAGGTCGGTGTATTCTGTTTTAGTGATTGCCTGCGGAGCACTGGCGCATGATTTGATTCGGATAAAGAATCTGAACCAATGGGATCATATGGACATACAGTGTTTGCCTGCAGAGCTTCATAATCAGCCACAGCGTATCCCTGTTGCGGTGCAATCCAAGATCCGTGAATACCGTGACCAGTATCAAAACATATTCGTGGCTTATTCGGATTGTGGTACCGGCGGGCTGCTTGACAAAGTGCTGGAACAAGAGGGTGTCGAACGGTTGCCTGGCGCACACTGTTATGAAATGTTCTCCGGAAAGTCGACATTCAGCGCATTGCATGAAGCAGAATTAGGCACGTTTTATCTGACCGACTTTCTGGTGCGTCATTTTGACCGATTAATTATAAAAGGGCTGGCGTTGAATCGGTATCCGGAGCTTAAGGAGGTCTACTTCAAGCACTATAAGAAACTGGTCTATCTTGCGCAACTGGATGATGATGAGATTGATCAGAAAGCCCGGGCGGCGGCTGATTATCTCGGGTTGGGGTATCAGCGTCTTTATACCGGTGATCAATTTCTAGAGTCTGCGTTGTCCGTGAGAATCGCACGATCCGGTCAGCGCGATGGTGGCGTTCAATCTCTTTGAGAAGTCCATTGGGCAAGTTAATTACAGTCTATTGGCGGGACATACCGGCTCAAGTCATTGCCAAAGCGCGACGCCAGACTGCCAAGGTTCCGCTTTCGGCACGTTTTGCCGATGCCATTGATCGCGCCGCCATGCGTGCGGGCAAGGGGAGTAGCGATGCGTATCTCGAGGAATGGAGAAGAGAGGCGATATCCTGTGGTGACGATTTGAAGGCCGAAGCCGAGGCGGCGGCTGAAAAAATCGAGAAAGCGTATGACAAAACACGTTTGCTCACCCTGATTCGAAATCATGGCAATGAATCAAAGGGATGACCATGCTGACCACTGACAGGATTGTGCCGAGAGCACGCACCAAGTCCAGACGACAGGCTGGTTCATGAGACGTTGGACCGGCCACGGTGACAGTGATACGGCAAAACGAAAGTCCACGGGTTCCGGTCCCCGGCTAATCCCCGCATAAATAACCATGTGTTTTGAGCAAATGGCATGACAGATACGGTAGTCAGCTCGGCAACCAGGGAACTGAAGATCGGCTTTGATCATCCCTTCGTGATTATAGGGGAAAGGATCAACCCGACTGGCCGAAAGATATTGGCAGAAGAAATGAAGCATGGAGACTATAGCCGGGTAGAAAGCGATGCGTGTGCTCAGGTCGCCGCTGGCGCACACATGCTGGATGTGAATGCCGGTATCCCGCTGGCGGATGAGCCCCGTATCCTGGCCGAAGCGATTCAGTTGGTTCAGTCGATTACCGATGTCCCCCTGTCCATTGATTCCTCGATCGTTGCGGCCCTTGAAGCGGGACTGGAGGTGTACCAGGGCAAGCCATTGTTAAATTCAGTGACCGGTGAGGAAGAACGACTCGAAGTCGTATTGCCATTAGTCAAAAAGTACGGCGCAGCCGTCGTAGCCATCTCCAATGATGAAGCCGGTATTTCAGAAAATCCAGATGAACGTTTCGATGTTGCAAAGAAAATTGTGGAACGAGCGTCGGACCATGGCATTCATTACAGCGATATCGTCGTGGATCCACTGGTGATGCCGGTCGGCGCAATCAACAGTGCAGGCAGACAGGTGATCCATCTGGTTAAGCGATTGAGAGAGGAACTCAAGGTGAACACGACCTGCGGGGCGTCGAATTTCAGTTTTGGTATCCCCAATAGGAAGGGGATGGATGCCCATTTTCTGAGCATGGCGATAGGGGCAGGCATGACCTCAGCGATTACCAATCCGCTGCACGCCGAGGTGATGCAGGGTGTCATGAGTGCGGATGTCGTCATGGGGCATGACCATAATTGCGCGCGCTGGCTGAAAAAATACCGTCAACCCGTGGATGACATGGCCCGTGCCGCTGGTGGCCGTAGCGGGGGGCGTAGAAGGCGCCGGGCCTCATAGGGTCGAAACAAAGGAATGCCCGTTGGTCTCGTTCGACTGGAGTCAGCTTGGAGGCCACAAGGCGATGCTTATGGGTGGCGGGTGGTCCTGGCGGCAGAAAGAGAAAGCGGATATGAACAGGTTTGCAGCAATCAGGGCCGGTCGCCCACTCTCCCCGGCGAATCAACAGTCAATGCCACTGCGTGATGGCAAGCATCGTGGCCATTGTCTGCCAGTAGTCCCATGACGGGTCATTCAAAGACCATTCAGATTGTCTTTACCCCATCCGGAAAACGGGGAAAGGTGGTTTGTGGCAAGTCGGTTCTTGAAGCCGCACAGCAGCTGGGTGTCGATCTGGACACCGTCTGTGGTGGTCGGGGGATATGTGATCGTTGTCAGATAGACCAGAGTATCGGTGATTTTGCCAAATTCGGCATCCACTCCAAAGCCGAACATTTGTCTCCGTTGAGTTCGAGTGAGCGCGCGTTTTTCAAATCTGGCGTCTCGGCGCATCGTCGACTGGGGTGTCAGGCAAAGTTGTTGGGTGATGTGGTGATTGATGTCCCACCGGAGAGTCAGGCCCATCGACAGGTGGTGCGCAAACGGGTTGACGTGCATAACATGACCGTAAATCCGGCCATCAAACTGTATTATGTCGAAGTGCCGGAACCCAACATGCATGATCCCAGCGGGGATTTGCAACGCCTGCTAGAGGCGCTTGAGTTTGAATGGGGATTGATTGATCTGCAGTGCGATTATCCTGTTCTGTGCCACCTGCAGACAGTCCTTCGTAACGGCCAGTGGAAGGTGACTTTGGCAGTCCATCAAGGAAAAGACATCATTGCGGCCTGGCCGGGGTTGAAGCGGCAAGTCTATGGAATGGCGGTGGATGTGGGGTCGACCACCATTGCCGCGCATCTTTGTGATCTGGTGAGTGGTGAGATCGTGACCTCGGCAGGCCGCATGAATCCCCAGATCAGGTTCGGAGAAGATCTCATGAGTCGAGTGTCTTACGCCATGATGAATCCGGGCGGCGAAGCGGACATGACCAAGGCAGTACGGCAGGCGCTGCAAGGGCTGATGGTCAGCCTGGCTGAAGAAGCCAATATGGATCTCGGTGATCTGGTTGATGTCACGCTCGTTGGTAACCCGGTGATGCATCATTTGCTGCTGGGCATCAACCCGATAGAACTGGGCGGCGCGCCGTTTGCGTTGGCGACGGATCAGGCGATGAACCTAAAGGCCTCTGACTTGGAACTGAAGGCCAGTCCCGGGTGTCGGGTGTATCTGCTGCCCTGTATCGCGGGCCATGTGGGGGCTGATGCCGCTGCCGCTGTCCTTTCCGAGGCGCCTCATGATCGGGAGGAATTGACCTTGCTTGTGGATGTCGGAACCAATGCGGAAATTGTGTTGGGCAACCGCAAGAAAATGGTTGCAGCGTCGAGTCCTACCGGACCGGCGTTTGAAGGGGCACAGATCAGCGGAGGGCAGCGTGCCGCGCCGGGCGCCATTGAGAGAGTGAGAATTGACAAACAAACCCTGGAGCCGAAGTTCAGGGTCATCGGTTCGGACAAGTGGTCTGATGAAAAGGGTTTCAAGGAGTCGACCTGCTCGACAGGCATTACCGGCATCTGCGGGTCAGGCATTATCGAAGTGATTGCAGAGATGTACTTGGCGGGACTGATCAAACCGGATGGGATGATCGACGGATCGTTTGCACAAAAGACAGACCGTGTTGTTGAGGACAAAAAAACATGGAGTTATGTGTTATGTAACGACAATCAGGTCAACGTGTTGATCACGCAGAATGATGTCCGGGCCATTCAGCTGGCAAAGGCGGCACTGTTTGCAGGTGCCCGGTTGCTGATGGACAAGCTCAAGATTGATTCGGTTGATCGTATTCGTCTGGCGGGCGCTTTCGGCGCGCACATTGATGTGAAGTACGCCATGGTTTTAGGCATGATTCCTGATTGTCGGTTGGAACATGTGACTGCAGCGGGCAATGCCGCCGGGACCGGCGCCGTGATTGCCCTTCTTGATGTTGATGCCCGAGAGGAAGTGGAGTCGCTGGTCAAACAAATTCAGAAAGTGGAAACTGCGGTTGAACCCAGGTTCCAGGATTATTTTGTGGACGCATTGGCCATTCCGCACAAGACAGCGGATTTTGCAAATCTCAAGAAAGCGGTCAGTTTACCGGAACCTGCCCGGATTCTTAAGGAGGGCAGTCATCGTGGGCGGATGGGCGGCCGAAGAAAACGAAGTCATAACAAGACGCTTGGGGAGGATAAAGCTGAATCGTGACGGAACAGTGCATTTAACACCATCCCTTCCCTGTCGAGCCGTTTATCAATGATGATCGGTAGAAAAATTTGGACATCTTCACGATCGTTCATCCCTCTGCTGATCGCGTCCCGATGAGTTCGTGCGCACCATGGCTCCGCATCCGCTCATTCACCAGGAATTGCCCCATAACCCCGAATATTTTGTTTATAACCGCCGACTTGCGGCGGGGCAGATGACCAATTATTCTCCGGATGAGGTCTATTGGCAGGTGTGTACCAACGTGATCATGTGGCATACCGCTGAACTGCCCGTCGTAGTGTGCCGGCCGAATGCTGAAAACTTCTGAACATGGTCTTTACCCGCGATGTATCCAAAAACAGGATTAGCCCGAATAGAGTGGTCGTCTTGTCGCCTGGGCAGCGAATCCGCGGAATGCTGCATCAATCAGAGGGTTCTAGAACTGCTGATCAATCGGGATCAAGAATCAATCCATCAAAGGTCAGGCGTGTAGGCAAATAAAATCCGTACAAATACATGCCACTCGCAGCTTCGTATTGAGGACTCGTCAGCACTACTTCCAGTGTCTCACCGCTGCCTTCGTCAAGGTCATCTTCGAATAAATTTATATTGATCTTTGCGGTCGTTGCCGAGCCTTCCGGAAAAACGATCTTGCCTGTTTTTCCGTCAGGGACACTGTAGTCCGATCCACTTTTCGCCGTACCGTCATTGACACTGTATGAATAACGGACTTTCTCCGGATAATTGTAACCGGTACTTGTCGTTGGCTTGGTTATCTCGAAGGTCATGGTGTTGCCTTCGTATTCTTTTACATCACTGCCGTATGCGATGCCCCCGGGTGTGCAGACGATTGCTGCCAGCGCCAGGAGTATGTATTTCACTTCTGGCTTCAGCAGTCGTACGACATGATGGCCACCATTCATCGGCACATTCCCTCCACTTTGTTATCAATGGGCGAGGTCGTTGCGTTGCCGTTTCCTCATTATAATCCAACCCGAATAATGCATAAATAAAGCGGGCGATATCTCATTTTGTGAACTAATTCAATCAGTTAAAGAGAATTACAGAGGACCTCACCCGTGACAGATTGTAACCCCCGACTGATTGCATTTCCAACACTCCCTCTAACATCGTCGGATCGAGGCCGCCTTCACCGGCGGGGCGATCACCTCAAATGCCGGGTCGCTGCAGTTGAGAGAGATCGACCGTCGATTGGGTTTGTTAAAAGCCGTTGACCGGGCAATTTTGGATAAGCGGGATCAACGCTATGTCCACCCTTCCCAGTCAAGCCTGCACAGACAGCGGATTTTTGGACTGGCCTTGGTCCATGAAGATCTCAATGACCGTGACCCGTGACGGTCGGACCCGGCGCTGGTCAGTGCGGTGGCGTGTGATCCGGTGCTGGTCAGTGCCGCCAGCTGCGTCGCCTGGAGCACCGCAGGAGCCGATCCGTGGCGGTGGCCTTGCATGAGGTGATGATCGAGACCTTTATTGCGTCATTCACGACGGCGCCACAGCGTTGAGCCTGGACTTTGATGCGACCGATGGCCGGGTGCATGGGCACCAGGAAGGGCGGTATTATCATGGGTATTATCGGCATCACTGTTTCTTGCCGCTTTTATCCGTTTTCAAGACAAGCCAGTCACGGTCGGAGAGTTAAAGATCTTTTGCCACACTCATATGTCACCCCCCAAGACGCCGACTTTATGGCGAAAAGTAGATGAATTTCCGCTCACTGGTTCCGCCAAAATCCATAAATCCAAGCTTCGCGAAAGGGAATTGGCGGGCAACACCATGGCGCTGGATTAGGGTATTTTTGTTGCACAAAACAGACTTTTGTCCCCATGGTGAATGGGTTTGGCCACGTTTAAAAATGGACCGCAGTGATCAATCGTTCATTGCCACGGCCGCAGTGGGGAATGCAGGATCCGGCAAGGGGACCGTTTGATGAACAAATTGTAGCGCCTAAAGGGGGACAGGAGGTGTTAAAATCGACCGTCGCCCGCATTCGTGGATGGGTAGGTACGGCAAAGAGACCAGTGGTTTTACGAGATATCGGGGTCACGGTGAGCAAGATCGTACCGTTGACAAAATGCGTTCTGTGGACCCGGTATCCGGCTTGCTTCACCGATGGCTTTCGATTGCACTGTGTTTCAGTGGCTCGGGATTGGTTTTTGATCTCACCTTCAAGGGATAGTCATGCGCGCCCAAATACCGCTCCGGGAACGTGCTTGGTTCATCTTGCATGGTGTACAAATAACCTGTCGGTCAGTGCCAACTGCACTGGGCGGTGGACGTATCCGTTGGGTCGACATGTCATGGTATTGCCGACGATACGCGGGGATTTCGCAGGATTACCATGTCACGGTCAGCCGATGCCTTGGTGCTGACAGGCTGTCGTGGAGGTTGCCGTGAAACTGACAATGCGGATAGGGAAATAGAGGGGTATTGCGTGCGTTGAAAAAACCCGCCATTGGACACACAAAGTGGATGATAAAGAGGCGTATTGCCAGAGGCCCGGATAACATGACGCCGTGCCCCGACACAACCGGAAAGAAAAAGTAAGAGTATTCCCGTGAACGATCAACCTAATACCATTGAACGGGCCAATATCGATGACGCAGCCGAGGTCAAGCAATGCGTGACGGCGGCTTACCAGCACTATATTGAGCGAATCGGCAAGTGGCCTGGACCCATGCTAGATGACTATGATGTACGCATTCAGGAGAACGAAGTATATGTGATCAGGGAGCATCGTCAGATCATAGGCGTATTGGTTCTCATTTTGAGTGCAGCGCGTTTCTTGCTTGATAATATTGCGGTGTTGCCGGACCGGCAAGGTAGGGGCTATGGCAGGCATTTGATGGAGTTTGCAGAGTATCGGGCACGGGAAAAAGGCTATACATCGATTGAACTCTATACCCATGAAGCAATGGTTGAAAATATTACGATGTACAAGAAGTGGGATTATTTGGAAATTTACCGGACCACGGAACAAGGATATGAGCGCATCTACATGCGCAAAAAGATCATATGAAGTGATCGGGATCAACAGCAGGACAGTCTATCGGGGGCGGTGGCTTGCCGACACTTCACTTTGTCCTGCGCGAACCCCTGTTACGGCCAGTCTCCTGATATGTAAAGCGTTCAGCTTCCAGGCGTTTTGATCAGTGGTAGTGCCGGTCGCAACCCGAGCACGGAATCCCCGGGATGTTATTTTGTTTGGTGATCACGAACGGGTGGCAAAGCAGAGAGTCCGCGGGTCGCTCTGATTCGTGCCGACGTCCTGTCAGATGACTTGATTTAAGGTCTCTTGGTCGAGTGTACAGTCGTCTCCCTGCCTTGGTATTCGGGGAAAAATATTGGGATTATCCCAGTCGAAGTACCCTGTCGTTGCCAGGCTCCGGTTCCCCTCGTACATCTCTGACAGGCCGTATGGAATCGGTTTGATGGATGCGGGTAGCGACGATGTCAAGGTGGTTCGAAGCCCATGGTCCCTACGGTGCCCTCGACGGGGTCAGCGAGGTTGCCGCCGGGTGAGGGAAGCGGCCAAAGCCTGGCGTACGGCGATCGAGGCGACCTGCGGGCGGTGTTGGCGGTGACAATTTCTCGATTTTCAACGAAAAGTCTTATACTCGTTGTACGGTAACCTAATGACAGCATGCGAGGGAGGAAATGGGATCCACACTTCGAATTTTTTTTATTTTCTCTTATCTATTAACAACCCAGGCCAGCGGCGACCTGGGCAAGCCATTTGCGGATATCCATACGCATTATAATTGGGACCAGATGGAACTGATCAGTGCCGAGGAAGTGGTGCGGAAACTGGAACAGGCGAATGTCGGATTGACGGTTGTGTCGGGCACACCATCGTATCTGGCCCTCGAGCTGAAGAAGGCCGGTGGAGACCGGATAGTGGCTTTCTTCTCACCCTATACCCACGAACTCGGAAGATGGGATTGGTTTCAAAATCCAGGGGTTGTCAGTCTGGCTGAGGATGGGCTCAAGCAGGGCCTTTATCAGGGGATAGGGGAAGTGCATTTCATGCTCGGATTCAAACCGAAAACCGACAATCCTGTTTTCCTCGGCCTGTTGCGTCTAGCCGGTGAATACGATGTGCCGATCCTGGTTCATGTGGATGCGGGCAGCGAGGTTCCATTCCGAAATCTATGTCTTGCCCACCCCACGGTACGATTTATTTTTGCCCATGCAGGGGGTAATTTACAGGCACGACACATTCGGCGAATTCTAAAAGCCTGTGACAATGTCTTGATCGAGTTCTCGGCACGTGACCCTTGGCGTTATGGCGGATTGACCGGTGAGGATGGCTTGCTGCTGCCCGAGTGGCATAGACTGATTCTCGCATTTCCGTCCCGGTTTGCGACCGGTACCGATCCAGTGTGGCGTGTTACCCGAACCCAGTCCTGGGACGAGTCGGATGAGGGTTGGGATCACTATGAGAAATTGTTGACCTATCATCGAAAATGGCTTGAGGCGTTGCCAGCAGACGTGGAACAACAGCTGCGACTGATCAACGCCAGCCGTTTCCTTAGAGTGGAAACAGGGCTCAAGTGATGAAGGTGGACTAGATGTTCGAATCAGCGAATGATGATTTACGTTGATGAATATAGTCCAACAATGCCTCATCAATGGCCGGATCCAAAGCGGGTGCTTGATATTCTTTCAACATCTGTTTCCATAATTTGTTCGCTCTTGCGACTGCATCCATTGCGCCGTCCAGTTCCCACTGCTCGAAGCTGTTGTTATCTGCAATATTCGAGCGAAAGAAAGCGGTTTTGAAATTGTTTTGAGTATGCTCGCAACCCAGAAAATGGGTACCGGGCCCGACCTCCCTGATCGCATCCAGCGCTTGGGCGTTTTCGGACAAATCCGTTCCGGAACAAAATACCTGCATCATGCCAAGCTGATCTGCATCCATCACCAGTTTTTCATAACTCGATGCCAGTCCGCCCTCGAGCCAGCCTGCTGCGTGTAACACAAAGTGTATGCCTGCGGTTATCGTCGGCAAGATGGTATTTGCACTTTCATAGGCCGCTTGTGCATCCGGGATTTTGGAGGCACAAAGTGAGCCGCCGCTTCGAAATGGGACGCCCAGGCGACGGGCCAGTGATGCGCACCCGTTTAATACCAGGGACGGTTCGGGCGTGCCAAACGTCGGCGCGCCGGATTGCATGGAAATGGAGCTTGCAAAGGTGCCGAAAATCACCGGAGAACCCGGGCGCACCAGTTGGGTAAAGGCTATACCAGCCAAGGCTTCGGCGAGTATCTGCGCCATGGTGCCGGCGGCGGTTACCGGGGACATTGCGCCGGCTAAAATGAAAGGTGACACAATACTGGCCTGATTATTCCGAGCATACACCTCGGCGGCTCCCAACATCATTTCGTCAAAAACCATGGGCGAATTTGCATTGATCAGGTTAACAACGACGGTATGCTGGTCGACAAATTGCTCGCCAAATAAAATCTTGCACATGTTGACGGTATCTTCAGCCCGCTCGGGATGGGTGACTGAACCCATGAAGGGCTTGTCACTATATTTCATGTGACTGTAAACCATGTCAAAATGACGTTTATTGACCGGCAGGTCTGTTGGCTCACAGACCGTACCCCCCGAGTGGTGGAGAGACGGTAGCATGTAGGCAAGTTTCACAAAATTCCGAAAATCCTCAATCATGGCATATCGGCGCCCGTGATCCAGGTCACGAACGAAGGGGGGGCCATAAACAGGCGCAAAGACGGTGTGTTTCCCCCCGATCATCACATTGCGTTTGGGATTACGGGCTTTTTGTTCGAACATCCGGGGGGCTGAGTCCTGAATGATTTGCCGGCACAGTCCTTCTGGAAACCGTACCCGTTCTCCCTGGATGTCAGCGCCGGCTTCCTTGAAAAATTTCAGTGCCGGCTTGTATCGAAAGTCGATGCCAATTTCCTTGAGAATCAGATCCGCATTTTTTTCGATAAGCACCAATCCTTCTTCGTCCAGCAATTCATATTCGGGGATTCGCCGGGTGATATAGGGTATGATTTCTGGCGCTGATGCGTCGCTTTGCGATTGTCGTGCACGGCGCCCCCCTCTTTTTCGACTGCTTACTGACATAGTAGGTTGGTTAGATCACGATGATAATTAAGTCGAAGTATGCAATGATGCGGCCTAAACAGCCACTTGCAGGGCGACAACAGTATAGTCAATTGCGCCATTGACCCGATGTATACGATAATGGTGTTGATCCCCTATTATAAATAAGAACGCCGTTCGATGGTTTTCCAAAATCGCTCTGATGCCACGACTCGATACGGATTTTTATTGATGCCGGAATATTCAATGATGGCATTCACTGCGGCGATTGATCAACTGCGCATGGCCAACCGCTTGTCGGGCAAATCACTTTATGAGTGGGTCGTGCTGGCTGAAACGGATGAACCGGTCACCGGGAGCAATGGATTGTCCGTGCCATCCATTGCAATGAGGAACAGTGGTCGGCTGGATGGTGTGTTTGTCTGTGGCGGAGTGTATATCGAGACCAAGGCCACTCAACCGATTATCGCCTGGCTCAGAGGGCTCCGTAATCAAAAGACGCCGATTGGCGCCATTTGTACCGGCACCTATATCCTGGCCGAAGCGGATTTGTTGAAAGGTTATCGGTGCACGATTCACTGGGAGAACATGAGTGGTTTGCGGGAACGGTTCCCGGAGTTGGTGATTAGCCGGGATATATTCGAGATAGACCGGGACCGATACACCTGTGCCGGTGGGAGTGCGGCGATGGATATGATGGTCTACCTGATCGCCCAGCAACATGGCTGGGAATTGGCGATCGATGTGGCTGAGGTGTTCCTGATCGAGCGGGTGAGAGGGTGTCATGACCGGCAGCGGTTACCGCTTCGTCTGCAATTGGGCGCAAGCCAACCCAAGTTGGCCGAGGCAGTGGCCTACATGGAAGCCAATCTGGAAGAGTTGATCAGTCTTGACGAGATTGCAACCCATGTTGGAATCTCGCGTCGTCAGCTTGAGCGATTGTTTCAAAAATACCTGGACTGCGTGCCGACAAGATATTACCTGCGTTTGCGCCTGATGCGGGCTCGTCAACTGCTTTTGCAAACCGGCATGCCAATCGTAGAGGTTGCCTTTGCAAGCGGGTTTGTTTCTACGCCCCATTTCAGTAAATGCTATCGTGAATTTTTCGGCAAGCCGCCGAGAGATGAGCGAAAGGCGCATAAAGCGGCCCACTGAGCACGGACAACGCTTTATGCAGATGGTGATGCCGGTCACCGGTCCATGTGGCCGCCTGTCGGACATGGCGTGGGCCGACGTGACTTACGGCTTCATTGACCTGCAATGTCTCGATCATCCCACGGTGTGAGCAGCGGTATGCAAATCAACCGTCAGCGCACGGAGGATGCCACGATTGCAAAAGTGCCGGTCAATATTTGCATTGAGATTGAGTTAAAATCAATTGCATACTCAAATATTCGACTGGTTTGTGACGATAGACCCTGATCGCGACAGCGGCATTGATCTCTACCGCCGTTTACTTGCCCATGTTTTGCCCCACAAGTGGATCTTTTTGATTGCTTTGGCCGGTATGGTGGTCGTTGCGGTCGGAGACACCACCTTTGCCTGGTTGCTCCAACCTATCATGGACAAGGGATTTGTCGAGCGTGACCAGTTTTATATTACCTGGATACCGGTTTTGATGTTGCTGATCGCGGTCTTTAGGGCATTGGGTGAGTTTGTTGACGGCTATTGCATGAGTTGGGTCGGACGAAGTGTGATCAAGGACTTGCGGCAGAAAATGTATGTCCGACTGCTCTATGCGCCGACCCGCTATTATGATGATCATCCGAGCGGTAACCTGGTATCCCGCCTGACATACGATGTAGAGCAAGTTGCGAAAGCCAGCAGCGGCGCCTTTCGGATCATATTCAGAGATGGCCTCAAGGCGATTTTCCTGCTGATGCTGATGTTCTATCTGAGTTGGAAACTGTCGCTGATTTTTCTGTTTGTCTTTCCGCTGGCTTTTTTTATTTTCAAGATAGCCAGCGAGAAATTCAGGAAAATCAGTTCTAAAATCCAGGAAAGTGTCGGTGATATCACCCATGTGGCCAAGGAGGCTTTTATCGGGCATCGCATTGTCAAGGTGTTTGGCGGCTACAAACACGAAGAACGCGTTTTTGATGTGGCAAATAGCCGCAATCGACAACAGTCAATGAAAAAAGCCGCTATCCTGTCGGCCAGTGTACCGCTCACGGTATTGCTGATGGGGGCCGGTGTGGCGGGTGTTATCTGGCTCGCGCTGGTGATGGAAACAAAACCGGGTGTCTTTACCTCCTATCTGGTTTCAATGACGATGATGATGAGGCCGATCAAAAACCTTTCCAAGGTGAACGAAATGATCCAAAGTGGCATTGCGGGTGCAGAATCCATCTTTCGAACCATTGACCTGTCAACCGAGGAAGACAACGGTACCCGGGAATTGATGAATGTCAAAGGTGATATTTTGTTCGAAGAGGTTTCATTTCGATATAAAGATGAAAATCGTCCCGTTGTTGACAACATCAGTTTCCGTGTCCCGGCCGGGTCGACCGTTGCCCTGGTTGGGCCGTCTGGCAGTGGGAAATCCACCATTGCCTCATTATTGCTGCGATTTTATTCGCCGGACTCGGGGTCCATCAGGATTGACGGCATTGATCTCAAGCATATAACGCTTGCTTCCTTGCGGGCCCAGGCGTCCATTGTCAGTCAGGATATCGTGATATTTGATGATTCTATCCGAAACAATATTGCCTACGGTGAGTGGTCCGAGATCGACGAAGGCAAATTGATCAAGGCGGCCCAAGCGGCGCATGTGAGCGAGTTTGTAGAAACGATGAAGGACGGTTTTGATACGCTGGTCGGTGAGGGCGGGACAAGGTTGTCAGGGGGGCAGCGACAACGTGTTGCGATTGCCCGCACATTGTATAAAGATGCCCCTATTCTTATCCTCGATGAAGCCACTTCTTCGCTGGATGCCCGGTCCGAGCGGCATATACAGGTTGCGGTCGATCAACTGGTCAAAAACAGAACAACGCTGGTTATTGCGCATCGACTCAGCACGATTGAGAAGGCTGACAAGATTCTGGTGATTGATCGGGGACGGATTATTGAACAGGGCACCCACAAGGAACTGATGAACAGCAAAACCGCCTACTACCAACTTTATCAGACGCAACATCAGTCAACGGATGGACCTTCGTCGTAAGCTGTTGAATAAAATTGAGCAGGGATGGGTCTGTCCGAATGGGATCAGCTATCTGCTGTACCCGGTGACCTTGCTGTACCGCATGGTATTTCAGATCAGGACATGGTCATACCGAATCAAGCTCCTTCAATCTGAACGGTTGCCGGTTCCCGTGATTGTGATCGGCAATCTCAACGTTGGCGGCACGGGGAAAACGCCGCTTGTGGTGACGCTAGTGGACTATTTCAAATCGATTGACTACAAACCGGGTGTCATCTCACGTGGCTATAAATCGAACGCATCCCATGTGCCCAGATTGGTTGAGCATGCCCGGTGTGCCGCCGAGGTGGGTGATGAGCCGGTCATGATCTATGAGCGGTGTCATGTCCCGGTCGCGGTGGGCTCGGACAAGGTCGCCAGCGGACGGTTTTTGGTCAAGAACTGTGATTGTGACCTTATAATCAGTGATGATGGTTTTCAGCATTTCGCACTGCAACGTGATCTCGATATCGTGGTGATAGACGGTGAACGCGGCTGGGGCAATGGCTGGTGTTTGCCGGCTGGACCGCTGCGTGAACCGGCCGCTGCGATTGAACGGGCAGACGTGGTGGTTGTCAACGGTAATCGAATGACGGTCAGGCATCCCAATCATTATTCGATGCGTCTGTCGATGCAGCCCCTGGTCCGGGTTCATGACAAGAAGACATGTACCCTCAAGCGGTTTGAGGGACAGACCGTGAATGCAATCGCCGGGATCGGCAATCCGCAACGGTTTTTTGATCAACTCGGTGCGCAGGGGCTTGAGGTGATTGAACATGCCTTTGATGACCACCATCGTTTTCGACAAAGCGATTTGGTATTTGACAACGAGTTTCCCGTCCTGATGACCGAGAAAGATGCCGTAAAATGCCGCGCCTTGATCCACTCCACTGCGTTCTGGTCAGTGCCTGTCAAGGCAGACATAGAGCCCGATTTTTTTCGGTTCATTGAACAAAGGCTAGGCTGAATGACGGCATTTCACATCATTATTCCGGCACGCTATCAATCGAGCCGTTTGCCCGGCAAACCCCTGATGCGGATAGGGCATAAAACAATGATTGAACATGTCGTAGAGCGTGCCCGGGAAAGCAGTGCGCTCACCATCACGGTGGCGACTGACGACCGGCGTATTGCGTCGGCCGTGACCACCTTTGGAGGTCAGGCGGTGATGACCTCTCTCGATCATCAGTCAGGCAGTGACCGGATTGCACAGGCGGTCGAAATGCTGGGATTGGATGATGATGCCATTGTGGTCAATGTCCAAGGTGATGAACCCGCGATGCCGCCGGCATTGATTGACCAGGTTGCCGCGTTGTTGGTTTCAAAGCCCAAGGCGGTTATGGCGACGGCCTCCGCGCCATTGGAAAATCGCGAACAGTTGCTCGATCCGGCGATTGTGAAAGTGGTGACCGATCATGAAGATTATGCGCTTTACTTCAGTCGTGCGACGATCCCGTGGGTAAGGCGCAGGGAGTCTGCGGAGCTTGCGGAGGATGCGGTCGAGAAGGTACGTCGTCATCTGGGCATTTATGCTTATCGCAGCGGTTATATCCGGCAGTTTGCATCCCAAAAACCCTGTTATCTGGAATCACTTGAGAAGCTGGAACAACTGAGAACGCTTTGGTATGGAGAACGGATAGCCTGTGCACAGGCCGTGGCCATACCCTGTCCGGGAGTCGATAGCGAGGCAGACCTCGAGCGGGTCAGACGATTCATGCGTTAAAGCGCGTATTGTCACGACCCCACTGCGCGCCAAGGGAGCTTGATTTCCCCTGCCTTATTCCCTGAATCTTGTATA
>LXNI01000767.1_pt1 | contig 34465 bp, 32 predicted proteins | sample 809091 | NCBI WGS metagenome assembly LXNI01 (sample SAMN04870527, study PRJNA318959) | sponge metagenome | biome: 01000161; feature: marine sponge reef; material: water | host: Sarcotragus foetidus | place: Greece: Milos, Mediterranean Sea | collected 2013-05-29 | depth 5-7 m | reverse complement strand
CAGGATCCTCGGATCCCCACGACCCGGCGTGGCGGCTGCCGCAAGCCGCAGGCTCGGGAATGGTCGTAGCAAGCCCGGTGTCCGCCTGACGGACGGGAGTTCGATTCTCCCCAGCTCCACCAATCAAAACCATATAACTGCCGGCGAGAACGGCCGGCCCAGCCTCTAGCAGGGTGCTGAAAAAGTCGCTGGGGGTGCTCGCGTTTTGGTGTGTGGGGTGGGACAATGTCGTTATGCGTGGAACAGTTGATGCTCAGACGGCGATGTTGTCGACTCTGTCGGCGGAGGACTTGATCGGTGCCGGTCATCCAATACGGCGGATCAGGGCTGTGGTGGACGCGGTGCTCGGGGACCTCGACGGCGAGCTGGCGGCGATGTATCCGCCTCGGGGCCGCCCCAGCGTGCCCCCGGAGATGCTGTTGAAGTCCTCGGTGCTGATGGCGTTGTACTCGATCCGCTCCGAGCGGGCGTTCTGTGAGCGTTTGAACTACGACATGTTGTTCAAGTGGTTTCTGGGGCTGCGCATCGACGAGCGCGGCTTCGACGCTTCGACGTTCTCGAAGAACCGCCGGCGGCTGTTGGACCACGACATCGCGGACCGGTTCTTCGCCGCGGTGGTGGACGCGGCGCGCCTGCGCCGGTATTGCTCGAGCGGGCATTTCAGCGTGGACGGCACTTTGTTGGAGGCGTGGGCGTCGCACAAGAGCTTCAAACCCCGCACCGCCGCCAGCGGGCCCGCCTCGGGGGAGCCGCAGCGCCCGGAGCCGAACACCGCGGGCGGCCGCAACCAACAGACGGACTGGCGCGGCACCCGCCGCCGCAACGACACCCACGCCTCTGTGACTGATCCCGAGGCGAGGCTTTACCGCAAATCCGCAGGGACCGCCGCGACGCTGTGCTTCATGGGACACGTGCTCACCGAGAACCGCAACGGGCTCATCGTCGACGCCGAACTCACCACAGCAGACGGCCACGCCGAACGAGACACCGCCGCTGAGATGCTCGACAGAGCCCCCAAAAGGAAACGGCGCCGCACCGTCGGCGCCGACCGCAACTACGACACCAAAGACTTCGTCGCCGACGCCCGCGCCGCGGGGTTCACGCCCCACGTCGCGCAGAACACCACCAGACGCCGATCAGCGATCGACGGCCGCAGCGCCCGCCACGCCGGATACACGATCTCCCAGCAGGCCCGAAAACGCGTCGAGGAGCCCTTCGGGTGGATCAAGACCATCGCCGGAGGACGAAAACTCCGCCACAGGGGACGACAACGCAACCGGGCCTGGTTCCTGATCGCCGCCGCCAGCTACAACCTCGTGCGCATAGCCCAACTCGACACGCCCACAACCTGAACCCACCCCGGCCCACCACCCCGACCGGGCCGCCACAAGCCCCAACAAAGAGCCCCCAGCACCCGCCCGCATCGCCAACACCAGCCCGAACCCGACCCCCGAGCCCCGACAACAAACCCAACCAGCCCCCAAACCCAGCCCAACCACCCCAAACTCCCGAATTTCAGCACCCTGCTAGGCGTCGTGGCCGGCCGGATCGATGCGGCCGCGGCCGCGCTCGATCTCTGAGCGACGGCGATTGGCTTGCAGCCAGCGGGTTCGAGCCGCGCCCGAGGGCCGAGTCGGCTTCCTCGGCTGGTCAGGCCCAGCCGCCGGCCAGAATCAACCTCCATTCGGCGCACCCACTTGCGCACCGACTCAGGCGTCGGACCCAACTTGTGGGCCACCGACGAGTGTCAATGGCCAGTGGGATCCGCCCAGTGGCGGACAGTAGAACTGCCCAGTGGCGGCCAGCAGAATTGCCCACTGGCGGCCAGGTGTTCTGCCCGCAGTTCAGTTGGTCAGTGGCGTCACCCCCTTTCCGGCGGTGGCTTGGGTGAGTCGTAAACGCCGGCCCAACGGCCCGCGCCCTCTACGTCGTACGTTCGTGGCAGGAACCCGTGTCACACCTTCGTAGGATCATGTGTGACAGCATCAAACGACGAGAACCGCACCGCGACCGAGCCGTCCGGTCGGACTGGACAGAATGAGGGCGCAATGGCTGGCAAGGAAGACCGCTACGCCGACATCGAGGTCGACGTGTTGGATGACGCGGGCGTCCGCGCCGTCATCGACAACGCCCTGGCCCGGGCAGGATGCACCTGGGAGGAGCTTCAGGAGCAGGCCAAGGCTGGAAGCTTCTCCAGCGAGATCGCTCGGCGGGCCTGGTTCGTCGTGTCCTCCTTTGAGCCCTCGTCAGTCTGACCTGGAGCGCCAAGCCAGGAAGTTCGCGGGCGACCTGACGGATCTCTTCAACGGCACCGTCACCCACGGCGTCCGCCTGCGCTCGTACATGGACCGGCACGGGCGCGCCGTGATCGGCTACAACGTCAACGAGGCCAACCCAGTCGGTGACGGCGTCCCTCTGACCATCTCCCGGTCACCCGCACGCCTGTACCTCAACGTCCTTCACACGCTCGAACTCGACGACTCCGAGAAGTTTCTGGCCACCAGCAGGAGCAGCTACACCCTCCAGGGAGACAACGACACCGCGTCAATCCTCACATACGACTTCGTGCGGGAGCCGCCCAACGAGTTCCCCGTGGCGCACATCCACATACATGGCGAATCTGATGTCCTTGCCAGGATGCTGCAAACCAGCGGACGCGACAGGAGCAAGCCAGCCGATCTCCATCTACCCGTAGGGGGACGACGCTTTCGCCCATGCCTGGAGGACATCATCGAGTTCTGCGTCCTCGAACGCCTCGTTGACGTTCGCGACGGCTGGAAGGAAGTACTGAACCGATCCAGAGACAACTATCTCGACGAGCAGCTCCGGGCGGCAGTGCATCGCAATCCGACTGCGGCAGCGGAGGTATTGAGGCGCGACGGCTGGCGAGTCATCGAACCAGGCACAGGAACGGCGGCTTGAAGTTGTCTGACTTCGAGAGCGCGGAAAACCGGCTGACAACCGTCGCGACCCTCGCCTCCTCGACCTCTCAATACCGAGCGACGACGTGAGGCAGGGCCACAGGCTCACCACGACCGTTTCAGCGTCGTGGCGCTCGTTCGAGGCAGCCGCGTCGCTTGAGTCGCGCGTGAGTCCCGCCATCCCGATTCTGTTCTTCGGAGACCTTGACAGATACGCCGAGTCGCAGCAACGCGTGCTGACTGTCGGCTTGAACCCGTCCAGAATCGAGTTCCCCGCAGCGGATCCGTTCCAGAAGCGCGAGTTGGGCGCCATCGTCGCCGACGCATGCCGAGACGCCGCCTGACAAGAAGAAGCCCCGCCAGTGCGCCACTGACAGGCGGAGGCGGACGACGGGGAGGATTGACGGCAACGATAGCGGGGAGTCACGAATATGGCGGCCAACGTGTGGGCGCCTAAGTCATCGCGGGTCACGGGCGTGGACGGCCCACAGATCGAACTCCTTGCGGGGAGTTGACGTTACGCCGAAGTGTTCGGCCTGTCGGCGCCCTGCCGGGACCGGGCCCGCGTCACGGCGCGTCTGAATGCGCCAACCGGTTCCCGCGAGGCTTGCTCGGAGTAGCTCCCCTGGATCAAGTCGGCAGTCGGGAAAGGATCCGAAACGCACGTCATGGGGGGTGTCGGGGGTGCGGGCGGGTTGTTGTGCGGTGGTGTTGCTGTCTCGCACCAAGACTTTGATACAGCATCCGGACTTCGATCATCCATCCAGACTCCCGAATAAGGCCGGTCTGCGGGCCTGGAGCGAGCACCTAGCCCGCAAGCGGGCAGCTCAGGCCGAAGCCGACACCGCGGAGGCGGAGCCAGTAGAGGCATCTGAGCCCGAACTCCAGCCGGCCGAGGGTGAGGACGAGGACGAGGCGCTGTTCCGCTTGCTGCGGCGGCGGGGTTGAGCCCAGCGTGTGATGGTGCCTTACGTCGATGTGGTGAGGGTGAGCTGTCGGTGCGTTGTGTGCGGCTCGCTGAGTGGCGAGGTGACGGTGGACACATCACCGCTGTACCGGTGGCTGTTCGAGGGCGGCCCGGTCGAGTCGGCGTTGCCGGACTTGTCGGAACGCGACCGCGGGATCGTGTTGGGCCGCTTCGACGCGGCTGGCTGGGGCTGTGAAGGGTGTTCGTGCTCGACACCCGACGCGATGGACAGCCTTGGCCGGTACGGGCTGTAGGAGCGATACGGCCGAGGTGCGCTCACCCGCTGGGGATCTCTCGGTGCCGGGAGAAATCGCAAGGTAGATACCTGCATTTGCAGGTCAAAGACTTCGAGGCCGCAACCTAGGGTCGCTCACGGCGGCGTGAGCCGGCGCGGTATCAGTCGCCTCAGCCAGCAACGAAGGGGAAGACGATGCCGATTCCTGCACCTGAACTGGACGATCTGCGGGCCATATCGCAGAGGCGGGGCCTGGGGATCGGCGACGGCGACCTGGCGATCTTCCAACTGTTGATCGAGGGCGCGCTGGGGTCCTACCAGCACGTGGATGCCATGTACGACGCCTCCAAGCCGTCGATGCCCGAGCGGTCGAGCTACCGGCCCGACGACGCCGACAACGAGCTGGGCGCCTGGTACTACCGCTGCGACATCCAGGAGTCCGACTCCGGCCCGTTGGCCGGCAAGACGTTCGCCATCAAGGACAACGCCACGGTGGCCGGGGTTCCCATGATGAACGGGTCCCGCATCGTTGAGGGCTATGTGCCCTTGCGCGACGCCACCGTGGTGACACGAATCCTCGACGCTGGCGGCAGGATCCTGGGCAAGTCGGCGTGTGAGGACTTGTGCTTCTCCGGCGCGAGCCATACCTGCGCCACCGGCCCGATCCGCAACCCATGGGACACCAGCCGCACCGCCGGCGGCTCCTCGGGCGGCAGCGGGGCCCTGGTGGCGGCCGGTGAGGTGGACATGGCCATAGCCGGCGATCAGGGAGGTTCCATCCGCATGCCCTCGGCCTGGTGCGGCAACGCCGGGTTGAAGGCGACCTTCGGGCTGGTGCCCTACACCGGCGCCTACCCGATCGAGTGGACCATCGACCATCTCGGCCCGATGGCCCGCAACATGACCGATCTGGCCGCGTTCCTCACCGTGATCGCCGGCCCCGACGGCAACGACCCACGCCAGTCCCACGCCCCCTCCGGGATCGACTACACCGCAGGACTCGACGACGGCATCGAGGGTCTCAGGGTCGGCGTTGTCGCTGAAGGGTTCGGATTCGAAGGCCTGAGCGACCCGGACTCCGATGCCCTGGTCGAGACGGCTGCCAACCTCCTGGGCGACGCCGGGGCGGTGGTGGAGACGATCTCGATTCCCGAGCACGGCGACGCTCTGCACGTCTGGAACGTGATCGCCACCGACGGCGCCATGTGGCAGATGATCCGAGGCAACGGCTACGGCATGAACTACCGGGGCCTCTTCGACCCCGAACTCATGGAACAGACCATGCGGGGCTGGCGCACCAATGCCCATCTGACCTCTCAGACGCTGAAGTTCGTGATGCTCTGCGCGGAGCACGCCTTCGGCTACACCGGTGGCGCGACATACGCCCGGGCCTCGAATGTGCGGCCCCTGATCAACGCCGCCGTGGACGCAGCCCTGGCCGACTATGACGTGCTGTGCTACCCGACCCTGCCATTCCCGGCCAAGGAGATCCCGTCCTCGGACGCCACCGTCGACGAGTACGTGGCCCGTGCTCTGGAGATGATTCCCAACACCGCGGTCTCCAACGTGACCGGCAATCCCGACCTGACGATCCCGGTGGACGGCGGGGAGGGCATGCCCGTGGGAATGAGCATCGTCGGGCGGCAGTGGGACGAGCCCACCGTCCTGCGGGTGGGCCGGGCCTATGAGAAGCTCGTCGGAGGGTTCGCCCTATCCCCCATGGCCGAGGCAAGTGTCAACGGTTAGGCCTGCGGCCGAAACCGTCACACAGATCCGTGCTTGACTACCGGCGGGGCCGTCGATCTCGGAAGGTGGTCGGGCCATGGCCGACTCAGAAGTAGGTCGCCGCTTCGAGAGCGTCATCGAGCTCGTCGATACCGACGACCTGGAGCGGCTTGCTGACCTGAGCCAGACCCTGGTCGGGTTCTTGGACCCCGCCGCGCTCGCACAGCGCACCGCGCTGGACCTGTACCGCATGCTGGGAATCCCCCTGGTGTCGGTGGCGGTCCGAGAGGGCTCCTCGAACTTCGCCATGAGAGGCGTGCACGGGGCCCGCACCGAGCGATTCCGCCAGGTGCAGGTGTCCACCGGCAAGGGATTGGGCGGCCGGGTGATGGTGGAGCGCCGGCCGGTCGAGGTCCAGAGCTACCTCGACGACCCGCGCATCACCAACCACTTCATCGACGTGGTCAGCGCCGAGGGCCTCGGCGGAATGGTGGCCGTGCCCGTAGAGCACGACAAGGAGATGGTGGGACTGCTCTATGGCGGGTTGCGCTCCATCGGCTCGATCGGCGACAGGGCCAAGCTCGTCCTTGAGAGGGCTGCCCGGGATGTGGCGCCGATGATGGCCGCGTCGATCCGCGCCTCGGCCACCATCCGGCACCGTGTCGACGCCGAACGCCAGCGCATCGCGAGCGACCTGCACGACGATGTGGGGCAGTTGCTGTTCTCGATCAGTTGCGCGGCGCAACGTCTGCGCGACGGCGGGGACCAGAGCCTGGTGGCAGTCGCGGAGCGCATCGAACACCAAGCGCAGGAGGCCGCGCAGCGGATGCGTCAAGCGTTCAAGGTGCTGGGGCCCACCTCGTCCGACGAGGCCGCGGCCACCTCGCTGCAGAGAGAGATCGACGACCTGACCACCCGCTCGGACGTCGCAACTCACTTCGTTGTGCGCGGCGTCGCCCGTCCACTGCCGCAACGAGCGGAGGCGGCGCTGCTGGGGGCGGCGCGCCAGGCGCTGTTCAACATCGAGCGGCATGCCGATGCGTCGCTGGTGGTGGCGACCCTGCACTTCGGCGCATCAGAGGTGTCGCTGGTGATCCAGGACGACGGCTGCGGGCTTCCCGACGAGTTCGAGCTGGCCGCAGTGCCCCGAGGCGACCGGCACTGGGGTCTGGCGTCAATTCTGCGCCAGGCCCAGCGCCAGGGAGGAGCTCTAGAGGTGAGGCCCGGCGAGGACGGGGGCACGACGGTTCGCATCACCCTGCCCATTGACGAAGCCGAATGAGCGCCAGAGCCGCCGGCTAGGCAACACCATGAGCAGACCCCCCGATGCACAAAGCCACAGCTGAACAAGGTCGTGACACCGCGGCATCGGTCCTGGTGATCGACGACCACCCGGTGGTGATCGACGGGGTCCGCCAACTGCTGGCAGCTGAGCCGGACTTCAATCTCGTAGGCGAGGCCACCACCGGAGAAGAGGGGATCGACCTGGCCAGGCGCCTGGCGCCGGACGTGGTGGTGCTCGACCTCAAGCTCGGCGACAACTTCGCGCCGCATCTGTGCCGGTCGCTGCAGGATGCATCTGGGAGCTCTCGGGTCGTGATCCACACCGCGTTCGACGATCGAGAGCCGCTGCGCGCCTGCCTGAACGCGGGCGCGGTGGGCATCGTGTTGAAGGACGCCAGCAACCTGGTAGAGGCACTGAGGAGGGTGTTGGCCGGCGAACTGTACGTGGACCTCTCCCTGGTTGAGGATCCGAGGGCCCGCGCCCTGCGTCTGGGCGAGGACGGCGGCATGTACGAGTCGCTCACACAGAGGGAGTACGAGGTCCTGTGCGTGCTGGCGCTCGGGCGCACCAGCAAGGAAATCGCGGCAGGGCTCTTCCTGGCCGAGAACACCGTGCGCAGCTACACCCAGTCGCTGCTGACCAAGCTGCATGCCCGCAACCGCATCGAGGCCTTGGCCAGGGCGCGCGATCTGAGACTGCTGTAACCCACAGGACCGGGACCCCTGCCCTGCTGGCCGGGGCCGGTCGAAGAACGCCGGACGAGGACCTGCATTCGCGTGTACTTCGGGGCTGACCCTGCATTCGCGTGTGTACGCCCGCTCGGGCCACCACTAGTCCAGGCACAGGCGACTCCGCGGTTTCTCAAATGAACTGCGGAGCCGCCGCCCGCGGCGTCGAGAGCCGGCGCCCGAGGGTCCAACGAAGGGGGATACACCCATGAGTCCACCGAGGACTTCCATTCTTCGCCGAGTTCGCCCGACCTGGACGGGGCTCGCCGCGGCGACCATGGCGGTTGCGCTGCTCGCCGCGGGCTGCGGCGACGACGACACCGACGAGCCGGCACCGGCTGCGGCCACCGAGCAGGACAGCGCTCCGGCGGAGCCCGACAGCGCGCCCGACACCGACGCCACACCCACCGAAGAGCCCGACGAGGCGCCGGCAACCACCGCTGCCGACACCAGCGACGAGCCCGAAGAGGCGCCTGAGCCGACCGAAGCGGCGCCCGAGACCAGCGAACCGATCCGGGTAGGCAGCCTCCTCGACGAGACCGGCCCGCTCAACATCTACGGCAAGCCGATGGCCGACGCCACCCGGCTAGCCATTGCGGACATCAACGCCTCCGGAGGTGTGCTCGGGCGCCAGCTGGAGCTGGTGGCGCTCGACTCGAAGTCGGACCAGAACGAGTACATCGCCGGCGCCGACCAGCTGGTGGCCGAGGACCTCGCCGTGGTCCACGCCGGGATCACCAGCGCATCACGCGAGGCCATCCGGCCGACGTTCGGTGAGGCCGATCTGCTCTACTTCTACAACGTCCTCTACGAGGGCGGCGTCTGCGACCGCAACACCTTCGTGACCGGCGTGGTGCCCACCCAGCAGCTGCAGGTGCTGATCCCGTGGGCCGTCGAGAACTACGGGCCGCGGCTGTACGTGCTGGCCGCCGACTACAACTACGGGCAGATCTCCGCAGACTGGGTGCGCCACTACGCGGCCGAGGCCGGCGGCGAGGTTGTCGGTGAGGACTTCTTCCCGCTCGACGTGGCCGAGTTCGGCACGACCATCTCCGAGGTCCAGAGCGCCGATGCCGACGTGGTGGTGTCGGTGCTGGTGGGAGGCGCCCACATGTCCTTCTACAGCCAGTACGCGGCCACCGGAGCCGGGATCCCGGTGGTGTCGACATCGTTCGGACTGGGGAGCGAGCAGGTGGCCCTGGATGCGGCCTCCTCAGAGGGCATCATCGTGGCCTACCCGTACTTCCAGGAGCTCGACAACCCGACCAACGCCGAGTTCACCGCAGCCTGGCACGAAGCCTTCGGCGGCGACTACCCGTACATCACCGACCTGGCCGTGTACGTGTGGGAGGGCTGGCACCTGTGGGCCGACGCGGTCAACCGTGCCGGCACCCTCGACCGTGAGGCGGTGATCGCCGAACTCGAGACCGGCACCGTCGGCTTCGACAGCCCCAAGGGACCGGTCACCCTTGATGGGCCTTCGCACCATCTGGTGCAGCCGGTGAGCCTGGCCCGGGCCAACGACAGCAACGGCTTCGACGTGATCGAGACGTTCGAGAGCATCCCGCCGTCGTTCGAGCAGCAGAGCTGTGACCTGATCGCCAACCCCGGCACCAACGAGCAGTTCACTCCATAACGACATGTACCGGCCGTCAACCAGGGAGGTGACCGTGTAACGGTCCGGTCTCCCCGCTAGCCGACCCCCACGGCTAGCAACGCATGGGGTTGCGGGAGGGCGTCAGACAGCAGCGACGCCCTCCCGCAACCAGTCACCCGATCCGCATCTTGTGCGGGCTAGCAAGGGAGAGCCCGATGGCTCCCGACCGACTCTTCAACCTGGGATTCGACCTCGCTTCCACGATCTCGATCCTGGCTCTGGTGTCTTTGGGGCTCGCGGTGATCTTCGGGATGCGCGGCGTGATCAACCTCGCGCACGGCGAGTTCATCATGCTGGGCGCGTTCGCGACGCTCACCGGGGTGCGCAGCGGCCTCAACACCTGGTTGGCGATGGCAGCGGCTGCGGCGGTCGTGGGCGTGTTCGGGATCGTCGTGGAGCGGCTGATCATCCGGCATCTCTACGGGCGCCTCGCCGACACCATGCTGGCCACCTGGGGCCTGTCGCTGATCATGGTCCAGGCGGTACAGAACCGCTACGGGTCGGTCACCGAGGGCATCCCGGTACCGGTCGGGAACTTCACCGTCGGCGAGTTCTCGATGTCGAAATACAACTTCGTGCTCATATCAGCGGCCGCCGTCGGTGTGCTGGCGACCTACACGATCATGCGCCGCACCCGCTACGGCCTGCTGGCGAGGGCCGCGACCCAGTCCGAAACGATGGCCGAGGGGCTCGGGGTGAACACCTCCGGTGTGAACATGTGGACCTTTGGGCTCGGCTCCGCTCTGACCGGCGCGGCTGGCGCGCTGCTCGCTCCCGTTGTGGGGGTGATTCCCGCCATGGGCCAGACCTTCGTGGCCCGGGCGTTCATGACCGTCATTGTGGGCGGGCCGTCGTTCGTGGCCGGGACCGTGTCGGCCAGCGGGCTGCTGGGCTTCATCGAGAACGTGGGCACCAACTGGTTCACGCCCGTCATAGGCCAGGCGATGCTGCTCATGGCCGCCATCGTGATCCTGCGGTTCTTGCCGCAGGGTCTCACCGGGACCCGGCTCCGGCGATGAAGGAGATGCTCTCTCGAGTCTCCGGCTCTGGTGCGACGTCCGCTGCAGGCAGCGTGCAACGGGACCTGGGCGGCGCCGTGCTGGCGTTCGCGGCCGCCGCCGTTGTGGGCAACTGGGTGGAGGAGTTCACCGCCTTCGAATGGTCGCTCTGGGCGGTGCAGGCCATCCTCGCCCTATCACTGACGCTGGTGTGGGGCTACGGAGGGATCTTCAGCCTCGGCCAGGCCGCCATATACGGCATCGGCGGCTACACCTACGGCTTCTGGGCCATCAACCTGGCCGACAACACCGGCGAGTCACTCACTGCGGTACTGGCTGCGGTGGTCGTGGGCGCGGTGTTCGCGGCCCTGCTGGGCTACTTCATGTTCTACGGGAACGTCACCGACGTATACGTGGCCATCATCACGCTGGCCACCAGCCTGGTGCTGTTCGCCTTCGTGAACTCGACCTCCGGCCGTGCCTATCGCATCGGCGACGCGCCCTTCGGTGGCTACAACGGCATGCCGCGCATTCCCCGGCTCACCTGGCGCCTGCCCGGAGGTGAGAGCCACGAACTGACCAGAACCCAGTTCTTGTTGTTCTGCGTGGCCGCGGGCCTGCTGATAGCGGTGCTCATACGCGTTCTGTCGCGTCGCCCCTTCGGCCGGATCGCGGTGGCGCTACAGCACAACGAGTTGCGGACCGGGCTGCTGGGCTACGACGTGAGATGGCACAAGCTGGCGGTGTTCACACTCGGCGGCGCCATCGCCGCGTTCGCGGGTGCCCTCTTCGCGGCGTGGGGGCGGTTCATGAGCCCACCGGTCTTCTCGCTCACGCCCGCAGCGCTGGTGGTGATCTGGGTGCTGGTCGGCGGCCGCGGCAGCGTCTCCGGGGCCTTCGTCGGTGTACTGGTCGTCAAGGGATTCTCCTCCTGGTTCGGGGGCGCCAGCGGCGACAACGAACCCATCGTGCTGGGACTGATCCTCGTGTTGATCGTGCTGCTGCTGCCCGGAGGGATCGTCACCAACCTCTCAAGGCTGAGGCAGTGGGCTCAGAGCCGCATCTCGCCAAGCGCCGACACGCTCGGTGCAGACGCTGAGACCGTCGATCACAGGCCTGAGCCGTACCGAGCCGCCCCGATCCCACAAGACGCGCCGCGGACGGCCAGGCTGATCGCTACCGAAGCGGTGACGAAGCGATACGGCGGGCTGGCCGCCGTGGACGCCGTGACTCTGGAGTTCCCGCGCGGGGTCTCGTGCCTGATCGGCCCCAACGGCGCGGGAAAGAGCACACTGCTCGACTTGCTGTCAGGCCGCCAACGACCCACCGCCGGAGCGGTGACGCTCGACGGTCAGGACCTCACCAGGCGCGAGCCGTTCCTTCGCGCTCGTGGGGGCGTAGGCACAAAGCTGCAAGTCGCCTCGATCTACGAGTCGCTCACGGTCAGGGAGAACCTGTGGCTGGCCTGCTACGCCATGCCGCGCGACACCGAGGAGGCCGATCGGCGCGTCGCAGGCCTGCTGGATTGGCTGGACCTGCGAGACGAAGCGGAGCGGCCCGCCGGGACCCTCTCGCACGGCAAGAAGCAGCGGCTCGAGATCGGCATGGTCGTGTCCACCGATCCCTCGGTCGTGCTGCTGGACGAACCCACCGCGGGCATGACCCGCGAAGAGACGGCGCGCACCGCCAACCTCGTCAGGGAACTCGGCGAGACGGCGTCGGTCATCGTCGTTGAGCACGACATGGACTTCGTGCGCCAACTGGACGCTCCGATCACCGTGTTGCACATGGGCTCGATGTTCGTGCAGGGAACCTTCGAGGAGCTCTCCGGAGATGACCGCGTGATCGACATCTATCTGGGCGCTCACCACGGCAACGGCGGCCCCGCAGACGCCCGCGGATCTGCACCCAGCGGGCCCGTAGACGCCGACAGTGACGCAGCGGACGGCGCCAGCACCAGCGGAGGGTCGGCCGATGCTGACGCTTAGCGGTCTACGAGCCGGCTACAGCGCCACGCCGGTGCTGCACGGCATTGATCTCAAGCTGGGTCCTTCGGAGTGCGCGGCGGTGCTGGGCCGCAACGGGGTCGGCAAGACAACTCTGATGCGCGCCATCACCGGAGCCGTTTCCATCACCGAAGGCTCGATCCAGTTCGACGGGATCGACCTGGGTCCGCTGAAGGCGCACGAACGGGCCCGGCTCGGGATCTCCCACGTACCCCAGGGACGCGACATCTTCGGAAAGCTGACAGTGCTGGAGAACCTCCGGGTCGGGACAGCGGCCCGCCGAGACCGCAGGAGCGACGCCGTCGACAGGATCCTCGAGGAGTTCCCGATGCTCGCGCAACGCAGGCGCGCCCGCGGTGGGAGCCTCTCAGGGGGCCAACAGCAACTCTTGGCGCTGGCCAGAGCGCTGGTGACCGCTCCCCGCCTGCTCCTGCTGGACGAGCCGTCAGAAGGCATCCAGCCCTCGGTCCTTGACGAGATCGCCGAGGTGATCGGCCGGATCAACGCCGAACGGGGCATCGCAGTGCTCGCTGTGGAACAGAACCTCGACTTCGCGGCCCGCATCGCCCGACGCTCCCTCATCTTGGAGAAGGGCGAGATCATCGCCGAAGTGGCGACCGCGGAACTGCGCGGCGATCGCGCCCTCCAGCGGAAGTACTTGGCGCTGTAGTCCGACCAGACCTAGCCGGCCTGACCCGCGTCGGCAACCCCGACCCTCGCAGACCACAGAACGACACAAGTGGAGCACAACACAAGTGAAGGAGCACACCATGAAGCCGTCATCGGACTCGGGACCAACCGCGGTGCCGCTGCTGGAGGAGACGATCCCTGAGAACCTGGCCCGAACAGTCGCAGAGCACGGCGAGCGTGATGCGTTGGTTTCTGTGGAGCAAGGGCTGCGCTTCACCTACGCGGAGTTCTCCGACGAGGTTGATCAGGTAGCCCGAGGGCTGATGGGTATCGGGGTGGGCAAAGGCGACCGGGTGGGGATCTGGAGCCCCAACCACGCGGAGTGGGTGCTGGTGCAGTACGCGACGGCCCGCATCGGCGCGATCCTGGTGACGATCAATCCCGCGTACCGGTCCTCGGAACTGGAGTACGTGCTCAAACAGTCTCAGGTCTCGGTGCTGGTGGCGGTGGAGTCGTTCCTGATCAGCGACTACCGCTCGATGATCGAAGAGGTGTGGGATCGGGTGCCCACTGAGCGGGTCATCTACATCCACACATCGGACTGGGATCACATGCTGGAGGCCGCCGAGGCGGTGTCAGCTCAGCAGTTGGACGAGCGCACCGCCCTGCTTGAGCCTGACGATGCGATCAACATCCAGTACACCAGCGGCACCACCGGCTTCCCCAAGGGCGCCACCCTGAGCCATCGCAACATCTTGAACAACGGATACTTCATCGGGGAGGCCTGCAAGTACACCGCGGCGGACCGGGTGTGCATCCCGGTGCCGTTCTATCACTGCTTCGGGATGGTGCTGGGCAACCTGGCCTGCACCACCCACGGTGCCGCGATGGTGATCCCTGCGGCCGGATTCGACGCCGCGGCCACGCTGCACGCGTGCGCCCGCGAGCGGTGCACAAGCCTCTACGGGGTGCCGACGATGTTCATCGCCGAGCTCGGCGAACCGGATCTGACCAACTATGACCTGTCATCGCTGCGCACCGGGATCATGGCCGGCTCGCCGTGTCCCATCGAGGTGATGCGTCAGGTGGTCGAGCGCATGAACATGAGCGAGGTCACCATCGCCTACGGCATGACCGAGACCTCGCCGGTGTCGACGCAAACATCGGCCGACGATCCCCTGGCGAAGCGGGTCACCACGGTCGGGCGGGTGCATCCCCACGTGGAAGTCCGCATCGTGGACCCCGAGACCGGTGAGACCGTGCCCCGCGGCACCAGCGGCGAGTTCCAAACACGGGGCTATTCGGTGATGCTGGGCTACTGGAACGACCCCGAGCGCACCGCAGAGGCCATCGACGCTGACGGCTGGATGCACACCGGCGACCTCGCAGTCATGGACGACGAGGGCTATGTCAACATCGTCGGCCGCATCAAGGACATGATCATCCGCGGCGGAGAGAACGTGTATCCCCGCGAGGTCGAGGAGTTCCTCTACACCCACCCCGACGTAGTGGAAGTCCAGGTGATCGGCGTGCCCGACGTGCGCTACGGAGAGGAGATCATGGCCTGGATCCAGTTGCGGGACGGAGCCGGCACCACCGCCGCGGACGTCAAGGACTTCTGCCGGGGAACCATCGCCCACTACAAGGTGCCCCGCTACATCAAGTTCACCGACTCGTTCCCGATGACCATCACCGGAAAGATCCAGAAGTTCAAGATGCGCGAGACCTCGATAGCCGAGTTGGGCCTCGAGGACGCAGCAGAAGTGCGCAGCGCCTAGCAGCATGAGCCTCACTCAAGAACAACTCGACTTCCGCGCCGTGTTGCGCGATTTCGCGAGCGCAGAGATCGCGCCCCACGCCGAAGCCTGGGACCGCGACCACATCTTCCCCACCGAGACGGTCAAAGCAATGGGCGACCTGGGCCTGTTCGGGCTGGTGTTCTCCGAGGAGTACGGCGGCGCCGGAGCGGACTTCACCACGCTGTGCGTCGCCATCGAGGAGATCGGCCGCGCCGACCAGTCCATGGGCATCACCCTGGAAGCCGGGGTCTGCTTGGGAGCCAAACCGATCGCGGAGTTCGGCTCGCAGGACCAGAAGGACACCTACTTGCCCGACCTCGTCGCGGGCCGGTCCCTGGCAGGGTTCGGCCTCACCGAGCCCGACGGCGGCTCCGATGCCGGCGCCACCAAGACCCGAGCCGCCTTGGACTACTCGGGCGCCGCTCCGCAGTGGGTGATCGACGGAGCCAAGACGTTCATCACCAACTCCGGCACCGACATCACCAGCCTCGTCACGGTCACTGCCCTCACCGACGTGGGCGTGTCGTCGATCATCGTGCCGTCCGGTACACCGGGGCTCATCGTTGAGCCGCCGTACCGAAAGATGGGCTGGCACGCCTCCGACACGCACGGCCTGGTCTTCGACGACTGCCGGGTGCCCGAGTCGAACCTCCTCGGACGCGCCGGGCAAGGCTTCCGGCAGTTCCTAGCCACCCTCGACGACGGCCGCATAGCCATCGCCGCGCTGGCAGTCGGCCTGATCCAGGCCTGCCTGGACGAATGCACCGCCTACGCCAAGGTGCGCCAGGCCTTCGGCAAGAGCATCGGCAGCTACCAGGCCGTGGCCTTCAAGTGCGCCGACATGGCCGTGGCCGCCGAGACCGCCCGCCGGATGACCTACACCGCCGCCGCCCTCAAAGACGCCGGCCAACCATTCAAGAGGGAAGCCGCCATAGCCAAGCTCTACGCCACCGAAGCGGCCGTGGCAGCCACCAGAGAAGCCACCCAGATCTTCGGCGGTTACGGCTTCATCGACGAGACCCCCGTAGCCCGCTTCTACCGCGACGCAAAGATCCTCGAGATCGGCGAGGGCACCAGCGAGATCCAACGCCTGGTGATCGCCCGAGAACTAGGCCTCGGCACTGCTGCGTGACATCGATGCTGTTCCTGGGATAGCACTTCACTCATCAGCAGTGCGATGACCCCAAACCCCTAGGAGCGCCTCGACATGGGCACAGACGTTCGAGCGACGCTTACAGAGGCTCGGGTATCCCGCAGCGCTTGACTATTGCTGGCTCGCGGCCTCGACCATTGCCGAGGCGATGGTGCGGATGTCGGACACGCTCGCCACGTAAGGCGGCATGGTGTACAGGAGGCGTCCGAACGGCCTGAGCCATACACCGTGTTCGATGAGAGTCGCTTGAGTTCTCGACAATGGGACCGGCGCATCCATCTCGAGAACTCCAATGGCGCCGAGAACGCGGACATCTCGTACGCCCGGTGTGGACGCTGCGGGTGCTAGCCCTTCGGTTAGCTCTGACTCGATCCGTTGCACTTCGCTGCGCCAGTCACGTGACAGCAGCAGCTTGATGCTCGCCAGCGACACCGACGCGGCCAATGGGTTGGCCATGTAGGTCGGGCCGTGCATGAGTGCGCCCGACTCGGCCGCGTTGACGCCTTTGGCGATCTCAGGGGTGCACAGCACTGCGGCCATGGTGAGGTAGCCGCCAGTGAGCGCCTTGCCGACGCACATGATTTCGGGGCTGACACTGGCGTGGTCACACCCGAACAGTTCCCCTGAGCGGCCGAACCCGGTGGCGATCTCGTCCGCGATCAGAGGCACCTTGTACTCGTCGCAGAGCCGTCGCACGGCCCGCAGGTAGTCCGGCGAGTAGAACCGCATGCCGCCCGCGCCCTGCACGACAGGCTCGATGATCACGGCCGCGATCTCTTCGGAGTGGGTGGCCAGCAGGTCGGCGAACTCGGCTATGTGGCTCTCGCTGAATTTCTCGGCGTAGTTCGGTCTGGGTACGGGTGCGAAGATCTGTTCGGGAAGCATGCCGGTGAACATCGAGTGCATCCCGTTGACGGGATCGCATACCGACATGCACCCCAGAGTGTCGCCGTGATAGCCGCCCCTAACGGTGAGCAGGCGCCGACGGTTGGGGCGTCCGACACCCCGCGCGAACTGGAGGGCCATCTTGATGGCTACCTCCACTGAGACCGACCCGGAGTCGGCCAGGAAGACGTGCTCGAGCCCCGCTGGCGCGACGTCGATCAGCGTCTCGGCGAGTTCGACCGCGGGGTGATGTGTCACCCCGCCGAACATCACATGGGCCATGTCCCCGAGCTGACTTCGGACGGCCTCGTCGAGGACCGGGTGTCGGTATCCGTGGATGGCTGCCCACCACGAGGACATGCCGTCGATCACTTCCGAGCCGTCCGACAGAGTGAGTCTGACGCCTCGCGCTGATGTCACCACGATCGGATCGACTACGGCTGGCATCGGGTCGTACGGGTGCCATAGCCGCCGCCGATCCCGACCAAGCAGCGACTCCCCTGCCGCGCGGTTAGTGCACGCGCTGACTTCTGTCATGTCCAGATGGGCGGACGGTCTGGGACAAGTGCACTACTCGGATGCCGCCGTCACAGATACTCCACTTCCACGAACACGATCGGCTCGGGAGACGTGTTGCGAATCGAATGCTCGACACCGGCTGGCCGGCTGTAGGGCTCAGACGGCCGCATTTCGAATTGGGCCTTCCCATCCGCCGAAGTGATGGTCACGGATCCGGCAGTGATCGGTACCACCACATACGGATGGTCATGGTGGTGCCAGCCGGTGGCTGCGCCAGGCTCTAGACGATGCCGGGTGACTCGGTGGCCTCCCGACTCGTCGAGCAGCTCGTGCGAGTATCCCCCGGTCTGCTCAGGCGTCACGACGACTCCGACGTTCGACACCGGCGACAGGACGTGGTCCAACCCAACGGCGAGACCTGCACACGCAGTTGTGCTCCGCAGGCTCCGCAGTACTTGGGCGTCTCGAGCGGGGCGAGGCATCCAGGGCATGACGGCTGCCCGCAGCCTGCGCACCGCTGCCCCACCGTCTCAAATGACACCTGTCAGTGCCCCGACTGGCATGCCGAGATCCTCAAGCATCTGCAGGTCTTCGTCAGGGTGCCGGCCGAGCGTCGTGAGGTAGTTGCCCACGATGAGTGCATTGATCCCTGCCGTCATCCCTATTGCCTGAAGCTCGCGCAACGTCACCTCACGGCCGCCCGCGTACCGCAGGATGACGCCTGGCAGCCCTAGCCGGAACAGTGCGATCCAGCGGATGGCGTCGAGGGGGCGCATGGGGCGCCTAAGCATCAGGGGAGTCCCGGGTCGCGGATTGAGGAAGTTGAGAGGTACCTCGGTCGGGTCCAGCGACTGCAACTGAACCAACAGCTCGACTCGCTGTTCGATGCTCTCACCCATGCCTAGGAGTGCGCCGCAGCACAGCTCCATGCCGGTCTCCCGAACGAGTTCGCAGGTCTGGTAGCGGTCCTCCCAGATGTGGGTGGTCACGATTGCCGGAAAGAACGACCTGGCCGTTTCGAGGTTGTGGTTGTACCGATGCACTCCCCCAGCAGAGAACCGCTCGGCCTGATTGCGGTCCAGTATCCCGGCCGAGACAGCCACGTTGAGGCCGGTCTCCTCCTGGATCATGGGAACAAGCTCCAGGATCTTGGTCATGATCCGCTCGTCAGGGCCTCGCACAGCGAGCACGATGCAGAACTCCGACGCTCCGACCCCAACCGTCTCGCGGGCTGCTGCAAGTACCTCGTCGGTGTCGAGAAAGGGCGTTGCGGGCATTGTCTCTTCGAATCGCGCTGACTGGGAGCAGAAATGGCAGTCTTCGGGACACCCGCCGGTCTTCGCGGAGAGGATGCCCTCGACCTCCACGGTCGGGCCGCACCATGCGAGCCGTACTTCGTGCGCGAGCGCCGCCAGCGCGGGCACACCGTCATCCTTGATGACCGCCAGGCGAGACAGTTCCGGAGCCGTCAGCAGCCGACGCTCGTCGATCAGCGCCGATTCGGCTCGACGCAGAATCGTGCGGTAGCTGGATGTCGCGGTCGCCGGGTTCACACCAACTCGTCACGCAACCGAGCGAACCGCGCCTCGCGGTCGCGCCGCGCCTGAAGCGCGGTCTCGAGGTCCACCTCCGCGAACCGGGTCGTGATGTTCGGTGGTGACTGGCCGACGGCGTCCATGTCGGCGCCGATGACCGTGGCGACCATGCAATAGCCACCCCCGGACACTGCATCGCGGTGCAGCACAATGGGTTCAATGCCGCTGGGCACCTGAATTGATCCGATGGGGTACGGAGCGTCCACAATGTTGGACGGGTCGCTTCCTGCCCCGAATGGTGGCGTCCGATCTTTGAACTCGAGTTCGGCTCCCTGGTAGCGGAAGCCGGTCCGATCCGCGACCGGAGTGAGCCGCCAATCAGTACCGAGGAATGTCTCGCGACCGGTGGCCGTCAGGCGGTGGTCGAACAGGCCCATCATCACTCGGACCTCGCGGTGATAGGGGTGAGTGGACCGCAGGGGTTCAGGTACGGAGCGTCCGACGGCTGATCCGTTCACCGGTCCGAGAGCGATCCAGTCTCCTTCTGCGAGAACGCGGCCCTCGATGCCGCCCATGCTGCCGAGCGTGTAGGTCGAGCGACTCCCCAACACTTCGGGCACATCGATCCCCCCGGAGAAGGCGATATAGGCGCGGGCCCCCGCGGTCAGGTAGTCGAAGGACAACACGTCACCCTCGGACACCTCGAAGCTCTCCCACAGGGGTCGCGGGACTCTGTTGACCAACGGCGGGAGGTCGGCCCCGGTCACAGCTACGACGCAGGGCGCCTCGAACAACAGTTGCGGGCCCAGGTATGTGCACTCAAGAACGGCAGCCTCGTCGGGATTGCCCACGAGGAGGTTCGCGGCGAACGAGGAGAACTGGTCGAGTGACCCGGATGGCGGGATGCCGACGCTGTAATAGCCGTAGCGGCCACGATCTTGGATCGTGGTCGACATCCCGGGTTTGAGGACTCTAACTCCCACGGAGCACCTCCAGCAGATCGGCGTTGTAGCCGTCGGGATCGTTCAAGAACTCGCCTAGCGAGAACCTGACTGGCCGTTGCTTGAATCGGAAGGCCCTTGATTCGACCTGCTCGGCAATCCGGTCGTAAGCCGCGCGATCGATCGGTTCGAGCTTCGCAATGGTGCCGGGCTTGAAGAACACCATGAAGTTCTTGAAGTCAGGATGCTGCTGTGTCGGGTCGTATATGGGCGCCGGTGTGATCCCGAACAGCTGGTAGCCGCCGGCGCCGCGCACGCTGTAGATCGCAGTGAAGCACCCGCCGTACCCGACCGCCTGTTTCGGAGTGTCCGTTCTCGGCCGCGGATACTTCGGGACTTGCAGCTGCTGCTCGCGTGGCACCATCTGGTACAGGAACGGCAGCCCGGCCACGAACCCGACCATCGAAGTGAACCAAGGCGACCCTGAGTGGGCTTCGACGAACGAGTCGACGCTCGTGTAGCCATTTAGTTCGGCGGCGTATTCGAGATCGGTCGAGTCGGGGGTCTGATGGTGGGTTCGGAAGCGCATCAAGGTCTCATGCGTCCACGGGTCGTTGTAAAGGACCGGAACCTCGACGATGGACGTGTCAAGTTCGATGTCGGTCGCGTCGCCGACCTCGGACTCGATCTCCTTTAGGAACTTCACCAGATCAGTCGGTGGAAGCACCAGCGGATCGAAGCGGATCTGGTAGGAGGCGTTGGCGGGACAGATGTCGATGACTCCCTTGAGCTGTCGCGCGCTCAGCGACTCGGTGATGGCCATTGCCTTGAAGTTGGCTGTGAGGCTCATCTCCCCGTCAAGCTCGACGAAAACATGGTCATCTCCACCGAAGCTGTAGCGGGCGGAGGTTGCACCCGTCATGGTTCAGATCCTTCCTGTCGGCTGTCTAGCCAGCGTTCGACAAACCGTGTGTCGTAGACGCCGTGGGCCATCTCTGATGTATGGAGCAGCTTGAGAATCAGCGGTGCGGTGGTCTTGACGCCGTCAATTCGCAGCTCCCGCATGGCTCGCCTCGCGCGTCGGATCGCGGCGGGTCGGTCGACATCCCACACGATGACCTTTGCGATGAGCGAGTCGTAGTAGGGCGAGACCTCGGACCCGGCCCTCACGGCTGTCGAGATCCGAACGCCTGGACCCAGCGGCAGTTCCATGTCCGTGATCGTCCCGGGCGATGGGAAGAAGTCGTTGTCGGGATCCTCGGCGTTGATGCGCATCTCGATCGCAGCCCCTCGGGGGGTCACGGTCATCTGATTGAAACTCATGTCCTTGCCGTCCGCCTGGCGAAGCTGCTCGCGGACGAGATCCACACCGCACACGAACTCCGTGACCGGGTGCTCGACCTGGATTCTGGTGTTCATCTCGATGAAGAAGAACTCGTTGGTGCTCTGATCGACGAGGAACTCGACCGTGCCCGCGCCCTCATAAGAGACAGCCTTGGACAGCGCGACGGCGGCGTTGTACATCTCCTGTCGGACATCCTCGGGCAAGCCAGGCGCTAGTGCCTCCTCGATGAGTTTCTGGCGGCGGCGCTGAAGCGAACACTCGCGATCATACAGGTGGACCGTGTTCGAGCCGTCCCCGAAGACCTGCACTTCGACGTGTCGGGCCGGCGCGATGAATCTCTCCAGATAGACCGTGTCGTCGCCGAAGGCGGACCTGGCCTCTGTCTGGGCCATCGTCATCTCGTCAACGAGGCTCGCGGCCTCATGCACGATCCTGATTCCCCGGCCACCCCCGCCGGCTGCCGCCTTGATGAGGAGGGGAAACCCGACTTGCTTCGCGGCGTGCTCGGCCTCGGCAACGCTCGCAACACCGCCGACCGTTCCCGCCACGACGGGAACACCCGCCGACACAGCAGTCTCGCGAGCGGCCGCCTTGTCACCCATGAGCGAGATCGCTTTGGGGTCGGGGCCGACAAACTTGATGCCTTCATCGGTACACCGCTGGGCGAAGGCAGCGTTCTCCGACAAGAAGCCGTAGCCCGGGTGAATCGCATCGGCACCGCGCGCGTGCGCTGCGGCGACTATCGCGTCAATGTTCAGGTAGCTCTGCATCGCCGGCGGGGGTCCGATGAGCACGGACTCGGTGGCGAGCCCGACGTGCCGCGCACCTGCATCGGCCTCCGAGTACACCGCCACCGTATCGACTCCGAGTTCCATCGCAGCCCGGATCACGCGTGTGGCGATCTCTCCTCGATTGGCGACCAGGAGCTTCTTCACGACTTAGCACCTGCGCCGGTCCCGTCGCCGACCGTCATTAGGGCATCGCCTGGCCCGACCATGGCACCGTCCTCTACTTCGATCGACGCGATGACGCCAGCGACTCCGGCGACTACGGGGTGGAAGTTCTTCATGACCTCTACGAGCGCGACTTGCGTATCTTCCTCAACTCGGCTGCCGATTACAACGTAGGGGTCCTGGTCTGGCGCGGGCCTTCGATAGAAGACACCGGGAATGGGCGAGCGGATCTCGTGGCTCATTGCTGATGTTCTCCTTGTGGCGCCGACTGTCGGCTGGCGTTCTCTTCGGCGACCACTCTGCTGACGGCTTCCGCGATTTCGACTGCGTTGGGCGTGTCCGAGTGCAGGCACACGGTGTCGGCCCGCACTGCCACATCAACGCCGCCGACCGACTCGACCACACCCTCCCGAATCGCACGGCGCGCTCGCTCAGCCGCCAGTTCGGGCTCGACGGCGTCGTGGGTTCGGCTGATGATGAGTGTGCCGTCGTCGGCGTATTCGAGGTCGGCGAAGTACTCGGCGACAAAGTCAACGCCAGAGCGTCGGGCGCATTCCTCGTGCATCGTTCCCGCCATTCCGTACACGGGAACGCTGTAGGCGGCCGCGATCGTGCAGACAGCCAGCGCGAGGTCGGGTTGACGCGCGGTCATTCCGTATAGCGCTCCATGCACCTTGAGGTGGTGGAGCTCCATGTCCGCGGCGTCCAGGAAGCCCGAGAGGGCTCCCACCTGATAGGTGAGCAGGCTCTCGAGTTCATCGGGGCGAAGCTTCATCTCGCGCCGCCCGAACCCTTGGCGATCTGGGAGCGACGGATGCGCTCCGACGACGACACCGTGGTCCTTTGCTGCTGCGATGGTCTCGGCCATCACACTGGGGTCGCCGGCGTGAAAGCCGCAGGCGACATTGGCGGCTGTGATGTGAGCCATCAACTCCGCATCACGGCCGAGCGTGTAGATGCCGAAGGACTCGCCCATGTCACAGTTGACACCGATCGTTCTTGTTGGAGTCACTCTTTCTTGCTCCTCTTGGTCATCCGAGCACTCCGGTGGCTGCCAGTCGGGCCACCGAGCGCTGACGGATCTGGTCGGAGATGACCGCCACAATCAGCAGCGAGCCAAGGACGATCATCTGCATGAATGACTGGATGCGAGCAAGGTTCATCCCGTTTTGCACCAGCCCGATAAACAGTGCGCCTAGAATGACGCTCGACGTTCTCCCGATGCCGCCACGTAGCGAGACACCGCCGATGACGCACGCAGCGATCGATTGGAGCGGCAGGTTCGTCCCGATATTCGCCTCTCCTGTCTCAAGCCTCGCCGTCAACAGGACTGCGCTCAGGCCCATCAGCAATCCGGCGATGACATAGGCGGAAGTGAGATTCAGCCTCACCTTGACGCCGGAGAGGGTCGCGGCATTGGCGTTGCCGCCTATGGCATAGAGGTACCGACCGAGCCGTGTCCAGGTCAGGATCACGCTGACGACGATGACGACGGCCGCTGTGACCCAGATCGGCGTAGCAAAGCCAGCCCATTCGCCGAATCCGAATATGTCGGAGAACTTCGGTGGTATCCCTCTTACGGGGACGCCGCTTGTCATGTAGAGGGCGAGTCCAAGGGCGACGGATGCAGTGCCGAGCGTCATGATGAACGGCGACACCCGAAAGATCGAGACGCCGATGCCGTTCACCAGCCCCAAGCCACCACCAGCGAGAACACCAAGAATCATCCCAACCGCGACGGCGGTAGTCACGGAGCCGGATCCACCCGCATAGATGTCCGCCATCACGGTTGCAGTCACTACCGAGACCAGAGCAGTGCCTGTGCCGACCGATAGGTCGAAGCCTCCGGTGACGAGCACGAGCATCTGCCCGAGCGAAACGATGATGAGGAAGGTGTTCTGGCGCAGGACATTCTCGAAGTTGCCGAGATCCAGAAAGTTGTCGGACATCTGGGAGAACACGACGACCGCGATGAGAAGCAGAGGGGGCAGGACTCCGATCTTGACGAACCCGTACTCGATCCACTCGAGCGGGGTCCGCTGGACACGATCCTCGACAGGCTTCGTGTCGGCCGTATCACCCTGATTGGTCTCGGTCATGCAACGCCCTTGTCGAGGAAGTTCCGGAGGACGTTCTCTTCGGTGATCTCGTCGCCGATGAGATGGTCGACGATGCGCCCGTGGTGGAACACATACGCCCGATGCGTCAGGTGGAGGATCTCCGGCAAGTCCGACGACACCAGAACCACCGCTGCTCCCCCGGCGCAGAGTTCGGCCATGAGGCTGTAGATCGCCACACGGGTTCCGACGTCGACGCCGACCGTCGGTTCGTCGAACACGAACACGTCCACGTCGCGTGCAAGGGCCCGAGCGAGAAGGACCTTCTGCTGGTTGCCGCCCGAGAAATGCTCGACTGGTCGCTCCAAGGCGTGCGGGTAGAGCCGGACGCGTCGGGTCACCTCATCGGTGACCTCGCGCTCTACAGCTCTTCGCAGCAGTGTCAGCTTCGAGAAGCGGTCGAGCGACAAGCACGGCAAGGCGACGTTCTCGCGCACGCTCCGCATCATCAACAGCCCATCGGTCTTGCGATCAGAAGGCACGTAGAACATGCCGTTGCGCAACATCTGGCGAGGGGTCGATCCGGTGACATCACGGTCGCGGAGTTCGATCGCGCCCGACCGCACGGCTTCAGCACCGAAGCAGGCCCGGGCTGCACTGCTCTTCCCGGACCCTACAAGCCCTGCAAATCCCACTATCTCCCCGGCTCGAACAGCAAAGTCGACATCGAGAATCGACCGTGTCGCTGTGGTCAGATCCCGCGCCCGCAGCACGACGTCTCCCGGCTCTGTGTCGACATCGGGGAACACCTGCTCGATGACGCGACCGGTCATGAGCCGCAGCAGTCGATCCTCGCTCACGTCTGATGCGTCGAGGGTGTCCACGTACTGCCCATCCCGCAGCACCGTGACCCGGTCCGCCAATTGATAGAGCTCCTTGAGGCGGTGAGTGACGTAGATCACGCCGATCCCGCGGCCCCGCGCCTCGTGGACGAGTTCGAAGAGCCGACCTGCCTCGGTCTCCGTTAGTGAGGCCGTTGGCTCGTCGAGTATCAGAACGCGCAGGTCGGATCGGAACGCCTTGGCGATCTCGACCATCTGCTGTTGTGCTCGTGACAGTCGACCGACCTGCTGCGAGGGCCTCAGCGGAAACCCCAAGTCGCGCAGCAGCCGACCAGCATCAGCTCGAAGCGTTCGACGGTCGACGATCCCCCGTTTGCCTGGCTCGGAGCCGAGCAGCAGGTTGTCAGCCACAGTCAGCGTTGGTACGAGCGAGAACTCTTGGAAGACCGCGCTGATGCCGAGTTCTCGCGCATCCCGCACAGAATGCAGCTCGACCGGCTTGCCCCCGACAACGACATCGCCCTCAGTGGGGCGAATTGCTCCGGCGACTATCGAGATCAGCGTGGACTTGCCCGCTCCGTTCTCTCCGAACAGTGCGTGGACTTCGCCGACTCTGAGATCGAAATCGACCTGATCGAGGGCGCAGACGCCCGGGAAACGCTTTGAGACGTTCCTGAGTTCCAGCAGGACATCGCCTTCGATGCCGGCTGGGGAGGGAAATCTAGAAGTGGAACGCTGCATTTCCCGGGCGTCACCGCTCGTGTTGATCAGCCGACGCTGAAGACGGGATCGAAGCCTGCGGGCGCCAGCGTCGAGGTCGAGTCGAAGGTGTCGATCGTGTCGACATCGACAACGAACAACGCCGGTCCGACATGCTCCTCGAAGTCGAGCCCCTCAAGCGCTCGAACCGCCTGGTCAATAGCGACGCGAGCCTGGATCACCGGTGAGTCGGTCGGGGCGGCAAGGATGCGGCCGCTCTGAAGACCCTCGAACACTCCTGGCGTGAAGTAGTACGAGACCACTCCGATCTCATCGTCAAGGCCACGGTCGCGCAAGATGGAGGTGGCTGCCTCCGCCGTCACAGCCGTGCCGACGATGAAGTCGATGTCGGGGTTCGCGGCCAGGGCGTCTTCGATCAGGATGCCCTGGGCCTCCTTGCCCGTGTCGCCGAACTTTGTGTCGACAATCGTGACCGACGTCCCCTCGAGAGCACCCACGCACCCTGCATTGCCGGCCTCGACCCAGCCCGCACCGGCGGGACCGGGGAACCAAGCAACGGAGGTGGTTTCATCACCCACATGATTCGCCAGCCATGAGCACGCGTTGGCGCCCATCTCACCGAACGAGACGAGGGACTTCGCCGTCAGACTCTCCGAGGACATCCCGTTGATCACATCGATGACCGGGATTCCTTGAGCAACGATCTCATCAACCAGGTTGTTTAGCCCGTCAAAAGAGATTGCACCGATGACGACAGCGTCCGCGCCGCCCTGCACACAGTCCTCGATCTGGGAGATCTGGGTGTCCAGGTTGGTGTAGCCGCCGGCCTCGACCAGCGTCATGCTGACGCCCTGGCGTCGAGACTCCTCCACGGCTCCATAGTCCACTGCGAGCCAGTAGGCGTCCTTCATGTGTGGGAAGGACACGCAGATGTTCCACGCTTGCGTCGCAGTTACCGGAACGTAGTCCATCACGGTTCTGGGGCTGGTCGCGTCACCGGGAACGCTCCAGACCTCAACCGGATACGGCGCCCAATCGGCAGGCGCGGCCTCATCGGCAGCCGCCGGCTCCTCAGGCGCAGCCGCGTCATCCGGCTCCTCAGGCGCAGCTGCCTCGTCATCGGGCGCTGCGGCCGGCTCAGCCTCGGCAGCCGGCTCATCGGGTGCAGTTGCCTCCTCATCGGGCGCTGCGGCAGTGCTGTCGGCCTGTTGGGTGGTCTCTGGCTGAGCAGCCGAGTCGTCATCGTCGTCGCCGCACGCTGCGGCAACGATCGTTGTTGCTAGTAGCACTGAGAGCAGTCTCAGCACCACGGGTCGTCTTGTGGACATGGTTTCCCTGCTCGGGATTCGCGAGAATCGGTAACGTTGGGGAATCTGGGCCGGTCCGCTGGCCTCAGCAGCGGATAGACCGGCCTCTGAACTTCTGCCTGGGACCCCCCTTCCTTATGCGAGCTGGCTGCTGAACATCACGAACTTCTCTCTGGTCATCTCCCGAACCGTGTACGCGGGGCCCTCACGCGTGTTCCCGGCGTCCTTCGTGCCCCCATACGGCTGCTGATCGGCCCGGAACGTCGGCACTTCGTTGATGAACACCCCGCCGAAATCGAGCGCGCGAATGGCCGCGAGTGCCTTGTCCACGTCCGAAGTCCAGACCCCGACCTGAAGAGCCAGATGAGTGTCGTTCGCCAACGCGAGCGCCTCATCAAAGTCCTCGTAGCTCGCTACCCCGACAACCGGGCCGAAGACTTCGTCACGCCAGAGGCGGCAGTTCTTCGGTGGCTCCAGGACGACTGCTGGGCTGACTAGCCCCTCACTTCGCTCGCCGCCTCGTACGACGACGCCGCCGCGCTCGCGGGCCTCGTTGATCCCACGACTCGACTCGACTCGAGTTGCCTCATGCGCCGTGATGAGAGGACCAACATCGGTATCCCAGGGCACGTAGTCGTCGTCGGCCCGGGCCGCATCGAGCTCACGCCGATCCTCGACGTCATCCGCGCTGTCCACAAGCCGGTCGAAGTCGTCGGAGCCCACGATCACGGCGACCCGGCGGCCGCGTCTCGTCACCGAGATCGGCTCGCCCGACCGGCGAGACTCGTCGATCACCTCGGCCAACCGGCTTCGCGCCTCGCTCACCGCCACCTCATTCATGTACGAATCGTACACTTAGGCAGCCGCGGCTGCAAACCACTGCGGTGCTCATGCCTCTGCTCGGAGGGCTGAGCGCGAGGCGAACCGGAGCGGCCGCTGCTGGTGGCCATCATGGGCTCCACGCTCACCCTCGTCACCTTGATAGTCCGGCAGTCCAACCGCCACAAGAACAGCCTGTCGGTGCCCCGCAAACAGGAGCGGGCACATGAGTGGATCTCCGCACTGTGGGCGTCGCAGCTGGGCCGTACCAGCGTCCAGGTCCTCAACGAGTACTACGTCACCGTCACCCGCAAGCTCGCGCCGGGCCTTGCGGCAAGCGACGCCCGCGCCGATGTGGGCGACCTGCGGGCGTGGGCGCCGGTGCCGGTCAGCGCCAGCCTCCTGGACTCCGCGTTCGCGACCGAGGACCGATTCGGCCTGTCGTACTGGGACTCTTTGATCGTGGCCGCCGCGCAAGCTGCAAACTGCGAGTATCTGCTGACCGAAGACCTCCAGGACGGTCAGCGCCTCGACAGCGTGACCGTCGTCAACCCGGTCGAGCACCGGCCCGAGACGATCCTGTAGACGGCCCCAGTCGCCACCGCCGCCACCGCCACCGGTTCGGGCCCAGCCGCATTGTCCATGCCTCCGCCCCCGGCTAGCCAGCCGTCAAAACCAGGGTGCAGTTGGCACGCACTGCGCCCGCAGCCTTCGCCCGAGGTGTCGAAGATGTCGCCGGCTGTCGTGCGCCACACGAACGGCCCCGGGTTGTAGGTCCAGTCGTCGGTCCAGTGGTTGATGGCGCAAGACGGCCAATCAGCGACACGCCCATGTGCGTATATTGGGCACCGGTGCAGTCCTTCTCTTCATCCACTCCGATCGCAGCTCCTCGAGAGATCGTCTGGGAGGTGATGACCGATCACCGTCTCTATTCTCGATGGTCAGCCAGCTCTCGGGTCGATCTGGAGGTCGAGGGATCACCCCATCACAACGGCGTCGGCGCCATTCGGGTGTTTCACGCCGGTTTCACCAAGGCCCGCGAGGAAGTCACGGCCTTCGACCCGCCCAACCGCATGACCTACCGGGCGCTGAGCATGCCACTGCCGGTGCGCAACTACCGCGCCGAGATGAGGCTGGTGAGCGACGATGACGGCCATGGCTGCACGCTTCACTGGGAGTCCTCGTTCGAGGCCACCATTCCTCTCACAGCAGGGACGTCTCGTCGGATCATGTCCTCATCGGTGGCCAAGATGGCCGCCGGGATCGCCGGGGAGGCTCAAAGCCGAGCCCAATCGGCGTGAGTCCTGCCGCGGGAATCGTTGCGCCTCCTGGCGAACCGAAGATGGTATACTCTAGAGTATGCCCGATTCGACTACCATAAAGGTCTCAGTTCGGACTCGGGACGCCTTGCGTGAACTCGCCGATCGTGAGGGGCTCACCTTCGACGCACAGATCGAGAAACTGGTCCGAAGGGAACGTCGCCGCATCATCGGGGCTCAGCTCGCAAGTGCCCCGCTCGACGCCGGCGACGAGGTTGTGCTCGATGCATCCGTGAGCGATGTCGCTGATGCGAGCGGGTGACATCGTCCGCTGCGATTTCGGGACTCCGGCGCGGGGTGAGCCGGGGTTCGTCCGGCCGGCCATCGTCATCACCTCCAACGATGTGCTCGAATTCCGGCAACACGCAATCGTGGTCGTACCTTGCACGACCACGAGGCGAGGATGGTTGAGCGAGGTTGACATCACCGGATTCGGTGTCGCCCAGGCACACCTGCCGACAACCATCAGCGTCGACCGCGTCGTCGAGACGACGGGCACGAACATCGGGCCCGTCGCGCTGCAACAGATTCGAGAACTCATCGCCGACCTGCTCGGACTCTGACCCGGCCAGCTCGACGGCGAGCATCTCCACACCGCCGACGGGCACTCCCAGCGCCCCGCCGTGAGCAACGGCGACGCTCGCCGCCGCTCGGCTCGAAGATGCCTGCCAGACGCTGAGAGCCGCCACGGGCTGCTAGCAGACAGCAGCGGACTCTGGCACACTTACCCAACCGGGCGGAATCGGCTTTCGCGGAGTATTCGTGATCATCCTCGCAAACGGCAAGACACACGACGTCGCCCAGCGGACCGACGACACCGAGGCCCTGTGGGTGCAGCTCGGCGAGCTCCCCGACACCACCGGCTGGCAGATGAAGCCGCAGGGCGCGTGCCTGGGCGATCTGTGCGTGCCGCTGCCGGACAGCAAGCGTGAGGAGTGGATCGCCGACGCCGACGACTGGGTGTGGTTCAACTACTCGGACTTCGCGGACATGATCGGGCAGAAGTACGTGCGCGACGGCGACGTGTGGAGCCTCGGCTCGGTGCCCGCAGCCCGTCAGGTCGGGCTGGAATGCGGGATCGCCCCCGACTTCGAGGTGACCGACCGCAACGGCGACACGTTGAGGCTCTCAGACTTCCGCGGCCACAAGGTGGTGCTGTTCACCTGGTCATCCTGGTGAGGCTGCCGCTTCAGCCTGCCGGTCTGGCAGGAGTTGTACAAATCGATCGGTCCCGACCGCTTCGAGCTGGTCAGCGTGGCCCAGGACTCGGGGGGCCCCAAGGCCGTGGACAAGTGGTTCGACCGGGCCAAGCCGACCTACCGCTGCGTCGTCGACCCGACACATGAGATCAGCTCGCTGTTCGGCTGGGTGAACGTGCCGTCGGCCGCCTGGATCGACGAGGACGGGCAGATCGTTCGCAGCAACGAGGGGGTCTATCCGGCTGAGGTGACCGTCGGGTTCGGCCTCGGCCGGGTTCGCCTCGGCGACGACGCATTCGCCGAGGCGACCCGCGACTGGATCGAGCGAGGCGCTGACAGCGAGCACGTCTGGTCGAGCGGGGAATTGGTCGAGCGGATCAAGCCCGTGAACGACGACGCACTGCTGGCCGAAGCGACGTTCAAGCTGGCGCTGCACTTCGAGGCGATGGGCGACAGCGAACGGGCGCTCAGGCACTTCGGCGCGGCGCAGGACCTGGCGCCCGACAACTGGAACTACATGCGGCAGGGGTGGACTCACAAGGGGACGGTCTATGCCACCATGCAGGTGCTGAAGCGGACGAGCGACATGCGCAAGAACTCCGACAAGAACTTCTACGACCCCACGGGGCTGCCCGGCGAGAACTATCGCCGGTTCACCGAGCCCGAGTGGCTGTGGACGCCTGCCGTGCGGCGGCTCAAACAACTGGTCCGCCGCTAGAGGACGCGTCGAACGGTCAAACAACGGCTAGGCGGCTGAGAATCGCGCCGCGCCGGCGCGCCGTACGGCGGAATGGACGGCGTCCCGACCGGAGTGCAGTGCAACCCTCCCAAGTCCCTAGCCTGCGCACGTGCGCTTGAGGCTGGCCACGGCGATGCTGGCGGCCGGGATCCTTGCGGCTGGTTGCGGGGGCGGCACCGGCGACGCCGGCGGATCCCCTGCCGAGACTCCCGTTAGTGCCGAGGCCGCCGACACCGGCGCCCCGGCGGACCCTGAGGCAAGCGGCACCTCACCGGAGCCGGGGACCGAGCCGGCAGAGGCAGAGCCCGAGCCGGCAGCACCGAAAGAGCCTGGACCCCACCCCAGCGACGCCTACTTCGCCCTCGACCGGGTGATGGACATCAGCATCGAGATCGACGGCTCCGACTGGGACACCCTGCGCCACCAGACCCGCACCCTCGAGGACGTGTTCGCCGAGATCGAGGAGTACGGCCTGTCGCGGCCCTTCGCCGACATCTACACGTGGTTCAGCGCCACCGTGACCGTGGACGGCGAGACCCACGCCGAGGTCGGGGTGCGCAAGAAGGGGTTCGTGGGCTCCCAGAGCGACACCAAGCCGTCGCTCAAGCTGCGCTTCGACAAGTACGTCGACGGCCAGAGCCTGGGCGGGGTCATGGAGCGGATGACCCTCAACAACAGCATCCAGGACCCCTCCATGGTCAACACCTGCCTGTCGTACCGGGTGTTCGCCGCGGCCGGCAACCCCGCGCCCCGCTGCAACTTCGCCACCGTGGCGGTGAACGGCAAGGACCTCGGGCTCTACGTCCACGTCGAGGAGATCAAGGCCCCGTTCCTGCTGCGCCACTTCGACAGCGCGGAGGGCAACGTGTACGAGGGCAACGTCAGCGACTTCACGCCGGTGTACCGCGGCACCTTCGAGAAGAAGAACAACACCGACGCCGCCGACTGGTCCGACATCGACGCGGTGGTGGCGGCCATGGAGGACCCGACCGACGCCGGGCTGGAGGCGCTAGGCGAGATCGTCGACCTCGACCGGTACCTCTCGCACTGGGCGACCGAGGTGCTGATCGGGCACTGGGACGGCTACGCCGGCGACCGCAACAACTATTGGTTCTACCGCGAGCCCGGCGGACGGTTCGTGTTCATACCGTGGGGCGTCGACGACACCTTCCACCTGCGCGACGACCCCAACCCGTTCGACGAAGTCAGCAACCCTCCCCCGTCGGTGCTGGCCCTCACCGCCATCCCCAACCGCCTCTACAACCATCCCGACTGGCGGGCCGCCTACATGGAGCGGCTGAAGGAGATCCTGGAAACCGTCTGGAACACCGACGAGCTACTGGCCGCGGTGGACGAGATGGCCGCCGTCGTGCAGCAGCACGCCCTCCCCGCCGAGCGCGAGGCCGCCGCCAAAGACACCGAGCGGGTGCGCAAGTTCATCCTCAAACGCGAGGGCGAGATCCTCGCCGACCTCACTCCCGAGCCGCCCGAGTGGCCCGAGCCGGAGGGCTACATCCCGGCCGACGCCGGATCAGGGGCCATAGAAATCGCCTTCGAGACGGCCTGGGGAAGCAACCTGAGCGCCAACCCTCTCGCGGAGGGGACAATCAGCAGCCTGCTGCTGAACGGCTCCCCCGAATCGGTCGAGGGCGCGGGGGTCTTCGCCGGCCACGCCAGCCCGGCCGAGCGAGGCCTGCTCCCCGACGTCGACGACCCGGCGTCCATAGGCGTTGCCGGACCCGGCGAAGACGGCTCCATCACCGGAATGACGCTGGCTCTGGACCTGGACCTCTTGGAGCCGGGAGCGACGCTGGTCATCGGTGTAGACGCCATCGCAGGAGGCGTATGGACCATCCCGGCGGGAGCGGCCGCACCCGACAGCTTCTCGCCCTTCGCCGAGGGCACGCTGGAATTGTCCGAGGCGGGCACGGCCCGCGGCGACGCCATTGCCGGCACCTTCTCGGGCCGGTTCGGGTGGGACCCCGCCCCCGGCGCCGGCGACTCCGGCACGGCTCTGGCGGATGTCGGCCTGGTGATCAACGAGGTGGCCGCCAAGGGCGACCCCCTGGACTGGTTCGAGCTCCACAACACCTCGTCCGAGCCGATCGCGCTCGACGGCTTCGTGTTCGCCGACGACTTCGCCGACGCCGGCAAGCGGGTCGCCTTCCCGGCGGGCACCACCATCGAGGCGGGCGGGTACCTGCAGGTCGAGCTGGACAGCGACGCATGGCCCGGCTTCGCGCTGGGCGGCGACGAGGAGCTCGGCGTCTGGCTGGCCGACGGCACCGCCGTGGACAGGGTCGACTGGGAGGAGGGCGACTCCGGTGGCGACCAGAGCTACGCCCGGATCCCCGACGCCACCGGCGCATTCCAGACCACCGGCAACCCCACCCCGGGCGCCCCCAACCAGCCCTGACGGTAGACACATGACATTGAGTGACCCGACCGCAGCCCCGACGCCCGAGAGTCCCCTCACCCGGGTCGACATCGGCGAGGTGAAGCTGGCCACCCGGGTGCTGGAGGGCGGCGCCGGGGTGCTGCTGTTCATCCACGGCTCCTTCGACGACCACCACACCTGGCTGCCGTTGACCCGGGCGCTGGCCGGGACCGGTCACACCATGGTCGTGTACGACCGCAGGGGCCACAGCGCCAGCACCGACGTCGAAGGCCAGGGGACCATCCATTCCGATGTCGACGACGCGGCCCGGCTGGTCGAGCAACTGGGCCTGGGCCGGGTGCACATCGTCGGGCACTCCTACGGGGCGGCAGTGGGAGTCCTGCTGGCCGCCAAGCACGCCGACCTGGTCTCCTCGCTGTACCTGCACGAACCGCCGGCGTTCGCCCTTCTCAACGGCAGTCCCGAACTGGACGAGCTGAAGGCGCAGACCGGGGTCGTGGCGCGTGAATCGGTGGCCCTGCTGGCCGCAGGACGCGTCGAGGAGGGGACCGCCTACTTCATGGAGGAAATGGCCTTCGGCGCCGGCAGCTGGAACGAGCTGTTCGACGACCAGGCCCGGGCCACCATGGTGGCCAACGCCGACACCTGGCTCGACCAGTCACGCGACCCCGAGCGCCTGGCCATGGACGTCACCGCGCTCAACGCCTTCGACGGGCCGGTCACCTTCTCGGTCGGCAGCCGGACCCTGCCCGCATTCTCGGCTTCCACCGCCGAGATCCTCAG
>LXNI01000766.1_pt1 | contig 34492 bp, 23 predicted proteins | sample 809091 | NCBI WGS metagenome assembly LXNI01 (sample SAMN04870527, study PRJNA318959) | sponge metagenome | biome: 01000161; feature: marine sponge reef; material: water | host: Sarcotragus foetidus | place: Greece: Milos, Mediterranean Sea | collected 2013-05-29 | depth 5-7 m | reverse complement strand
ACCTACTGCGGACAAGCCTGATTGGCCATATTTTCCGCTTATTTTCGTTCAATATGTACAATATTTGCCTCAAATAACCAAAAAATATGACTCAATCAGTCTCGCCCTCGCTACGGTCGCAGTCCTCGGACAGCCTCCAAATTAGCCGAAAGTTGGAATCAGGGATATCCTGATGTGAAATGATCTTGAGTACCGGACGGAGTGAATATGGAAACAGTAACGATTGATTCGCAGGTACACGCCTATGAGAGGAATCGACCGGAGCGACCCTGGGCAGGATTCCTGCACGGTCCTGATGAAGTGACCGGCGATGACATGGTGGCAGCCATGGACGCCGTTGGCGTACATGGTGCGTTATTGGTTTCGCCGTTCAGCATGTATCGATATGATGCCAGTTATGCACTCGAGGTGTACGACAGGTATCCAGGGCGATTCGGGCTGATAAAGTTTTCGATCCGGGTTCCGAAATGGTCGCAGAGGAAATTGCCGAATGGGCGGGAATCCCGGGTGTTGTGGGCGCGCGCGTTATGCTTGCCCGGGAATCAGGTGATGCCAATGACCCGGGATTGAACCGCATCCTGGCAGCAGGCGCCAAACATGATCTGCCCATCAATATCCTTGGCTGGGGCAGGCTTGCTGTGCTCACTGAGTTGGCCAGGAAGAATCCGGACACCCGGATCGTTATCGATCATCTGGGGATGTTGCAGCCTTTTGAACCACCAGCGCCGAAACGTCCTTTTCGGGATCTGGAGGAGGTTCTGGCTCTTGCCGACTTTGACAACGTGGCTATCAAAATTTCTGGCGCCTGTACACTGTCCCATGAGGCGTTTCCTTATTCTGATATCTGGCCGGCACTGACCAGAATTTTCGAGGCATATGGATTGGCCCGGTGCATGTGGGGTACCGACTGGACACGAGCCATCAAGCTGTTGACTTATGAGCAGGGTGTCGAGGCCTTTCGCATCACCGACCAACTGTCTGACTCAGAGCGAACTGCGCTGATGGGAGGGAGCCTTGCCAACATCTACGGCTGGTCACCGGAAACGAGCTAAACGAGCAGTCCCAGGATTTTTTCTGGATCCGGAGCACCAGCGTGGAGCATCACGACAGCGTCGTCAAAACCTGCCTCTGCAAAACGAACCAGCTTTTCTTTCAACTTACCCAGATCGGCGCCAGGACCGATCTGGATGGTAGATACAACCGACGGACCTCCTCCGGCCTGTCGATATTGTTCTGCCGCGGCAGTCACCTCATCGACTGAGCGATAGTTGGCAGAAGCGATCCAGCCATCGTACTCACAAGCGGCCCTTATTACACCAGCGCCCCATGAACCAAGATAAATTGGCGGCCCACCGGACACCGCAGGCCAGGGAGACAGATTTGACTCACCAATACCGCCAGTCGAGAAAATCTGGCGCAGGTCCTTTACCGATGCATCCAGGTCCTTGAATCGATCCTTATATTCAAGTTCAAAGGCGACGAAATCCTCCCGGGTTGACCCGGCGCCAACACCAAGGATCAATCGCTCACCACATATCTGCTGCAGCGAAAAAACCCGATGCGCCAGGTCCATGGGTCGATAAAGCGGCGCCTGCAACACAGCCGTACCAAGCCTGACATGCCTGGTCACGGTTGCTGCAACCCCAAGCGCAATCAGTGGGTCTGTGAACATGAAGCCTCTGCCGATTGCCTGAACCATCCACAGACTGCTGAACCCCGCGCCTTCATAGACACGCGCCTGCTCCGCCAGCGCACCAGTCCTGGCGGCGTCTGCCAGAGGGCTCAATAAAGCACCCATTCTCATGAGTTTGTCACATACACGATAACCGCGTCCTTGTCAGTCCGCAGGCGGCTCGTGAAACATGCTGGTTCGACCTCCGTCGACAACGAGGTCGTGACAGTTGACGTATCTGCCTTCATCACTGGCAAGATATAACGCCGCCATTGCGATGTCCATGGCCAGTCCGGAACGTCTCAGCGGAGTTGCTTTTGCCAGATTGTGCTGCAACTTGTTCATTCTGTTCTTGTAATGTTCATCCGTGAGCTGAACGGCATTGCCACCCCAGAAGATCGGCGTGGCGACAGCGCCGGGAGATATACAGTTGACCCGGATATCCATGGCGCCCAGTTGCGTTCCTGCCAATTTGGTGTAGTGAGTGACGGCAGCCTTGGTGGCGGAATAAAGCAGAGAGCCCTGGCTATCTCGGATTGCTGCAATACTGGAGTTGTTGATGATCGATCCACCACCGCGCTTTTGCATGTGTGGGATAGCATGTTTAATGCCCAAGGCGACACTGGTAAACAGGAGTTGCATCGAGTGTTGTATCGCCTCTCCCGTAATTCCCGTTAGCGTGCTGCTAACGCCTGCTCCCGCGTTATTGAACAGGATATCCAGGCCGCCGAATTTTTCGACAGCGATATCGATGCCTTTCTTGATATCTTCTTCTGACATGACATCGGCTTTTACAAAAAGCGCGTTATCACCCAAACGCGCAGCCAAAGCCTTGCCTTTATCTTCCGTTCGCCCGGTAAACACCACACTGGCGCCCTCTTCTACAAACAACTCTGCGGTGGCTTCACCGATTCCGCTGGTTCCTCCCGTGATGACCGCGACCTTGTTTGCCAATCTTTCTCCCATTGTTCTGTTCTCTGTGTTAATTCGGAGGCTGGCAGTATATCCCACCTGCCCAGTCTTTATACAGTAGCTTCTCGCCCGGCACTATGGCCGCCTTTTGTCGGGACGGCACCCGGATGTCGGTAGAGACGCCATAGACGCGTTGCCCCGGATACGCGTGCCACCGCGAGTTGGAACCAAGCAGGCAGGATTCGGTCCAAGTATTGCCAGGCGAGCTTTTGACGGCATGTCGGGCTTGACGGCGCGGACGAATGGCTACAATCCTCTCACCGACTTTTCTGGATACATGGGTATGAAACCGAACGATACAGCGCCAGGCGGATGCTTCCGGCGGCGGTTCCTTGACTTCGTCATGGTCGCAGCGTTGCTGCCACTGATCGCCGCGTGCGCTGTCGAGGACGACGAGCCGCCTTCGTCCGAGAATTGGAACGTCATAACAGCGTACAACGAAGCGACCCGTTCGCATAGGGCGAAGGCATGGGAGCTACGTAACGCGGACATCCCGGCCGAAGAGAAAGAAGGTCTGCTGCAGGATCTCGGTTCGGCTCCCGATGCTACCCTTGCCGTCGCTGCCGCGATGGCCATCATCGAGTCGAACGGAGAACGACTGATGGACGCTGCCGACTTCCTCCTGAATCTGGCACGCCCGTCGGAAGAAACGCAACAATCGGCCTTTGACGCGGTAGTGGCGCACATCGGCCCTAACTGGTCGTTGGTCGAGGACTATATCGAATCCCAAGCCGCGTGGTTGGAGGCAGTGCGAGCTGACAAACGCGATGAAGTGACGAATCGAACCATCCAACGGGGCGTAGAATTTCCCACCTGGCACGCGGTCGCGGCCGCGAGAGCCGTCATCGAGTCGAACCACGAGCGTTCCCTTGAAGCGGCCGAGTTCCTCATGCAGCAAACCTATTCCATGAACCCGGGGAGCAGTGCGATGATTCATTCGTCGTGGTGGCTACCTTCGAGTAGGGATTTCGGTGACGCCGCGTTGATTGAGTTGATCGGCCCGGACTGGAACGTGGTCCAGGACTATGTCACCGAGTCGAGATTGTGGCAGGACAAGGAGCAGGCGATTCGCGCGGCCAGTGTCGACGAGGAAGCCAAGGTGGATCGCTTGCGGGAGTTGGGCGACGCCCCGAAAGTCTACCGCGCAACCGCTGCCGCCCTGGCCATCGTCAACGCCGAAGGCATCGGTGAGAATACCCTCGAGGCGGCAGAATTCCTGCTCGACAATCCGACGCAGGGCGGAGCCGCCAAAGCGTTCCGGGGCGCGCAGGTGCTTGCCGCCCACTTTCCGGACTACGACCAATGGCCGCTCCGGCTCAAGCAGGTCAATAGCCTGTCCTCCATCTACCCGCCCGGCAAGTCATTCATCAGCGATCTCGCGGAAACCCTCGAAGACCCGCTGGCGCGGGCGACCGCCCGGTACTTCGCGGCCAGCTACCTGATCCAGTCGGCGAACAACCAGCAGATTGACGCTGACGAGCGCGTCGCCCAGCGAGAAAAGGCGGAGGAACTCGCGACGGGCTTGAGCGCGAGCCTGGAAAACACGACGTTCGTATTGACGAAGCAGGGAGCGGACGGGACCGACGTTCCAATGACGTTCGCGGATGCCGAGGCGGAACTGCTTTACAGTCTCGACTCGACGATGGTCGGCAGCGTCGTCTCCGACGTCACGGCACGACAGGTGGATGGCACCGAGGATTCGCTGGCGGCCTACACCGGTCGCGTAGTGCTGATGGACTTCTGGGCGACCTGGTGCGGGCCCTGCATAGCGGCATTCCCCAAGCTTCGCGAGATGGTCGACGAGTTACCGAAGGAACGCTTTCAGATCATCGGCGTCAGCGTGGACGAAGAACTCGATACCGTGACGGACTACCTGGCTAAAGAACCGCTGCAATGGGTAGTCTGGCATGTCGGCGAGGACAGCGAACTCGTTCGCAGGTGGCGGGTCACCGGCTTTCCGACCTACGTGTTGATCGGTCCCGAGGGCACGATCATCAACAGGCATCCGGGCACCTTCAATGCCGAGTTTAGAACCGAAATCGAACAAGCGGTGCATACCGCCGTAACCTTGGCTGCGACGTCGGCCTCGCCTTAGCCATCATGCGCTGGTAGGCGTTCAGCGTCACGGGTCGCCCGCACCTTGCTGCGTAGTAAACGAGTAAAATCGAAAGCGGAATTGAAAACACGTATCCGACAATACCTCGACAGTTGATTTATTGATAAAGCCTGAAAAATTTATTTTCGATGCCCAGGGTCTGGTAATCCGGCTGATATCGTGGCTTCATAAAGATCTACTTACCATTCAATATAGAGGATAGGGGACATGGCAGAACAGGCACCGATTACCACGTTAGATGAGTTTGAAGAGGAATATAAATCGGGTAGTGGCAAGATATTACCATCCAGCGTGTCGAAGCAAGCAAGTCTGGACAACATCCTGCGAGCCAGTGACGGGATCGGCGATTATAACCCGTTGTGGCGTGATGAAGAGTACGCGGCAAACAGCCGCTTCGGGATGATCACAGCAATGCCATCTTTCATTTACAGTGTGAGCCTTGGTGTTGGTGCGGCGATCAACGGCGCCATTAACCCCGCGCGCAATCGCGGTTTCGCCATGAATTATGCGGGTGGCGAGTTGGAGATCCATCGGCCCATCTGGTTGGGAGACACGATCACCTGCACAGAGCAGGTGGGTCCGGTTGTTCGCAAAGAAAGTGGACGGATCGGCCCGTTTTGTATCTGCACCGGCCTGGTGACGTACACCAATCAGCGCAGGGAGATTGTGGCCACTAAAAAAACGTTGATGGCACGTTACAAGATTCTGGGCGGCGGGCAGGAAACGATCGTATACGACCGGGAATACAAGGCGGAAGTGCAGCAGGAAGCGCCGGACCCTCTGGTCTGGGAGCGGGAAAGACGCGGCGCAGAAACCCGTTATTGGGAGGATGTTTTCGAAGGTGAGGAAATGCCGCCGCTGAAGAAAGGAACGTATACCGTCACCGAACTGTTCCTGTTCTCGTATGGTGTATGCGGCACCCGTCGCTCCTCGCGAGCGGCACTGGGAGATAGAATCGAGTCACTGCAGCGCTTCGACAGCGATGCTGTCAAGAGCCAAAGGAGCATGCCGGGACAGTTCGACTATGGACCACAGCGCGTGTGCTGGTTGGTGCAGATGGCGACTGACTGGATGGGAGACGACGGGACGCTGAAGAAACTCGTGACCCATGTCCGTCATCCCAACCTGGTTGGCGACACCAACACTGTCTACGGTTCAGTAGCGAGAACGTACATTGAAGACGGCGAGCATTTGGTTGATCTCGAGGTACGCAACGAGAATCAGTCGGGCACTGCCAGCGCCTTTGCGACGGCAACCGTCGCACTGCCATCGCGCAGATGACAGTGGAGAGCATAGAACCTTCCCTGTAAGTCAGCGGAGCACTCCTTTCTTGCGCAGTTCATCGATTTTTGTTGCGTCATAACCGAGCACCTCGGACAGCAAAGTCTCAGTGTCGGTGCCCAGACAGGGAGCAGGCATGCGCACACCGTTTGGTCTACACTGGAGCCGCCATGGGATACCAGCGTGTGCGCGCCTTCCTACCTCGGGGTGTTGAAGCCTTTCGATAAAGCCACGTTCATTGAGATGAGGGTCTTCCACAATGTCCTTGCAGGTGAAAGCTGGAAATGCGGCAACACCCATGGCCTGGAGTTCCCTGGTGATTTGCCAGCGATCTCGCACACCGGTCCATGCCGCCACGATCTCCTCCAATTCGTCCTCATTGGTTTTACGCGCGGCGAGTGTTTGAAAACGCGCATCGTCTGCAAGAGACGGGTCGATAATAGCTCCAAACTTTGCCCATTGGGTATCAGTCGAACAGGCAATGGTCACCCATGCATCTTCACCATGACAGGCAAAGCATCCATGAGGCGCCATGCAGGGATCACGATTGCCCATGCGCTCGGGCTGCGTACCGTTGAATGCATACTGCATCCAGGCTTCGGCGACCAGTACTTGAGTAGCCTCCCAGAGGCTGAGGTCCAGATGATCGCCGACTCCCGTTAGTTTGCGTCGCTCAATCGCATTTACGATCGCCAGTGCTGCAGTAATACCTGCAGTCGGGTCCGGCATCGATATCCCCAATTCCTCAGGCCCGCCACCGGCAAATCCAGTCACTGATGAGAGCCCGGAGAGTGGCGGAAATGCCGGACCGTATCCGATGTATCTGGAATAAGGACCGGTTTGCCCGAATCCGCTGATGCTTGCCAGGATGATTTTCGGGTTGATACGTTTCAGTTCTTCGTAACCTAAACCCAGCCGGTCCATGACGCCGGTGGCAAAGTTCTGCACCACAACATCGGCGTTGGCAATGAACGCTTTGACGAGTTCTATCCCCAATGGGTTACTGAGATCGACCGCGACGCTGTGCTTGCCCTGATTCCATTGATTAAACATACCCGCACGATTGAGCCCCGGTTCCATGCCCGGAGGCACTGACCTGACTCTGCGGTAGAGGTCCGGTCGCGTTTCGGATTCCAGTCGTATTACCTCGGCGCCCAGATGCGCCAGATTCATCGCACAAAAGGCGCCCGCCCAGACCCATGACAGGTCGATAACACGTATGCCTTCGAGCGGACGCCTGACTTCAACTCCTGCAGAGCACGATTCCCGGGCATCCCCACGGGACACAATCCTGGTATTTTCCAGCACTTCATCGGTGTGCTCACCGAGACGCGGCGCCCGTCGTCGAATTGCTGCCCGCCCGGTCGACGTGAGCATAGCCGGACCCAAATACTCAATGGGACCAGTCACAGGATCGTCGAAAGTCAGGAAAAACCCGCGGGCTCGCATATGCTCGTCTGACGCGAGTTGCTCGAAATTCATTACCGGCGCAAAACAAATGCGCTGCTTCTGGCCCGTATGGAACAGATCAGCAGCCTTCCACTCACCAATGAATTCCTGCAAAAACAAGTTGACCATATCCTGATTTTCACCCCGGCTCGCTCTATCGGCAAAAACCTCAAGCTCCGTCCAGTCCGGATGTCCCATGAGAGCGACCAGCCGCTCCCATTGGTCCTGTTCGATACAAACGAGAAATATCGGTCCATCCTTTGCCTGGAAGGTCCGCCACGGAGCAGAGATGCGACTGGTGTATCGATCACGGATTTGTCCAAGGTAGCTATATCCGGGGATACCCCCTTCCAACACTGATGCGACGTATTCCTGCTCAGATAGATCGATGTAGTCACCGACACCTGACCGCCGTGCGTCACGGTACATGGCAAGCGCGGTCAATGCACCCGTGATACCTGTCATCAATCCGCATTGATGTCCAAACACCTTCAGTGGAGGAAGATCGGGATCGTTATGGGTTTTTGGGCAGAGAGTGGCCCAGCCGCCCGCGTTTGTAACCGTCAACTCCTCGGCGCAATAGTCACGGTACGGCCCCGTGATACCGAAGGGCGTGATTGATAACACAACCAGGTCGGGGCGTTTCTTCTGCAGCGTTTCAGGATCCAGACCGAGTTCCAGCGCATGCAGTCTGGAGTAGTTGTGTACCAGGATGTCAGCCCAGACGATAAGCTGGCGTAACGCGTTGCGTCCGGTTTCGTCCTCAAGATCGAGGCAGACACCACGCTTGTTCAGATTGAACGCCAGGAAGGTACCGCTTTGTTCGGGGTCAATGTGATCGGTGGGGAAAGGTCCGCGCCGGCGCGTACTATCTCCTTCAGGCGTCTCGACTTTAACAACGTCCGCTCCATGGTCGCCCAGCAGCTTTGCTGCGTAAGCGGCAGAAACCCCGCTTCCGAGTTCGAGCACACGTACAGGCTGCGTCTCGCCAGGCAATTCGTCTAACCTTTCCTATATCCCATCGGCCATGATTGTCTCACGAATGCGCCTCTGTAGCACAGGTGTCATGATGCAGTGAAATGGCATTGTATAAACAGGATTTTCAGTTGAGGAATCTTCCTACTCGATCCAGACGCCGACGGGTCGCATCGGCGTCATCGGGAGGCAGGAAAAAAATGAGACGATCGACACCGGCGTCGGTGAATCGTGACACCCAATCCGGGTCCGGCGGCATCGCAAAGATCGAGATGTTGATGGACGAAGGTTCTCTGCCCTCCTCCTCGGCGAGTTGGCGCAAAGTCGTCACACCTTCAAGCACCTTCTCCGGCCATCGTGCACGCGGCAACCATCCATCGCCATACTTTACGATGCGACGTAACGTGTGAATGGTCTCGCCGCCGAGAAATATTGGGGGATGCGGTTTCTGTACCGGTTTCGGCCATGCCCAGATCGGGTCAAAGTCGACATATTTGCCATGAAACTCAGCCTCATCCTCCGTAAAAATGATCTTCAACGCCTGCATCTGCTCTTCAAGGCGCTTGAATCGGGTGTCCCACTGAGTCCCGTGATGCTCGGCTTCTTCTTGATTCCACCCGCCGCCAAGGCCAAATAACAAGCGTCCGCCGGAAAGGTAGTCGAGCGTCGCTGCAGCTTTTGCAGCCGTGATCGTGTCCCGTTCAATGATAAGCGTGATTCCGGTACCGAGCTTGATTGTCGAAGTAACCGCAGCAGCGGCCGAGAGTGTCGTGAATTGATCGAGTGTGTGCAAATACTCCTTCGGCAACTCGTCGGCTTCCGGGTAGGGCGACTTGCGCGATGTCGGTATGTGCGTATGCTCCGGCAGCCACAAGGAGTCGAAGCCGCGCTCCTCTACCTCGCGCGCAAGGTCGGTGACAGGCATTGCGTATTCGGTAATGAAGTTGAAAATGCCGATATTCATGACCCAAGGATACCATTGTTGACAGGATTCCACAGCACGTATGACTCACTGAGCCGTAACGTGACCGGGACGTAATGCCCTCAAAAGCGTACAATAATATGGATTATGGTCTGGTGGGAAAATATACACATGGGTTTCCAGTGGCCCTCGCTTGTCCTGACTTGCGCAATCACGCTCCCTGCGCTGCCTGTCTGGTCGGCGGAACCGAGCCACGGATTCTCTTATTTCGGAGATCTGAAGTATCCGCCGGACATGGCCCACTTCGATTATGTCAACCCGGATGCACCCAAGGTTGGGCGTCTGAACCTCGCCTTTATCGGTACAATCAACAACCTGAATCCTTATGTGGACAAGGGCCTGCTTTCGCCTTACATCAATCCATTAGGGGGATTGGGCTCCTGGATCTACGACCCCCTGATGCGTTTTTCGGAGGATGAGCTGGCATCTTATTACGGTTGGCTCGCCGAACATGTGGAGGTTGCAGACGACTACAGCTGGGTGACTTACAAGCTGCGTGAAAACGCCCGTTGGCACGATGGTCAACCAGTGACGATGGCAGACGTTGTGTGGACTTTTGATGTCATCAAGAACGGTGCGTCGATCAGTTGGCGGAGTAATTTCCGCGACGTGGTTCGCCTGGAGCAGATCGACTCCTGGACTTTCCGGTTTCACTTCAGTGACTCTGCGGAAAAGACGCCACAGCTGATTATCCTGACATCAAAATTTGCACCCCTGCCGAAACACTACTGGGAGGATAGGGCAATCGACGAGACGACCGTGGAACCCCCGTTGGGTAGCGGTCCATACCGTATCGCAGAAATAGACCCCAGCAAGACTGTTTTTGAGCGAGTGCACGATTACTGGGCCAGAGATATCAACGTCGCAGTCGGTTATTTCAATTTCGATCGCATAGATGTCACCAATTTCTTCGACAAGAACGTCATGCTTCAGGCTCTGCGGGCAGGAGTCATAGACTACCACTTTGAAGAGAACGAAGACGATTTCGCCACAGCCTATGATTTCGCGGGGTATCGCAATGGACTGTTCAGGAAAGAGACCTATACGATGGGGTACTCCTACGGCATGCACTTTGGCGTGGTTCTGAACAGCCGCAGGCACCCGCTCAATGACATCCGCGTGCGCGAAGCTCTGACCCTCGCCTACAACTTCGAATGGTCCAACCGGGTTTACTGGCACAGCGGTATGGACCGCAACAACAGCTATTTCATGCGCTCTGGACTGCAGGCATCCGGATTGCCCTCTGCCAAAGAGCTCGAATTGCTGCAACCCTTTCGCGGACAGATTCCCGAGCGTGTTTTCACTGAGCCCGTGCCACTTCCAAGAAACGATAGTTTTGGCCGGAATCGGGCGACACTGCTCCAAGCCGATTCACTGCTTCGGGATGCAGGCTGGGAGGTCAAGGATTTCAATCGCATACATACGGTTACTGGCGAACCACTGACGTTTGAGCTCGTCGTTACCTTCAGGGATCATGAACGTATGCTGGTTCCCTTCGTAGATAATCTGAAGCGTCTGGGTATCCGTGCCGTGTTGCGCAGGGTGGAGAGCAATCAAATGACCAACCGGCTGAGAAGCTACGACTTCGACGCGACCGTCCGCAAGTTCTACACCTGGAAGGTACCCTTCCCCACCCGCATGCGCAGCCAGTTTACATCCCAGTATGCCGATTTGCCCAATATGACCAACTACGCAGGCATTAAAAACCCCGCGGTCGACTTTCTTGTAGAGAAGATCGCGGTCGCAGACTCGGAAGAGTCTTTGAACGCTGCCGGGCGCGCCCTGGACCGCATACTACTGTATAACTTCTATCTGATACCCGATGGCCATCCGATTGGACGCCACGTCGTGCACTGGGACCGGTTTGGTCATCCGCCGCTTGGCGTCCCGCACATGAATTGGACAGGTATGCCGTACCTGTGGTGGTTCGACAAGGAAAAGAGCGCCCGGGTGGACGCAGGCATCGCAGATATAATGGGGTCAGAATAAAGTGCATTTTACTCTGACCCCATTATATCCGCTGACCCCGATCTTCATCGTGATGCTTTACGCATGTGGTGGCGGTGGTGGTTCAGACGTTCCCTCCACTATCCAGCCGGTTATTCCGGCAGGGAACAATGGCATAACGACAACACCTGAATCCAGTGTAACGACACAATTCACCGATGTGACCCGTACTTCGGGGCTCGATTACGATACTGGTTTCGCCATCCGGCCAATGGATGCCTCCGTGCGGCTGATTGCCACCAGTGCGGCAGCGGCAGGTGATTACGATGGTGATGGCGACACAGACGTGTTTATCACACGCGGTGATATTGGCACAAACCTGCTGTTTCGCAACGACGGCAATCTCATCTTTACTGAGGTTGCCGAAGCCGCGGGACTTGACTTTACCCAGTTGCGACAAAGCGGAGCCACCTTCGCCGACATGGACGGCGACGGTGACCTCGATCTGTTTATCGGTGGCCTGGAGGACGAGTCTTTGCTGTATGCCAATAACGGTGACGGAACGTTTACAGACGTCACGTATGGTTCAGGCATCGACACCTTGACCACAACCTATAACCTTTCGGCGGCTTTTGGCGACTACGATCTGGACGGCGACCTGGATCTTTTCGTAGCCCACTGGGGTACCCCGCACAATCAGTATGATCCTGGCGACACCCAGCATCTATGGCGTAATGACAGCGACGAGAAGGGAATACGGTTTACCAGTGTGAGTGTTGATGCAGCGATTTCACCCAGTATCGTCACGCTGGAGGATCCATATGCGTGGTTTCAAAAAGAGGATGATCGAACCTTTACACCGGTGTTTGCCAGGATTGATGCGGACGAATACCCGGATTTGCTGATCGCTGCCGATTTCAATCAGTCACAATATTTCAGTAACAATGGCGATGGAACATTTAACAACGTGACGGATGTAGATGTCCTGGTCGATGGTAATGGTATGGGTTCCGCGGTTGGTGATTATGACAATGATGGTGACCTGGATTGGTTTGTCACCAGCATATTGTACCCTGGTGACGAAACTGTACTGGATTCTCCATTGTCACATATTGGTAATCGCCTGTATGAAAATCACCTGGGTGTCTTTAAGGATGTAACAGAATTCGCAGGCGTGAAGGATGGTGGCTGGGGCTGGGGCGCCTGTTTCATGGATTTCGAAAACGACGGTGACCTCGATATTTATCACACCAATGGCTGGCAGGAGACCTTCGATGCAGACTACGCGACGGAACCTGATGAAGACAGTGTCTCCTTCGAGATCGACAACAGCAGAGCCTTCGTCAATCAGGGTGATGGCAGTTTTATCGAGTCAGCAGAAAGCCTCGGTCTCCTGGATGAGGAAATGGGCCGTGGTGTTGTATGCGCCGACTTTGATGAAGATGGTGACGTCGATATCCTGTTGCTGCACGATAGAGCCACTTTGTGGCGTAACGACCTCGAGGGTAATACTTACCTGCGTATCAAGTTGCAGGGCAAAGCACCCAACACGGAAGCCTCTGGCGCCCGGATTACCGTCACTGCTGATGGCAAATCGCAGATTCGTGAGATTATGATCGGCAGCAATTTCGTGTCTCAGAATCCGACCATACAGGTTTTTGGCCTGGGCACGGCAACGAGTGCCGACGTCACGATCCTGTGGCCAGATGGCCAGGAGACGCTGATGCCGGATGTCCCACATCAACAGACAATTATCGTGAAGCACCCGGATATAATGGGGTCGGAGTAAAGTGCCGGAGTAAATCTTTACATCTGACCTGATCGTGCAATTATGGGTAGTTTTACTCCGGCACTTTACTCCGACCCCAATATATCCATTCGTTCGAGCAAGTGGTATCGATCGGGTTCAAGAGGTCCGAAACGTTGTTGAGATCCATCCGGCCATTCGACCCAGATGACCTGTGGAGTGGATGTATCCGCAAGACCAAACACGCGCCGGGGATCATTGGCAGAGGCGTAGCTGCCATCAGTTCCTATTCTCAACCTCTGGCGCGGAATGGCTTCACGCCAGATGGATGTACCTGTAGTCTGTGGTTGCGCTTCACTGCCACGTACTTCCACGCCTAACCAATGCGCCCGGGCGCTGTGGTTGCGATAGACATGCGCCTTACCACCATTGTTGGCTACAACGATATCTGTATCACCATCATTGTCGAGGTCACCAAATGCCGCACCGCGGCTCACGTCCTCAATGACGAAAGCGCTGACTTCTTCATAGTGGCCCTGCCCATTGTTCAACCACAATTGATTGCGTTGCCTTAATGGATGGTCCACTCCGGCATTACGTTGCTCTGCGATTGTGCTGACCTCGCCGTTGGCGGTGAACAGGTCCAGATCGCCATCATTATCAATATCGATCCATCCGGCGCCAAATCCTGTAAACGGGATACTGGCGACGGCAACGCCTGTGATGGTCGAGTTATCCGTGAACCAGCCGTTACCATTGTTGACATACAGGGTATTGCTTTGCCTCTTGAGGTGCGTCATGAAGAGGTCCATATCACCGTCCAGGTCGAAGTCCTCAGCAGCTACCCCCATGCTTGCCTCGGGCAGACCATCGACATTAAGTGCCGCGCCGGCAAAAAGAGCATCGTCGACGAACCGACCCGCACCCTGATTAAGCCACAGGAAGTTCTCGGTCGCGTCGTTAGCAACATAAAAGTCGGTCATGCCATCATTATTGAAGTCGCGCGCCACGACCCCGAGACCATTGCCAGGTGTCAGGATTCCTGCCTTTCGCGTAATGTCTTCGAAACGCCCGTCACCAAGATTGCGATACAGCCTGTCTTGTTCCGGGAGATAAGCCTGTGGACCGCAGTATTCCCGACCACCGTCATAGTCTCGGCAAATCTTGTGCGTGGCCAGAGTGAATTTCTGGTAGTTGACAACATAGAGATCGACGTAACCATCGTCGTCAATATCCGCAAAGCTGGCGCCAATAGACAGGCTGTCATCCTTGAGTCCGGCATCATCGGTGATGTCCCTGAAGCGCCCGTCACCAAGATTCTCAAAGAGTTGGTTCTTGCCGAAATTGGCGAGAAGTACGTCGAGGTCCCCGTCATTGTCAATATCGCCTGTCGCAATGCCCATGCCGAAACCGTCTGCGACAACCTGACTTGTTTCTGTGATATCAACGAATTGCAGCTCTCCCGGCTCGCTGACGTTCAGGAACAGGCGATCGCCGGACAATGGTCCAGTCCGGTCCTTTAACGGACCACCCTGAACGAGCCACAGGTCCAGGTGGCCATCGTTGTCGAAATCCAGCAATCCCACGCCACCACCCATGACTTCGACCATCCAGTACTCGCCCTGCTTACCGTTGTCATGTGTAAAGTCGATGCCGGCACTACTGCTCACTTCAACAAAACGGGCTGTACCGGTTACGGTAAGGGAGATAAACATCAGTAGTACTGCGAATAAAGGTTGACTACAGACCACGTGGCAAGTTCACTCCAGCAATTCAACCCGAATATGTAAACAGCCTGGCTGAATTCAGTTCAAACAAAAGTTGAATCGTTCTTCCCGCAAGTTCGCTGAAATCTTTGTCCTGCCATTGTGCGCAAACTGCCAAACCACCCGATTGCATCGGCAAACAATCCGCAAAGCCATACCCGGCAACAGGTGATCCATCACCATCAAGAACTGCGATGCGGAGACTGCCTGCGTTTGGAATATCAACATTAACCGTGAGAGACGGTTCCCGGGCAACCAGTGGCGTTGACTGAATGAATGCTTTTTCACCAGGATTTTCTTGTACATAACCCGCAAATCTGTCCCGGGGAAGAGTTGCCAAATTCCAGGATCCTTCCCGCCAGTTGTTATGCAGACCGTTGCTGCCACCGTAGTAAAGCGAGACAGTGTCCCCTTGAATGACAGGGGCAGCCGCATAGATGCAACCACAATCATAAGCCCCGTCAGGATAATGCCCCTGTCCCAATGGAATAAGCGGTTCGCCGGGACAAATACGCTGCCAGTGAATTGTATCGGCGCTCCAAGCCAACTCGGTTGTCACGGTATCCCAATCCGGTGCATCGGCAACACCTTTGTGGAATATGGCGGGCAGCCCCAAAAAGACGTTGCCACAGCGGAAAACAGGCATGGAGTAGATTTGATCGTGTTTATCCTGACCGCGCATGATTTCTACCGGTTCCGACCAATGGATAAAATCGTTGCTTTCGGTGCGCAGGACGGTGCGAATGCCTTCCGACCATCCTCGCGTAAACCCCACATATTTACCCAGCTCCGGCACCCACAACGCATTATTGTGCGTATCTCCTGCCGCATTAAACTCCGGCCAAAGTATCGGTTCTGCCCATCGCAGGCCATCTTCCGAAAAGGCAACCGCCATCTTCCGCGCGACTGGATTCTTGTGGAAATATTTGTAGCGACGCGCCACGTCGGGATCATGCATTTCTTTAATGACCCCGCCAGAATGAAGACCATGCGATGCCGTACTCATGACGATATTGTTCTCAGTCGAGCCGTTGAAAGGGATGATCCCTAAATTTGGCTTTTCCCAGACGAGCCCATCTTTGGAAGTCGCATAGAGTACCCCATCCTCCCGCCTGCCTCCTCGGTATTCGACGTGTTGCCGTTGCTCCAGCGGGGTTTCATTAGAACCGCGGTCCACCAAAAACGTATGATACCAAAGCTTGAAAATCCCCTCTTCCTCGTCAAATAACACGGTTGGATACACGTTATCGTATCGTGCTTCCCATTTTTTGGGTGGGTCGGCAAAGAATTCTTCAGAAAAAAGAGGATTTTGGGAATATTTTTCAACAGCGCCCAGTTCCAACCGCACATTTTTAGCCATTGCTACCTTGCGCGAATCAAACATGTATTCTGCCATCACATCGACCACTTGTATGAAATGCCTCTGGGAAGGTAATGCTATCAGGTGGGTTGGAAAAAACACACCGTCAAGGTAAGCTTCTGATGCAGGCGCCGACACCACACAGTCTTGTGGCGCCTATGGATTTCTCGAAATTCAAGTTCGACTGCCGATATCGATTCATCTGATGAATTGACCGCACGGTTCACTTTACACTGCACCAAAAAGGGGAAGTGCTTGGATAGCAGCAATCGAGTGGCTGGGCTCTCCGGTAGGGTTATCCTGGGGTACGGTATAGGTAATTTTGCCTTTGCTTTCCTTGGTCTGGTCGTTGCCGTCAATCTGCAATTCTTCTATACAGATTACGTGGGACTGGGTGCGGGCCTGGTGGCCTGGTCCTTACTGTTTGCCAGAATGTTTGATGCTGTCACCGACCCGCTGATTGGCTGGGTGTCAGATCATACCAATACGAGAATCGGCCGAAGACGTCCGTGGATCATTGGCGCTTCCATACCACTTGCTTTTGCGTTCTATTTTCTTTTCACACCACCGGTTGTTGCTGATCCAACTCAAAGCCAGGGCTACCTGCTGTTTTATATGTTGACGCTATACATACTGGTCTACTTTGTCTGGACCATCGGTGCGGTTCCGTACCTCAGTCTCGGGGCGGAATTGACAGATGATTACCACGAGCGGGTAAAGGTGATTGCAGTCCGCGAAATGTGTGCCCTGACAGGCTTGTTGATGGCAACCGTATTACCCGCATACCTGATTTACCAGTTCGGCGGTCGGGAGGGTTACTCATTGATGGGGGGTATTCTCGGTGCTGGAGCAGCCCTTTTTCTGCTTACCTCCGGTTTGGTCTCCCGAGAGCGCGTCGAGTTTCGTGGTCGGGAGTCTATGAGTCCTTATGTGGGCTGGATCACAACGTTTCGCAATGATCACTTCCGACGCCTCCTGGTGGCGTTTTTCTGTAGTGCAGTGGCAGGTGCTGTACCCGCAACGTTGGTGATCTACATGTCCGTTTATATCATTGGTACACCCGTATGGTGGACTGAGTCCATTCCAGGCTGGATGCCAACCTGGTCCTACTATCTGTTGCTGTATTTTGTGTCAGGCATTTGTTCATTGCCTTTTTGGAACCGTGCTGCGGTCTGGTGGGGCAAACGCAATACCTGGGCTGTAGCAATAGCCATGGCAACGATAGCCAGTGCTGCCTGTTGGTGGTTGCATGAAGGCAGCATTTTGTATTTTTCCATACTGCTTGTGTGCGGCGGCATTTCCTTTGGTAATTATCTGACCCTGCCGCCTTCAATGGTTGCAGACATCATTGACTACGACGAGGTTTCAACCGGACGCAGAAGGGAGGGCGCTTATTTCGCGATCTGGGCCTTTGTTACCAAACTTGGCGCTGCGGTAACGGGATTCGTCGCCCTCCAGGTGCTTGAGCACGTCGGCTATGTTCCCGGTGTGGCGCAGACTGAAACCGTAAAAACATGGATGTTATGGATGTATTCCTGGTTTCCGGCGCTGCTCTATCTATTGTCTTTTATTACCTTGTTTCGATTCAACTTTTCTGCCGAGGACCTGACTGCTACACAGATGAAAATCGGTCGGGCGTAAAGCCATTGCAGCGGGAGAAATGCGGACCCGGTTGGAACTCGAGATGCAGAGAATTTGGGGTCAGGCGGTGGTCAACTGCGATTGGAATTCCAGAAAAGCGTCTGTCGTGAGATCGGGTCGTTGTAGAATGGAACCGTGGCCTACGTTTTCCAACACTACCAGTTTCGCATTCGGCGCCTTAGCAGCGACATCCCGACTGGGTCCGATGTTGGGATCACAGTCACCGGCCACGATCAATACCGGCATCGTAAGATTGGGTATCGCCGCTTTCAGATCAAAATTTTCTGATCGGTTCGCAGCAGTAGCTTTAGCAACCTGATCCGGATAGGCATGATTACCGATTCCTGCCGGGCTCGCGAAGCGCTCTATACCAGCTGCCGCCTGCAGTTTCATGGCTTTTACGTGACCGTCCCGCTGGGCGATGGTATCGGCTGGATCTGTACTGACGTCATTGAGGGTTGCTGAGATCACCCGATCCGGATTCGTCGAACTGAATGCCAGGCCTATGCGCGATCCCCATGCCATGGACCAGATATGACATTTATCCACACCGACGGTATCCAGAACCGTATTGGCATCGTCAATAAACTGATGGAACGAATACTGCGAAGGGTCTGACGCTGGCGTACTCTGACCGACACCGCGCACATCCAGCCGGATCGAACGAAATCTATCAGTGAGCCTCGGAAGAACCACGTCCCATTGCCGAAGCGTGCAACCTGCACCATTAAAATGCAGAATCGCCGGGGCATCGTCTGGCCCATCGACTTCCACGTCAAGAATTGAACCGCCAACGTCAACTTTCATACTATCTCCTGCCTTGATAAAACGTATTCTAACCCATTGGTTTTGACTAATCCGCCGGTATAGGTAATTCTTAAAGTCTGACTTAAATTCGACAGGAACTGGCATGAACGAATTACTGGAAAAAATGAACCGGGAGGTCGTCGGCACCGGACCGTGGGAATTTGCCAGTCTGGAATGGTGCCGGCACTGTGGAGAACTGGGCGCCAAACTGTTGCGGGAATCTGGCCTTGACCTCAGCAAATACAACTGGGGATTCAGCGAGGAATACCTGCTCACCCCCGAGCGCCTGATGGCAGGAAGGGACGCCGCAGGCTACTATTTCATGATCAAGGATGGCGAAGCCTTCGGTGGCGCCGGGATGCCAGAAGAATGCCTGGCACTGCCAGGTTTCCACATCCGTGCGAACTGGGCGGCCATCGCCTCTCAGTCCTCCTATTTCTATGACCCCGAAGGCAATCGCAATGGGCGAGGCGCCGATGAGAGAAAGATGTGGGCTGAGATCGCCAAACTTCGGCCCGGCATGTACGCGAAATCCGGTGGTAAATCTGCCAGGGCAGTCGACAGGGACGCCCCCAGGTGCGGTGCCTGTGGGTCGACTGACCATGCGCGGGATGATTGTCCGGTATGGCCACGAGGTATCGGTGAAGCGCTGAGTGTCGATGTCGACAAGGGCAAGGGATTGCACAATCTGACCGCGCTCGCACTCAAGCATTCTCCAGAGATGCTGGCCCTGCCCCGCACCGACTGGGGGGTACCAGACATCTCTTGCATGACAGACGAGCAGAAGGCTGAGTTTATGAAAATGCTCGGAATGGCCCGGTAAGTTACTGAGTTCTTCCAGGGTTGCACCACGTGGCGATGTAATGTGTTCCTGTCCCCGAATCGAGAAGCTGATGCCTCAGCCATGAATAGAAGCCTCATGTATATTGGGCAACTCATCCGGCTACAATTTTGTACCATCACCCGTACTGATTGCCTTGCCCCTGATCGGCTTTCCCAGTACTCTCCACCTCAAATAAATTTCGCAGGGGATAAGAACTATGGGTAGCTTCAAGGATAAGGTTGTCGTTGTCACCGGTGCTGGAGGAGGAATCGGAAAGGCACACGCGATCGAATTCGCAATACGTGGCGCCAAGGTTGTCGTCAATGACCTTGGTGGAACTGATGATGGCACCGGAAAGAGCGATATGGCCGACCACGTGGTCGACGAAATCCATGCTCTTGGCGGCGTGGCGATTGCCAACAAGGCATCCGTTGCCGATAAAGAAGGCGCACAGTCGATCATCGATGACGCCGTCAACACTTTCGGTACGATTGATGTCCTCGTCAACAACGCAGGAATTCTGCGAGACAAGAGCTTCAAGAATATGGATATGGGCGACTGGGATGTCGTTCTGAACGTTCACTTGAATGGCACCGGTTACGTCACAAAAGCTGCCTGGAGAGTAATGTGGGAAAAAGGTTACGGTCGAATCGTATTGACCAGTTCCACTTCTGGCATTTTCGGCAATTTCGGACAAGCCAACTACGGTGCAGCGAAAATGGGAATGCTCGGACTGATGAATGTTCTGGCCATCGAAGGACTGTCCAAAAACATTCGCGTCAATACACTGGCGCCCTCGGCTGAAACACGATTGATTGCAACCATCCCTGGCGCCGATGTCAACCCGGACGATCCGGACCCAATGCGACATCCTAAACTTGTCAGCCCCGCGGTGCTTCTTCTCTGCGACGACGATGCTCCCACAAACAAAACCATTCACGCCGGGAACGGCCTGTTTTCCTGCAGCGCTACTTTTATTAACGAGGCCCTGGAGTTTGGCGCCGATGTCACTTATGAGGACCTGCTGGAAAGGAAAAATGAACTGCTCGACATGTCCAATGTTGAGGAAATTTCTGGACTTATTCGGGCCAGGAGAAAGCGAGAGCAACAAGATATTGGCGACAGTTGACGTGGGACAAAGATCTACCACTATCTGTGCTGGAAACTTTTCAGCCAGAAGACTATAGCGTTCAATCTTCCAGTAACTAATCTACCAGTATTACAGGCCTCGCCGGTCCGTGGTGACTCTGCAGGAATGCCTTTCCATCCTGTTCAAAGAACGCGATCGCCTGTAGATACTCCACCTTTCCGCAGTCCTCTATCGTCTGGTCCAGCATGTGGTGTCGCACCGGGTAGAGGTTCATGTCGTGTGATACGAGAATATCCAGTTGCGGGCCACCGAGTGGCCGCCTGAGCTTTTCCAGTATGATGTGGGCCGTAAGCGTCGCGAGGACCTTTGAAGGCAGGAGCAAATCGCGATCCAGTTCATGCCGGAACCACTTGCTATACAAGGTTTCCATGCCAATATTCTGGATCACTCTTGCAACACGATTCATATCGAGTATGTGAGCGTTACCGAGTGCTTCTATCTGACGCCTTCGTGTGATCTCGCCACCTCCAGCCCTGTGACCTTCCAGGATAAAATCCGCAGTTTCGACGCACCGATTCACGGGACTGCTGTATCCACGAATGGTCACTTCTTTCGGCAGCGCCCCACCCAGATCACGCGCCAGTACCCGTCCCTCGTCGGTGAGCTGATTTTCGAATTCCGGAATGCCTGGATGATAGGTTCTTGCCGAATGGCGCATGAATAGCGCCACGTGTTCAACATCATTGGCCATGATATTGGCAACAAGGTCCAGCGTTTCCTGACCATACTCCACGATCCGATTCTCCACATTTGATTCCAGGGGTAAACATAACAAAATACCGTTATGCCTGCGCCAGTTTCGATATCCCGGTTTTTCTTTCCTGGCTCTGGGCGACACCTGGTGCTCAGGTGATAATCACTATTCGCCCAGCGTCACCGTGCCTGCATCGCCGTCTACAATGATCTGGTGTCCATGTTCGATGCGCTGTGTACCAATACCTGTTCCTACTACCGCCGGGATGCCATATTCCCTGGCCACGATCGAACCATGCCCAAGGATCCCACCCATGTCGGTGACCAATCCCGAAGCATGAGCAAAAAGCGGTGTCCACGCCGGATTGGTCATGGGGCACACCAGGATGGATCCTGGCCTCATTTGGCTGAACTCATCAGGAGAAGTGATCAGGCTCGCCGCCGCGGTCACTTGCCCCGGGCTGACAGGCACACCCATCAGCGTGTTGCTATCAGGATCGTTGTAGATCTGCGTTTCCTTGAACTTGACGTTCGGGTCTTCGCTGGCTTCGAAGGGAATCGTACCTGGTGGGTGCAGACGCTTTCGGGCTTCCCGCAACTCGCGGCGTTCGGCAATGGTTTGCTGGAATTCAGGCACCGATTTATTGTCGCCTCTTGCTTCGATGGCGCGATTGATCTCCCCGGAATACATATAAAAAATATCATCAGCCGTCTCAAAGGTACCGACTTCCACCAGGCGCCCACCCAGTTCCAGCGCCAGCGCTCGCAGTACCGGCCATGGCCAATACAGGTAGTACATCACTTCTTCGCGAATGTAATAGAAACGGGCCGTGAACCAGTTTCGATATCGGAACTGCCACAACGGCAGCCCTTCAAGCAGTTGCTCGATTTCTGCCATTGCCGTTTCTCGCTTACGTCTTGCATCCTCCTCGTGACTCACCGGGTCATAACTGCTGTTAGCAACCATGGTCTTTAAGGAAGCGAGCAGACCCGAAGGATCGTCCAATGGCAATGGTTCGCCAAAATCCAGGCTATAACCGAGGTGTCCGTATATTTTGAGGTAATCCTCTATCGCCCTGACCACATCGTCACTCTCGGGGTGATCGCGAAGCGCATCCATCAGGCGTTTCGCAGGAATGGTCGCGACCACCTCGTACAAGCTGTTGCTCTTGCGGATCAGTTGGGCGATTTGAAACAGTTGCTCATTGGCTTCAATGGTTTTCGATCGGAAACCACTCAAGAACTGACCACTGGTGAAGTGGTGTTCCGGAAGCGTCTCCTGCAAGAAGACCTGTAGCTGATTGTCCGTCACTTTAGCCACGCCAAAGCTATGACTCGAGTTTGAACTCCAATACATACCACTGGCAACCGCGAGTTCCGTAACACCCTGCAGCAATGTCTCGTCCGATGCTTTGCCGGGATCCACCTGACGCCACTCCCGGGTTGTCGCCAGGATCTCGGGCATGGTGCGTTCTCGCCACTCCCTGAGGAAATTTTCATTCCCTTTAATCCTGGTGCCTGCCGTGAAGCTGAGGTCCTTGCTGTCAGGCATGGTCACCGCATGGGACAGGTTATTGATTCCCGAGGTTTCGGACCAGGCGTCGAATGCTTTCCGATTCTCATTGGAAAGTTCCGCCAGGAACAGTTCAAGATCCTGTTTCTCCAGTTCAGGATCGGTCTGCTCCTTTTCTTTGATTGATTGCCTGGCCTTCTGCTCCTCAACGGCAGCTCTCCGCTCAGCCGCCTCCATCTCTTCCTCAGTCGGGGCCTTTGAAATTTCACCCACAACCTGCGGAAAATCAAATCGTTGGTATGCAAACCCATTGAGCGTCATAAAGAGCTGCCCGCCACCGACCATCGGGCTCTTGCGTTTCTTACCTTTGGCAATGGTTTCCAGGCCTTCGGCCAGGTACAGCTCATCAAACAGCGGTGTGCAGGGGTCAGGAATGTTCTCCACGATCTGCCGCCGCGCGAGGATCTGAACAGGCGGTGGTGGTTCCCAGGAAACCTCGATTGGCTGTGGCGGTAGATTGGTAATTGGGCGAGATTGCAGCATCCAGAGCTTATCGTCCGAAAAAGCCCACTCGATGTCCTGGGGAACACCCGCAAAGTGCGCCTCCGTTTTCAGCGCCAGGCTCGCGAGTTTACTGATCGCATCATCTGAGAGCGAAGACTGACCACGCTCGTTTTCGGCGATAGCTTCAAGATGAGTGCCCTGCTCGTCATCATCTGCGACAATTTTCTGTTCCTTGGTGCCGATGATTGTTTCTTTGGCGGTCAGGCTCTCACGATCCAGAATATAGGTATCCGGTGTGACCTGGCCGCCGACCACTGCCTCTCCCAAACCAAAACTGGCATTGATAACCATCTCCGAGCGCTCCCCGGTCGCCGGGTTAGCAGTAAACAAAATACCGGAGACATCCGATGGAACCATCAGCTGGACGACCACAGCCATGGCAACTTCATCACTATTGATGCCCATTTCATGTCGATAGCTGATGGCCCTGGGTGTCCACAGTGACGCCCAACAGTCACGCACAGCTGCGACAACGGCTTCTTCGCCGCGCACATTCAAATAGGTATCCTGCTGGCCGGCAAAGGACATATCCGGCAGATCTTCTGCGTTTGCAGAAGAGCGTACTGCGACGGGTGGATTGTCACCCGCCAACGACCGATATACGGTCATGATCTCCTCTGCCATCGCCTCAGACAGACTCGCGTTGCCGAACAACTCCTGAATCGAATGCGACGCGGCATCAAACGACAGGGTGTATTCGCCAATCTCCGGCTTTGCCAGATCAATAATCTCCGATTGAAGATTGTTTTCGTCGACGAATTGCTTATAACCAAACGTGGTCACGTAAAATCCATCGGGAACAGCTAAACCGGCGTTCGTCATCTCTGCAAGAGAACGTCCCTTACCGCCAACGACTTCCAGGGAGGCATTCTTTGTAGCAAGGGGTAATACGTAGTCCATGGGATTCCTTAAGTCTGGTCTGGCAAAAGGCGTACAGTTTACACGCACGGCATCTGGGACGAAATCCACTGGTCAGGCAATTGAGTTCCTTCTGCTAATGTCAAACGAAAAATTGCAGGGTTTTGACAATTGAAATTGGACCTGACCCCATTTCGCCTACAGAATAGGACATTAATGGTTCCTATACTCGGAATCGAAGTGACTGAGGACGACATGGATGCTGCATGATCAATTTATCAGAAACTACTTTTAACAATAACTCAGCTGCACAAGAATGTAGAGATACATCAGTGCTGTAGATTAGTTGGGTCAGGTTTGGTTGGGAGCGGTTTATTTTGTCGAATACAATTTTGAGTTGGCACCAATATATCGCCACTCGTGCAACATTCAGGAGCGGCTATCACCGCATGTTTCTCGCCAGGTTGAGTGTGTTCCTCCTCGCATCATCCCTTGCGACGGTCACCCAGGGGCAGGTCGATAGCAGGGGAGAACATTCTGATGCAATCACGATATCCGGGAACCAACCGGATAATCACAGCTTCACAGATATAGCGTCTTTGGATCGGCAATTTCCCATTGGCCAAGACAAAGGCGCAACAAACTCAGGCAATAGGGAAGTAGAAATTCCAAATGAGCGCCTGCGAGTTGCTGTCGAGCGTGAGTTGCGTAAGGAGTCTGGTGCAATCATCACTGTGGCCGACATGTTGTCATTGACCGAGCTGTCTGCCGAGTCAATGGGTATATCCGATTTGACAGGGCTTGAGTTCGCCACCGGACTAGTGTCGTTGTATTTTGCCAACAACGAAGTTGAAGACTTGTCGCCACTGTCGGGTCTTTTCGGGCTGGAAACACTTCATCTGAAGAACAACAAAATTGTAGACTTGTCGCCGCTGTCAGGCCTGATTGAGCTGGATTGGCTGTTTCTTTCGAATAACAAGATTGCGAACGTGTTGCCGTTGAAGGATATGGGTGGGCTGAAGGGGCTGACACTTTCCAACAACGAGATTGAAGACTTGTCGCCACTGTCGAGCCTGACTGGGCTGTCGTCGCTGTATATCGCCAACAACGAGATTGTTTACTTGTCATCGCTGAAGGGCCTGTCCGGGTTAAAGTATCTTGATATTGACAACAACCAGATTGCGGATTTGTCGTCACTGTCGGGCTTGACTGCCTTGGTAGCACTATCCATACAGGACAACGAAATTACTGACTTGTCGCCGCTGACGGGTCTGACCAGGCTGTCGTCGCTGTATATTGCCAAGAACAGAATTATGAATGTGTCATCGCTGTCTGGCCTGACCAGTCTGAAGTATCTGGACCTTGCCAACAACCAGATTGCGGATGTGTTGCCGATGTCATACCTGACCAGGTTGGAGTACCTGAATCTTAATGGTAATGAGATCTTTGACTTGTCACCGATGTCTGGCTTGACGTGGCTGGAATGGCTGGATCTTTCTGATAACAAGATAAGGTACTTGTCGTCCCTGTCGGACATGGACGGATTGAGACGGCTGCATCTTGCCAACAACGAGATTGCAGACTTGTCGCCATTGTCGAGCCTGGTTAGTCTGGTGTTTCTGGACCTTGCCAACAACAAAATTACCGATGTAACACCACTGTCAAGCCTAATAGGGATGAGGAACCTGTATCTTAATGATAATGGGATAATTGACGTGTCGCCCTTGTCTGACCTGGTTTGGCTGGGTTGGCTGGATCTTGACAACAACGAAATTGCAGACATCTCGCCATTGTCTGGCATGACCATATTGACGAAGCTGGGTCTTGCCAACAACAAAATTGCGGAAGTGTCACCACTGTCACACATGACAGAACTGGAATGGCTGGAACTTGACAACAACGAAATTGCAGACATCACACCATTACTGGAGAACCTCGACCTGGGCGAAGGTGATTTTGTCGACTTGCGCCATAATCAGTTCAAAGACAACCTGGCCAAAGTCCACATTACTGTCCTCGAGGGAAGAGGCGTTATGGTGTTAATAAACGATTAAGATTGAATTTTTTGAAGCAGAAAGAACAAACTGTTGTTTTATGAAATCCACATTTGGCGAGATTACAGGAATATGAAATTGACAAGACAAATATTATGCATTTTGGTTGTGAGCATGGTCATGGCTGCACCGGTTGAAGCAGAGTTCAACTATGAGATTAGAAGCAAGATTGGACTGGAACAATTTCAGAAAACGTTCTTCGAAAAGGGCAAGATTAACTATTTTGGAGGCATTGCGGTATTGCAGGAAAATCGCCATCTTTTGAGTGGAGAACTGGAACGTATTTACGAAGAGTTGCTGCGACAGGAGTATTCATATTTTAACCAACACAGCATTGTATATAACGACAAAAAATTATCTGTTATCCCTAATCCCGAGCCAACATTTCGAGGCGCAACTGATGACGTGCTGGATGAAATAATTGGCAATCACAGAATTGTCATTCTGAATGAAAAACACCATTATCCGATTCATAGAGCCTTCGCTGAACTACTTTTACTTGCACTGGAGAGAAAAGGTTTTCGTTACCTTGCAGCAGAAACTTTTACGAATCTCACAGAAACCCCTGGTCTTCGTTATCCAACAATCAACCTGGGAAACTACTCCAGGGAACCCATGTTCGGAAATTTTATTCGCAGGTCCCTGTCGATGGGATTTAAACTGGTGCATTACGAATACCATGGGGAAGGTACTGACATAGCTTCAAGAGAGCTTGGGCAAGCGAAAAATCTTGTTGATCGGTTTTTCTCAAAGACCAGCAACCAGGAAAAGCTTTTTGTTTATGTCGGTTACTCTCATGTGAGAGAGAAGCAAAACGCCTCAACTTATGTAGGGATGGCGCAGAATCTGAAAGAATTAACGGGCATCGACCCTCTTACAATCAACCAGGTCAGGCTCCGACAATCCGACTCTATCAATAAGATCTGTATTGCCATGGCTGAAGGTAATTTCTGGCAACCCCCGGGAGATGAAGGTTCCGCAGACATTTATATTGCCTATCCAGAATATGGACCCAAGCTGGATAATGAAATCGCAGAAAGGCTCAATAGAACCCGTTTTGACTATGTCCTTGATGAGTTCCCCACTCCATATGTCGTTGAGCTACATGCGACTGATGAATACGAAGAATCAAACGGAACGTCTATTCCCTTCAATATCAACCTGGTGGAAAATCCGGTGGACTTGCAAAGATATAGCTATATATATTCCGGTAATAGCTATGTACTGGTATACAAAAATGATGTGGGAATGGTTCTTAAAAAAACCAACCTTGGTCGTCAAGACTCAGAGTAATCCTGGCATCTCAAACACAATGTCAGCACTTTGGATAACTTCAGGTCGATGTGTAACCGATATTCCAGTAATTCCCAAAGCGGTTATGTTTTGCGAAACCTTGCGCTCGCTAATTTTGTCAAGATTTGAAGTTCTTTAGTCTGGCTGACGTCAATTCACTTTAGTTTTTCTAACATGCTTATCGATTCTCTACAAAGGCATTTTCAATACTCCCTACATAAAATATGAATGCGGTTTAATTAATAGATATGACGGTAATAATGGTAGCTCAGGTGAGCATTCCAGTGAAAACTGAACACCTTGCTGGTCATTTTGATTAAACTTTATACTCTTATTCTCAAGGGAACACTTGCCCCGAATATGTGTAACGATTTGATGGGGGTTATCAATCACACTGTGTCCTTCAATATCGTAAATTTCGGTGTGATTCGCCAAATTACTACACTCATTAATGTCCAGGATGACTTTGTTTTCTTCTGTATAGAAGCCCCTGCTTCCTGCATTGCTGCTTGCGTCGCAGTACGTATTGAAAAGGTAATATATAAGTGACTGCCTGATAGCTCTTTTATCTTTTACAGGGTCATTTTGATGCTCTAATTGGAACCGGGTTCATACATCTTCTGCATCATTGACATTGAACTGAGGCCCATAGAATAGTTTTTTAAACGGTGTTTCTATTCTTAAACTGGCCAGCACTTCATATGCGTTGATTTCAAAATTCCGGTCGTCAAGTTGCTCTTGTAAATAGTCTCTCCAAAAGCCAAATAAATTCTTGTTATTGTTCGATTGAACTCGTATGGATTGATCAAAGACAAAACTTACAAAAACACCGCAATCATAGGGCAGCGAACCGGAACTCGGAGAGCGTTGAGAGAGTAGAAAATGGTCGTTTATTCTCTGGAGGCAAGCATTGGTTCTTGCTGAGATATTATCGAAAAACTCAATTTGCGAGATATAACCAATGTCCAGCCCAGCCAGCAGGGAGAGGTATTCTGCAGTTCCTTCACGTAACCAGATAGTAGAAATTTTTCCTTGTTCGTCAGCGACAGTCCTGAATTTATTGCCGAACAATTCATGTACCATTTCGTGTGGAAGGAAATTTCCGGTTCCAGTTTCCAGGTATTTGTCAACGCCATCTTTCCTGTAAAATCTCATAAATATAGTTGATAACCAACCTGCGTCTCCTTGCATTACGGAACCACTGTTCAAATCGTTTTCAACAATGATTATTTTGGGTTGGAATTCAGACAAATTTTCAAACTTTGATCTGAAGAAATCCTGATAATCCGAGAGCATCGTTCTTAGAGTTTGTTGCGAATTCAAAGACAGGTTATTCGAAAATAATATGGAAGTTTTGAAAGCATTTTCCGCTTTCTCACATACTTCAATCGAATCAGCTAAAACAATGTAGCGACCAATGGCTCTATTACGATGTTCTATCTCATTTAAACCGAATTCCAGGGAAGGAGCACATTCACTGGTTTGCGGATCAATAGCATTTGTGATGAGGAATCTAACTTCGGTCTCCGGAACATCGAGTAACAAATAATCGAGATTCACCACAGCCAACCCATCATGTATTTTCTCAAAATATGGGTAGATTCTATCCTGGGGAGTTGATTCCTCTATTGTCTTGATTCCAAGATTCGAAGTGGGTTGCGATAAAATTAACGCATCATTAGTTACAGCTTTTACACCTGGAGTAATCAATCCAATTGATTCTCTGTTGACATTCCGATCAATCGAAAATGGGATAGTCTCTACAGGAGAAGTAAAACTCATTTGAGCGAGCGCTACTTCGTTCAAATAAGACAGTTTGATTAAAGCGTCCTGAACATATTGTTTTTCTTCAGAGTGATAGCTACAAGACTGTAGAGTCGTCAACAAAAAATATATAGAAATTATGAGTAAGTATTTGTTATGCCTAAATAATAAATGCCGTTTATTATTTGAAGGGTTCAAATTTCACTCCTTTACATTTGAGAGTACAAGTCAAGTTCTGAGTGTTAATCTGATTATCCCATGCTAGCAGATGTGGTGCCGCGAAACAGATGATCCTGAGGACTTCAACGACTGCGCTAGTCCAGCCCATATAACGACTTGACGTTGTCGCAGGTAATCTTTGACCTCACCGTGTCGTCGATGTTGTCGAACAGTTCATCCAGGACATCAAGCGAGCAGGGCCAAGTCGAATCCGTGTGCGGATAGTCCGAGCCCCACATAAGATTGTCTACACTGATGAGATCACGGGTAAGAAGCGCCGGTCGATCGTCCTCGATGGTCGCGTAAAACTGCCTGAGCCAGACCTCATGGGGATGTGGTCCGGTATAGGGTTCTGCAATATTCCGGCGTTCCCGCTGCAAGCCCTGCTCAACTCGGTCCAGCCAGTGGGCAATCCAGCCGGCGTTGAATTCGGCAACCACGATCTTGAGCATGGGATGGCGTTCACAGACGCCCCGGCACATGAACTCGACGATGGTTCGCTGCACGGTACCCTGTGATGCCGCGTAATCGGCGATGGCATCGCGTCTGGTGCTGGCGTTGCGATATTCCCTGGGTAGATAGGCATTGGTGCCCACATGCATCGATAGTGGGAAACCCGCCTCTTCCGCCAACGCCCAGATGGGCTCGTAGGTCATATCCGAGTAGGGTTGCTCTGCCGGTGACGTGCAAGGGATACAGCCGCCGCGAAACCCGAGTTTGATAACGCGCTGCAGTTCTGCCAGACCGGCAACGGGATCCTGAATGGGGATCGCCGCGAGCCCATACAGTCTGCCGCCGGAGGCGCTTGCATAGTCATGCAGCCAGTCGTTGTAGTTCTTCTGCAGCGCGACCAGCAGTTCGATGTTTTCAAGGCTGAACATGCCAAAGAACCCCGGGTAGAGAAACTCGGCGGCGAGGCCATCGGCGTCCTGATCCTGATAGCGCTTCGAACCATCGAGCAGGCCGGCACGCATCCCCGCGTAGCCCTTGGCGAATAGTGCAACCAGTTCCGGGTCGTTCATATGGGCAACGTCGGGTTTGTGACCGGGTTTGCGTTCCAGCGGTTCATTGCGGGCAAGCCGGGTGGCGGCCATACCCATTCGGGCCACGCTGACGCCATGCATACCACGTGACGGAATGACGATCGCATCGACCTGATCGCCGACGTCCATGATGCGGGGGGCGTCATCGCCGAAGCGATCGGCAAGGCCGGTAAATACATCCCTGCCTTCGACGACATGTGAATCTGCTGAAATCGGTGGCATGGTCATATCCTGTAAAGTGTCTTGGTCAGGTTCGTGAAACTGGCTTAAGTATACCTGACTAAACCCATGGTTGGGTTTGATACACGGCCGGAAATCGCAGGAGAGGATCATTAAAAGTCAGCCAGATTCGCCCTGCTCGATCAGGAAACCTTCTCAGAGATTAACCCAGTTGTACGTAGGCCAGGGGCGTTAATGGTTTCTATACCCTATCCGCAGCCTGCTTCCACCTTCATTCCTGTTTAATGATATAGAAATTGGACCTGACCCCATTTTGTATAGAGACTAAACCACATCGGTAGGATCAAATCCCTGGCGCGGACACGCCCAGGCGTTCGTACTGTTCCGCCGGGGCTGCGTTCTCTGCCATCACCCGTACCATCTTGTCGATCATTTGCCGTTCTACTGCCGGGTCGTCAAGTGGCCGCGTCTGTCCAGGGTCGTTGTCAAGATCATATAGTCGGGTTTTGTACCGTTCCGGGGTCCGACCTACCGGCCCATTTGACGGAATCCGCATGACCGGGCAGTTCTTGGTGAAGCTCAGGGGAGCATGCCAGGTCATGTCTTTTAGCTCTTCGGTAGAAAACGGCCGGCGCAAGTGCGACGGCATCAGCGTGTAGTGATACAGGGGAGAATTGTCCGGAGTCGGGGCACGCATATAGATGTACCTGCCATCGGTCACGTTGACATGCCCACCGAACATACCAAATAGCGCCGCTTCACGGTGGGGCGTGTCGTCTTCCATCACCCTGCGTAACGGCGTTCCCATCATGTCTTTCGGTATGCCTACGTCAAAGAAATCAAGGATGGTGGGTCCAAGATCGATGGTCTGCGTGAGGCTGACGCGGCGTTCTCCTTTGACACCGAGTCGCGGATCCCAGATGAATAAGGGGATATGCGCAATCTCGTTGTACCAGGGCATGCGCATCTTGCCCCACCAGTCGTGTTCACCCAGGAGGAATCCATGATCCGTCACCACTAGCAGCATGGTGTCGTCCCACATATTGTGGTCATCCATAAAGTCGATGACTTTACCCAGGTAATGGTCACACTGGGTTAGCAACGCAGCATATTGGTAGCGCAGGTATTCCTGTGCATCCGGGTCCTCAGTCACCCGCGCGTATTCTGGCCACTCAAACTCCGGGCCGTTCCACTCGTAGTTGTACTTATCCTTCCACTGTTTCAGTGTGAAAAACGGTTCATGAGGATCAAAGGTTTCGATCTGCAGGTACCAGTTGTCTTCTGTATGATTGGTTTCCAGAAACTCCAGCCCTTCCGAGAAGGTCTGTGCCTGGGGTGTCAGATGCTCTTCCTGCATGTATTGCCGGTTGACCAGAAACGGTCGAGCCAGCCGCCCGAGGTGTTCCGGGACTTCCGGGTCTGCCACCTGACCTTTCCAAATATCACCCTCCTGTCCCCGCACATTAACCCAACTCGAGTAGCGATGGTGATAGGTGGCGCCACCATCTTCCCAGTAGTGATAGTGGTCTGACACCAGGTGCGAGTAGATGTTGTTTTTTTTCATCTCCATGAAGGTCGAGTCATCAAACGGCTCGTGCGGCCCCCAGGAGCGATGCAGAAAGTTATAGCGACCCGTATGCATTTCCCGTCGCGCAGGCATACAGGGCATGCTGCCCACATAATGGTTGTCGAAGGTGACCACCCGCTCTGCGAGGCGCATAAAATTCGGCGCAAGCGTCCAATCACAACCGTGGTTGGGCAGCATGTGTCGGTTCAGCGAGTCGTACATCACCATTATGGCTCTCATCGCGGCAACCTTTAGTCAGTATTGATTATTTTCAGGACGTCAGGCCGCCCGATTTTTGTTTTCCAGATATCGACCGGGACATCATTGGCGAGTCTACTTCCCGGGTTCGACCTTCCGTTGGCCACTGCCAGTTCAAGAAGATCAGCCAGATATCCTGCCTGCTGCGGCTCGGTCCGTACCAGGTTATCTTGTTCGTATGGGTCTGCTTCCAGATCGTAAAGCTGTGCCGGTTGACCATCGTCCCCTTTGCTATAGCCACCGGACCCCTGGCAGGCCACGAGTTTCCATTTTCCCTGACGAATGGCAAAGCACCCTTTTGTCGAATGATGGATGACATAGGGGTGAGTGGGTTCGCCATCGATCCGTCCCTGTAACATCGGCAGGATGGAAAAACTGTCCGCTCCGGCATCATCGGGCACTTCGACCTTGAGGATATCCGCCACCGTGGCTAACAGATTATTGTGCACAATGGTATCGTCGGATGTGCTTCCGGGCTTGATCACACCGGGCCATCGGACCACGAAAGGAACACGGTGACCACCCTCCCAGGCGTCGGACTTGCGCCCCCTGAGTCCGTAGGTGGGGTCGTATCCCTGGCGACGCAATTCCGCAACAGGGGCAGGACGGGAGGTCCCGTTGTCGGTGGTGAAGAAAACCAGTGTATTCTCAGCCAGGCTGGCCGCATCCAGGCTGTCAAGAATCTGCCGGACGACGTCATCGGTCTGCATGACGAAATCTGCATAGGCGCCCAATCCGCTTTTGCCCTGCCATTCCTCGCTGGGAGCAATCGGCACATGAGGCGAACTCAGGGGAATGTACAAAAAGAAAGGTCCGTCCTTTTCCTTTCCACGTTCCCGTAAATAATTAACACTCGTCTCACTGATCCGCGGGAGCATTTCATCAAAGCTTGCAAGGTGCTCCACAACCTGATCATTCTCGATCCAGGTCCGGATCTCTCCGCCATGGTGATACCCATAGAACCTGTCGAATCCCCGGGTGATGGGTCCTTCGATAACGCGTGCTCCCAGCGGGACTGTTCGAGCTACTCTCATTGCATCATCCATCGGGGTGCCTGCAGGCATTTCGTAATGAAATCCCAGATGCCATTTGCCGACAACAGCCGTCCGGTATCCATGTTTCTTGAGCAACACCGGGACGGTGAGCATGTCTTCTGCGATGAGTGGGTCCGTGCCACTCGTGAGGACACCCGTTTGCAGGTGCGTTCGCCAGGCATAGCGACCCGTCAGCAGACCATAACGGGTAGGAGTGCAATTTGCGGCGCCACTGTGGGCATCGGTAAACCGCATGCCCTCATTGGCAATCCGGTCAATGCCAGGTGTGGCAATGGGAAGGTCCGGATTAAAGCTGCGGGCTTCGCCGTATCCCTGATCATCGGCCATAATGTAGACGATGTTGGGGTGAATCGCCACGGCCATGTTCATCAAAAAAAAGTTGGTCCAAAGAAAAAGCCCGAGCGCGATAAATTTCATGTGACTCATGATGCAAACTTCCATATTAGTGCTTTCAAATTCGCGGTAAATACAGTGCTATTCGCTTTATCAGACGGGTATTCGTATTTATTCCTCAGGCTTTGCCGGGTTTGTCTCCCATCAAACAAATTGTTTCTAAACCCGGGTTTCAGGGCAGCCACCCCATACGATGCTATCAAACACACACTATTCCCGACATACAACAGATGGTTTTGGGGTGTTCATTTGCACCAGCATAATGTCGGAGCGCCGAGTTGGAGGAGCATGACTACAGGCATGCGGGGGAAGCTCGGGAATCCGGGAGGGACGCGCAGACGCTGGTGCAA
>LXNI01000765.1_pt1 | contig 34497 bp, 28 predicted proteins | sample 809091 | NCBI WGS metagenome assembly LXNI01 (sample SAMN04870527, study PRJNA318959) | sponge metagenome | biome: 01000161; feature: marine sponge reef; material: water | host: Sarcotragus foetidus | place: Greece: Milos, Mediterranean Sea | collected 2013-05-29 | depth 5-7 m | reverse complement strand
CATACCGGTGCTGACCTCGGACCAAGTGTTCGACCAATACGATGTCGAGGTCATCTGGGCTCACCGGAAATAGGCAGAGCTGGGAGTTGATCCGCCGTCGGCGGCGGCTCTAGCTGGGGGTTCTATCGGTCTTTGAATCCCGTATGGGGTGCCACTACACCTATCTCTTTACCCAGCTTCACCGTTGGGCATACGCAGAACCCGAACTAAGAGGAAAGGTCCAGTTTGCGCAGCGTCTGAATCTGTGAAGGTGCTCGCGCGTGGTTTGATTGCCGATCTTCTTGGGCTTTGAATTTCACCTTGGTGCTCAGTCATCTAGGGATACAGGCGATAATCGGCTCCGGCTGGCTCGATAAATGAAGGGGCCTGTTTGTTCAGTAAGGGTTTCGATGCGCCGCCACTGGATCATGAACACCTCTAGCTGATCCCAGACTGTTTTCGCGTCCTCACTGACAAGGGCGACCATACGCGCGTTGTGCTCGCTCACTGCATGAATCTCGGCAGGGCGGCGTTGGATCTTGGAGTCACGGGTCACAATGACAAGACCCGGGGCGGTTACTGCCGGGATCCAATCAGTGTCATCAACTGCTGTGCTTGCTATCGAACAAGGCGGTCTTTGCCGCTTGTGGATGATTGCTCCTGGATCGCCTGGGAATGTGCAGTCTGAGCGCAGGCCGCTGACAAATTTGCCGAGGCCGAGGATGTCTGAGTCGAAATAGAAGCGGACTTGGGCCGGTTTCACGCGGCCAGGGGCGTTCTGCGGGACAGTTCGTAGGCTTGGGCCCACTGCACGTCTGCGAGTCCAAGTCCGAACTGCTCAGCGACTTCGATCTCATCCTCTCCACCGTCGAGGTGTTCAACTATGGCCTCGGTGCTGATCCCCTCTATGGAAGGTCGTCCGAACCGCCGGACAGGCAGGCATCGGACTGGGGAGGCCTCGTCCTGATGCGGTCGCCAGGCAATCGGCCAGCCGTCTTCCCACTCGACCCTCTTGAGAAATGACGCAGCAGGGTCGGTCAGCACGAGTTGATTGCTAGCCGGGGCGATAAGCCACAACTCTCCGGGAAGGTCAGACTCCTTCTGAATTTCAAGCAAGAGGTGGGACCCTTCTCCGACCCAGGGCTTGTGAAGGGCCAATGGGTGCTCATTGCCTTCTTCTTCTCGTAGCCGGTCGATGAACGCACGGATCTCGTGGAGTCTGACGTGCAGTTCACGCCGGTACTGACATAGCAATCCGCTCTCTACGAACTCTGCCCAGGTCAATGTGAAATCCCCGGTGGGAGATGGGCGGATGACCGGCGGGTATGTCTTACCCCGTTTCGATCCGCCCTCGAGCCACCAGCGCAGCGTGCTCGGAGGGACGCGCAGAATCCTGGCGGCGTCGGCCACCGAGTACGTCTTGCGGTCTAGGAAAGTTGCTCCCACGTCGCCATTATGCCCTTCTCATAGCTGGCTCGTGGCCATCGTGAGCCTTCGCTGATGACGCACCGCGAATAGTTGGCAGGCTATGGCGGCGGTGCCGTAGGCGAGGTAGCCGACTCCTACTGGGGTGACGGTGCCGCTGACTGCTTGGTCGATGAGTGCGGCTAAGCCGGCGCCGAACAGGGCCATGGTGAAGCCGAGGACGGCGGAGGCGGTGCCGGCCATCTCTCCCATGGGCTCCAATGCCAAGCTCTGACCCAATGGAAAGAACGCCACCAGGCAGGCATTGGTCAGGCTGAAAATGGTGATCCAGAGGACGAACGGCGGCGTTCCCCCGTTGGCCATGGCGAGACTCAGCATGGTGCTGGCCCCTGCCATCTGAAGCAAACCCGCGCCCAGCGCCAGGTTGCGGGCCCGGAACCAGTGCAGCGCCCGATGGTTGAGCAGCGCCACCAGGCCCATCCCGGCGGCCATGATCGAGAAGTAGGGGACGAACCATTGCTCTTGATCGAACACATCGTCGAAGATCAACTCGGAGCTGCCCAGGAACGAGAAGAAGGCTCCGGCCGAGAACGTGGTGGCCAGGGTGTAGCCCAGCGTCACCGGGTGGGAGGTCACCGAGCGGAATCCGTCGAACGTGTTCCTGAAGGTCAAAGCCCGACGGTGCTCCGGTTTCAGTGTCTCCTCCAGTCGCAGCGACCACAGAACGATGGCCAGCGCGGTGAACACGCTGAAGGCCATCACATAACGCCACGACCCCAGCGCCACCAGGCCCTTTCCCAGAGGCGGCCCGGCGACCGGGGCCCAGAAGAACACCGTCATGACCAGGGTCATCACCCGGGCCATGGCATCGCCGGAGTAGTAGTCCCGCACGATGGCCTGGGAGGCGGTCCGGGGGCCGGCGGCGGCGAACCCCCAGATGAATCGGCTGACGTAGAGCATGCCCAGCGTCACCGAAAAAGTGGCCATTAGCGAAGCCAGGGCGTAGAGCACCAGGCTTCCGACGAGCACTCTCTTGCGGCCGAGGGAGTCGGCCATAGGGCCATAGACAAGATTGCCGATGCCCGACCCGACGAAGAACAGCGTGATGGTCAACGACAGGCCGGTGGAGTCCTCTGGGAGGTTGAACGCCTCCCGCATGGCGGAGAACGCCGGGAGCAGGGTGTCGATGGCCAAAGCCGATACGGCGCTGACCATGGCGATGAAGAGGATGAACTCCCGTTCGCCCAATTTGCGGCCAGTGTGAGCCGATGCGTTATTGGTCACACCAGCCGACTTCTCATAACGGCGTAGCCTGTCCCTCTTATGGCGAAGATGTCAAAGGAGTTGGATGGCAAGGTGGCGCTGGTCACCGGCGCGGCTCGGGGTCTTGGCGCCGAGATCGTGCAGCGCATGGTGGCGGCCGGGGCTCAGGTGACGGCAGCCGACAAGAGAGTGGACGTCGGGGCCGCGGCCGCTGCTGAGGCTGGAGCCGAATTCGTCGAGCTTGATGTAACTGATGCCGAGCAGTGGTCAAACGCGGTTGCGTCAGCCGCTGACGCCAACGGCGGGCGACTCGACATCTTGGTCAACAACGCGGCGATCACCCGGGTGATCCCGATCTTGGACTGCGACCCCGCCGAATTCCGCAAGGTGATCGACACCAACGTGGTGGGCACCCTTTTGGGCATCCAGGCTGCCGCCCCGGTCATGGCCTCGAGCGGGGGTGGCTCCGTCGTCAATTTGAGCTCGCCGAGCGCATTCGAGGGCACGGTGGGGATGTCGGCCTACTCCACGTCGAAGTGGGGGATCCGAGGCCTGACCCGCACCGCGGCTTTGGAGCTGGCCGACTCCGGCATTCGGGTGAACTCGGTGGTGCCGGGCCCGCTGCGCACCGCCATGACCCGTCGACCGGGATGGGAAGACGAGGACTACGAGCGCCACTACGGCACAACCGTGCCCCTGCGGCGCATGGCCGAGTTGGGAGAGGTGGCCAATCTGGTGGTGTGGCTGGCATCCGATCAGGCCTCCTACTGCACCGGGGGCGACTATTCCGCCGACGGCGGTCTAGGCGCGGGCACGCCTGCGCCTCACCCCGGCTAAGCGTGCCAGACTGACAAGAGTCTCTACCCCCGGTAGTCGGGGTTGAACTCGACTTCGCCCTCTACCCGGTGGAGCCAGGGGTACAGCTCGGTGGGGCGGCGGGCGATTACCGCTAGTTGGTTGGACTGGCGCTTGAACAGGGAACAGAGCACCGATAGAGCGGGCTTGGCCAGTTGCCCGACCCTTCGCCGCCGACGGCCGGTGGCCTCGGCGGTGGGCAGGCGCAGGCCGTAGCGGAACTCAACCCGGGGCTCGCCGGTGGGGTCGTAGGACCGCAGGGTTTTCACCACCTCGGATTCAGTCCAGCGGTACACGTGGTTGGGAACGCTGGTGTTGTCCAGGCCCCCGGTGCGAAACCCTTGATCGGTGACCGCGGCCAACTCGTAGGCATCGGCCATCCCCACACGGACGGCCAGTCGCATTAGCGCGCTGTCGCGGGCCTCGATGGCCACGATCCCCTCCCGGCACACCCGGTACATCTCCCCCAGCGCCCGGTGGGGGGAGCGGCAGTGGTGCAGCCCCTCGGACACGAACACCCAGTCGAAGGAGCGGTCGTCGAAGCTCAGCGATTGGGCGTCCTGGTACGACCACGCTCCGTCGGGCACCAGCGGGGCAAACGCCTCGTCCAGGTTGGACACCACCACATTGGTGAATCCCAGAGAGCACAGCAGCTCCCAGTCCTCGATGCCGGCGCACACCGCCAGCAGTCGGGTGTCGGCGTCGAGGCCGAGGCTGCTTAGCGTGGCAGCAGCGAACTTGCGGTCCAGAGTCCCTCTCCCGTCTTGGTCGTGGTCAGCCATCGTACGGCTGGCGTAGCTTCAAGGGGGTGAAGTTCGGTTTCCCCTTCATCTCGCTGCACCCGGGGGCATGGGTCGAGGTGGCCCAGGCCGCCGACGAAGCCGGTTTCGAGTCGTGCTGGATCGCCGACCACCTGGTGTTCCCCATGGAGATGGAGGGCTCGCTGGGCGACGTCGACCACCCCAATGTCCCGCCTACCGTGCCGGTATACGACGCCCCGGCGTACCTCTCATATCTGGCCGGACTGACCACCCGCATCAACCTTGGGGTGTACGTGTATCTGGCCGGGTTGCGCCACCCGTTCACCACCGCCCGGGCCTTCGCCACCTTGGACCACGTCAGCAATGGAAGAGCCCTGATCGGTATGGGGGCGGGATGGCTGCGCAACGAGTGGACCGCCGCCGGGATGGACCCCCGAACCCGGGGACGCCGCCTCGACGAGGCTCTAGACGTGTGCGTGCGGCTCTGGACCGAGCCGGAGGTGGAGCACCGCGGCGAGTTCTACGAATTCGAGCCGGTGGCCTTCGAGCCCAAGCCGGTGCAAAGGCCCCATCCCCCGATTCTGGTGGGCGGGCTGTCGGATGCCGCGCTGCGACGGGCGGCCCGCTTCCAGGGTTGGATGGGAATGAGCGACACCTTTGAATCGGTCCGGTCGGCGGCCGACCGCCTTGCCGAGTTGGGTGCGCCCGACATCGAGATCACGGCCCAAGGAAGGTGCGAGACGCTTGATGACTTGCGCCGGTGGGAGGACGCCGGCGCCCACCGACTGGTGGTCACTCCCTGGGAGAGCACCAGCAAGGCGGTTGACTCGCTTCGGCGGTTCGCGGAGCGGTTTATCGCCTGACCGCCCCGATTGGAAATGTGCCAAAAAACCCAGTGAAGGGCGTAGAATGGCATTTCTGCGCATACAACGTCTGACTAGGGATTGCCATGGGTCGAGGATCAGAGAGTTTTCAAAAGCGACAGCGGGAAAAGAACAAGCGCGAGAGGGCTGCGGCCAAGCAGGCTCGCCGCCACGGCAAGCTTGACGACCCGTTTGAGACGGAGGAAGAGGCTCCTTCTTCGAACGGAAAGTCAGAAGCCGAACTGTATGAGGATTTTCGCCTTCTGAGCGAGAAGTTCCAGTCCGGGGGAATGGACGAGGAAACCTACGAGGAGCGCCGAGCCGAGATCTTCGTGCAACTCGGCCTCGAGGTTCACTGACCTAGCTGCTCAGCCCCCAGCACCGCTGAGAATCGGGCGGCTGGTGGGCATGCCCAACATGCACGAAAGCCCCGCTGACTGAAGCCCGCCCGCGCCGCCGGCCACCAGGATCACGAAGTAGTCGGGCGACGGGACTATCGGCACCCGGTCGTTCTCGATCGCCACGCCCAGCTTCTCGAGTACGTCTCGGGTGGGCTGGCGGCGGTACGGCGGATAGAAGTCCAGCGGCACCCGGGCTTCGGCGAACAGGTGCTCCCGCAGCGCCTGTTTGGTGGGCAACAAGCTGGCCACCATCTCGGCGATTACCGGGCTCATCACCAGCACGGTCGGGAAGGGGTTGGGGGCATCGTGCCCGCCACACGGGCCGCTGATGGCCAGCCCGCGGGTCACGTGGTGCAGCACCTGTTCGGGCTCGTGATGCATGTCGGTGATGGGCCACATTCCGTTGACGGCCAGCACCGTCACCACATCTTCGTCGGCATCGAAACCCATGTCGGTGTGGTAGGGCGGCCACGGGGAGGCCTCCTCGTTCTCGGCCATGCACAGCGAGGTTGCTTTGCCGGGCCAGCCCAGCGGCGCCTTGTCCACCTCGCCGGGGGTGGCCCCGCCGATGTTCACCAGGGCCAGCCGCAGGGCTCGGCCCACGGTGGCATTGGCGTGCGATCCCGGACCGAAGCACCCCGCGCCGTAGTTGAAGCCCAACTGGTTGCGGATCGGGCCGTTGACCACCAGCATCGGCCCCACCGGGTTGGTGGTGGTCTGGACGCCGTGGGCGTTCATCTGCGGATCGCAGAAGGCGTCGATGGCGGCGATGAGCACCGGCATCACCTCCGGCGAGCACCCGGCCATCACCGCGTTGACCGCGATCTTCTCCACGGTGGACGGGGCGTTCATCGGCGGCAGCTCGCTCACCACATGCTCAGCGGGAAGCCCCGAAGCAGCGACCGCGGCACCGACCCGCTCGGGAGTGGGGGGAACGATCGGCAGCCCGTCGGTCATGCCCCGTTCCCGCAGGTAGGCCTCTACTTGGTCGGGGCCGCCTTCGATGGCGACGCTCTGGGTCATGTGACCAAGGCGTCCACGATCTCGTCGAGGCGGGATGCGATGTCGGCTCTGATGTCGTCCTCCGACCATTCGTCATAGCCCGACGGCAACACGACCAGGGGCTGGTTGTCCACCCGCAGGCCCCGGGCGGTGGCCTCGGCCAGGCCCCGGAACTGCTCGGTCACCAGGCCCACCGCCGGAGTGCCCATGCTCTCCAGGGTGCTGCTGGCGTGGATACACCACGCCGTACACGAGCCTCAATTGCCCAGCCCGCTGATCACCGCGTCGACTTCGGCGTGGAAAGCCTCCATCTCCTGCTGATACTGCTCGGGATCGGCACCGTGCATGGGACCGCTGGCCCGCACCACCACTCCGGCTGCTCCGGCCCGGTCCACCAGCCGGTGGGACAGTTCGTCGGCCACGATGGCCATCGACCGCCACATGTCGTTGTCGATGATGCCCACTACCGCGCCGGCCAGCGAGTCCTTGCGGATGGCCAGCGGCTTAGCCGGCTCGGTCACCTCGCCGGTGGGCAGCAGGATCGTGGTGGTTTCCATGGAAGCTCCTCGCGGAAGACTCCGGGCGACTCTGGCGAGCCCTTCCGATTCACCCTACCCCGTGTCGTAGTGTGTCGCGATGCGCACAACGACGCTGCCCCGGCCGCCGGTCATCATGCAGCAGGCGTTGGAGGACTCCAACGTGCTGCTCGGCATTCTGGAACGGCAGTCTCCTCATCCGCTGACGCTGGCCGGCGCAGAGTTCGTGGAGAGCCGAGCCGCATTGCGAGCTGGGGCCAAGACCGGCGATGTACCCCCATTTGTCGATGTGGTAGACGGCGAGCCCCGGGTGCCGCCGGTGTTCCGCACCACTTGGGGCGCCGAGCACCAAGCGGTGGAGGGCGCCGACGCCATCGTCAACAACCCCCGGTTCATCGAAGCCGCCCAACAGCTCTACTCCGCCGAAGTGGTCCGTCCGTACTTCACCTATGTGAACATCAACGCTCCCAGCGGCCAGTACGCCCGCCACACCGACATTCCCGCCTTTCGGGGGGTGGGCCGCGACCAGTACCCCACCTGGCTGCTCAATTGCATGATGCACTCGGGGTGCTTCGACCGCTGGCGGGTGCAGATAGCCACCGCGGTGTGCTGGTACTACGAGGGCGCCGGAGGAGAGTTCACCTACTGGCCCGAGGGCTGGGATGGCGACATGGTCACGGTTGACCCGCCCTGGAACTACGGCGTGATGGGCGACAACGACTACATGCCCCATAGGGTGGAGAAAATCGGAGCCGAGGCCGACTACGCCAAATACGGCTTCGATGCCACCATCACGCTGACCCCCGATAGGCAGTGGGTGATCGAAGAGCCTGGCCGCGAGCCGGTTCGACATCCCTTCGATGAAGTGCGGGTGTCGCTGTCGTGGAAGGCCTTCGTGTTTGCCGATGCCGACGAGGCCGAGGTGTACGACCATCGGCTGGACGACCTCGACGAGGCGACCTTGATCGCCACGCTGGCCGAGGACTGCGCTCAGCGGGGCGTGGCCGTGCCCGACGGGCCCGACGCGCTCACTCGACCCGAATTCGGCGAGCGAGTAAGGGACACTTACTTGTCACCTGAACTACGATTTTAACCGCTTTTGTCTAGAGGATTGTTACGTGACTAGTTCCTCGTGGGGCCGCATTGGCCTGCGTCGTTGGCCGGCTGTTGTTTTCGCGGTAGCGCTGGCTGCCACCGCCTGCGGCGGGGGAGGCGACAGCGACAGCGGCGATGAACCCGACGGCGTGGTGGCCGAAGCCACTCCCGCGGCCACAGAGGGCGCTCCCGACAGCGAAGACGGCACCGCGGCCAGCGAGGAAGAACCCGCCGGCGATGAGGAGCCCGCCGGTGCCGACGAGGGCTCCGATGCTCCCACCGCGCCGACGACGACGCCGGACGAAGAAGCACCGCCTGCCGCAGACGACTCGGTCTATGGCGGCACCCTGGTTTTCGCCTTGGAGTCGGAGACCACTGCGGGATGGAATCCGATCACCACCTCCGCCGCGACGTCGGGCCATATCGTGCTGCGGCAGCTCTACGACCCACTGATCATCGAGGGGGCCGACGGCGAGCCGATTCCGTTCTTGCTGGAGAGCTTCTCATCCAATGACGACTACGACGAGTGGACGTTCACGCTGCGCCCGGGCATCACGTTCCATGATGGCCTGCCGGTGAACTCGGCTGCCCTGATCCGCCATTTGGAGGAATTGGGCAATGCCACCTTGTCGCGGCTGGCCATCGAAGAAGCCCAGATTCAGAGTTTTGAGGCCATCGACGACTTGACCGTGAAGGTCACCCTGGGAAGAACATTCGTCGATTTCCCCTTGGGCTTCACCAGCGCGGGCGGTTTTCTGGGGTCGCCGGCCATGTACGACCTCGGCACCGACAGCGCTCGCCACCCGATAGGCACGGGCCCGTTCATGCTGGAAGAGTGGGTTGAGCATGAAGCGACCCGCCTGGTGCGCAATCCGAATTACTGGCGCACCGATGCCGAGGGCCGGCAGCTTCCCTACCTCGACGCCATCGAGTTCCGCCCCTTCGAAGACGACGAGGCCCGGTACAACACCCTTCGGGCCGGCGATGTGGATGCCAGCGTCGACAACGGGGGAAGAAGGGTGGAGGAGTACAACGAGGATTTCAAGGCCTTGTGGCAGGATGGACAATTCTCGGCCACCACTTCTGTGCTGATGAACACCTCGAAGCCCCCGTTCGACAATGTGGAGATTCGCCGGGCGCTGGCCCAGTGTACCGACCGCCAGACTCTCAATAACGTGCTTTGGGACGGGCAGCCTCCGGCCACCGGCCCGTTCTCGCCGGGTACGCCCGGCTATCTGGAGGACTCCGGGTTTCCCGACTACGACCCTGATGCCGGTCGGGCTGTATTCGAGCGGTTGGGCGCGCCCAGCTTCGACATAACCACCACGGTCACCACGTTGGACCATCTGCAAGCCGAGCTGCTCGTCCAGATGTGGGGTGAGTGCGGGTTGGATGTGGGCATCAACCAGATGCTTCAGACCGAGGCGGTTACCACCGCCGTGTTCGGCAACTTCTCCGTGTTTGTGGCCGTCAACCACAGCGGGTACAGCCTGGCGATGGAGCGGTTCTGGTGGCATAGCGCATACAGCCCGCCTCCGCCGGTTCCGGCCATCAACTTCGGGCGCGTCGCCGACCCCCGGATCGACGCCGCGCTGGACGAGTCCATCACCACCGCCGACGAGGATCGACAGCGGGAGCTCGCCGAGGAGGTCAACCGGGCATTTGCCGAGGGCGTTTACAACATCTGGCTCTACCACTCGCGGTGGTTGATTGCCGCCCACGACTACGTGAACGGCATCGACAACCTCACAATCCCTGGGGGAGGAGAGCACCCCAAAATCTTCCTAGGCCGAGTCTTCTTGGCCGAGACGTGGATGGACGAGAGGTAGAAAGCGCAACCACGCCTGCTGGGGTAGCTTGGTGACAACTATCGACATGGGGGGAACGTGTCATGGCTGAACTCTGGCGGATTTCAAGGCAAGCGCGCCGGCGGTGGCTGGCCCTGTTCTGTGCCGTTGCACTAGTGGCCACGGCCTGCGGCGGCGGGAACGATGACGACGACGATGGCAGCGGTGTGGCCGCAGAGGCTACCGCAGCCCCCGAATCGCCCTCGGGGGACGGCGACGAGGCCCCCGCACCCAGCGGAGACGGCGGGGACGATGCCCAACCCAGCACCCCTGATGATGGTGGGCAGGACGCAGGCACCTCCGAGGACACGTCAGACCCGGCGCCTGCTGCCACCGAGGCCCCGCCCGCCGCTCCAGAGCCCCAGTACGGGGGAACGCTGGTGGTGGGACTGGAGGCGGAGACCACCAATGGCTTGAATCCAGTGAACGCCCAGGCCGCGGTGTCGGGCCACATCCTGTTCAGGGCCCTGTACGACACGCTGACCGTCGAGGGCGACGACGGCCAGACCCTGCCGAACCTGCTGGAGAGCTTCAGCTCCAACGACGACTTCAGCGAGTGGACGCTGACCCTGCCGCCGGGGATCGAATTCCACGACGGAACCCCGGCCGACTCGGCGGCGCTGAAGCGCCATTTCGAAGAGAATGCCTTGGGAACCCTGACCGGTATCGCCATCAGCGACTGGGGCATCGAGGAGATCCAGATCATCGACGATCTGTCGGTGAAACTGGTGCTGGGAGGGCCGTTCGCTCCCCTGCCGTCTTTCCTGAGCAGCCATCTCGGCTACTTCGGGGCGCCGTCGATGCACGATCTGGGCGCCGAGGGGGCGGCCCGCAATCCCATCGGCACCGGGCCGTTCATGCTGGAGGAGTGGGTCCCCAACGAGATCACCCGCATGGTGCGAAACCCGAACTATTGGCGCACCGACGCCGAGGGCCGCAGCCTTCCCTACCTGGACGCCATCGAGTTCCGGCCCATCCCCGACACCGACGGCCGGTTCGCAGCCCTCAGGTCGGGCGATCTTGATGCCACGAGTGTGAACACCGGCCTCAGGGTCGATGAGTACAACGAGCAGTTCAAGACGTTCTGGCAGGACGAGGAGTACAACGAGACCACCTACCTGCTGCTCAACAACTCCCGACCCCCGTTCGACAACGTGGAATTCCGCCGGGCGCTGGCCCAGTGCTTCGACCGGCAAACCTTCAACACCGTTCGCTGGGATGGACAGGTGCCGGCCACCGGCCCGTTCTCACCGGGCACTCCCGGCTATCTGGAGGACTCCGGTTTCCCGGCCCACGACCCCGATGCGGGAAGTGCGGCCATCGCCCGGCTGGGCGTCACCAGCGTGGATCTCGGAACCACCAACGATCCGGCCAACCTCCTCAACACCGAGCTGATCGCCGCCCTGTGGGGCGACTGCGGGCTCGATGTGTCCATCACCCAGGTTGACCAGGCAGAGCTGATCACCAACGCCGTGTTCGGCAACTTCACCGCCTTCTTGTGGCGCCAGCACGAGAGCTACGACTTGGGCGCCGAGCGGGTCTGGTGGCACAGCAAGTTCGGCCAGGGAATCGCCCTGAACTTCGGCCGGATCAACAACCCGGTGATCGACGCCGCCCTCGATGAGGCCTTGACCACCGATGACCCCGGGCGACTGCGGGAGCTCGCTGAGGACATCAACCGGGCGTTCGCCGACCAAGTCCACTACCTCTGGAGCTACCACTCGAACTGGCTGTTCGCCACCCAAGATCATGTACACGGGGTGGACAACCTCACCCTGCGCGGCGGACAGGAGCACGAGAAGGTGTTCAGCGGGAGAGTCTTCTTGACGGAGGCCTGGATCGAGCAGTAGCGGCGGCCTGCGGCTGAAGGGCACAACCAGCTAAAGGGGCGGGACGGGTCGTTGCTCCGGTTCACAGGAACACGCTTGGCCCAGTTGGCCGTGGTCGTGCTGGTGGTCACGCTGCTCTTCTACTGGATGCTGAACCTGCTGCCCGGCAACCCGTGTGTGGCCGCGTTCGGCGGAGCTGCCACCGAAGAGCAGATCGCCGAATGCGAGCGGGACCGCAACCTCGACGACCCGGTGATCGTGCAGTGGGCCAAGTGGGGCGGCGACGTGCTCACCGGCGACTTCGGCAAGTCGTACCTCACCGGGCGGTCGTTCGGCGAGGCCATCTCCAACGCCCTTCCCCGCACTCTCTTGCTGCTGGCCTATTCCCAGATCCTGGCCCTGGGCGCGGCCATCCCCCTGGGTTTGTGGACCGGTTACAGGCAAAACAGCGTGACCGACAAGATCGTCAGCGGCGGCGCGTTCGCGATGCTTTCGTCTCCAGTGTTTGTGATTGGTTTAGTGCTCATCCTGGTGTTCGCGGTGAAGCTGGACTGGTTCAGTCTGAGCGGATACGAGCCAATATCGGAGGGGCTGGTCGCCCACTTCAAGGTGATGTTCCTTCCCTCAGTAACGCTGGCGACCGGGCTGCTGCCCATCTATCTCAGGCTGTTGCGGACTGATGTGATCGGCACTCTGCAAGAGGACTTTGTGGGCACTGCCCGAGCCAAGGGCCTGCCGGTCCGCCATGTGCTGTTTCGCCATGTGCTGCGCCCGTCGAGCTTCACACTGTTGACGATCTTCGGCATCCAGGCGGCGCAAGCAGTCAATGGGGCCATAGTCGTGGAGTTCCTCTTCGACCTCGACGGGGTCGGATCGCTGTTGGTGAGCTGGGTGTCCGCCCGTGAGTTCCTGCTGGTCCAGACCTTGGTGGCGTTGATCGCCGCGGTGTTCGTAACCGTGACCACGCTGGTAGATCTGCTCTATTCCGTGCTCGATCCCCGGATTCGGCGAAAATGAGCGACACCACCTCCACCCTCGCCAAGGCCTTTCAGCCTGAGGCCGTCCCTCGCAAACGCCGGCACAATGTCGCCCTGTGGATGTCGGTGGGATGGCTGGTCTTGGTGATAGCCAGCGCCGTTCTGGCGCCCTGGCTTGGCTTCATCGACGACCCCCACAAGCCATTGTCGGGGCAGCCCGAAGAGGGGCCGTCGTGGTCGAATTGGTTCGGCACCGACCAGCTCGGCCGGGACATGTTCGCCCGCTCGGTGTGGGGGAGTCGGCTGTCGCTGTCCATCGCCGGTCCCGCGGTGGGCATCGGGATCGTGGTGGGCGGTGTTCTAGGGGTGATGGCTGGATTCTTCGGAAAATGGATCGACCTCGGTATCAGCAGTGTGGTCACCGTGGCGCTGGCCCTGCCCGCGCTGGTTTTCGCCCTGTTCATCGTGACCGTTTTGGGCCAGAGCTACGCCAACGTCACCATCGCCGTGACCATTCTGACGATCCCGGCCATTGCCCGCATTGCCCGGGCCCAAGCGCTGCGCTTCGCCGCTCGGGAGTTCGTGACCGTGGCTCACATGATGGGGGCCCGATGGCCTCGGCTGCTGTTCCGTGAGGTGTTGCCCAACGTGGTTCCCGCTTTGGCCTCCATCGCTTTTCTGGCCATGGGGATCGTGATCATTGCCGAGGGGAGCCTGTCGTTCATCGGGGTGAGTGTGGGCTCGCCCAGCATCACCTGGGGCAACATCCTGGCTGCCGGAAAGGGAAGGCTGGAGGATGCCCCCCACATCGCCCTGATCACCGGCGGGGTGATGTTCGCCACGCTCATGGCGTTGAACTTCGTGGGCGACGAGATGCTCCGGCGCCTCGACGTGCGCGAGGCCCGCATCTAGCCCGCCTCCCGACGACCTGCTGCTATTGCTGTTGTTGCTGCTGTTGTTCTCGGGTGCGGGGGGCTTTGACGGCGGCCAACAGCGAGGGCCGCATCAGCGTGGACGGCTGGCGGGACGGGTCCATGCGGCGGATCTCCACTGAGGCGTCCAGCTCGGGTATGCCCGGCCCCGAATACACGCCCCGCAGGGGAGGGACGTCGTCGTAGTCCCGGCCGTGGCCGATCTTGACGTGCTGGCGGCCCACGGCCAGCCGGTTGGTGGGATCGAGCGCCAGCCAGCCGAGGCCGGGGACGGCCGCTTCGAACCAGGCATGGGTCTGCACCCGCACGAGGTCGCCGTCGACGCTGCCGGTGCGCTCGTTGCTGGAGAACAGATAGCCCGACACGTAGCGGGCCGGGATGCCGATGCTTCGGCACATGGCGACGGCCAGATGGGCATAGTCCTGGCAGACGCCCGCCCCTTTGGCCAGAACCTCGGTGATGGGCTCGCCGATCTCGGTTGCCCCGGGCTCATAGGCCAGCCGGCTCCCGACGAACTCGTTCATCTCTGTGACCGCGCCCACCACGTTTGACCCGTCGGCCGCGGCCAGATCACGGGCCTGGCGGGCCATGGCCCCGTCCCAGTCGGTGTGGCGGGTGGGTTTCAGGAACTCGTCGTGCTCGTCGAGAAATGCCGGATCGCCCAGCGACTCCATCGCCGGAGCGGCGAAGTGGGCCGGCGGGTCTTGGGTCTCCACCGAGGCCTCGGCGATCACCTCCAGGTCGGCGTGCGACTCGGTGACGCCGAAGTGGTCTACCCGGGTGCCCCAGTAGTCGGCGAACGACAGCATCCTGGCCGACGGCTCCACCGACACCCGGTAGTCCAGAAGCTGCTGGCGCTCATCGGAAACCGGGCAGGCCCGCAGCTCGTTCTGGGACTCCCGCACCGGGGCGTCGAAGGCGAACTTCGTGCGGTAGCTGATGTCCAGCCTCACGCCGACACCCCCGGCTTTATGGCCTGGCTGTGGAGGTCGAAGGCCTCGGCATTGCGGAAGAAGTAGGCGCTGACCAGGTCGGCTGCCTCCCGCACCCCGGATTCCAGGGCAGTCAAGTGGCGGGGCAGGTCGGACACCATGGCGTTGAAGTCGGCGTATTCCAGCTCTGACCGGAGCTGTCCCAGCCGGCGGAGAGGCGGGGGCTTGCCCTGGGGCGCCAGCGATTCCACCTGGGTCTCGCTCAGCCGCAGGCAATAGAGCACCGATCGGGGGAACGAGCCGTCGACCAGCAAGAACCGGGCCACATCGGCCCCTAGGGGCGACGACTGGCTGGCCCGCTGGTAGGCCTCCAACGCGGAGACCGACCGCAAGGTGAGCGCCATCTCGTCATATGACGATCCGTCGAGCTCGGGGTAGCGGACGCTGATGAGGCGACAGGTCATCAACGCCCGTTCCAGCATCTGGCCCAACACCAAGAACCGGTACTCCTCGCCCTGGGACATGGATGAGGTGATCACTCCGGTGAGCGACTGACAGCTCACCCGGATGAAGTCGAGGGTTTGGAATGGGTCTTGCTCCATGGCCGCGGGGAAGTCGTCTTGGCGGAGCTGCAGGTGGAATTGGTTGATCTGCTCCCACAGCTCCGAGGGGATCTGGTCCCTCAGCGACCGGAAGTTCTCCCGGGCGCAGCCGATGCTGAACACCACCGATCCGGCCAGAGTGGGCGAGGCCACCAGACCGGAGGCTGCGGCCTGCACGTCGATGCTCAGGCCGGCCTCGCTGCGCAGCATCGGCGGGGACTGCGTCAGGTTCTCGGCCATGGTCTGCACGTCCTCGGCGGGTGTCGGCATCTCCAGGCGCAGGGTGCGGATCAGGTTCTGCATCCGGTCGATGGCCTGGGCCGGGCTCTCGGCCACCGTGCTGAGCAGCGTGGCCCGCACCATCCGGGCGGTGTCCTCGGCCCGCTCCAGGTAGCGGCCGGCCCAGAACATATCCTCGGCGTGTCGGGCCAGCATCAGCTCTGCGCTCCCGATATGGGGTGCTCGGAGTTGCCGAGTACCCAGGTGTCCTTGGAGCCGCCGCCCTGGGAGCTGTTGACGATGAGCGACCCTTCCCGCAGGGCCACCCTGGTGAGTCCGCCGGGAATCACCTCCACCTGCTCACCGCACAGCACGAAGGGCCGCAGGTCGATGTGGCGGGGGGCGAATGAATCGCCGGCCCACGCGGGAAGCCGGGACAGGTTGACCACCTCTTGGGCGATCCAGTTGCGGGGATCGTCCAAGATCTTGGTGCGGGCCTCGGCCAGCTCGGCGTCGGTGGCCTTGGGACCGATCACGATGCCGTAGCCCCCCGACTCGGCCACCGGCTTGACCACCAATTGATCGAGCCGCTCCAGCACCTCGGTCCGCTGGTCTTCCTCCCACAGCAGATAGGTGTCGGCGTTGGGAATGACCGGCGCCTCGCCCAGGTAGTAGCGGATCATGTCGGGCACATAGGCGTACACCGCCTTGTCGTCACCCACCCCGTTGCCCACCGAATTGGCGACAGACACCGTCCCGGCGCGGGCCGCGGCCATCAGGCCGGGCACTCCCAGGGTGGACTGGGCATTGAACACCACAGGGTCCAAGAAGTGGTCGTCGATGCGGCGGTAGATCACATCCACGCGCTCTAGGCCCCGGGTGGTGCGCATGGCCACGACGTGGTCGTCCACCACCAGGTCGCGCCCCTCCACCAGCTCCACGCCCATGCTGCGGGCCAAAAAGGCGTGCTCGAAGTAGGCCGAGTTGAAGATGCCGGGGGTGAGCACCACCACGGTGGGGTCATCCCCGCAGGCCGGCGGGGCGATGGAGCGCAGGGCCCGCAGCAGCGAGCGCCCGTAGTGGTCCACCGAGCGTACGGCCAGATCGGAGAAGGCCGCGGGCAAGAGCTTGGTCATGGCGGCCCGGTTCTCGATCACATAGGAGATGCCGCTGGGGTTGCGCAGGTTGTCCTCCAGCACCCGGTAGCCGCCATCGGCATCGCGCACTAAGTCGATGCCGGCCACCAGGCAGCGGGCCCCCAGCGGGACGGCCACATTCATCGCCTCCCGCTCGAAGCCGGTACACGAGGTGATCAGCCGCCGGGGGACGATGCCGTCGTGGAGGATGGCCTGCTCCCCGGCATAGATGTCGTCGAGGAACCGGTTGAGGGCGGTGACCCGCTGGATCAGGCCCCGCTCCAGCATGGCCCACTCCTCGGCGTCGATGACCCGGGGAAACAGGTCCATGGGCCAAGTGCGCTCAGTGCCCTCGTCGCCGCCGTAGACCGTGAACGTGATCCCCTGGCGGCGGAAAGACTCGTTGCGCTGCTCCTCGAGCGCCTTCACCTGCTCCAACGAAAGCCGGTCGAACCACTCCTGCACCGGCCGATAGTGATCGCGGATTCGCCCCTGCTCATCGACAGCCTCATCGAAGAACGGCCCCAGGTTCATGCGCCCCAGGTTAGGCCCGGCGACCGGATGCCCTTGCTGCTCTTCGGTTATGGGGATCGGATTTGTGCTATCCGGCCCGCTGATCCCCAAGCTGTGTCGGCGGTGAGCACATCGGCGTCGAGTCGGGCTGCCAGTGCCATGCAGAGGCGGTCGGCCAGCGACAGCCCTTCGCCCGCTTGCCAGCGCCGAGCTGCCCACTCAGCGTCGTCGCCGGTCACCGGTTCGATTTTGACCCCATAGCTGAGAAGCAGCGCTCGGACAAGATCCCAGTCGCGGCCCGCAGCCATCACCTTCTGCGCGACCTCTGACCAGTTGGCAGCCCCGCATAGGGCACCGCCGGCCAGTGCCTCCTCGACCGCCTTTGAGCCGTCTTCATCCTGCACGAACGCCAAGATTGCCGACGCATCGAGGACGGTGCTCACACTGCGGCATCCTCTAGGGCGGCGGCTCGACGTCGATCGGCGAGCAATTCGGCCACCAGATCGAGCCCATAGAGCTCGCGGCGCACCCGGGCGCGGAGCTGCTCGCGGGTTAGCAGCACCAGGCCATCAGGGGTCTCCAAGAGGATCAGTGGCGTGCCCTCGCGCAGATCGGCCCGCTCCCGCACCTCCGCAGGGATAACCACACGCCCTCGATCTCCCACTGAAAGCGCATATGTCCCACTCATTGCTCTACTATACCACCCCATTGTATTAGATGGGTAACAATTATCTCAAGTGGGATAAGTGTCAACGCTGGTTCACAGTCTCCTGTCCAATTCCGCTCTGTCAGGGAATTCGGCGACATCCGTCGGGCGCGGTGTTGCCGCGGCTCCTTCGCTTGGCCGCAGCGAGCACAGCCACGGAGGTCAACGTGGCGAACTGGTCGCGTCGGCTGGGTATAGACCGGGCCACCGTGGAGTCCTATCTGGGGTGGCTGAGGACGGTGTTCTTGATCCAGGAGCGGTCGTCGCGGCGGAGGCCAAGGCCACCGCGTCGCCTCGGGCCAGCGACCTCCGCCATGTCGCAGCGCTGCGCGACCGGCTCGACGCCGCAGAGCCGGGCGCGTTCCGGGCGGGAGTCTTGCTGCATTGCGGCACCCATGCTGCCAAACTCGGGGACCGCCTTTACTCGGCCCCCATCGACTCCCTCTGGCGGCCACTGGCCTGATTCAACCAGCGGGACCCGGCGGGGGCGGTTCAGCAAGGGCGGTCACCTCATGGGTGGGGCACCAATCGATGCCCCACTCCTCTTGGCCTATGTTGTCGATGTCTGCGCCCGGTTCTACCTTGATGAGCTTGCCCATCTGTTCCCAAAAGCTTGTGGGCTGCTTGGGGCAGGGCGTTACCACGGCCACCGGGCGACCGTTTTTTGTGACGGTGACGGTGTCACCGGTTTCCTCCACGCAGTCCAAAATGCGAGAGCAGTTCGCCCGAAATTCCGAGAACGGGATCGAATCGGGGAGCACTGCGGGCTCGGCGACGGCTGACATGAGATGCCTCCCTGTTGTTCTGTACAAGTCAATTGCACCATATAACCGGTGTCGGGCTGGCCGGATTTGAACCGGCGACCCCCTGCTCCCAAAGCAGGTGCGCTGACCAAACTGCGCCACAGCCCGTGTTGGGGGCTAACGGTAATGGGGGCAGGGCAAGAGGGAGAAACTTGTTTGCGGTGGGAGTGTTGGGTGTTTCCTAGTGGTGCGTCGCCGAAATAGCGCCATGGAATGCGACGGCAGCGGCGTCTCTCGCAAGGCGCACCGACGCAGCCATACCCGGAGCGTACGGCAAGGAGGGGCAACGCCGCGAGGGGCGTCGATGCCTAGCAGGACACGCGCGATTATTTTGGCGACGCACCGCTAGATCGGCCTGATTTGATGTACGACTGGGTATCTTTCACAGCTCATGCTGCTCTGCTACCTGGATGAATCGGGCAATACCGGCTCACGCCTCGATGACCCCCGCCAGCCGTACCACTATCTCGTCGCGGTAATGGTCCGAGAGGACAAGGTTTCGCAACTTTCTGAACGGCTTGACGAGTTAGCAGGTGGAGCGGTGACAACAACGAAGCTCATGGAGTACCACGGCCAAGAACTGTTCGCAGGCAGTGGTCCGTGGGATGGGGTGGAGCCTCATGTCCGGATTGGTGAGTATGAGAAGGCTCTCGCCGTGATTACCGAGGTCGGCGCCCATATCGCTCATGCTTCGATCAACAAGCCGGGTTTGGCACAGCGCGGTGCCTGGGCAAGCCCGCACTTGTACGCGTTGCAATTTCTGACGGAGAAAATTGATGGATGGATAGCGTCAAACGCAGATCCACTATGTCGACGAGGGCTTCTTGTTGCTGATCAGAATCACCAAGAGGAGCAGTATGCGTTTGAGCTCGTACGCGAGATGCAGAAGTCTGGCGGTCCGATAGGTTCTCTCCTCGGAATTGCCAGAACGACAGAACACATTGTTGACAACGTGTATTTCGCTCCGTCCGAGAGAAGTCGTGGTATCCAGTTGGCTGACCTAGTGGCATTCATCCTCAATAGGCGTGACCGGCATTTTGACAGTGGTGAGAACCGAGCCTCAGCCAGAGCTGTTGGGCGGTTGTACATGACTTGGGTCCTCCCTCGCGTCGTTACATGGCGGGCTAGGTGGCCGAGTTAGCAGGTTCGGAAACAGACGGGACCACGCGACTGGGACCCGCAATGTGCGGGTCCCAGTGGGTTGGACCAATGCGCCTCGGTGACCCGAAGCGTCGTATGGCCTAACGCCATATTAGCGGTGTGGGGTGACAATTGGAATTACTCATCCGCTGGAGCAGCGGCTGGGGGATGATGAAACCGGTGTCGGGCTGGCGGGATTTGAACCGGCGGCCCCCTGCTCCCAAAGCAGGTGCGCTGACCAAACTGCGCCACAGCCCGTGTTGGGGGAAAGCGTACCCTCCGGCAGGGTGGCAGCGAGAAGCTTGTTTTTCTGGTCCTGGCTTCAGGACAGGGCTTGCTCGACTCGGTCGAGGGCTTCGTCTTCGGAGACGTTGAGGGAGAAGCTCAGCTCGGACACGAGCACGTTGCGGGCCTTGGTGAACAGGCTCTTCTCGCCGGCGGAGAGGCCCTTGTTCTGGTCCCGCAGAGCCAGGTTCCGCACCACCTCGGCCACCTGGTACACATCGCCCGACTTGAGCTTCTCCTGGTGGTTCTTGAACCGGCGGCTCCAGTTGGCCGGCTCCCGCACGTCGCGCTTGCGGAGCACCTCGAACAGGTCTTCCACGTCCTCGGTGGAGATGGGCCACCGCATGCCCACTTCCTCGGCCTTGTCCACGGGCACCGACAGCACCATCTCGCCGTGGGCCATGCGCAGCACGAGGTACTCGGTCTTCTCCCCGAAGGCCTCTTTCATCTCTTTTTTGACGACGGTTGCCGCCCCGTGGTGGGGGTAGACGACCTTGTCACCTCTTTTGAACGTCATTGTGCTCCGTGGGGCTCAGGGGAACCCCTTAAGGATGCCATCATCGGGCACCGTTTCGCATCTTGGGCGCACTCTTCTGCTTCTGCCTCCCGCTTTCCGGCTGCGCTCCAAGCACCGCGGCAGTTCAGCGGCCAAGATGGGGCGATGGCCACGCTTCGCACCGAGGTGACCGAGATCGCCACCGGACTGGGGATGCTGGGCCTTGCGTCGGTGGATGAGGCGCTGGCGGCCCGTCCCGCAGAGGTGGTGGGGGTGGAAGGCCGGCACTACGACAAGCTGGTTGCCGCTCGGGCCGACGGCAGGTACGGGGTGCAGTTCGAGGAGGCTTGGGACAACGGTGTGGCCTTTGCCGCAGCCGAGGACGGTCTGCGGGGAAGGCGGCCGAAGCGGGTGGAGTGGAAGGGGCCGCACCAGGCGCCCTCCTACGAGCAGACCCCGGCCGACCTGCGGATCGACCATGTGTATTTGGTGAGCTGCAAGTACGGGTCGAGGCTGCTGCACAACGTATCGCCGGGGCATCTGTTCGAGCGGCTGCTGGAGGTAAGGCGAGCTGGTTCGGGGGACTGGTACGCCGAGGTGGCTCTGGCCGAATACCAGGACTTGTATCAGGCCGCTCGGGAGTATCTGGCTGACCCGAGGACGGCTTCGATGATTTACCCTCGGCGGTGACCGATCTGAATGCCGATCAACACAAGCGGCTGAAGCGGCCCTTTGCCCGCCGATGGCCCGAGCCATTGGCCGGGGCGGCCCATTGGTTCTCGGTGGCGGTGTCGCAGGCCTCCGCCGAACGATGGCTCAAGGCGCTGGGCCATCGGGCCACCCGGCGGGAGGAGGCGTTGTGGCGTCTGCTGCGGCTCCAGCCCGCACCCTATTTCGTGCTGGGAACCGACCACCGCCGCCAACCGGTGCGCTATCGGGTGGACACGCCGTGGGATTTCCGCCAGCGGTTCGCGTTCAAGTCGTTCGATGTGTGGCCGGAGGCCCGGGCGCAGCCGGTGGTGCGGTGGAGGGGCGATCTGATCGTCAAGGCCACCGACACCCCGGTGCATGTGGACGGCCATGTGGAGGTGCGCTGGAGCCATGGACGGTTCCAGGGCTCGCCCGAGGCCAAGGTGTACCTCCGCACCCCCCACTTGGAGACCCCGGGTTATACCGTGCTTTCGTGAGCATTTCCGGCGAGGTGAAGGGCTTGTGGAACTTTTCCGCGTGCTCTGTCGTCCTAGTTCCCATGGCGACCTGCCCCCTGATCTGGAAGCGTGGGAGATGATGATGAACTACCTGAGGCGCTTGGCCATCGTTGGACTTGCTTTTGTGCTGCTGGCAGCCGTCTGCTCGTGTGAAGACGAGCCTGCGGAGGTGGAGCCCGCGGGGGTGGAGGGCGGCGGGACCGCGGGGGTGGAGGGCAGCGGGACCGCGGGGGTGGAGGGCAGCGGGACCGCGAGCGGCGCAGCAATCCGAGTGGCCAGCGTGGGAGGTCCCGACCAGGCACCCCTGCTTGGAGTTCGCCTGAGCCACGGCGGAACCACACCGGGCGGAGGTCTCCCAGGGGTGGCCCGGGTGGAAGGCGAGCCGCTCGACGATGCGGAGATCCGAGCCGTGATCGACCGGTTGCCGTCGTGGGACGAAGGCGACGGCGGAGACGGCAGCGTCGATTTCAACCGGCCGCCCGAGTCGCTGCCGCCGCCCCGCACCGGCGCGACCATCGAGCACCTGTTCCCGGCCGGGTCGGATTCACAGGCGCCGCCGGTTGATTCAGGGCCATTGGAAGTCTTGAGGGTCCAACCCAGCGGAGAAGTGGGCATCGCCCCATTCGTCAGCATCACCTTCAACCAGCCGGTGGTGCCTCTCGCCACCCTCGAACAGCTCGACGCCCTCGACGTGCCGGCCAAGATCACGCCGGCGCTGCCGGGCCGCTGGCAGTGGATCGGCACCCGCACGCTCCGCTTCGAGCACGACCCGGAGGTGCTGGACCGCCTGCCGATGGCCACCTCCTATGCGGTGGAAATCCCCGCGGGCACCAAGTCGCAAGCCGGCAAAGAACTGGCCGAGGCTGTGCGTTTCACGTTCGAGACCCCTCCGCCCACCATGCTGGACCTCAACCCCCAGCACGACTCGCTGGGTCTTCAGCCGGTGTTCTTGGCGACCTTCGACCAGAGGATCGAACCTGCCGCCGTTCTCGAATCCACCATGTTGACCGCGGGCGGACAAGAGTGGGCAATCCGCCTTGCCACCGACGAAGAGATCGAGGCGGACGAGCAGATCAAGGATCGCATCGAGTCGGCGGCAGATGGAACTTGGCTTGCATTCCGCCCGACGACACCGCTGGACGCCGACTCCGCGATCAGCATCGAAGTGGGCCCTCATGTGCCGTCGGCAGAGGGTCCGAACACCAGCAAAGACTCGTCGGTGGTGACGGCTCGCACTTACGGGCCACTGCGAGTTGTTGACGCAGGCTGCCAGCCGACCACCTATGAGTGCAATCCGGGATACGGGCTCGACGTGCAGTTCAACAATCCCCTCGATCCAAGCACGCTTGACGCGGCCGGTTTCTCCATCTCCCCCCAACTCCCCGACGCCGCTATCTCGGCTAGCTGGAACTGGCTCGAAATCAGAGGGCGAACGGCGGGAGACACCGTTTATGAGGTGGTGATCCCCGGCACTTTGGGAGACGAGTTCGGCCAGACGCTCGGGGCGCCCCAGACTCTGGAGTTCACCATCGAAAAGGCACGGCCGCTCTTGGGATCACAGGGCGGAGACTTCGCCACTATCGACCCGTTGGGGACACGGCAGACGCTCCCGATTCTCGTGCGCCGCTGGGAGCAGCTTCGGGTTCGGCTCTATCGCGTCGAGCTGAACGACATACAGGCATATCAGCGCTTTTTGAGCGACCTGGATCGGGTCTGGTACGGGTCCGATCCCTCGAATCCGAGTCTGCCGGAAGCGCCGTGGCCGGTGTCGTTCGAAGAGACGATCGACACCGGAATCGACCATGGCGATCTGGTCGAGGTTCCCATTGACCTGTCCCCCGTATTGGGCGGCCAGCACGGCCACGTGGTTGCCGTCGTTGAGGCGGCCGGCAGCCAAACGGATACCGCCGACTTGATCTGGCGCAGCAGGCCGGTTGTGACGTGGGTGCAAGACACCGACATCGGGGCAGACCTCATCAGCCATCAAGATGAATTGGTGGTTTGGACCACCGATTTGCGCACCGGCGATCCTCTGGGTGGCGTGGGAATCAGGTTCGAAGGAGCACCAGAGAATCTGAGAACCGGCGAGAGCGGACTCGTCCGCACCACCATCGGAGAGTTCCCGATTGGTGTGGTGGCGGCAACCCTCGGCGAGGACGGGGCGCTGTTTTCTGTCCACTTGCGGGGGGAGCGGCAAGACGACCGGACAATCTGGTACACCGCTGACGATCGAGGCATGTACCGGCCCGGCGAGACGTTGAACCTGAAGGGCTGGGTCCGAAATGTGGATTTGAGCGGCGACGGGGGACTTGAGTTTCTTCCCGAGGGTGAACTGATCGCCTATCGGGTGCTCGACCCGTTCGGCAATGAACTGGACAGCGGCACCACCCGGCTGGACAAGCTCGGCGGTTTCCACCTCAAAGTGGAATTGAGCGAGCAGTCGAATCTGGGAAACGCCTGGATTGAGTTCGAAGGAAGCGCGTCCGGCATCGACAGCCGGCACACCCACTACTTCCAAGTGCAGGAGTTTCGCCGGCCTGAGTTCGAGGTGTCCACGCGCACCGTCTCCGCCGGGCCGTACTTCGTCGACCAGCCTGCGGAGGTGGCGGTGGACGCCATGTACTTCTCAGGAGGGGCACTGCCGAACGCCGATGTGACCTGGACCGTAACCACCCGACAAGCCGAGTACTCGCCGCCCAACTGGGGCGGCTTCACGTTCGGCGTGTGGCGGCCTTGGTGGTATGGGGGCTACTTCTGGCCGGGCGATCCGTGGGTCGAGCCGGAAAGGGAGACCCTGACGGGCACCACCGATGCCGGTGGCACCCACGTTCTTCGCATCGACTTCGAGGGCGACGCCGACCACCTCCCATCATCGGTGACCGCACAAGCCGAGGTGCTCGACGTGAATCGCCAGCAGTGGTCGTCGGCCACCGACCTGCTTGTCCACCCCGCCCGCCTCTATGTGGGCCTTCGCTCCGCCCGTGCCTTCGTCAAGGCCGGAGACGGGCTCGAGGTCGAGGCGGTGGTGACCGACATCGACGGCAATGCTGTTCCCGGGCGCCCGTTCGAGATAACCGCGGGGCGCATCGTCTACCAGTTCATCGACGGCGAGTGGGTTGAAGTGGCCGTGGACGAGGAGAGCTGCGCGATCACCTCGGCCGATGCGCCGGTCTCCTGCGATTTTGCGGCCGCAGCCGGGGGCCGCTACCGCATTGACGCCCGAGTGGCCGATGACTCGGGGCAGTTCAACCGCAGCGAGCTGACCCGATGGGTTTCCGGCGGGCGAGACTCCGTGCCGAGTCGCAACGTCGAGCTTGAGGCTGCCGATCTCATCCCCGACTCCGAGGCGTACGAAGCGGGCGATACCGCCGAGATCCTGGTCGTGTCGCCCTTTGAGTCGGCAACCGGCCTCTTGACTGTCGTCCACAGCCGGATCATCGAGACCCGGATTTTCGAGGTGTCCGACCATGCCGCGGTGCTCGCCATTCCGATCACCGACCACCATGTGCCCGAGTTGACGGTGCAGGTGGAGCTGGTGTCCATCTCCGAGCGCACCGCTGACGACGGGACCGCGATCGTCGGTGCTCCACCTCGCCCGGCCTATGCCACAGGTCAGATAACGCTGCGGGTTCCGCCCTTGAGGAGGGTCCTCGACGTTGCGGCCACCCCATCGTCAGATGCAGCCGAACCCGGTTCGGCCATGAGCATCGAGGTGGAGGTGAGCGACGCCGAGGGGTCCCCGGTGGAGGGCGCCGACGTGCTGTTGATCGTGGTGGACGAGGCGGTGCTGGCATTGTCCGGTTACGAGCTGATCGACCCGATCGACGTCTTCTACAGCCCGTGGGGTGTTTACCTGGGCGCGTTCCGGAGCAGGAGTGAGGTTCTGCTCGAAAACGTGGGAGAGCAGTCGGAAGACGCAGAGGGGCAATCCGGGCTGGCGCTGGTCGCCGCCGAGGGGGAACCCGTAGAAGAATCCGCAGCGGTTGCCAGAGGAGAACTGGCATTTGACGATATGGCCGACGGCGACTTCGGCAGGGCCGAACCCACAGGACCCCCGATCGGCGTCCGTCAGAACCTCGACGCCTTGGCGCTTTTCGACCCGAAGGCGGTTACCGACGCCGGCGGCCGGGTTGCAGTCGAGTTCGACTTGCCCGACAGCCTCACCCGCTACCGGGTGATGGCGGTGGCGGTGTCCGGCGCCGAGCGCTTCGGAACAGCCGAGTCGGCCATCACCGCCCGGTTGCCTCTCCAGGTGCGGCCCTCGGCGCCGCGGTTCTTGAACTTCGGCGACGAGTTCGAGTTGCCGATCGTGGTGCAGAACCAGACCGACGCCGCCATGGAGGTGGACGTGGTGGTGCAGACCTCCAACCTCCAACTGCTGGGATCGCCGGGACGCCGGATCGAGGTGCCCGCCAACGACCGGGTCGAGGTCCGATTCCCGGCTCGCACGATCTCGCCGGGTGAGGCCCGCCTGCGGGCCGCAGCGGTGTCGGCGTCGGGCAGCCACGCCGACGCCCAGGCAGTCGCCCTGCCGGTGTACACCCCGGCCACCAGCGAGGCCTTCGCCGCCTATGGCGTGGTGGACCAGGGCTCCGTCGTCCAGCCGATTGCCGCTCCAGCCGACGTGATTCCCCAGTTCGGCGGGTTAGAGGTCAACACCTCGTCCACCGCGCTCCAAGCGCTGACCGATGCGGTGCTGTATCTCGCCGAATACCGGTACGAGAGCAGCGACGCCTATGCCAGCCGCATTTTGGCTGTGTCTGCGCTGCGCGACGTGCTCGGCGCCTTCGAGGCCGAGGGTCTCGGCAGCCCCGATGAGCTCGACGCGGTGGTTCGCCGCGACATCGCCGATCTGTCGGCCCTTCAGAATTACGACGGCGGCTTCGGATGGTGGTCGCGCCGAGCGGGTTCGCACCCGTTCGTGTCGATTCAGGCCATGCACGCTCTGTTGACGGCTCGCGAAAACGGCTTCACGGTCGCAAGGGATGTCATCGAGGGCGGTCTTCGGTACTTGGAGAACATAGAGGGCCACATCCCCGACGATTACAGCCCGCGGGCCAAGGAGATGCTGACGGCCTATGCGCTTCATGTGCGCTCGCTGGCCGGCGATGGAGTCGCTCGCGATGCCCGAAGCCTCTGGAATCGCAGGGGAGCGGACCTGGGCTTGGACGCCCTGGCCTGGATCTGGCCACTGGTGGAAGATGACGAAATCGAGGCGGAGATTGAACGCGTCATCAACAACCGGGTGACCGAGACCGCCGGAGCGGCCACGTTCACCACCGACTACGGCGAAGACGCCTATTTGATCCTCCACTCCGACCGCCGCACCGACGGCATCGTGCTGGACGCCCTGATCGCGATGGCCCCCGATTCGGACCTCATTCCCAAGGCAGTGGCCGGGCTGCTGGGCAATCAGATCAAAGGACGCTGGAACAACGTCCAGGAGAACTCGTTCATCCTGTTGGCCCTCAACCGCTACTTCGGCGCCTTTGAGGCGACCGACCCCGACTTCGTGGCCCGAGTGTGGCTCGGCGACCTCTATGCGGCGCAGCACGAGTTCGCCGGTCGCAGCACCGACCGCGCCCTCACGCTGGTGCCTATGGGCGAACTGCTTGAAGCCGGCGACGCCGACCTCATCGTCCAAAAAGACGGCGAGGGCCGCCTCTACTACCGCTTGGGGCTCCGCTACGCCCCCGACGATCTCCAGCTGGAGGCCCTCGACCGGGGCTTTGTGGTGCAGCGCGGCTATGAGGCAGTCGACGATCCCGACGACGTGTGGCTCGACGACGACGGCGTGTGGCATGTGCGGGCCGGCGCCGAGGTGCGGGTGAACCTGACCATGGTCAACGACAGCCGGCGCACCAACATGGCGCTGATCGATCCCATGCCCGCGGGTTTCGAGCCGCTCAATCCGGCGCTGGCGGTGACCGGCGAGGTCGGCGCGCGTCGCGGCGGGGCGGGGGATTCGTGGTGGAGATGGACGTGGTATGAGCACCAGAACCTCCGCGACGACCGGGCCGAGGCCTTCTCATCGTATCTGTGGGCCGGAGTCCACACCTACAGCTACGTGGTCCGGGCCACCACCCCGGGAACGTTCTTGGCGCCCCCGGCCAAAGCCGAGGAGATATACGCCCCCGAGGTCTTCGGCCGCTCCAGCACCGACACCGTCATCGTGCAAGATCCCCGTTGAGCGCTTTGGAGACCATGCTGGCAGGAGTTGTTCAGGCCCAGACGGACATCGGCTAGCTATCCCCAAAGGAAGTGCCCCTCAGCTCAGAGGCGGCGGGATCGCGGTTCACGTCAGGGGCCGAGGGCGGTGATGGGGAGGACGGTGGTGCCGTCGGGGCGGTCGTAGCCGTAGCCGGTGGCGGTGATGATGAGCAGCTTGGACGGCTCTCCCACACGGTCGGTGTCGATCTTGGCCCGGAGTTTGAGCAGCGAGCGGGCTGCCTCTTCGATCCACTGCTGGCCACCGAGCTTGACTTCAACGGCGATCCACCGTCCATCGCGGGCTTCGATGACGGCGTCGGCCTCCAGGTTGTTGCTGTCGCGGTAGTGATAAACATCAGCGTCGTTCGCCTGCCCGTAGATGCGCAGGTCGCGCACAACCAGCGATTCGAACAGGAACCCGAGGGTCTTCAGCTCCCTGATCAGCCGGTCGGGGGAGGCGGCGAGTGCGGCGGCCGCTAGTGAGGGATCGACGAAATGCCGCTTGGGCGAATTTCGCAGCATTGCTTTCGAACGCAAGTGGGTGGACCAGTGCGGCACGTCCTCCACCACATACAGCCGCTCCAACGACCTCAGGTATTCGGAAGCGGTTTCCCGGTTTATGCCTGTTTCTCCATTGATGTCCTCTGCGAGGGTTGAGTAAGCCGCGGTTGTGGCCACATTACGGCCAAGGGACCCCAACAGCCGTCTCAACCTGATGGGGTCGCGGGTCACTCCGTCGACCGCGGTGATGTCTGTCCGGCAAATCTCGTCGAGGTAGTCGGTCAGAAATAGCTGGCTGGTCCGCACGGATTCCCCCAGCATGCGAGGCCACCCACCTCGGCAGACGGCATCCACGATCTGCTCGAAGGAAATCTCTGGGCGAGCTACTGCGACTGGCATCCCGTTCAACAAGTCTCGAAGCGATACTTCACCAGCGGACTCGCCTGTCTCATACAGCGACATGGGCCGAAGTCGTACTCGCGTGATTCGACCAGCCCCAGAGTGTCTCGTCACATCATCGGGGGGAATTGCCGACCCAGTGAGGATGAACCTTCCGGTGTTGTGTCCTTCGTCGCTGGCGTGGCGGACCTGGTTCCAGACTTCGGGAGCAAGCTGCCATTCGTCCAACAGGCGGGGTTCCTCGCCTCTGAGTATCTCGCCCGGCACGGCTGACACTGAGATCCGGGCGTCGAGATCCTGATCGAATAGCACTTCGCTGCGGGCGAAGCGGCGGGCGAGCCAGGTCTTTCCGCAGCCTCTTGGGCCTTCAACGACAACGGTCGGCATATACGACAGCGCCTCGGCGACAGCGCTCTCAGCTATGCGCGGTCGGTATCCATCGGGTGTGAGAGTGCTGCTCATACTGTGAGGAAAATCATTGCAACCCCATGAAAGAGATGTTACACCGCAGAATGTGGGACAACCAGCCTACAGTTTAGGAGACTGTCAACCCGCAGATTATGGGACTGTCAACCCGCAGATTGTGAATTCAGCTCAGGCCGGAGGGAGGGGGCGGGGTTGGGGGGGGGTCCCAACAGGTGGTGGGGGCTTGGGTTAGCCGGGTGGCGTGGTCGCCCAGGCCCTCTCCACCTCCCCCCGCTTTATTTAAACGCAATAGAACATATTGAAATAGATGAAAAACATCTGTAAATTTATATCTAACAAGGTACCAGTCCTACCCGGGCGTCCATGGTCCAGCAGCACCCGTGAATAGGAGAGGTCGAAAGGTATGAGCGTCTCGCAGCGTGGGGAGGAGCCCATGGACAGCAAAGAGGTAAGGCCCTGGGGGTGGCGGCTTGAACTCGCCACCCCCCGGCCAGCTATGCCCAAGGTCGCTTCACCGCAAAGGGGAGAGGCTAGCAAGGGCTTACGTCGTTCAGTATAGGGACAGGGCCTGTGACGGACAACGGTTTTTCCGGCGTTGACGCGTACCGCTTGCGGCTCACCGGCGTTCCGTAGGCCGGCGAACTACGAGAGCAGCTGATCGCGGTTCACGTCAGGGGCCGAGGGCGGTGATCGGGAGGACGGTGGTGCCGTCAACCCGCAGATTGTGGGACTGTCAACCCGCAGATTGCGAATTCTGTATTTCAGCACTTCATGTGTCAGTTTTTCAGCACTTGAAATAACAATATAACCGCACTTGGACGGCATCAGCCGCACTGACATCGCACAAGTAGATGACGTAATTCGCCAGCTCAGAGATCGGGTCGACGCCAATCGCATGGGAGACCCCGTCAAGTTGGCCGTCATCACCGCCACCGGCGTCGGAGTCGAGTTGCCCGACGGAATCGCAGTCATCCCGGCCACAACCCTGGGCCCCTGAGCGGCGGAAACCAAGAGGTTGCGCGGATTGGCAGATTCCTTTGTTTCCCTGGGAGGTTGATGTGGCATCATTGCCCGACCCCTCAGGGTCTGTCAGACTACCAGTTGTGACACTTGGGGTGTCCAGCAACTCAAATTGGCAACCGGGTGGCTGATGGCTACGATGACGTGGCTCGGCGATACGACGCGCAACGCCAGAGGCAGGAGACCGTGGATACCAAAAGCATCGGGCAACTGCCCAGGTTGAGTCCCCCAACACCGATCCAGGTCCAGGTACGCAAGGGCCATGGTGCTTTGAATGACGTGGTCATGATTGATGGTGTGCCAGAGGCCTACGGACTCCTTGACGATGCAGCAGTTGGCGCGTTCGTGGAGACCATTTGCAATCGGGGAGATGGCTTCGGTGGGGCGGACGGAGTGTACTTCGTTGACCGCAGTCGTCACCTGCCAGTCGCTACGTACTACAACTCTGATGGGAGTGCAGCTGAATATTGTGGCAACGGCCTAAGATGTGTGGGGAGGTACCTCCTCGAAGCCACCGATGAAGTGCAAGCAAGGGTCAGCTCTGGAGGCACGAGTTTTGAGGTGTCGAAACTTCCCCTGTCAGACGATGGCATGCACAACGTCAGTGTCCGCGCTTTGGATGGGTTGGAGATCAGGACTGGTGCCGCTCAACTCAACATCGGCGGCGTTGATCTCAGTTTCACTCTCGTATTAGCACCGAATCCGCATCTTGTGGCCGTTGTCGAGCCGTACAGAGACGGACTAGTTGTTGACGATTTGCTTGTCAAGGTTGCCGAAGCAGTGCGGAAGGAGCCTGGCTTCGAGGCTGGTGTGAATGTGTCGCTAGCTATTCGGAACCCTCTTGAGGACGATTGGAATTGGGTTATCCGAACTGATGAACGAGGAGCGGGACTCACTCCGTCATGTGCCTCAGGTGCCGTAGCGGCCGCAGCAGCCCTTGTAACCCTTGGCTATGAAGAACTAGGTAGAGAACTCTACATTCGAAATGTCGGGGGTCCTATTGTTGTTCGTATCGACGAGCGTGACGGCGTGTTGTTCCCCACGCATTCAGGTAATGCAACGTGGGTCTTTGACGCGGCAGCATCTGTTATAGATCCGCTAAGCCGAAACATCACTATTGGTGACCTCGAGAAGTTTGAGGACGAGTTGATATCAGCCGAATCTCTCTATTGGGAGAATGCCAATTATCTACGCCGGGTAGGTGTTGAGGCGCGAGGCGAAGAACTTCAAGCCAGAGCTACCCCGAGTTCGACGGCAACTGTTTAAATACGGTCGTCCTGATGACGACGCAACTGAAGATTGTAAAGGCTCAAGCCTCGTCGATAGATGCAGTAGGCAGCCCGCCCATTTCGATAACAGATTCCAACTCGAAATTCGATGCAATTGACATGAGTTTGTGGACTGTGGCACGCGGATCACAAGAGCATGCAGTTGGGCTGCTTCAGCACAATGAGAAGTTTGATGCTGAGCGTCTAGCGAACACAGCATCCAGGCTTTCAGACCATACTCTGGATGGTGTGACTTTCGCGTTGCCACTAGACGAGAGTGGACTAAGCTGGGCCGCTGCTACATGGAGTCTGGATGGTTCGCAGAAAGTAGCGTCTGTAGAGGGAGCAGAATGTGTGGCAGCAGTAACAGCATCCATAAATGGTGAATCTGGGGAATTTCTGATAAGGATGGCTGGAGGGCCAATAAGCCTCGTAGTTAAGCAAGATATTAAAGGTGCTATGAAGATAGATACAACTGGAAATGCAACTTTCATCTGTACCGCCGATGTAGATGTAGATGAGATTGTGTATGCGCCAGAAATTGCATATGAACTCGAGGCACACATTGAAGAGATGATCGCTTTTGAGAAAATATTGGATTCTAATCGTCTCGTGCTCGAAGGGGCAGGGATGATAGCGACAGACAGCGGACTAAGTTGATCAGGGTCGTTTGACCACTGCGTCTGATCTGTGTGGAACTGCTACTGAATCATTTGCTTCTGTACCTGCTGCTCGGCGGACTCCACCGGTGGATGCGTCAGATCGGCCATAGTCGTCCGGGTGAGGATGCGGCCAATGTCGTTGCTCGAATCCGGCGAGTCGGACGGGAGCGTGTCGCTCAACAAGCTGATGGACGGTGAATCCTGTCGACCTCAGAGCCCCGGTGTTCAGACTCCTGAAATGGTCGACCTCGTATGCCGCGGAGGCTGGCCGAGGATCGTCTCAGGCACTCCTGTCTCCGCGCAGAGGTATCTGCGCGGCTACTTGGACGACATCAGCCGCACTGACATCGCACAAGTAGATGACGTAATTCGCCAGCTCAGAGACCGGGTCGACACCAATCGCATGGGGGACCCCGTCAAGTTGGCCGTCATCACCGCCACCGGCGTCGGAGTCGAGTTGCCCGACGGAATCGCAGTCATCCCTGCCACAACCCTGGGTCCCTGAGCGGCGGAAACTAAAAAAACCTAAAAATTCGCAGTAAGCTGCAATAGGGGAGTGTGCGGCGGAAACTAAAAAAACCTAAATATTTGCAGTAAGCTGCATTAGCGGGGCGGGGCCGCCGCCCCGCTAGACCGCCCCGCTAGAAAGGCGGGCAACAGCCCGAGTACACCGATGAATCCGTTTACCCCCGACTTCGGCCAGCAGCCGCCTGTGCTCGCTGGACGCGACTCAGAGATCGCCGCCCGGCTGAGGGCGCTCGAAGCCGGCCCGTCCGACCCTGCCTTCACAGCACTCGCCCTCGGCCCCCGCGGGGTCGGCAAGACCACGATGCTGGCCGTAGTGGCCGCCGAGGCCGCGGCTGCCGGGTGGCGCATCATCAGAGTGGAAACCCCCCTTTCGCCGCAGCCGGGCGAGGGCGCGGTCGCGGCCATAACCGAGCAGGCGCACGACCATCTGGACGACATCGACGCGCCGGCGAAGCGAAAGCTGACCGGCCTGTCCGCACCGCTGGTCGGCGGCGGGGCGCGGTGGGAGAACGTCTCCAACCGCCAGCCCACCTTCCACAAACTCGTCGGGACGCTCGTCGACCGGGCGGTCGCCGCCGGCGGCGCCGGTGTTCTCCTCGTCATGGACGAGTTCCACAACCTCACACCGCCAGAGGCCAGCACCATATCCGGTGCCCTCCAGCAGATCACCAAGCTGGCGCACAAGAACCTGGCCTTTGTCGGCGTCGGCCTCCCCCACATCGAATCCACGCTCCTGGCTGACAAGGGCTTCACGTTCTTCCACAGGTGCGCTAGGGCACCTGTCGAAAACATCGATACCGCCGACGCTATGGAAGCCATCGGCCGGCCCTTCGCCGACAGCGGGGCGCCGATCGGCTCCCCGCTGCTTCGCCGCGCCGCCGACGCCAGCCGCGGGATGGGATACGCTATGCAGTCGCTCGGATACCACCTGTGGGCCGCCGCTCCGCCGCCGGCCGAGGTCACCGGCGTCTTTGTCGCCCAAGCGGTCTCCCGTATGGAAGAGGACGTCGGCCAGCGCGTCACCGCCCCCATCTGGACCAGGCTGTCCCCCACTGATGTCCTCTTCTTGACGGCCATGCTCGACGACAACGGCGTTCCCACACGACTGTCGGACATCGCCAAGCGCCTCGGCCCGGCTATGCCCAACGCATCGGTCTACAAGAAACGGCTCCTCCGGGAAGGGGCGATCGTCGAAACCGGCGGGGGCCGGGTAGTGTTCGCCAGCGGGGAGATCGGGCACCGCGCCGCCGAGGAGAAGGCCCTGGCGGCGCAGCAGGCTCTGAACGCCGGCGTTGACCCGATACCGCCCACCGGGCCGGCACCGAAATGCGGCCGGTGGATGCCCCGGGCCAAGGCCCGCTGCAAGCTCAAGGCGGGGCACAACGGAGGCTGTCGTTGCTAGTGGGTGGGCGAAACCGCTGTCTTTTGGGTGGGGGGAGTCTCGATGTTTAGCTGAGGTTTATGGCTGTGGGGTGAGGGGGTGGGGCACCTCAGAGCATTACTTGATGGCCTCGCGAACCTCAGGTACTTTTGGGGTACGGGCGAACCGCTCGCGTCAGCCAGGGGGACAATTCGGTGGGAGAGTTGGAACGGGGCTCTGGGGAGTGGCTGCATCGGGTCACCCGGAGGATGGGTCGTGGCGGTGACCACATGAGTGGCGATTGGGGGGGGGGGGGCC